>Ga0213867_1000059_pt1 | contig 50608 bp, 39 predicted proteins | sample PICome_12_FD_160120 | JGI IMG/M metagenome (GOLD analysis project Ga0213867, IMG submission 160120) | Coastal seawater microbial communities near Pivers Island, North Carolina, United States - PICO540 | ecosystem: Environmental > Aquatic > Marine > Coastal | place: USA: North Carolina... | reverse complement strand
CGAACGATTCTCGCGCAAATAACGTACCCAAACGCGAATTTCATCTTGACCTCTTTGAAAGCGCAGTGCCTGTGCTCCAAAAAATCCAGAACGCACCTGTGCCATAACTGTATTCAAATCTAAGCCTAACAGATAAGCATCTTCTTTTAAGGTCAATTGAATTTCTTTGATTCCTTCGGGGTCGTTGTCTTCTACATCTTTTAAAGCTGAATTTTCATTCATTGCGTTTTTCAAGATGAACTTGGCTGCCTTGAGCTCTTCAATATTATTACCTAATAAGGAAACACTCACAGGTGGACCTCCAAAACTGTCTCCTGAACCATAAACCACACTTTCAGCTCCGTTAACCGGACCTACTAATTCGCGAATTCGCGAAGAAACCATGTTGGTACGAATGACATCTGGGCGATTTTCTCCGGGCAATAAATTGATTTGTAAACTGGCCGTAGAAGAGCCGGGGCCATTACGTCTTAGGGTGTTCAAAAACAGTTTGTCTGATCGGCCTTTGAGGTATTTTTCGCTGAATTCATCGTTGACAATTAAGGCCTTTTCCTCGATTAATTTAATGATTGAATCTGTTGTCTTTTCATTAGTACCGTTGGGCATTTTTAAGGTCACCTCGATGAGATCCGACGCGACTCTAGGAAAAAAGGAAGTTTGTATGATACCTCCACCAATAGAACCAATCGTTAAAATAAGTAGGCCTAAAAAGATGGCAAAAGTCAAAAACGAATGCTTTAAGGTAAAGCGCAGTACCGGGCTGTAGAGGTTATCTCTCATCCACATCATAAGGCGATCTCCATAGGTATTGATCATACGCATTTTGGCAAAACCCTTACCGAGTAAAGTTACAGGAACGCTTTTTGGCTTTAATGCTTTTGAATGTGCCAAGTGAGCGGGTAATATAATCAATGCTTCTACCAGAGATACCACCAAGGTCAGAATCACAATTACCGCAACCTCTGAGAAAAAATCACTGATTCGTCCATCGAGAAAGAGTAAAATACCAAAGGCCAAAATAGTGGTGATAATCGCTGAAACAATAGGCGGCACAACCTCAAGAGTACCCTCAATAGCTGCTTTTACCGGCGACTTTCCTTTCTCGTAATTCTGATAAATATTTTCAGCGATAACAATTCCGTCATCTACCAAAATTCCAACCACGATGATCATTCCAAAAAGGGAGAGAAAGTTAATGGTCACTCCTACAAAAGGAGCTAACATAAACATTCCCAAAAATGAAATAGGCAGTCCAAACGCCACCCAGAAAGCGAGTCGAGTATTTAAGAAAATAGACAAGAAAATCAGAACTAAAATCATTCCGACAAGTGCATTTTCAGTGAGGAGTTCTGTTCGCTGCTGCAAGGTCACAGAATAATCATTGACAATAGTGAGCTGAACATTACTGTTCTTTTCATTAAAGATTTCAATGTAATCACGCACCTTTTCGGCAGTACTCAATAAATCTTCAGTATTAGTCGATTGAATTGTACAGGTAATGGCTAAGTCATTGTTGAAATAGATGCCATCAGGCGTCTCTGAAAAACGGTCGCTAACCGTGGCAATGTCTTCAAGTTTGAGTTTACGCCCGTCGGGTAGGGCTTTGATAATTATTTTGGATAGTTCGTCGGCATAGTAAATTCGATTACTTGCGCGAATGAGGTATTCCTCAGTCTCTGTTTTAACCTGTCCACCGGTGACCAATAGGTTGGTTGCTCTAATTTTTTGAGCGACTTCAGTAAAACTAATGTTATAGGCTAATAAGGCATCTTCGTCAACAGCAATTTCGATTTCTTCTTCGGGATAACCCTGAAAGCTAATTTGCGAAATACCTTCCATCGCCCGAATGTCATTTTCGATTTGACGACCGATTTGTTTTAAGGTAGCAAGTGGGATGTCATTTCCGCTAATCGCGAAGCTGATTGTCGGTCGAACGACCTCGAGCTTAGAAACCACCAAAGGCTCCATTCCACTCGGAAAGGTAGGAACACGATCAACCGCATTTTTTACTTGGAGCAGCATAAAATCAATGTCTTGATTTTGTTCAATCTCAACATTGATGGTACCGCTGTTTTCACGGGAAGTTGAAGTTACCCGATCTACACCCTGTAATCCTTTGAGATTATCTTCAATTTTAAGTACAATCCCCTCTTCTATTTCTTGAGGAGAGGCTCCAGGATACGCAATATTTATAAGTATGTTTCGAGATTCGTTAAGCGGAAATATAGACGATTTCAAAGAGAGCGCTCCAACAATACCGAAGATGACAAAAGCCAAAATCAGCACGTTAACAGCTACCTCGTACTTGATAAAGTAAGAAATGATTTTTTTCATGATTTACTTTATTCTTCTGCGATTTTGACCAACATATCCGCAAAGGCTCCTGCAATAGGTTTGCGCACTAAAAGCGTACCTTCCTCTACTCCTTTTACCACTGCTTTTTGATCAGTAAGGTGAATGACCTCAACATCAATCAACTTCAATAAAGTATCTTGAACAGTGTACAACTGTCTTTGATCTACCAATAGAGACCGATCAATTTCAATCGCGTTTTCAGCAGGTGCTGCATCTAAGACAGCTCTTAAATATTGCCCTTCTCTCAGCTCTTCACTTTCAACCTCAACAAAAACCGAAATACTTTGGGTGTTTGCATCTATGGATGGGTTAATACGAGTGATTCGACCTTGATACGTTTGATTGCCTTCGAGTTGTTCTAAAAGTACCGTTCGACCGAGGGTTAATACGCTTGAATACGAACTAGGCACAGCCACTTCAAGTTCATAAACGCCTGATTCAATAAAACTCCCTAGATTTTGTCCTACTCGTACTAAACTGCCTTCAGTTATGGTAGTAGCAGCTAAAGAACCCGTAAATGGGGCTCTAATTTTATATTTAGAGAGTCGAGTTTGAAGATTTAAAACATTGTAATAGGCATTGGGAATTCCCCTTCCATTCATAAAAAATGCCTCTTGAGGCGAATCAAATTCTGGCAATTCTGGTAATGGCTTATCCATATCTATGGCGTTCAGATAGTCCATCCATTTTTGAAAGTGTTGAGGAAAATCAATTTGAATATCTGCCAGGCTCGTGGTGAGCACATTGATAAAATTACTCTTAGCAGATTGAACCGAAGCTTTGAATTCGGTATCATCTATCGATAAGAGCACTGCCCCTTTTTGATAGTTTTGTCCAGGACGATAGAGCTTTGAAGAGGTTTTCAAGATTCCTTGAACCTCAGCAAATAATTGAACTCTGCGCTTGGCGACCAAACGTCCGTTAGCCAAAACCTTAATTGGAACTGCTGTGTTTTTAGCCTCTAAAACAAATACCGACGTCACTACCTTTTGGGCAGGTGGTCGTTCGCGTTTGTTGGCAGAAATAATGTTAGAAGCAATAGCAATGGATCCACCGATGAGTACTACACCCAACAGTGAGGAAATAATTTTTCTTATCATAATCGAAACTTCAACTACAAGACTTGGAAAAGCTCGTAAAGTTTAATCGCTTTTTTTTGCAAAAATACCTCATCTGACTTGAAAACGAAGTGTAAGTCAGTTCAATTACGAAAAAAGAAGTAGAAAAGAATCTTAGTAAATGCCGTTCAAACGCGTTTTGATGTCTTCGATAGATACATCTAAAACAGGGAGTTCTTTCAAGTTTTTAAACGAATCCATCAAATTTGGGATTTCATTTTTGAAATTGTTCATCTCAAGGCGGAGACCCTCAAGTGCTGAGAGTTCAGTGATTGAAGTCGGAAGATCACCTTCGAGTTGATTAAACGAAAGATTTAAGGATTTCAAATTACTCAAACTCGATATGGTATTAGGAATCTCACCTCTTAAGTCGTTGTCAAAGAGATTGAGTGCAGTGACATGACCGTCTTCAACCTCAACACCGTGCCAACTGTAAACGGGTGCACTCAAATCCCAACCGTGCTTCCAATTCTCACCATCTGTCGATTGAAATAAATCGATTAAGGCGTTGTATTCAGAAATTGGAATTTCGCTCATATACATGGCATCAGCACTAGAATCGGAAGCCGAATTCGGCATTAAGTCGAGCCACATCATGACCATAATGGCTAAAGCGAAGTTGATTGCGTATTTCATGCCGTAAATATGCTGTACTGCTTCGATTAAATGAAGATTTTGTGGTTAAAGTGCGTATTTATGTGGTTAAATACCTTCTAGAGCTTCTGAAAGGGATTCCCACTCTTGTATCAGGGCTTCTAAATCGTTCTTTTTTTGTTGATAGCGATCAAAAAAACCTTCTTCAGCAATGGTCTGATCGTAGTTTATAGCCAATTCGGTATCAATCTCTGCAATTTCTTTTTCAGCTTGGGCTATTTTCTGTTCAACATTCGACAGTTTGTTTTTGAGTGACTTTTTTTGTTTATCAATTTTATAAGAATTTGGCGCAGATGCTGTTTTTTGTTGCTGTTGTGTTTGTTTTTCCACCGCTCTAAAGTCTTCGAGCTTACGCATGGATAAATAATCGTCGATATCTCCCAAAAACTCTTTGATCTTTTGATCTCTAAACTCGTACACTATAGAACTTAATCCCTGTAAAAAATCCCTGTCGTGAGAGACTAAAATAAGGGTGCCTTCAAAGCGTTGCAGCGCCTGCTTTAAAACTTCCTTGGATTGAATGTCGAGGTGGTTTGTAGGCTCATCCATCACCAAAACATTAAAAGGTTCGAGCAGCAACTTGGCTAAAGCTAAGCGATTGCGCTCTCCTCCTGACAAAACCTTTACGTATTTGTCTACGTCGTCTCCCTGAAATAAGAAAGCCCCTAAAATATCACGTACCTTGATACGATTGCTCTCATTTGCCGCATCGAGCATGGTATCGTGAACCGTTTTTTCACCGTCTAAATATTCGGCTTGGTTTTGAGCAAAGTATCCGATTTGAACATTGTGACCTCTTTTGAGTTCGCCTTGATGTTCCAATGCTTCGGCTATAATTTTAGCCAGTGTGGTTTTTCCTTGTCCATTTTGCCCTACAAAGGCAATTTTACTCGAGCGAGCGACCAACAAATTAACATCTCGTAACACCTGCTTTGGACCATAGGCTTTAGAGACATTATTGAGTTCAAGCACGACCTTACCAGGAGTTACCGAAACAGGAAAGTCGAGTTTCATCGCAGCGGTTTCCTGCTGGTCAACTTCAATGCGTTCAATTTTATCGAGCTTTTTAATTAAGGATTGAGCCATCGAAGCTTTAGAGGCTTTGGCTCGGAATTTTTCAATGAGTTTTTCGGTCTGCTGAATCTGTTTTTCTTGATTCTTTTGCGCTGCCATTTGCTGCGTTCTGATCTCATCTCTAAGAGCGAGAAAGGCCGTATAAGGTTTGGGGTAGTCATAAATTCGCCCCATTGAAATTTCTATAGTTCTGTTGGTAACATTGTCTAAAAACATCTTATCGTGAGAAACAATAACCACAACTCCGGTATACTGAATTAGAAAATTTTCAAACCAAAGTATAGACTCGATATCGAGATGGTTGGTAGGCTCATCAAGCAGTAACACATCGTTTTTTTGAAGTAATAATTTGGCCAATTCAATTCGCATTCGCCATCCTCCAGAAAAAGTATCTGTGGACTTGTCAAAATCACTTCTCACAAAACCTAAGCCTTGCAACACACGCTCAGTCTCACCTTGGTATGAATATCCACCAATGATTTCGTAGCGATCGGAGAGGTCTCCCACAGAAACCATTAGCTCGTGATACGATTCAGACTCATAATCGGTTCGACTCGCCAGGGCATTATTGACTTCTTCAATTTGTATCTCGAGCGCCTTGATTTCGGTGAAAGCTTGCTGGGCTTCTTCAATCACGGTTCGCCCTTTTTCAAAATCAATATCTTGCTTTAAAAAACCTAAGGAAATATTTTTATCAATAGCAATGGTCCCTTGATCAACCTCGTATTCTTTGGCCAAGAGTTTGAGCATAGTCGATTTACCAGCACCATTTTTTCCGATCAATCCTACCCGATCACCAGGGCTCAACTGATATGAAACCTCTTCGAACAAATATTCGCCTGAGAAAGAAACTGATATATTGTGAATATTGAGCATGCCCTAAAACTTGGTCACAAAATTAGCCATTATTTACTGTGTAATTCAAGTTACATTAGGTCTAAAAATTGTGACTTACTTTTGAGGTAGAAAAGCAGTCCATAGCATGTTTAAAAAAGGATCTAAAATCAACAGTATTGCTTTTGGCCTTTGCCCTAAATGTCAAAGTGAATCCATGTACATCAAACGAAATCCCTATTTTGGCAAACTTTTTAAAATGCACGAGCAGTGCAGTGTTTGTGGTACTAAATACAAAATAGAGCCTTCTTTTTTCTATGGAGCAATGTACGTGAGTTATGCACTTGGAGTGGCCTTGGCCATTGCCGTTTTTATCATCTCAAAAATGGTGTTTCAGCACGAATTACTTCAAAGTTTCTTTGCCATAATTGCCGCACTTATTCTTTTGCTGCCCTTGTTGATTCGACTCTCTCGAAATATTTGGATCAATCTATTTATTTCTTTTGATCAAAAGGCCAGTGGGCAGAAAAGCGACTGATATCCATTTCAGCATCTAGAGGCTCTTCTTCTTCGATAAGAGCTATAAGTGCTTGGGCAGCATAAGGGCCAATAAGCACTCCCCTCGATCCGAAGCCGTTAAGCACAAACAGACGCTTGAGTTTTGAATCGGGATGCCTTCCTACCAATGGGCGTCTATCGGTAACTGTAGGGCGAATTCCAGCAACCTGATCTATCACCTCAAAATCTACAGTGATAAATTTCTTCAATTTTTGAATCAATTCTTCTCGAGCTTCAAGGGTGGTTTTACTTGTTTTGTCTTGCCATTTGTAGGTGGCGCCAACTTTGTAATATCCTCCACCTAGTGGAATGAGAAAACAAGCAGATTTTAAGGCTTTTTCTTCTTTTAATTCTGGAGCATAAATACTGAGGTATTCTCCTTTGGTTCCCACAAGAGGTAAATAATTAAACCAGGGGTTTTGTTTGAGACCATAGCCTTCAGCAAAAATGATATTTTTCGCCTTTATCTCTTTATACACTATGTAATCTGCTTTAATTTCTAAGGCATTATAGTCGAAAGACTCCTCCATGAACTGCTGCTTTTCGATTAGGGCTTTCACGAAAGAATCACGCATCTTCACAGTATCTATGCGGCCTGTCTCTTTAACTTCTCCGAGTTGATGCGGCGCTTTGACAAAGGTGTTCTTATTTGAAAGGAGCTGAGAAGACATAAATCTTCCGAATGCTGGTTTATCTAAGGTGACAAACCAATTGTTTTGCTCTTCGACAGAACTTAAAATACGGGCTACACTTAATTTATGATCGAATTGCACCAATAAACGCTCTTGCATTCTTTGGTAAAATGGCATCGCCAAATCCAATTGCTTACCGGCCTGCCATGCCATTGTAAATCGTTTGAGCACTAGCGGATTGTACATACCTGCTGCAACCAAAGAAGCGTTTTGGGAATGATCAGAAATCATCACAAAACGCTTCTCATTTTGGGTCGCAGTTTCGGCGAAACAAATTCCCGCCAAACCTGAACCTACTATGACATAGTCAATCATTGTATTAGTAGGCCCACATATCTTGTTCCTTGTCGCGAATTTTCTCTTTAATTCTTCTAGACTCTAGAAGTTGAAGCATCGCATTATCGGTAATATAGTCACTTACGTTTCTATCGCCTTGAACATTTTCTTCTCTGTAAATCATGCCCGCAAAACGTCTCGAGTTGAGCAGATTATCAAAGGATATTCGTTGAGAAGAATTGTTTCCGTTAAAGACTTTGACTTTGTGAAGAATTTCGCGCGCTGCAGGATACCATACCCAAAACAGCTCTACTTTATTCTCCATAGGATCTATAGATTCGTCATCGATAAAATTTACATCAGGTGCAACAGGTGCAATTCCCAATAAACGATATCTCAATTCTCCTAATCGCTTATCGAAGTACCACATACCCTTGATGCGGTATTCAATAATGTCTGCTCCTGAAATATCTCTTCTATTGACGAATTCAGCAGATAAAGACTCGCCAGCATTGAGCTGCTCGTATCCCAAATCTGTAGTATCAACCTTAGAAAGAGTCGCCTCTAAGTCTTGAAAATTACGCTTTTCTGTGAAGTATGAATCAGTGTAAATTTCTGTAAGCTCTCCTGACTTGATCTCTTTCATCAGTGCGTGATAAAGTGATTGTCTGTCAGTTCCTATCGTATCGATAGGGTAATAGAGTGCGAAGTTCATACGCTGATTCAAATCGATGGTCTCCCAGATTGTAGTTGACCACAAAATGTCTCTTTCATCTACATAACCGTATGCCAAAGGCTTATCCTCTTCTTCTTCAGCAGCGTAGATATTGGTATTGATCATATCTGGAGTTTTCGCGTTCAGAATATTCGACTGCGCGTTGGCGAGATAGAGTATTCCGAAGACTCCTAACATTGTAAGTACTATTCTCTTTAAACTCATGGCCTATTAATTTGTTAATTGAACAAATACTGGTGAAACTTTTTTCAAGTTGTACGACGCATTGTTCGTGATTTTAGCTTTGATATCAAAAATCTGCACATCCTCTCCTCGTTTCGCTCTTCTGAGTGCTGACTTGGCTCTCGCATCTAATCTGTTACCGTTTACGGCTACAGTAGGCTGACCAGGAACTTTCAATTTAAATTCTGACACTCTGATATCTAAATCAAAATCAAAGTCCTCTAAGGTAGCGCCAATTGTTGAAATTTCTAAATTGTTTCTAGACATCTTTAAACTTCCTGTTTCACCTCTTACAGTTCCAGTAGGTCTTGGAATATCCTTAATTCTAAATTCAGAAGTGGTTGAGATCGACTGTCCATCAGGTAATTTTCCTGAGGCTACAATTTTCACTGTTCTACCTTGTCTTGGTTTCATGATGTACTTCGATCCTCCTGCAGCACTGAGTCCAGGAGCTGACGCATTCACATTGTTGTCAGCTACACCAGGGATAGAAATCGTCATCGGATTGTCTACTCCTCTATAGACTACATTCATCTTGTCTGCAGAAATAACCGCAGCATTTGGCTTTGATATGGTGGCAAAGGTTGAACTCACAGGCACAACAGTTTCTTCACCGTCTTGTAAGAAGATTAAACTTCCTTCAATTTTATGATCTCCAGGACGACCTGCACTGACGTTGAGTTTTACTCTTCCGTCTTCTATGCTAAAGTCTGTTCCTTCAGTCAAGTTTCTTCCATCGAGTTTCAATTCAACACGGTTTGGACGTGTAGAAGCATCTTTTCTTCCTAAGACGATGTTTCCACTAAAAGTCTCTCCTGAGTAGAAAGCTGATTTCTCTTGTTCCAAAAGGGTAGTGTAATTTGACATTGAAATTTCCGAAGTCAACTGCCCTTCGAGAAGTGTTTTTAAAATATCCTGCTCAGTAGTTTTTACGTCTGCCTGAATCGAAGTGATTTTTGTCAAAGAAGCGATTAGCGGAAAACCTTCGTAGTGGTATTTCATCCAGTCTACTTTATTTCCTTCTCGGTCGATTACTTTGCCTTCACTGTCTCCAGTTTCAAACTTTGTAGTCACAGAAGCTCTGAGATCACTCATCGATTCTGGTAATGCTTCTAAAAGTCCATTTCTGTAATTCACTAAGTTGTCTAAGAATGACTGTCCTTCTGGTCTTAACTCGTCTCCTTGAAAAAAGAGCTGATCTAAGAAGTCTGACTTGTCCATCACTTGATAATCGGTAGGATCATCAACGGTACCTTGCATTCCTTGCTTTAAGTTTTCCAAATACGCATCGTAAGATTCAGAAAGTTGTTTTACTGCTTTTGCATTGTTTAAAAGCGGTCCAAATTTCTCTGGATTTTCAGATGCTTTAGTCTCTAATCCACTGAAGAACGCAATATTGTTTTCTGTGGTTTTGGCATTTGACACTTCCATCTTTTCATTCATAAGACCGAAAGCGGCAAGTACCTCTTTACTCATATTTAAAGCCAGCATAGAGATGAAAACCAGATACATGAGGTTTATCATCTTCTGACGTGGGGTTTGTTTTCCTGATGCCATAACTCTCTACGTCGCTTTAATTATTTCTTAATCGCAGTTAACATTCCACCATATACAGCATTTAATTGCTCCATATTGGCCACCAATGATTCCATTTGCTTTTTGAGTTCAGCTCCGTTTTCAATCATTTCGCGGTTGATGGTAGTCTGCATGTTTGCGTGATCTAATTGTGATTTATACAAGTCATTCAGAGCTTGCATTTGCGCAGCAGCATGAGAAATTTCTTGATTGTATTTCTGAGTGTGATCGATTGCGTCAGTTGTTGGAGTTATACCTTTAGCTGCTCCTTCAAAACTCTTAATCGCCTCACCCAATTTATTCATGAGTTCAACATCGATTTGAGCCTCATTCATTAATTGATCAATTTTTTGAGCCAAGACACCTTGTGCCGTGCGATTTTTGGCGTCGCCTCCAGTTTGATTTAATTCTGGATATGCCAGAGACCAGTCGTATTCTTTCTCTGGAGTTTCAAAAGCAGATATTGCGAAAATAAATGCTTCAGTAATAAGTCCAATTGCTAATAATTGACTTCCGTTAACTACACCAGCGATTTCCCAGTGTAAAATTTTGAATAATGCACCGATAATTACTACTGATGCTCCTAGGCCATAGGCCATATTCATTAATCTTTTTGATGAGTTAGATTTTGCCATTTTTAATTTTTTTTTGAATGGTTAAATTCAGTTAATCTATATTTTCTAACACTTAAACGATAAAAAATGAACTTTATTATTCGTTAGTTGATGTATTTTATTTTTTTCTCGATAAAAGATTCATTACCCATATAATCCTGAACTGTTCTAAATCCGATATAACTTCTTGCAGAATCTCTGTACTCATAATCACGAGTACTCACCTGTAAGAAGTAGGCAACATCTTTCCAAGATCCTCCACGCACTACTTTTTTAATATTGTCTTTATCTAAAGCGTCTGGATTCATTGAGGACATCATTTCATAAGAGTTGGGGTCATAAGAAGAGTTGGTCCACTCTGCTACATTTCCAGCCATATTGTACAAACCAAAATCGTTTGGATCGTAACTCTTCGCTTCAACAGTATACAAAGCACCGTCAACGGCATAATCTCCACGTTGTGGTTTAAAATTCGCTTTAAACTCTCCTCCTTCATCGATGAGATAAGGACCACCCCATGGATATGAAGCACCTTCTAGGCCTCCTCTTGCTGCGTATTCCCACTCAGCTTCTGTAGGAAGTCTAAACTGATTGATGCGCTGTTCTCTATTGCGCTTTAAAAAGTCGTTTTTAAATTTTGTTCTCCAGTTGCAAAAAGCTTTGGCTTGTTCCCAATTGATTCCAACCACAGGATAATCTCCGTAAGCATCATGCCAGAAGTAGTCATTGTGCATTGGCTCGTTGTAGGAGTAATCAAAGTCTCTAATCCATACTGTAGTGTCTGGATAAATTTTAAGCACTTCGCTTTTGACAAAGTCAGAACGACGCTGTCCTCTGTTTCTCGCTGCTTCTGCCACATCTAGTGAAACGTATTTATATTCGAGTTTTTCAACATCTATAGCACGTTCTCCATTGAAGTTTTCAGAAGGAGGAAGATACATAGAGTCCATCACCTCTGCATAGTATTGATCTATATAATCTCTTGTATCCCATTCAATATCAACTCGCCAATTTAATCTGCGGCCTTCGTATAAGTCATCTCCAAAACCGTAGTAATTGTTGTACATGTATTTTTCGTACTCACTCATATCTGTGGTATCCGCATCCATAAAAGCATATCTAACAATCCCTCGGTCATCACCATCTTCAGCAAGTCCTAATTCATCAACGATAATCGCGAGCTTAGAACGCACAACAGAATCTTTTACCCAATTTACAAATTGACGGTATTCAGAATTCGTGATCTCTGTTTCATCCATATAAAATGAACGAACAGAAACCGTTCGAGCTGGAGCGTTTTGCAAATCTGCAATGTCCTCTTCTGTTTTTCCTATGGTATATGTGCCTCTTGGAACTAAGACCATACCTAGCGGTGTTTCTGATCGCCACTTACCGTTAGATTGCACTCCGGTAAGCTCTCCGTTACGTCCTGTAGGGTCTCCTAAAATAGATTTACAGGACTGTACAGACATTCCGAATAACACGATTGCAAGAATAGAATAAACTTGTCTCATAATACTTTTGTTGAAATTGTTTTTTATTTTAAACTGCTTTTTATCCATAATATTGTACCGTTCATCGATTTAATTCAGTTAAATCTGTGACCGCCTCTGCGCCAAAATATACCGATGTGGCAACTCATTTGCACAGGCCATCTGATAATCTTCTTCATCACACGCAATCACAAAGGGGTACCTATCATCCATATTGGGTAAATCCAATGTGCTCGGCTGCACCTCTAACCACCAGCGATTCGTGACTAAACTCTTGTAAAAAGTCAATGCATCTATATCTGTCGTTACGGTATACTTCACGTAATTATCATCGTTCAAGGTAGGTCGTTCAGAATACCTCAAATTCAATCCCTCAAAGAAATACCACACGATTTGTGCCAAAAGCGCAAAACTCATCTGCCCATTTGGGATATTGTAAATTCCAAACAGGGATAAACTATCACCCATAGCGCTGTACCTGGCTAAAGCACAGATTTCTCTTCCGTCAAAACCATTGGGTGAAAAATGGTCGTAAATACCAACTTCTGAAGCCTTGATCGCCTGCATATCCATACTCACTAAGTCTAATCCTCTGAGAATGGGCTCCAAACTTCGAATATCTTTGGTTACTTCCCCTAATCGGTAGGTTTCAAAATTCATCTGTTCAGAAAGGTCTAATACTTCCTGAGCGACGAAATAACTTTGATAACCCAGCTGGGTGAGTTGCCTTAAATTGTTCGGCGGTTTAGTGATGATTCGGCTCATATATGAAAGATCACTGATGAGCTCATCCCCTGCTCCAAAGTCAAATTTGCTGTCGATGAGCCCCATGTGTACCATGACCTTTTTTTGGTCAAAAGCCCTGTATGAGGCGTAGCTCACGTCTTGTGTAGCACCGAGAATTAGGGGCACAATATGGAAACCCAATAATTCTTCGATGATATTTTTTACCGCGTATTCGGTATCTTCTTTGGTGTTGCCTGCTGGAACATCACCTAAATCAACGATGTTGAGATTCCAATTGCCAAACATCAATTTGTACAATTCCATTCGCATGGCATCGGTATCGAGCTCATAGGGAATCTTTCCCTCGGCCGTTCGCCGGTCTAAAACCCCAAAAATAGCCACTGAGCGACCTTCTAATTCGGGTATTCCAAATTGTGAGCTGTGTTTGTCAAAATGACGGCCAATACACTGTTCATTCAGCAATTCTGTTGCCGCTAGAACCTTGTCTCCAACAGGAATTAGAATGTCTTCATTGATAGCGCCGCTCATTTCTTTTTAGCTTTGGTGGATGTCTTTTTTTTACGCGTTGTTTTTTTAGGTGTTTTTGATTCGATAAGTGCTTTGACTTCATCGAGACTCAAGGCGGTAGGATCGACATCTTTACTCAATTCTACCTTAATTTTTTTATGGATGATGTTGTGCCTTCCCCAGCGTGCTTTTTCAATTCGAATATCCTCATCAGGCCAGTTACACACCACTTTCTCAGCTTCTTTCTTCTTTTTATCTTCTATGAGAGCGACAAGGTCAGCCTCACTTAGGTTGTCAAAATTGTATTTCTTATTGACGTTGATAAAGAGTCCATTCCATTTGATAAAAGGTCCGAAACGTCCTTTACCTTTGGTAACGCCCAATCCTTCATAGGTATAGATAGGAGCATCAGCACGCTCTTTTTCAGCAATAAGCTCTGAAGCGCGGTCAAGATCAACGCTGAAAACATCATCTGAAGCCGCCAAAGAGACAAACTTTTTACCGTAACGCACATAAGGTCCAAATCGACCGACGTTTGCTTCCACCTCTTCGCCTTGATAAACCCCGAGTTTACGCGGAAGCTTGAACAGGTCTAGCGCCTCTTCAAAACTGATATTAGTGATGGATTGATGCGGCAGTAAACTCGCATAAACCGGAGTCTGCTCATCATCTGGGCTTCCTATCTGTGCCATAGCTCCATAACGCCCTAAGCGCACTATGACTTGTCGTCCTGATTTAGGATCTTCTCCAAGATATCGCTCTCCGCTTGCGCGATCAGCATGAGCGGCAACCTTTTCTACATCCGGATGAAAATCAGCGTAAAACGATTTCATCAACTGCTGCCAATCTTTAGACCCAGCTGCAATTTCATCAAAATCTTCTTCAACCTTTGCGGTAAAATTATAATCGAGAATACGTTCAAAATGATCCACCAGAAAATCATTTACCACAAAGCCAATGTCCGTAGGCACTAATTTGCCTTTGTCAGAACCTGTATTTTCTTTGAGCTCATTGCGCTGCACACTTCCGTTAGTCAACACCAATTGAGTATAAGCCCTTTCTTTACCTTCAACACTACCTTTTTCTACGTATTTCTTATCGATGATTCGAGAAATAGTGGCGGCATAGGTCGAAGGTCTACCGATACCTAGCTCCTCAAGTTTTTTAACCAGACTTGCCTCAGAGTATCTGTAAGGAGGTCTGCTGAAACGCTCAGTAGCAGTGATTTTTTTGTACTGTAAGGGCTGTCCTTTTTGAAGTGGCGGCAGTATTGCATTGTCTTCTTTGAGGTCCTCATCGTCAACACCTTCGAGATAAACTTTTAAAAATCCATCAAAAGTGACAATCTCACCATTAGCAGTAAATTGCTGATCATTGGCGGTGCTCTTTATTTTAACCTTTGTGCGTTCTAATTGGGCATCGCTCATTTGTGAGGCCAGTGCCCTTTTGTATATCAGCTCGTACAAGCGGTCTTGGTCTCTGTCTTTAGCGATTGAGGTCACTTCAAAATTGGTAGGTCGTATCGCTTCGTGTGCTTCTTGTGCTCCCTTACTTTTGGAGCTGAACTTACGCTGTTTTGCATAATTAGCTCCAAATTGCTCCGTAATCGCTTTTTGTGACGACTGCAGTGCCTCAGAAGATAAGTTCACACTATCGGTTCTCATATAGGTAATCAAACCCGCCTCATAAAGTCTTTGAGCCACCTGCATGGTCTTTCGAACCGGAAAATAAAGTTTTCTAGAAGCTTCTTGCTGTAGTGTAGAAGTGGTAAAAGGTGCTGAAGGAGCTCGTTTTGCCGGCTTCTTCTCTAAAGCATCTATTGAAAATTCAGCAGAAGACAAATCGTTTAAAAAGGCTGCAGCTTCTTCGGCTGTTTTAAAAGTCTTTCCGAGTTTGGCCTCAAAAGACTGTCCTTTCTCTGTACTAAAGACAGCCTTTAGACGAAAACTTACCTCTGTTTTAAAATCTAGTATTTCACGCTCACGCTCAACAATCAAACGTACAGCAACAGACTGCACACGTCCAGCAGAAAGTCCTGGTTTAATTTTTTTCCAAAGTACAGGCGAGAGTTCATAACCCACTATTCGATCTAGTACTCTTCTGGCCTGCTGTGCATTGACCAAATCAATATTGATAGAACGGGGATTTTGAATGGCTTTCTCTATGGCCGACTTGGTAATAGAGTTAAAAACGATACGCTTTGTTTTCGCAGCATCCAATTCTAAAGTTTCCATAAGGTGCCAAGAAATAGCTTCACCTTCGCGGTCTTCATCACTTGCCAGCCAAATCGTATCGGCCTTGTTTGACAGGGATTTTAATTTGGCTACCTGTGGCTTGCTTCGATCACTTACTGTGTATTTGACCTGAAAGTTTTGCTCGATGTCAATTCCCATTTCATTTTCAGGAAGGTCAGCAATATGACCATAGCTAGACTCCACTTTAAAGTCTTTTCCTAAAATTTTCTCAATCGTTTTCGCCTTTGCAGGCGACTCCACTATCACCAAATTTGAAGCCATAGAATTCTTTTATTGAAAACAAAAATAGGAACATTTTGAGCTAACATCAGCACTATATAAGGTAAGAAAAAGGTTAAAAATTTATCAAAATATTGATTTTCAATTACTTAAATAATTGTAAATCAAGCCTAAATGCACTCTAAAAAACGGCTTTTGAATGTAAACCTCAGAGATTCATATTCTAAAAAGAAGATGGTCTTTTTTCTGATTCAAGCCCTATTGAACGTCCTACAAGACGAAAGAAAAGTTCTCAAAGTTCGACTGACAAAATGTCATTTTTTATGATTATTTATTACCTTTGCCAGTCCAAATTAGGCGGTGTTTACAATTCTGAAGATTGCCGCTAAATTCAATAGGAGATAAATGCTACAAGAAGAGAACAAAAATCCCAACAAATACAACGGAGAAGTTTTAGAACTTCAGACAGAGCAAGCGAATCCGTCATCTAAAAAGATGTTTATCGAAAGTTACGGCTGCCAGATGAATTTCTCTGACAGCGAAATTGTAGCGTCTATTTTATCAAAAGAAGGATTTCAAACCACAACAGCCATTGAACAAGCCGATTTGATTCTTGTCAACACTTGTTCAATTCGAGAAAAAGCAGAACAAACCGTTCGAAATCGCTTAGATAAATTCAACAGTTTAAAACGCAATAATCCCAATCTAAAAGTTGGTGTTCTGGGCTGTATGGCAGAACGTTTAAAGCACAAATTCTTAGAAGAAGAAAAGATTGTAGATATGGTTGTAGGCCCTGATGCGTACAAAGACTTACCCAATCTAATAGCTGAAGTAGAACAGGGAAGAGATGCTGTAAATGTTATTTTATCCAAAGAAGAAACCTATGGAGACATCGCTCCAGTGCGTTTGAATTCAAATGGAGTGACTGCCTTTGTTTCGATTACTCGTGGTTGTGATAATATGTGCACGTTTTGCGTGGTTCCCTTCACCAGAGGTCGAGAGCGCAGTAGAGACCCTCAATCTATAGTAGAAGAAATTAATGAACTCTGGGCTAAGGGCTTCAAAGAAGTAACCTTACTCGGACAAAATGTAGACAGTTATTTATGGTATGGTGGAGGACTAAAGAAAGATTTTGAGAAAGCCAGTGACTTTCAAAAGGCCACAGCAGTTCGTTTCTCAGACCTTCTTGAAAAAGTGGCTCTGGCGCAACCTCGAATGCGAATTCGCTTTTCTACCTCAAATCCACAAGACATGACTCTTGACGTGATTCACACCATGGCCAAGCACGAAAATATTTGCAACTACATTCACCTTCCAGTGCAAAGTGGTTCAGATCGAATTCTCCAAAAAATGAACCGTCTACACAGTCGAGCCGAATACATTACGCTGATTGAACAAATCAAAAAAATCATTCCCGATTGTGCGATATCACAGGATATGATTGCAGGTTTTCCAACAGAGACCGAAGAAGATCATCAGGACACCCTGTCTTTAATGGAAAGCGTGCAATACGCTTTTGGATTCATGTTCGCCTATTCAGAGCGTCCTGGAACTATGGCTGCTCGAAAATTTGAAGACGATATTCCGCTAGAGACCAAAAAACGCCGACTCACTGAGATCATCAATTTGCAACAAAAGCACAGTCTTTTAGAGATGAAAAAGCACATCGGCAAAACCGAAGAAGTACTCATTGAGGGAGATTCTAAAAAATCAGCGGACTTCTTTATGGGGAGAAACACCCAAAACGCTGTAGTGGTCTTTCCGAAAGAGTCTTATAAAGTGGGCGACTACGTCATGGTTACCATCGAAGATTGTACTGCCGCTACCCTCAAAGGAAAAGCAGTGGGATACAGCAAAAACAATTAAGCCTATGAGTCAATTACAAAGTTTAAAACAGCGTTTTGAAATCATCGGCAACGATTTAAAACTCAATCGTGCCTTAGAAAAAGCCGTTCAGGTAGGCCCAACAGACATCTCAGTTTTAGTTACTGGTGAGAGTGGTGTAGGTAAAGAAGTAGTACCTAAAATCATTCATGCCTTGTCGCATCGAAAGCACAGCAAATATATCGCAGTAAATTGTGGTGCCATTCCTGAAGGAACTATTGACTCCGAATTATTTGGTCATGAAAAAGGAGCCTTTACCGGAGCCACTCAAACGCGATCTGGATATTTTGAAGAAGCAGATGGCGGAACCATTTTTCTAGATGAAGTCGGAGAGTTACCTCTGACCACACAAGTGCGTTTGTTAAGGGTGCTTGAAAATGGCGAATTTTTGAAGGTGGGATCTTCTACGGTTCAAAAAACTAATGTTCGAATCGTGGCTGCAACCAATGTCAATATGCAAGAGGCCATCTCGAAAAACAAATTTAGAGAAGACCTGTATTACAGACTCTCCACAGTCGAAATTGAAATTCCTCCGCTACGGGAGCGCAAAGAAGACATTCATCTGTTGTTTCGAAAATTTGCTTCTGACTTTGCCAGAAAATACAATATGCCCACCATTAGGTTGGATGAAAATGCCGTTCACCTTTTAGAAACATACTATTGGCCAGGTAACATTCGACAATTGCGCAATACGGCAGAGCAATTATCTGTTCTTGAAAAGGAGCGTTTGGTAGAGGGCACTACATTACATCATTATTTGCCTGATAGAGTAGCGAACAGACTTCCTGCAATAATCAACAATAACACTGAACAGACCTCAGATTTTATGCACGAGCGTCAAATCATGTACAAATACCTGCACGATCTTAAAAAAGACGTCACTGATCTAAAACGAATTGTAGCAACCATGCATAAATCAGGTGAAACCGGAGCTGTAGATGCCGAAGAAATACTGATTGCAAATGAGGTTGCACAGCGCGATGAAAACAGCTTGAATAAAACCATAAAGCCGGCTTTATTAGAGATGCCTGCTGCTAAAATTGAAAACGACCCTTACGATTATGCAGAAGATATTGCCGAAGAAGAAACCCTATCTTTACACGATACCGAAATTGAATTGATTAAAAAATCATTAGAACGCAATAGAGGTAAACGAAAGGCAGCTGCTCAAGAACTTGGCATTTCTGAGCGAACCCTTTACCGTAAGATTAAACAATACGATCTCTAACCAATGACCAAGAAAATAAGACATAGCTGTTTTTTTGCCCTCGCACTCTTACTTTCCGCATGCGGATTAAAAGTCAGTTACAACTTTTCAGGAGCGAGTACCGGAACAGCTACGAGTTTTCAAGTCAACTTCTTTCAGAATTATGCAGATCAAAGCCCTGGCTCGACCATAGAACCGGGTTTAGATAGAGATTTCACACTTTCGCTACAGGATTTGATTTTGGGCCTGACTTCATTAGATTTGACCAACACCAATGGAGATTTGATTTATGAAGGAGAAATTACAGAATACCGAGTAGCGCCTATGACCGCTACCGCTAATCAAACCGCAGCACAAAATCGATTAACTATGACTGTTAACGTTCGTTTTTACAATACCACCAAAGAAGATGTAGATTTCGAGCGCCGTTTTAGTTTTTTCTATGATTTTCCTGCTTCACAATTGTTAGAATCGGTTAAATCCGAAGCGCACGCGGCCCTATTTGAACGTTTGACACAAGATATTTTTAATGCCTCGCTGGCGGATTGGTAATGATGAAAAAAGAAGAATTTCTATCCCTACTGAACAATAAAAAAGCCGTTAGAAATACGGCTGAAATCAGCGCATTAAAACAAATGATTGAGGCCTATCCTTATATGCAAAACGCATGGGCACTTTACCTGAAAGGCATAGATATCGATAAAGATGAGGCTTTTGAATCTGCCCTTAAAAAGACAGCAATTCGAACAAACGACAGAGCACTACTTTTTGATTACATCAATACCCCTGAGGAGATTGAAACTGAAGTAGCTACTGAACAGCACACTACTGTAGATAATACTGTTGAAGAGAATAAGGTTGAATTTACCGAATCGGATCAGCCAGAAGAGTCAAAAGAAGAACAGAGCACTGAAAGTTTTGTAAATGAACTGATTAACAGCGCTGCCACTGATGATTTAAGCCTTAGCGAAGAAATCAAAGAAACAGAAGAAACCGAAACGACCCCTGCTGAAATTCCAGATCAGAATATCAGTTTTGGCGAAGAGAAAAACACCTTCAGTACCAGAGCTGAGAAACTTGACATAGATGCAAATGAAACCGTTCTTGAAGAAATTTTGCAGACAACAGAAGATGAGCATTCCACTTTAGCGCAGACAACAGAAAATCTCCAAGAGCTTGCTGAGGAAGCAGAAAAAGTAGACGATACGGCAGAGGCCCAGTCCAAAGAGATCAAAGAAGAAACAGTATTAGCTGAAGACCATGAAGATGAAGAAGAAGATGAAGATTTCAACGCCCAAATCAGAAGACTTGAGGTCATCATCAATGAGATGAGTTTTGACGAAAAAAAGATCGACGCCGAACAAATCATCCAGGCTGAAATTGAAGCAGAAGCTGAATCAGTTGAGACCAATTCGTCAGAAGAAGTACAAAGTGAAAAGGTAGAAGAATCAAAGATGCCAATGGCATCCAATAAGCCTGAAGAAGATAGCGCTGAAGAAGAGACTGAAGCACCACAGCTCAACTATTTTGAGTGGATCAAACAAAGCACAAAAAAGGATGTCGTGGTTTCTAATGCACTAGAAACCGAAGAGCAAGAGCGCAAATTTGCATTACTGGATGCTTTCTTAGAAAGCAACCCTAAAATTGTTCCCTCCGACGAAATCCAAAAAATCGATATCGAAGCGGCCAGTTCTATTGAAGACGAAAGTCTGATTACCGAGACCATGGCACAGCTTTACATGAATCAAAAGCAATTCAAAAAGGCAATTACAGCCTACAAGGGTTTAATTTTGAAATATCCAGAAAAAAGTAGTTTCTTTGCCATCCAAATTCAGGAAGCACAGACACTTCTTGATGAACAAAAAGATACAGAATGAGTACATTTTCAATTTTTATGATTTTAATAGTGATTGTATCACTTTTATTAATGTTGGTTGTTATGGTTCAAAACCCAAAAGGAGGAGGATTGTCTTCTGCCTTTGGTGGAGAGGGTACTCAAGTCGTTGGTGGCGTTCAAAACACCAACAACTTTTTAGACAAAAGCACATGGACCTTAGCTACTATTCTCGTAGTGCTCATTCTTTTGTCAAATGTATCACTTAAAGGAAGTTTTGGAGAAGCCGATTCTCGTTTACTCGATTCGTCAGATGAGAGTTTCGAATTGGTTCCAGAAGAAGTAGTCCCAGAGGAGTTGCCTGCAATTCCAGCTGGAGATGATGCGCAGGAATAAACACACAAAAAATGAAAACGATGCCAGCTTATGACAAGCTGGCATTTTTTTTAGCCCTTCTGTCAGTTTTTTTAAATTGGCACAATTTATGACCCTAGAGCAACAAATTAAAATGAACATAAAATGGCAAACGTTACAATTAAACCTTTAGCAGACAGAGTTCTAGTTGAACCTATGGAGGCTGAAACCACAACTGCCTCTGGAATTATTATACCAGACACAGCAAAAGAAAAACCACAAAAAGGAACTGTGGTAGCTGTTGGACCTGGAACAAAAGATGAATCGATGACTGTTTCTGTTGGAGACCAAGTACTCTACGGAAAATACGCAGGAACAGAATTAAAACTCGACGGCAATGATTACCTCATCATGCGTGAGAGTGACATCCTAGCAATTGTTTAATTAAAAAAAATTATAAAAAATAGATCATGGCAAAAGATATAAAATTTGACATTGAAGCAAGAGACGGTCTAAAAAGAGGAGTAGACGCTTTGGCAAATGCAGTCAAAGTAACTCTTGGACCTAAAGGAAGAAATGTAATCATCAGCAAAGCTTTTGGCGGACCATCAGTAACCAAAGATGGTGTTAGTGTAGCCAAGGAAATTGAACTTGAAGACGCTCTTGAAAATATGGGTGCTCAAATGGTAAAAGAAGTCGCTTCTAAAACCAACGACTTAGCAGGAGACGGTACAACAACTGCGACTGTTTTAGCTCAAGCTATTGTCAAAGAAGGATTGAAAAACGTCGCTGCTGGTGCAAATCCAATGGACCTCAAAAGAGGAATCGAAAAAGCGGTAGATGCAATCGTTGGAGATTTAGAAAAACAAGCGCAAACCGTTGGTGATGCCGTTGAAAAAATCAAGCAAGTAGCTGCTGTTTCTGCAAACAACGACGAAACTATTGGAGATTTAATCGCTCAAGCTTTCGAAAAAGTTGGAAAAGAAGGAGTGATCACTGTTGAAGAAGCCAAGGGAATGGATACTTATGTAGATGTTGTAGAAGGAATGCAGTTCGACAGAGGATACCTCTCTCCTTACTTTGTGACTGATTCTGAAAAAATGACTACGGAATTAGACAGTCCTTATATTTTACTTTTTGACAAAAAGATTTCAGCAATGAAGGATCTTTTACCTGTGCTTGAGCCAGTTGCTCAATCAGGAAAGCCCCTTTTAATCATTGCAGAAGACGTAGATGGTGAAGCATTAGCAACACTAGTAGTCAACAAGCTACGTGGATCTTTAAAAATTGCAGCGGTAAAGGCTCCTGGATTTGGAGACCGTCGTAAAGCAATGCTTGAAGATATTGCAATTCTAACAGGAGGTACTGTTATCGCTGAAGAAAGAGGATTTACACTTGAAAATGCTACAATCGACATGCTCGGTACTTGCGAAAAAGTGTCTATCGATAAAGACAATACGACCATCGTCAACGGTGCAGGTGCAGGAGACGATATCACTGCTCGTGTAAGTCAAATCAAATCTCAAATTGAGACTACAACTTCAGATTACGATAAGGAAAAACTACAAGAGCGTTTAGCAAAACTAGCTGGTGGAGTCGCAGTACTCTACGTTGGTGCAGCCTCAGAAGTAGAGATGAAAGAGAAAAAAGACCGCGTAGATGATGCGCTACACGCCACGCGTGCAGCTGTAGAAGAGGGAATCGTCGCTGGAGGTGGAGTTGCCTTGGTTAGAGCCAAGAAAGCTCTTGCAAGCGTTGAGACCATGAATGCAGACGAAGCTACTGGTTTACAAATCGTAGAACGTGCCATTGAGGCTCCGTTGAGAACGATTGTTGAAAACGCAGGTGGTGAGGGATCTGTTGTTGTCGCTAAGGTCATGGAAGGTAAAAATGACTTCGGTTACGATGCCAAATCAGAAACCTATGTGAATTTGATGGAAGCAGGAATTATCGATCCTAAAAAAGTGACTCGTGTCGCAATCGAAAATGCCGCTTCTGTTTCAGGAATGATCTTAACCACAGAATGTGCATTAATCGACATTAAAGAGGACGCTCCAGCAGCAGGACCTCCAATGGGTGGTGGAATGCCAGGAATGATGTAATAAAATCGAAACTTGAATAGAAAAAGCCACCTCAAGTAGGTGGCTTTTTTAGTTAAAATTATTTTACCCTAATTTAGTCGACCATGGCGAATTTTAAACAATTAGAAACAGCGATTCAGCAGATCACCAACAACGAGGGATTGACCGTTGCAGAACGCCTTGAAAACATCTGCGAACTTCTTCAAACCTCCGTAGATCACTACGATTGGGTGGGATTTTATTTTCATCATGACGAGAAACCTGAATTGCATCTCAAAGCCTTTGCTGGTGAGGCTACCGATCACACCGTCATTCCATTTGGAAAGGGAATCTGTGGACAAGTAGCAGAAAGCAATGCCAACTTTGTGGTTCCCGATGTGCAAGCGCAAGACAACTATATCGCCTGCAGCATCAATGTTAAAAGTGAAATTGTAGTACCACTCTTTGTGGACGGAAAAAATATAGGTCAAATCGACATCGATTCGAATACCATAGATGCATTTGACAAAAAAGATGAACAATTTCTTGAACTTGTTAACAGAATGGTCTCAGGCATTTTGGGGTAGCCTTGAAAACATCTAATTTTAGGCCCTTAAATTCATCACGTTTTGGAAAAAAAGATACAAAACGCCCTTATTTCCGTATTCCACAAAGAAGGGCTTGAACCCATTGTTCAAAAACTCAATCAACTCGGTGTTCGCATTTACTCTACAGGAGGAACTGAAAAATTCATCAAAGAACAAGGAGTCGATGTGATCCCTATCGAAGATCTAACGGCCTACCCTTCTATTCTAGGAGGCCGCGTTAAAACACTTCACCCCAAAGTTTTTGGTGGAATTCTAAACCGTCAAGACGTGAGCTCAGATCAGGAGGAATGCAGCAAATACGACATTCCACAACTCGATTTAGTCATCGTCGATCTTTATCCTTTTGAAAAGACAGTAGCCTCTGGAGAAAGTCACGAAGCTATTATTGAAAAAATAGATATCGGGGGAATTTCATTAATTAGAGCCGCCGCAAAAAATTTTAAAGATGTGGTCTGTGTTTCTTCTCAAGACCAATACGGCCAGCTATTACAACTCCTTTCTGAGGGTAATGCAACAAGCAGCTTAGCACAAAGACAACAGTTCGCAGCTGCTTCTTTTCAACTCTCATCGCATTACGACACCGCGATATTCAATTATTTCAACGCACAAAATGAGGAGTCAAGTCCTGCGCTTAAATTGAGTGAACAACAACACATGAGCCTGAGATACGGAGAAAATCCACATCAAAAAGGAACCTTCTTTGGAGATTTTAATGGTTTATTTGATCAGCTCCACGGAAAGGCACTATCGTACAACAACCTACTTGATATCGATGCTGCCGTTCAACTCATGCGAGAATTTAAGGACGATGCACCCACATTTGCCATCTTAAAACACAACAACGCCTGTGGATTAGCCACTAGAGACAACCTACATCAAGCCTATGTCGATGCCCTTGCCGGCGATCCTATTTCTGCCTTTGGAGGAATACTCATTGCCAACACCTGCATCGATTTAAAGACTGCTGAAGAAATTTCAAGTCTATTTTGCGAGGTGGTTATCGCACCAGAATTTGAGGCCGAGGCGCAAGCCAAACTTCAAGAAAAAAAGAATCGCATACTGCTGGTTCAAAAAAACTGGAATTTGCCTTCAACCCAGGTGAGAACTGCACTTAATGGTTACTTATGGCAAGAACAAGACAGTCTTACCGAAACACAGGAAGAGCTTAAAACTGTAACCACTGTGAGCCCAAGTCAGCGTGAAATTGACGATCTTTTGTTTGCGGCTAAAATCTGCAAACACACCAAGAGTAATACAATAGTCTTGGCTAAAAACCGTCAACTTATCGCCTCAGGAACGGGTCAAACCTCTCGTGTTGATGCACTTCGACAAGCCATTCAAAAAGCAAAGGCCTTCAAATTTGAACTCGAAGGTGCGGTAATGGCTAGTGATGCCTTTTTTCCATTTCCCGATTGCGTAGAAATCGCTCACAATGAAAAGATTAGCGCTGTAATTCAACCTGGAGGTTCGATTAAAGACGAGTTGAGTATTGATTTTTGCAATAATGCAAAAATGTCAATGTTAATGACCGGAATTCGTCATTTTAAACACTAAAAATCTTACTTTTACAAGCGAAGTATATACGTTGAATTAAAACCTCTTTTTTGATATGGCATTTCTTGATTTCCTAACCGAAGAAATCGCTATTGACCTTGGAACGGCCAATACCCTAATTATTCATAACGACAAGGTTGTTGTGGACTCCCCTTCTATCGTAGCTCGCGACCGCACATCTGGTAAGATTATAGCTGTTGGTCGAGAAGCCAATATGATGCAGGGAAAGACCCACGAAAACATTAAAACCATTCGTCCACTTAAAGACGGGGTTATTGCCGACTTTGACGCTTCTGAAAAAATGATCAGTATGTTGATTAAAGCCATTCCAGCTTTAAAAAAGAAATTATTTCCACCTTCACTTCGAATGGTCATTTGTATTCCTTCAGGGATTACTGAAGTTGAAATGCGCGCCGTAAAAGAATCCGCTGAACGCGTGAACGGTAAAGAGGTGCACTTAATTCACGAGCCGATGGCTGCTGCTATTGGTATCGGATTAGACATCATGGAACCTAAGGGAAATATGATTGTAGACATCGGAGGAGGAACTACTGAGATTGCTGTAATAGCACTTGGTGGTATTGTATGTGATCGTTCTGTTAAAATTGCAGGAGACGTCTTTACCAATGATATAGTCAACTATATGCGTACGCAATTCAACCTATTCATTGGTGAGAGTACAGGTGAGAAAATCAAAATTGAATGTGGGTCTGCCCTTGACGATTTAGAAAATCCACCAAACGATATGGAGATCCAGGGAAGAGACCTTCTTACCGGAAAGCCAAAGTCAGTACTCATGACACACAAAGATGTAGCCAAGGCCTTAGACAAGAGTATTATTAGAATTGAAGACGCTGTAATGGAGACGCTTTCTCAAACCCCTCCAGAACTCGCCTCTGACATCTACAACTCAGGAATATACCTCGCAGGTGGTGGAGCCTTACTGAGAGGACTCGACAAAAGACTGTCAAACAAAACTGATTTACCGGTTTATATTTCAGAAGATCCATTGCGCGCCGTAGTACGCGGAACGGGTATTGCCCTTAAAAATTTAGAAATTTTTAAAAATATTTTAGTGAGGTAATACGTTGAATCTGTGGTATGCAGCAAATCATTTCATTCTTTTTTAAAAGACAAGTAGAACTTCTCTACCTGCTCTTGCTGTTAATAAGTTTGATACTGAGTATCAATTCGCATAGTTACCACAATAGACAATACCTAAATTCTGCTAATGCTTTGAGCAGTGGTCTACAGCGTTGGAGCAATGAAGCCTTCACCTATATAGATTTAAAAAAGGTGAACGACGCTTTAAATCAAGAAAATGTCGAATTAAAAAACGAATTAGAACAATTAAAAAGTTCCATTCAACAATTGAATCGCGTTGCCTTGAATACGGCCTTCGGAGAAAGCCAATTCAAATACGCCTCGGCAAAAATCATCAAAAATAGCATCAGCCGATATAGAAATTACCTGACCATCGATCAAGGCGCTGACCACGAGGTAACAACAGACATGGGTGTTATCAATGAAAACGGTATTGTTGGCGTCATAGATGAGGTGTCCTCACAATACGCTACTGTAGCTTCTATTGCCCATGCCGATGTGCAAATCAACGCGAAACTTAAAAATTCAGATCACTTTGGTTTTTTAAGTTGGGATGGAGCAGATTACACCTTATTCGATTTATTTGACGTTCCAAAAAATGCCTCGGTAGCTATCGGTGACACTATTGTTACGGGTGGAATGTCTAATATTTTTCCAGAAGATATTTTGATTGGAACTGTAGTAGACTATAGCATTCCAAACAACCAAAGCTTTTACGAAATCAAGGTGGCATTAAGTAACGACTTGGCAAATCTTAATCACGTACAATTGGTGGTTAATAAAGATCAAAACGAAATCAGTTCACTTCAATCTAAAACCGCTCTAGAATGATTACCAATGATATCGGAAATCTCGCGTTTCGTTTTATTGGATTAATCGTTGTTCAGGTATTGATCCTAAACAATCTCATTGTATTTGGGCAGTACATTCCGTTTATACCTGTACTCCTTCTCTTTTGGTTTCCCATGTACATTCCAAAAAGCATCATGATGGTCGCAGCCTTTTTTCTTGGGCTTATCATAGATGTATTTACAGATACTGTAGCCTTTCACGCCTTTTCACTGAGTACAATCGCCTATTTACGCCCTGGTATTCTAAAATTTTGTTTTGGAAATAATATTGAATTTCAAAACAATCATTTTCAAGGGACCTCTAGAGCCCAACGCCTTTCGTTTTTATTTATACTGCTATCCCTCGAAGCATTCTTGTTTTTCGTCTTAGAAATATTCAATTTTAGTCACATCTTACTTATTTTTAACAAAACGGTGCTCACCACCTTTTTGAGTTTTGGAGTTAGTTTGATTGTCATTTCTATAATACCTCGGAATATCTAAATGCAACGGTTTGTTTTTAATATATTGACCACCCTCATTGGCCTTACCTTTATTTTAAGGCTGGGTTATCTGCAAATCATTAAGTACGACAAGAGCAAACAAATGCTAGACAATTTGGCCATCAAAGTCGAGAAAACCTATCCAGAACGCGGATTTATTTATGACAGAAATAATCAATTACTGGTAGCCAACCAACCCGCCTACGACATTATGGTCATACCACGGGACATTCAGAATCTAGATACCCTAGCTTTCTGCGAAATGCTCAATATCAGCAAAGAGCAGCTCGACAGAACATTGGGTAGGGCTAAGCGATACTCCACCCGTTTACCCTCAGTGGTACTGTCAAATTTATCCAAAAACGAATACGCCGTTTTTCAAGAAAAAATGAGGCGATTTCCGGGTTTTTTCGTTCGGGCAAAATCGTTAAGAGACTACTATACTTCAGCTGGAGCTAATGTGCTCGGATACATTTCAGAAGTGAATCAAGACGATATCAACAAGAACGCTTATTACATTCAAGGAGAAAATATCGGTCGTACTGGAATTGAAAAACAATACGAGGAATACCTCAGAGGAAGTAAGGGCGTGCGATACATTCAAAAAGATCGATTCAACCGAGAAATAGGCCCATACGAAAATGGTGTTTATGACACCCTGGCGAGAATTGGCCTAGATATTAACATCACTATTGACAAAGAACTTCAAGAATACGCCGAAAAGCTGATGAACGGTAAAAGAGGAGGAATCGTTGCTCTTGAACCCAAAACAGGCGAAATTTTGAGTATGGTCAGCGGGCCTACTTATGACCCGGCACTTCTTGTGGGTCGAAAGAGATCAAAAAATTACACTAAACTTCACTACGACTCCATTTCTAAACCGACCTGGGATCGTTCAATATTGGCAGAGCCCTCTCCTGGATCTCCGTTTAAGGTCTTAAATGCCTTGGCTGCACTTCAAGAAGGAACGCTAGATGAACACGAGAAAGTACGCTGTTATCAGGGCTTTTTTGTGGGAGGGGTAAAAAGAGGATGTCATTGTGGTGGTGGCCTTCGCGACTTAAATGATGGTCTTCGAAATTCGTGCAACGCCTATTTTGCAGATGTATTTAAAAGCTTCTACAACAAGTATGAAAAAACCGCCGAGGCCCACGATTCATGGACCAAGCATATGCAAAGTTTTGGCCTTGGAAACTATCTAGGTACAGATTTACCAACGGGTCGACCAGGACGAATTCCAAACACCGCCTACTACGATAAAGCCTATGGAAAAAACCAATGGTATAATAGTTTTATCATTTCAAATGCCATCGGACAAGGTGAGGTTGCAGCCACTCCTATTCAACTTGCTAATATGACAGCCGCCATCGCAAATAGAGGTTATTTTATTACCCCTCATATGATTAAAAACATTTCAGACGGCTCAGAAATACCTTCTAGATTCAAAAGAAAACGATTTACGACTATTGACAGCAAACACTTTGAGCCTATTGTAAAAGGAATGAGTGAGGTCTACAAAAGAGGTACCGCAAAATGGATTCAGGTACCTGATATTGAAATTGCTGGAAAAACAGGGACAGTAGAAAATTTCACCATTATAAACGGAGTAAAAACTCAATTAACAGACCACTCGGTTTTTGTAGCCTTTGCTCCTGTAGAAAATCCAAGAATAGCACTAGCGGTCTATATTGAACACGGTTATTATGGAGCCCGATATGCAGGCCACATCGCTTCTTTAATGATCGAAAAATACCTCAAAGGAGAAATCAGTCGAAAAGATTTAGAAGCGCGTATGTTGACTAAAACACTGGAACATGAATACGCCAAACCACTAAGTGGTGAGCCCTTCGAAATCAACGAGTATGTCTGGTAAGTCTTTTCTTTGGAGAGTCGATTGGCTCATTCTTTTGCTTTACCTCGCGTTGAGCTTTTTTGGATGGCTTAACCTGTATTCAACAACCGTTACTGATACAGACACTTCCCTTCTCGATTTCAGTACTTATTACGGTAAACAACTCTTTTTCTTTTGCCTATCCATCGTCATGTTTTTCAGTATATCACTGTTGGATGATCGTTTTTTTGAACGCTTCTCATCCATTTTTTACTTCCTTGGATTATTTCTTCTAATCGGATTATTTGCCTTTGGAGAAACTATTGCTGGAGCCACATCTTGGTATGATTTAGGTGCTTTCAATTTTCAGCCTTCTGAATTTGCAAAATTGACCACTGTTTTAGGTCTGGCGAAATACCTAAGTGATTTACAAACCGACATCAAAAAACCTTCGAGCCAAGTCTTCGCAGTTTTATTAATTCTAGCTCCTGTGGTACTGGTAGTTCCTCAACCTGACCCGGGAAGCGCCCTGATTTTTCTCGCATTATTCTTGGTGTTATTCTACGAAGGGTTTCCAATTTACTTTCTGGTCTTTGCGGTTGTTTTAGCCCTTTTATTCGGGCTTACCTTAATATTTGGTCCAATTCTTATAGGTATTATTTATACTGTTTTACTTCTATTTTATTTTGGATTTAAATCGCCCAGCATCAAAATTCCACGACTGGCCATGGCCACTTTTGTGCTTTTTTCAGGATTAATCATTTCAGGTACCACTTATGTTTTTGAGGAGGTTTTTGAAGACCGTCACCGGGACCGTTTTAACCTTTGGCTAAACCTTGAAAAAAACACCAATGAACTCGAATCAATTCGAAAGAGTATAGGATATAACACCATTCAAGCTGAAGAAGCCATTGCTTCTGGCAGATGGCTGGGAAAAGGTTTTTTAAAAGGAACACGAACCAAAGGAGATTTCGTACCCCAACAACACACCGATTACATTTTTAGTTCAGTAGGTGAAGAGTGGGGGTTTATTGCCTCGGCCTTGGTCATTGTCGCCTTTGTTCTCTTGCTCAATAGATTGGTAAGAATCGCTGAACGGCAAAAACGACATTTCAATCGCCTATTCGGCTATGGTATAACCGCGATATTACTGTTCCATTTCGTAATCAACATCGGAATGGTACTCGGACTTTTACCCACAATAGGCATACCACTACCCTTTTTTAGTTACGGAGGGTCTGGGCAGTTATTTATGTCTTTAATGCTCTTTATCTTCCTTAAAATGGATGCCAATAGGCTGAATCAAGACGGCGGACTGTAAAGCTTATCCTTTGATGGGCGAAGGCCTTTTAAAGGTGTGCTTTTTTAAATCCTTTAACACTTGAACTGCCTCTTCTACATAAAGATCACGAGAGAGTTCCTTGTGCCATCTCGCTCTTTTTTCACGCAGTATTGAATCCGTAGAAAACAATCGTTCTTCATCTTTGAGGGATGAAAAATTGAGTTTCGAATCGTACTCGTCTAACACTTCAAAACGGTCTGTTTCTTTCTTGAGTTGAGCCTCTTCTTCTAAATACTGATCGTAATTGAGAGAAACCAACTTATTATCGCGCTGTTCTTTGATCCACTTGGCCTCCTGATCGATAAGTTGCATTTCTTTAGACTTGGAAATTCGCTCTCTACTGCTGGCAATGACTTGTTCGAAATCAATTTCATTTTCCCAAACGGCGTAATTGGTAGGTGAAATTTGATCCCATTTCATTGGGTTATCGTGATCTCGCTCTCCGATATCAATGTAAGAATAGCGGTCTGGTAACGGGATGTCTGAAGTAACTCCTCTGAGCTGCGTTGATCCCCCATTGATTCGATAAAATTTCTGGGTGGTTATCTTTAAGGCCCCTAAATCTCCGAATTCATTGGAGCGCACTATGTTGTCAAGTGGAATGAGGTTTTGTACAGTTCCTTTTCCAAAGGTTTGAGTACTCCCTAGAATAATTCCTCTTTTGTAGTCTTGTATGGCTGCAGCTAAAATCTCTGAAGCCGAAGCAGATAATTCATTGACAAGTACTACTAAAGGCCCGTCCCACTGTACACGCTCATCGTTGTCTTCGTGTATTTCTTTTCGTTTACCCAGAGAACTTACCTGAACAATTGGGCCTTCTGAAATAAAATATCCGGCCATATCAATGACTGTTTTCAGTGAACCTCCTCCATTGTTTCTCAAATCCAAGATGAGTCCTTCAACGCCTTCTTTTTTTAGATTTTCAATCTCTTGCAATACATCTGTAGCCGCATTTCGGTTGTCGTAATCTTCAAAATCAATATAGAATTTTGGGAGGTTAATGAGGCCGTAATTGCCTTCTTCTTGATCTTCAATAATAACAGATTTAGCGTAAGATTCCTCTAACTCTACCACGTCTCTGACAATGGCTACCTCGTCAATTTGCCCGTCTACTCTTTTAACGGTGAGAAACACTTCTGTTCCCTTAGGTCCTTTGATGAGTTTTATCGCATCATCAATAGGCATACCTACAATATTGACGCTAAGCTCCTCGTCTGCTTGTCGCACTTTAAGGATTTCATCTCCAACTTCGAGGGCTTGAGATCTCCACACCGGACCACCAGAGATGATCTCTACTATCTTGGTTCCCTCTGGTTTTTTCTGAAGACGTGCGCCAATTCCTTCAAATTTACCAGACATACTGATATCAAAACGGTCCTTATCCGTAGGCGCCATATAGTAAGTATGAGGATCGTACTCCTCCACAATGGCATTTAAAAATTCTACAAAGGTGTCTTCCTTGTCAAAGTCTTCTAAAAAGTCGAAATATTCGAAGAGGTCTTTTCGCGTTTGCTCACGAGCTTCAGATTCAATCTCTTTGAGTTTAGAACGCTTGAGGTCTTTGCGCTCTAATTCATTTTCACTTGTATAGGTCTCGATTTTTGAATCGTAGGTGTTAAGTGCGTTTAGTTTTAATTGTTTACGCCAGCGATTGGCCAATTCCTTTTCCGTCTCAACAAACCCTAACTTGTCGTAATCTACCAAAATCTCATCTTCTGCATAAAAATCGAACGGCTTTGAAAGCACCTTTTGGTAGCGCTCCTTCGCTTGTGATTGTCTTTCTTCATAACGATCGTAGACCTTGTTAAAAAAACTCAAATCGGTATTTTTTATTTGATCGTCAATTTGAAATCTATAAGGCTCGAATTCCTCAAGATCAGAAGAGAGAAAGTAACGCTTTAAGGGATCTAAATTTTCAAACAACCGATCGAAGACCTTTGAAGAAAATCGATCGTTGAGATTTTTGGGTTCGTAATGACCTTTCTCAAGAACATAACTGATCAAGTCAATCAGTAATTTATCTTTATCGCTATCGTCAAAGGACGAATTATTAGTAAAACTACAAGAGGCTATGGCTATGAAAAAAAAGCCAAAACCAAATATCAAATTCCTTTTCATCTAAACAAACAATTATTTTACGTTGTAAAACTCGTAAAGTTAAAGAAAAATAAATGCCAAAGCGAAGTTAAAAAGAACGTAAATTTGATAAAATACAGTGATGCACAAGCCATTAATACTCATAACTAACGATGATGGAATCAATTCTAAGGGATTGAGAAGGCTTGTTGAATACATGCAAGAAATCGGAAATGTGTTTGTCGTTGCTCCTGACAGTCCACAATCGGGAATGGGACACGCCATCACCTTAGACAGTACACTCAGCGTTCAAAAGGTCAATTTACACGGCCTTGACAATACATTTGAAGCCTATAGTTGCAGTGGAACACCTGCAGACTGCGTAAAGCTCGCACTTCAAGAATTACTAACTCAAAAACCAGACATCTGCGTTTCAGGCATCAATCACGGCTCGAACGCCTCAATCAATGTCATCTATTCTGGAACCATGTCAGCGGCTATGGAGGCCGGTATTGAAGGAATTCCAGCTATTGGATTCTCCCTCTGTGATTTTGACTACGATGCTGATTTCAGTCGCTGTAAAGAAGGTGTGCAACTCTTAGTGAGAGAGGCCTTAGAAAAGGGAATGCCCAAAGACACCGTTTTAAACGTCAATTTTCCAAAACCTAAGGGTGAGGAATCCTATAAAGGAATACGAATATGTCGTCAAGCACGCGCCAATTGGAAAGAGAAATTCGACAAGAGACAAAGCCCTTCAGGTAAAGATTACTATTGGCTCACAGGAGATTTTAGATTGTTAGATCAAGGCGAAGACACAGACATTAACGCCTTGGAAGACTATTGCATTTCTGTCGTTCCATGTCAATTTGATTTAACTGCACATCACAGCATAGCAACCCTTAACTCCTGGAATATTCATGACACTTAGACAAAAAGAAATCGCCTATGGTTTTTTGGTCGGCCTCGCGCTTCACTTTTTAGGCGTGTGTTTTTACATTTTAATATTTTCTAAACTGGGTATTGGCAAAAGTCTTGAAGTCGCTTATGAGGATGGATATCTCGACAGTCTTTTGAGTTTAGGAGCCGTTTTAGATTTAGCTGCCTTTTTCTTGATGCTCAAAAAAAATTTAGACCTTAGAGCGAGAGGTATTTTAATGTACACCATTTTCTTAGCTCTTGTCCTTTTGATCGGAAAGCTATTTTTTAATCTATAAACTGCAGAATCAAAGAATCGAACTTATCTATTTTAGAGACAAATTGTTGGTATGAGATACTATATCATTTCTGGAGAAGCTTCTGGTGATTTGCACGGGTCAAATCTGGTCAAACAGATTCGATCAGCAGACACAAAGGCAGAAATTCGAGGTTTCGGAGGTGATTTGATGGAAAAGGCCGGAACAGTTTTAGCCAGGCATTACAAACAAATGTCTTTCATGGGTTTTATTGAGGTGTTATTCAACCTGCGCAAGATTTTTAACAACCTCAACTATTGTAAGCAAGACATCTCTGCCTTTAAACCCGATGCGCTTATTTTCATTGATTTTTCTGGCTTCAATTTAAGGGTAGCCCAATGGGCAAAAACACAGGGTTTTAGAACCCATTACTATATCACCCCTCAAATTTGGGCGTCAAGAGAAAATAGAATTGGCAAAATAAAAAGCAGCATTGATCATCTCTATGTGATTTTACCTTTCGAACCTGACTTTTATGCCAAACATCAGGTAAAGGTCAATTTTGTCGGGCATCCACTGATTGATGCCATACAGCAATACAAGAACACTGCAGAGGTTAAAGAAACCCCTAAAAAACCTCTGATTGTTTTACTACCCGGCAGCAGAAAACAAGAAATAAAAAAAATGCTTCCGATCATGTCTTCGGTTTGCAATGCACCAAATGAGTACCAGTACATCGTCGCAGGCGCATCACATATCGAAAAAGCATTCTATGAATCACATTTAAAAAAATCAATTGAAGTGCGTTTCAATCAAACCTATGATTTGTTAGAGCGAGCACATGCCGCACTTGTCACTTCAGGAACGGCCACTCTTGAAACAGCATTATTTAAAGTTCCACAAGTCGTCTGTTATAAAGCCAATGCACTCACCTACTTTATCGCCAAACAAATCATTGACCTCAAATACATCTCACTGGTCAATATTATTTTAGATAGAGAAGCTGTCACCGAACTCATTCAAAACAAGCTAACCACCCGAAACTTAAGTCGAGCCTTGGCAGCTGTTTTAGATTCAACCAAAAGAGCACAATTGAATAAAGACTACGCAGAACTTGAAAAAAGTTTAGGTCAAGAAGGAGCCAGTGAAAGGGCCGCAAAACTAATCATTGAAAAGACGAAGCAACAACTTAATTCTTCTACTACTCTTTCAGATTAGTGGAATTCTAATTGCACATCATTCGTCTATAGATTTACCTCATTTACTGATTGCCTTTTGCGCTTTTGTTCTTTGCTTCTATTTGTATCCCTCCCTTTTTTGGATGGCTTTTGGTTTTTTTACTATAGTCTTGAGTGCGCATCACACCAAAGCCTTTTATCCCGAAAAAATTCTAACCACCACAAAAGATTGGCGTGTTTTTTACATCGAAGAAGAACAATCCAAAGCAAAGCAGTATTATAAATACGAGGCTACATTTCAAAAACATACAGTCTTGCTATTTTCAAAATCACCCCTCACAGAAAATGCGTATTATCTCGCATTCACGGGCTTAAAAGAGGTTGAAAATTTCAATGCAGCCTTCGATTACAAAACCTACTTAGCCAAAAGTGGAATACGCTATCAAACCTGGATGAGCTCAGCGCATTTTCTCTTTGTATCGACAAGGACAAAAACCCGGATTAAGCAGTACCTCAAATCCCTTTGGAAAAAGCATTTGCCCGAAAGACTAACGGGCTTCACCCAAACCCTGTTATTAGGAGATAAAAAAGATTTAGACCCCTTGCTTCTCGGTAAATTTCAGCAGGCTGGATTGGCGCATATACTGGCCATATCTGGTATGCATATCGGATTACTTTTTTTGATGCTTGAGCGCATGACCTTCTGGTTTGGAAGAACGCTAAAATTGTTTGTGGTCTTGGGTGTTTTATGGTCTTATATAGTCCTCTTGGGTTTTTCTCCTTCAGCGAGTCGGGCAGTGCTCGGCATCAGTATTTGGCTTTTATTGAAGTACACCTACAAATGGACTTCAGCAGTGCACATTCTATTGCTATCGGCCTTTATCAGTTTATGCTTTAATCCTTATCTGATTTTTGATGTGGGATTTCAATTTTCGTACAGCGCTGTTTTAGGTATTCTGCTATTTTACCCTTTATTCAATGAAAAACTGAAGTTAAAAAACAGTGTTCTTCAGAAAATAATGCAGTTGCTGCTGATTAGCTTTTGTGCTCAACTAAGTGTGTTGCCTTTGAGTTTGTATTACTTTCATCAGTTTCCTTCCCTTTTTTTGTTTAGTAATCTATTGGCCTCACCTCTGCTTCCCATAGTGCTATTTACAGGCATCGGAATTACCTTCTTTCCGAGCTTAACATGGGTTTACCGCCAGGCTGTCGAATTGTTGTTTCAAATTGTAGCCTGGTTTGCTGATCAGTGTTGGAGTCTCTTTTACGTTTTTCAAATCGAAAAAATTCAGGTCATCGCAATGTATTTGATACTCTATCAAGCCTATCTCTATTTTCATTTCCATTCAAAAAACGAACTATACAGCCTGTACATCCCCAAAAAAATAGGTCCCCGGTATCAGTATTTCTGCTTAAAGTGCAAACAAAAACCCCTCCTATACATCATAAGAGGGGTTGTAATTGTTTTGATCACTGTGCTATTTAGTGAACGTCTCCCATTAGTTTATTGATAATAGGAGCGCCGATTAACACCAATGCACCAGCGGCCAATGAATAGATTGCAATAAGTTCAAAGCCTTCGGTATAGACCGATAGGGTCTCAAAACCTCCAACTTGCGCGTCTGAACTTTCAATGGCTAATTTTTTTCCGATAAAACCAACGACCTGAAATGCGAATGCCGATGATAAAAACCACACCCCCATCACAAAAGCGACAATACGTTTTGGTGACAAATCTGTGATTTTAGAAAGACCTACAGGTGACATAAACAATTCACCCACAGAAATCAGAAAGTACATGATAAAGAGGTAACTGAAAGGCACCAAGCCTTCTTCATTCGCGCTGGCATCAGATATAGATAAGATGTAAAAACTCAAACCTGCAAACAACAGACCCATCCCAAACTTATAGGGAGTTCTTGGGTTTTTACCGCGCTTAGCAAGTCGAGTCCACATCATTGAGATCGGTATAGCTAAAAGGATGATAAACATCGAATTCAAGGAATTCGTTTGAGCAGCCGACATAATGGTCAAGTCGACATTACGCGCCGAAAAGAGCGTAATTACACTACCTGAGAGCTCGTGAAAGCCCCAGAAAACTGTCATGAATAAGGTGATTAATATAGCCACAAAGAGTTTTTTGCGCTCTTCGGCAGTAACCTGATACAAGATATAAGCCAAATAGACCAAAATGAATATTCCGATACCCTTAAAGATGATATTCACCAAATTTTGATCGTCGTAAATCGGCTGGTAAGACGATAACAACAAGGCGATAACAGGAGCTGCTAGAAAGGCTAAAATGGTCACCCAATTACCGCGTTTTACCCCTGCAAATTTAGCATCAACAACAGCTTGATCTGGTGCTTGTCCCTTGTCGCCAAAAACCCCTTTTCGGATTCCGCTCCAAAAAAACAGCAAGCCCACGAGCATTCCGATTCCTGCAAGGCCAAATCCATAATGCCAGCCATAGGTCGCAGCTAACCATCCGCAAAGAAGAGGTGCGGCCCATCCTCCGATATTGATTCCCATATAAAAAATGGTAAATCCAGATTCTTTTCTGGGGTCACCATCCTTGTATAAGGTTCCTACAAAAGTGGAAATATTGGGTTTAAAAAATCCATTTCCAACGATGATAAATGAAAGGGCTAAGAAAAAGGCAACATTGTTTTCAATGGCCAAAACAAAGTGACCAATGGCCATTAAAATTCCACCCAAAAAGATAGACTTTCGCATTCCGATAAGAGAGTCAGATATACGACCTCCTATCACTGTAGAAGCGTAAACCAAAGATCCGTATGAAGAGTAGACTGCTGCCGTGGCAAAGTCTCGCTCCACAAGAGCTTCGAAAATAACATTAACCATGTAAAGCGAGAGCAATGCCCGCATTCCGTAGAAACTAAATCGTTCCCATAATTCTGCAAAAAACAGATAAAATAATCCCTGAGGATGTCCTAATATTTGTCGTTCTTGGTGAGGTGTGTCCATAAGTTTTTATAAGTTGTCTTTAATAAAGCTTGTCATTTTATTGTACAGATGTAAACGCGTGTTACCTCCGTATATACCGTGATTACGGTCTGGATAAATGGCCCATTCAAAGGGTTTGTTCGCCTGAATAAGGGCATCTATCATTCGCATTGAGTTTTGCACGTGTACGTTGTCGTCTCCACTACCATGCACGAGCAGGTATTTTCCTTTTAAGAGTTCCGGATAATTAAAAGGGGATTCATTGTCGTACCCTTCTGGATTTTCATCAGGAGTTCTTAAAAAACGTTCGGTGTAAATGGTATCGTAGAACCTCCAGCTCGTTACAGGAGCAACGGCGATGGCCACCTCAAAAGTGTCATTTCCTTTGAGTATGGCATTGGTAGACATATGTCCTCCAAAACTCCAGCCCCAAATTCCCGTGCGGTCTTCATCGATATAAGAGCGTTGGCTCAATAGTTTTGCCGCTGCAATTTGATCTTCGGTCTCGTATTTTACCAAATTCAAATAAGTGCTCTTTTTGAAGTCTCTTCCTTTAAATCCAGTTCCTCTTCCGTCAACACAGGCAATGATATATCCTTGTTGTGCCAGCATTTGATGCCAATAATCATTAGTGCCGTTCCATCGATCACCTACCTGCTGAGATCCTGGACCACTGTATTGGAACATGAGGAGCGGATAGGTTTTTGAAGGATCAAAATCCAGCGGCTTAATCATGTACATATTCAAATCGTGGTCTCCAACGCGAAGGGTAGAGAATTCTTTTGGTGATATGGCAAATTCTGCCACGCGATTTTTGAGCGCCTTATTGTCTTTAAGCATCATCATTTGCATACCGTTTCGCGCTAAATGCAGCGTAAATTGATAAGGCGTATTTGACGAATGGTGCGTGTTGATGAAGTAGTAAAATTGCTTGCTAAACTGAGCACTATTTGTTCCTGACTCAGGGGTGAGTAAGGTTTTGCGTTTTCCCTTAGCATTGATACTGTACACGTGACGCTGGGTTGAACCTTGTTCTGTTGATTGATAGAAAATTCGATCACGTTTAGCATCATAACCGTAATAAGAAGTAACCTCCCAATCTCCTGAGGTAATTTGTCTCTTGAGTGTGCCGTCAGAATTGTAGAGGTAAAGGTGATTGAAACCATCTCTTTCAGAAGTCCAAATGAAATCATCATCTTCTAAAAAGGTCAAATTATCGTGAATGTCTACATAGGCATCGTCTTGCTCTTCAAAAAATAAATCCACTGAATTATTCACGGCATTCACCTGATACATTTTGAGGAGATTTTGGTGTCTGTTCAGGGTTTGCACTGTGAGTAGCTCAGGAGCATTCATCCACTTTATTCTAGGAATATAATCCACCTCAGGGAGTTTGACCTTGGCGTGTGAATTCTGATTGACATCGAATAAGTGTAAACTCAGCTCAGCGTTTTTCTCTCCAGCCTTTGGATACTTAAAGGTGTAGGGATATTGATACAGGCCTTTACCGTAGATGTCCATAGAAAACATAGGCACATCAGACTCATCAAACTTTAAATACGCAATATGCGAACCCGAGGAATTCCATTCAAAAGCGCGAACGATAGAAAACTCTTCTTCATAAACCCAATCGGATAATCCATTGATGATTTTACCCTTTTCACCATCCGAGGTGATTTGCATCCGTGAATTGTTTTCAATATCGAAAATGTAAATGTTGTTTTCTTTGACGTAAGCAACCTTGTCTCCATTGGGAGAGAATGCTGGAGATTGAATTGGATCATCATCCACTGCCACCAAAGACTTCCCGTTTAAGGTATAAACGTAGTATACGCCAATTCTCGACCTTCTAAAAATGGGTCTGATTTTCGTTCCTATAAGGATTTTACTTTCGTCATCACTAAAGGCATAGGTGCTGAAGTCTGGAATTTCATCGTCTCCAGAAGTCAGTACCACCCCTTTTTTAGTCATTCCCTTGTACTCGTATTGCACAATTTCAGAATCACCTTCATTGAATTCAATAATGGTATAATCATATCCGTTATTCATTGAGCGAAGTGAAGCTATAGACTCAGTTCTAAAGGTGTTATTTGACCAAATATCTTCGAGTGAAATTTGCTTTTGTTGTGCGCTTAAGACCAAGCTAAAACTCAAAAGCACAGTAAATGTGAGTTGTTTCATCATATGAATTTAGAATTTCAAGTTTACTAATTATTATTCAGAATTTAAATTCTTATTGAATTGTATCTTTGAGTAAATAAGTTTATTGCTATGAAAAATGTCATTTCTGGATTTTCAAAGCTCACAAAAGAGCAGAAAATAGAATGGTTGTGTACTCATTATTCCAACAATCCAGAAGAGACTATAGCCTTACTTAATCGATACAACAATAGTGATGCCGAGGTGCAAAAAATTCACGATGAATTTATCGAAAACACCCTCAGCAATTATTATATGCCCTTCGCTGTAGCTCCTAATTTTTTAATTGATCAAGAGATTTATGCCATTCCTATGGCTATTGAAGAGAGTTCAGTTGTGGCAGCAGCAGCAAAAGCAGCCAAATTTTGGTTGAATCGAGGAGGGTTTAAAACGGAGGTGATTCATACCGAAAAAGTAGGTCAGATTCACTTAAATTATTCCGGAGACCCTTTGATATTAATGGATTTTTTCGAGACCCATCGCAAAGATCTTCTCAACAGCACAAGCGAGATCACCAAAAATATGCGCGCTCGAGGAGGAGGAATTCTTGAGATGAAACTCGTAGACAAAACAGCCCAACTCAAGGATTACTTTCAGATTCACATGTGTTTTGAAACCTTAGATGCTATGGGGGCAAATTTCATTAACTCATGTCTTGAACAAGTGGCCAAGACCTTTGAAACCCTTGCAGAACAAAGCAATCAATTTGAGCCTCACAAACCTAAAGTAATCATGAGCATCTTGAGCAATTACGTTCCAAACTGCTTGGTAAAAGCAGAGGTGAGTTGCCCCATCGAAGAACTCACTGAAAATGACATTGACGGTCAGGAGTTTGCAGAAAATTTTCTTACAGCATTACAAATCGCACATGCCGAACCCTACAGAGCGGTAACACATAATAAAGGAATCATGAATGGTATTGATGCAGTAGTCATCGCTACCGGAAACGATTTTAGAGCTGTTGAAGCTGGGGTACATGCATACGCTGCGAGGAAGGGCGCTTATCAAAGTTTAACGCATGCCAAGGTTGAAGAGGGCAATTTTCACTTTTGGATTGAGCTTCCACTTGCCTTAGGTACCGTTGGAGGGCTGACCAAACTACACCCATTAGTGCGCTTGGCATTGGAAATTTTAAGGAATCCATCCGCTAAAGACCTTATGAAAATAACCGCAGTCGCAGGATTAGCTCAAAACTTTGCAGCCGTAAAATCGCTGGTTACCACTGGAATTCAAAAAGGTCACATGAAAATGCACTTACTCAATATCTTAAACGGGTTTGGAGCGACAACAGAGGAAAAAAATAAGCTTGTAGCCCACTTTAAAAATGAAACGGTCAGTAATGCAGCAGTGCAAAAAGCCTTAGAAGAACTCAGAAAATGAAGCAAAGCTATCGCGCCAACGGTAAACTTTTAATCAGCGGAGAATACGCTGTTTTAGACGGCGCTTTAGCCTTAGCCGTACCTTGTAAACAAGGACAAAAAATGGAGATTTCGGCTCTTGAAAGCTCCACTAATCAATTGCATTGGGCCTCTTATCTCAAAGACGGGAGTCTGTGGTACGAAGATGTTTTTTGCTTATCTAATCTTCAAGCCAAAAATCAAAATAATCCCGTTTCAAAAACCCTAGAAACTCTTTTAAAACAAGCTCAAAAACTCAATGCCGACTTTCTTACCAAAAGCAGTAGTGCTATTAAAGTACAAACGCATCTCGAATTTCCAAGGCTTTGGGGATTCGGTTCTTCATCAACACTGATCAGCTGCATTGCGCAATGGGCAAAAGTAAATCCCTTTGAACTCTTACATGTTGGATTTGGGGGCAGTGGTTACGATATTGCTTGCGCCACAGCAGTAAGCCCTATTCTATATCAAAAAACCTCCTCCACTAACCCCTATATTGAAGAAATTGCTTTTAATCCCCCTTTTATGGAAGAGCTGGGATGTATTTACCTCAACCAAAAAAAAAGCAGTAAAGAAGCTATTGCTGCCTACAACAAAATAGCGCAGTCGAAGTCACTGATCAGTAAGATCAGTTCATTGAGTAAAGTCATTGCAGAGACCCAAGAGTTAGATGAATTTGAATCACTGCTCTTAGAACACGAAAAATTACTGTCAAGTCATCTCAATATTCCGACAATTCAAGAAAGCCTGTTCGATGATTTTTCAATGGACAGCGGGCAAATTAAAAGCTTGGGGGCTTGGGGAGGAGACTTTATTTTAGTGACTCAAATTCAAAAAAATATCCCCTACTTTAAAAGCAAGGGATACGAAACTATTTTAAAATTATCTGACCTGATTCCTACTTCTTAGTAGAAGAGTAAGCGATTGTCGTTAATTTCTGCCATGTCTTTTAAGGCCTCGTAAGTGCCAATACTAGCGTTTTGGATATTTTTAGCCGTTAGTGTCTGTGTAAATGGAGCAAAATTTGGCAATTCGATGGCCTCATTTAAATTAACCAAACGAACCATAAATACTCCGGTATTACCTTGAATGAGTCCTGATTCTTGACCCGTTTGAAGGCCAAGAGCTGTTCCAACAACAGATGGTTCAGGACCTGATCCCGAAATAACTGGCGAGTTAAGCGTTAAAGCCATTGCTTGAGAAATCATCACACTCGCATCTTTAGCAGTCTGATCTAAATTCTTTCCACCGTGTTGTGCTCTAATCATTTCAACTTTACGCTCTTTTCTAATCATTGGAATAGCGATAAAAGATGCGTCTTCGACAGACTGTAATCCCTCTTCATAAACATTGGTCATTTGTGCAACCACATAGCCTGAAGCTAAATCAAATCTTCTGATGTCGCCAGAGTTGGTTTCTGCGTCAAAAGCCCATTTTACAATACTTCTCTGCTCTCCAAGACCAGGTAAATTTTCATCTACCGAACGAATTTTACTCACAGGACGTGGAGATAAGTTCATCTCTAATGCAATATTGGTAAACTCACTAGCGTCTGCATCATTCACTTTCATTTCGAAAGAAGTAGCGTCTGTAAAGAGTTGATTAACAGTTAAATCTGAAGGCTCAATTCTACGCATCAAGGTAGCTACTTGATAAACATCTCTCTTATCTTCAATTTTCACAATGTGAAATCCAAAGTCAGTTTCTACTAAACCAATTGCTCCTGTGCCATTTCTAAAACAGAAATCATTAAAGGCATCAACCATAGCGCCTTCTTGAAAATAGCCAAGGTCTCCACCTCTGCTACCCGATGGTCCGTCTGAATTCTCACGAGCTAAATCAGCAAATACCACATCGTCTCTTCTCGCCTGAGTTAAAAGTGAACGAGCCTCAGCTCTAGCCTCACTCTTTGAACGCGTAACTGATTCTGCAGCTCGCTCAGCACCTTCATAAGCAATTAAGATGTGAGAAGCTCTTACCTCTCCTTGCATCTTTTTGCCCATAAGTTTGCTGATCATATAAGCTCCATTTTCTTTATACGGTCCGAAAGTCTCACCTACATTCAAAGCAACGATAGAATCACCATAAGCGACAGAAATAGCCTCTTTTGGTTTGTATATACTATCGTAAGCTTGGTCTGAATTCAAGTCTAAGAAGGCTTGTAAATCATTGCTCTGTGTAAATCCAGCAATGGTGTCATAGCTGTCATTGGCCTGATTATACGTCACTTTAGCCTCAAGTAATTCGTTTACCGAAGCCAAGGCGTTTTGCTCATCTTCTAAAGAAGCCACTTCTGGAAAAAAGACATAACGTATGTCTCGAGCTGCGTCCTGTTGAAACATTGCTGCATTTTGGTCAATATACTTTTGAATGTCATTTCTACTTACCTGGATGGTACTGTCTGGTATAGTGTTGTAAGGGATTTTAATGTATTGAATATCTGCCTTGTCATTTTGCATTTTGAATTCAAATGCTCCTTCTTTTAAGGTAGATACTACTCCTGCCTTCACAAAGTTGAAATAGATGCGTTCTTTAGCCGCGTTGATAATTGAAGATTCTTCTTTTAACCATGAATCGTAGCGAAGTGGATCGTTTTCTTTCCAGTTCTGGATTGCATTTTTAAAAATCATGCTGTTAAAGACTCCATTTTCATCTTGAAAATCAGGAATATTGGCATAAGCCGATGTCGATAAGTAATCAGCTATTTGATCACCTTCGATCGCTAAACCAAGTGCATTAAATTCTTGTTTTAAAATCTCACCTCTAACCATTTGATCGTATACAATATTTACGAGCCTATTGTTAGAGTATTGATTTTGGTATGCGATAGAAGCCTGCTCCATTCGCGCTCTAAAATCTTCAATTGATATTTCTGAATCATTAACCTCAGCAATCACCGTTGAGAATGTTCCACCACCACTAAAATTGTTACTTGAGAATATTCCAGAGATGACAAATGCAAAAAGAGCTAAACCAATAATTAAGATCAATATTGTTGTTCGCTTTCTTATGTTACCTAAAATCGCCATAGTATTGTATTTCTAAGAGGGGCGAAAGTACAAAAATCTTTTGAAAAATAAATCCTATATCCGAGGCTAATCAGCGATATTCCGGTGTATTTTAACCAATTCAATTTTGGTGTTTGAAACCTCGACGATATCGAGTACGAAGGTGTCGATATCCATTTTAAATCCTTTTTCTGGAATCGCTTCAGTTTGATTCATGATCAATCCACCCAAAGTTTCGTATTCTTCACTCTCAGGAAGATTTAATTTGTACTGCTCATTCAAGTAGTCTACCTCTAATCGCGCAGAGAATAAATAGGTGTTGTCATCGATTTGCTCCTCGCGATACTCAACCACATCGTGCTCGTCTTCTATTTCTCCAAATAGTTCTTCTATGATATCTTCTACGGTTAGAATTCCTGATGTTCCACCGTACTCATCAATAACTACGGCCATAGATCTGCGTTTTTTAGTCAATAGATTCAAGGTGTCTTGTATGAGCATCGTTTCGGGAACGTATTCTACCGGCTTCATGACCGATCGAATACTTTGAGGTTTTTTAAACAAATCAAAAGAGTGCACGTATCCAATAATATCGTCTATATTTTCTCGATAAACTAAGATCTTTGAAAATCCCGTTTCGGTAAATAGCCCGCTCAATTCCGATAAACGATCTCGATATTCGACGGCGCAAATTTCGGTTCTTGGAATCATGGCTTCTCTTGTTTTAACCTCTGAAAATTCAAGTGCATTTTGAAAAATCTGAACCTCTGAATCAATTTCATCATTTTCACTCACAGCTTCCATCTGTTCGTTGATGTAGTCACCCAATTCGTTTTTGCTAAAAGCCTGGGTAATTTCATCTCCTGCAGTTTTAAAAAATATGCGCAGCACAAAATCACTCACTTTCATCACAAGCCAAGAAAAGCCAGAAAACAAGATATAGAAAAAGTAAGCGGGTAAGGCCAACACCTTTATCAGTGAGTTCGCATAAATCTGAAATAGAACTTTTGGAAGAAACTCAGCCGTTATTAAGATAACCGCTGTTGAAATCACGGTCTGGGTAAGTACGATAAAATCATTGAGCAAGAGTTGCATCCAATAGGGATCTGAAGCAGTCGCTGAAGGAAGCATTTCAGTCAACACATCACCCATATAATAGCCATATACCACCAAGGCGATGTTATTCCCAATCAACATACTTGCGATAAACTTCGAAGGATTAGCCGTTAGTCGGCCCAATATCTGAGATAAAAATCCCTCTTGCTTCTTTTCGATCTCAACGTGAATTTTGTTCGCTGAAACAAAAGCAATTTCCATCCCTGAAAAAAATGCAGAAAGCAATAGCGCAAATCCGATTATAATCCAATAATGTTCAATCAAAGGCCAGAAAGTTTTGGGTTATTCACCTTGACGTTTTTCGAATTTCTTTCTGTAGTTTCTTCTAAAAAAGAACATTCCCAATGAAATTACTAGAAAAAATGCGAATAGCATTCTATCTGAATTCGGTTCATTGTAAATTGAAAACAGTCGCACGGCTGAAAAAAAGGCCACAACTAAATAAAGGTACTCTGTATACTTTAAAATCTTAATCATCTGATTCTTCTTCGACGTTTAACACGCCATAGGTTTGCATAGCGTAAAAATACGTGAAATCTCTGTTGAAATCCAATCCCAATCCATGCATTACCGTTCCATCTTCGGGATTCTCAAACGTGAATGCTTTTGGGGTAAAAATCCAAGAGTCTTGTCTATCCCAATAAAGTTTATCCGTATATAATTTCTTATTGTCATGAGTTTCAATGACCACATTTCCTTCTAATTCAATGAGATTCGTCAAAGAATAAACTGTGGCATAATCAGCCTTGATAATTGTTTTTTGATTGGATTCGTCAAAAAAATCTAAAACAATTCCTTCTGGAAACAATTGATGCCTAAAACGCAGATTCTCGTAATTTTCATTGAGCGAGCTGCGCAAAATAACGACTACCCGAGCAGTATCTTTGTCTTGCAAGCGCAAGGGTTTTGGAGCTTCGGTATAGGTAAGCACAAAGTCTTTTGTGATTCCTTGCGGAAAAATTTCTTTTTGTTTCTCTTCAAGAACTCGCTCGTATTCTCCGCCACAGCCATAAAAAAGAGATGCCACGACAAGTACTGTCATGGCATTCTTAAATATTTTATTTAGAACCTCAGTTCTCAAATCATTAGTCAAGAGTTGGCACTTTCACGCTTCCACCTACCCAGCATGAGAACGAAATCGTTTGACCTGCACGTCCTGAATTAAAAATGTCTGTTTTAGATGGTGCTTTAGCGTTATATGAAGCCACTGCTTTTGAAGCTGTACTTCTAAGTGATGGATCTACACGACCTGCCTTAGCTGCTGTTTGTGCTGCTAACCAATAGATAGATCTTTTTTCAAATTGCGACTCACCACAGCTGTTTGCTGAATTAGCATAAAGACTCGCTAGCAGTAAATACGCTCTACCGTTTGCAGGGTAAGCCTGAATCGCCTTATTCAAATAAGTTCTCGCTTGTGAAGAACTTCTCTTTCTCGCAATGGTAGCAATTTTATAAAGGATATTAGATTTTCTATAGTTGTCTTCTTCTAATTCAACAGCTTTATTAAAATCAGCCATTGCTCCATTGGTATCTCCGTCTTTCTGCTTAAGTGTACCTCCATATAAGTAAGCATCAGCAGAAGGATCTAATGCAAGCTGGGCCTCGAACAATTTCTTAAACATTGGGTCGTCTGTACACTCTTTTGAGAACATTCTTCCCACTGCACTTTTAACCCACTTCACATCGCCTTTACGCTCTTCATAATTCTTTTCATAAAGTGGAATAAGATTATCGCAGTCTGCAAGCGCACCTAACTTAGAATCGATACTCTGGGCAATTTTACCGTATGATTCTGAATTCGTTGTATAGGCCTTAAGTCTTCTTTTGTCTTTAGAAGTGATACTACCGTCTTCTTCTTTAGGTAATAATCTTTGGATGGCGTTGGTGAGCTTCATATTCTCAGCTTCAACTTTAGCAACAACCTCATCGTACACATCAAAAACAGTTTGAATTTCTTGCTTTCCTTCATCGTGAAGATCTACTAAGCTTGAGAAATACATATAAAGAGCTTGAGGGTTTGAGAAATTTGAACGATCATTCATGAACGCCTCGTTGAGCTGCGCGTAGATGTCGTCTTTTTGAATCATTTTCTCTTTGTATTTGAATAAGACCTTATCGATAATAACGTCTGCCATCGCATAATTTTTTGGGAAAAACTGCATGGAATCGTCATATAATTTCATCAAGTCAGTAATAAAAGCGTCTTTGTCAGCGCCACTGCTATTTGAAATCTTGTGCTTTAAAATACGCTCTCCGTACAAGAAGTTTGCTCTGTTGATGTCAGGACAAGCTTCTAATACCATTTTCCATGGCTCGTAAGCGGCATCGTAATTTTTAACTTTAGCGTATTCTACATAGATAGACAAGTTGGTCATACACTCTTGATTTGGTGCTTGACTCATTGTCATTTGAATGGCAAAGAACAGGGTTAATGTGCTCATTAATAATGTCTTTCTCATATCGTGCGTTTTTTGTGTGGGTAAATGTATCTATTTTCTATTTTTAGTCTATTCTTCTTTTAATGAACCATTTGTCATTCAAAGCGAGTCCAATATTTATGCCAAAGTAGTTTTCCTTAACTAAATCAGCACTTACGGTACCTTTAGACCCGATTTCAATTCCGACGTTCAAATTAGAAAATCGGTCGTTGTAAGTACCTCCCATAGGGAGTCCAATACCAAACGAAAACAAGGATTCTTTTATTGTTTCTCCATTGACAATCATACCTGTACTGCTAGATCTGAATCCAGCTCTATAGGTCATTCGATTGTAGATTCCGCTCAAAGCTTGGTAATTCGGAATAAAGTATCCTCCAATAATAAAATTAGAAGCCTTTTCGTAACCTACATTATCGGCGTTCAGGAATTCATTTTTAAAGGCACTCATATCTTTGTTGTGGTATTCTGCACCGACAAACCACTTATAATCTTTACCTATACCTAATCCGTATTTGAAAGTAGTAGGTACATTGACATCAGTGTTTCTAAGGTTATCTTGTTCTAAATCGACATCGACTAGTTCGACATCTCTTCCGTTAGATACGAAAAAAGATCCTATCGCTTGGCGATTCTCAGAAGTAAAGCTCAGCGGAGAATTCACTCCGAAATAAGCGCGTAATCTGTAATAGTCATTTTTGATATAAACCTCTGGGCTGTAGGTAAAAGAATAATTGACATCTAAACCGTTGATGCGGGAGTCTCTGTTGTCAAAAGTTCCAAATTGCACACCTTGAACAGTTTGAGATCGATCATAAGCCAAATTTCCAAAATTGAAATGTGCAGAAGCGCCAACGTTAAAATTTTTACTGAGTTTAATTCCTGCACCCAAAAAAACCTTGTTTAATCCTCCAGAACCTTCATAAAAAGTACTTACGGTGTCTTGAGACTGATTGACGGTTTCATTCAGAATATTGTAGCCCACTGAAGAATAAGGTATTAATCCAAAGCCAACCGACATTTTTTGAGATACCGGAAAAGCCAAGGCTAAATACTCCAAATTGGCTACAACGCTTTCAGCGCTGAGATCATTGGTTTTAAAATTGATGGTGCGATAAGAAATTCCAACGGTGTAAGCGGTGATTTTCAAATCGCCATAAGCAGCAGGGTTCTGAAGGTTGATATGTATACTGTCTCCAGCCATACTCAGGCCTCCCATAGCTCTGTTGTCAATGGTTGTGCCGCTGCGAAACTCTCCAATCCCAAAAATAGAATAAGGAGAGACCGTTCCGTTTTGGGCCATGGTTGTTATTGTTGTCACTAAGGCGAGTATCGCAAAACCTACTCTCATCATTCAGTTTAAATTTTCTTTCATCAAAGAGTGAATTCCCTTCAGTAAAAAATTAGAATGGGCAAAGATGGAGTTTTTTAGCTTTTTCTCAAAAAAATGAGCGTCTCCACCTGTTAAAATCACTGTTAAATCTGTAAAATTCTCAGAAAAATGAGCAATAAAACCCTTGAGCTCGTGACAAACACCTTCGATTACACCCAGATGCATACATTCTTCTGTGGTTTGACCGAAGCTCTTATCCAAAGATTTGGCATCCAGCAAAGGCAATCCGTGCGTATCCTTGTGCATGGCATTATACCTCGACATGCATCCAGGAGAAATAATTCCTCCGTGGTAGACCCCATCGGAGTCTTTAAGGTCATAGGTAATGCAGGTGCCTAAATCAATAACCAAACAATTTTTAGTTGGATATTCGTGCTGTGCGGCAGCAACAAGTGCCAAACGGTCTGCGCCCAAAGTAGCCATAGATTGATAATTCGACTTAAAGGTCAAAACAGCCTCAGCATTGACATAAAAAAGAGCTTTAGCCGGGGCAAATAGTCTTGAGATGGATTCTGAGACTTCATTTACAGTACAGACCCCTATTCGACTCACCCTATCAAAAGCCTTATGAGCACTGATTTCTGTGGCAAAAAACTCCTTTTCGACCACACCTTCTACTACGACTGC
>Ga0213867_1000058_pt1 | contig 50906 bp, 43 predicted proteins | sample PICome_12_FD_160120 | JGI IMG/M metagenome (GOLD analysis project Ga0213867, IMG submission 160120) | Coastal seawater microbial communities near Pivers Island, North Carolina, United States - PICO540 | ecosystem: Environmental > Aquatic > Marine > Coastal | place: USA: North Carolina... | reverse complement strand
CTCTGTAACTTATGCTGGAGGAGGAGGAGGTACTGGCGGTACGCAGGGGGGCGCTGGAGGTGCTGGAGGCACTGGTGGAGGTGGCGCAGGAGGAACAGGGTCATCTGGTCAAAACGGTTTTGATGCCACAGCAAATACTGGCGGCGGAGGTGGAGCATCTGGTGATGGTGGTAATTCTGGTGCTGGCGGCTCTGGTATAGTTATACTGCGTTATCCCAACACTAAAACAATTACAATAGGTTCTGGGCTAACCGGAACAACAGCTACAGACGGTAATGATAAGGTTACTAGTTTTACAGCAGGAACAGGAACAATAACATTTAGCTAATAATTATGGCATTAACAAAAGTAACAGCAGCAGTATTAAATGATGATGCTGTATCGTACGATAAACTTGGAAATGAGTTTACAACAGCAGCGGCTATTGCGGCTAGTGCTGTTGACTTTTCTTCTGCGCAAGTTTTTACAAAAACATTAACAGCAGATACAACATTAACATTTTCAAATGTATCAACCGGAATGGTAAAGGATCTTGTAATTACGGGATCCCATGCACTGGTATTACCTGCGTCTGTAAAAGTTATATCCGGCACATACGACGGTACGGTTAGTAATTTAATTCAAATAGCAGCAACCAATGGTTCAACTGAACAGTGGGCTACAATAAGTAAACAAGCAACATAATGGCAACAAAAGCAATAAATAAAAACGGTGTTATTACGGTATATAACGGTGTTCCTCAAACTTTATATAGTTCATCGGGTACATATTTAAATGCACAAGCTATGTCAGAAACTGCACTTCGTAATGCAGGGTTGTTTGATGTAGTATATCCTGAGGGATATAATTCTGCTATTGATGATTTAAGTGATATATTTTGGGATTCTGCTAATTCAGTATTTACATATACTAAGTCTGATAAAACATGGTCTCAGTCGTTAGAAGAAATGAAAACTAATAAAATTAGTAATTTAAAATCTAACGCAAATAACAAGTTAGCAGAAACAGATTGGTATATAATAAGAAAAGATGATGACGGTACAGCGGTGCCTGCGGATATAACAACAGCAAGAGCTGCGGTTAGAACAGCTGTGGGTACTAAAGAAACTGAAATAAATGCGCTTACTGAAAAGTCAGCAGTTGTACTATATGATATAAACCTAGATTAATGCTTGGTAAAAAACTAATTAATGCTGGACCTGTAGGTTCTTCAGGGCCGACACCTTCAAACTATTTTAACACCGTACTCTACACAGGAAACGGAGGCACTCAACGTATTGGTGGGTATATAAATAGAGGTGCTGTATTTAATGGGAGTAGTAGTTATATTACGATACCGATAAATAAACTCACAAATACTTTTAGTTTTTCTACTTGGTTGTATTTAGACGATTTGTCTACATCTTACAGATGGGTTTTCGGCAACTGGAATTCAACAACTCAAGACCTGTATGTTATGATTAGAGATACAGGGAAAATTGAAGTAAATCCTGATGGTAACAATGGAACAGTAGAATTTGGCTCTTCAGGTGCTTTTAGTACTAATACTTGGCATCATTTAGCTGTTTCTATGGATGCAGGAACATATACTGTATATCTTGATGGCTCAAGTTTAGGTTCAGGTTCTACTACAAATACTACATTCGATAATGGTAATAATTATCAAATAGGTAAAGCTCCAAACAGTTCTATCAATGAATGGTCCGGCAAAATAGACCAATTTAGATTATTTGATAAAGCTATATCCTCTTCAGAAGTAACTACTCTATATGGAGAAACATTTGCATCTACTACAAAATCAACTACAGATATATTTTCTGATAATAGTGGCGTTGCTTTATACCAATTTGAAGGTAATGCAAATGATACAGGCGGTGCAAGTGGTAAGTTTGGAAGTGGTGCTATATTTACAGGAAGCAGTGCAAGCACTGGCAGTAGAATTTCATTATCAAATAATGTTTACGGTTCATCTACTACTGTTTTTTCAGCTTCATTATGGGTTAAGTGTACTAATACAGCAGGTGAAATACCTATAATCGGAAACGGTAGTACAGTAGGTGGAACTACAGGATATGTAGTTTATATAAATAGTGGTTCTTTAACTTTATCTTTCGCTAATGGTTCAAGTTACGACTTTTTTTATGGGCAATCAATAAATGACAATAATTGGCATCATATAGTCATCACTTATAACAATGGAGCTTATGTTCTGTATCTTGATAATAGCGTAGAACTAAATGGAACGAGTTCTATATTTTTAAATAATGCCACCCCTACTTATGATACTTTTTTAGGTAATAGATGGGCAAGAACACAAGACACTTCAAATGCAGTTTTAAATGGAGTTATAGATGACTTAAGGATATATTCAGATATACTAACCTCAACAGAAGTAGGATATATTTACAACAATACAACTGCGTCTATTCCAACAAATAATTTAGAAGCATATTACAAATTTGATGGAGACGCAAGAGACGAGCAACAGTTATACGATGGAACAGCTTCTAACGTAACCTACGCTTATGACGGCACTGCTACTAACGTAACTTACCAAGAGGCTACAAATTTTAGTCCTGATTTGGTTTGGATAAAGTCAAGGTCAAATGCCGCATCTAACTTCTTGTTTGATACTATAAGAGGAACATCTAATTGGTTAGCATCTGATTTAAATTTAGGTCAAAATGTGGCTTCAGGGGTTACATCTTTTGATTCTAATGGTTTTACTTTAGGCTCAAATGGTGCAATGAATGGGTCAAGCACAACTTACGCAGCTTGGTGCTTTAATGCAGGAACTGATGCAGCAGCATCTAATACAGATGGGAGTATTACTTCTACTGTAAAGGCTAATCCAGATGCAGGGTTTAGTATTGTGAAATATACAGGGAATGGCACAAATGGTGCTACAGTAGGACACGGATTGGATGACCCACCTGAATTGATAATAACAAAAGGATTGAGTACAGCTTATAATTGGAATGTTGTTACATCTTTGTTCCAAGATGGATATTTAGAGTTAAATACTACATCAGCTTTTAATTCTAATTCGGCAAGATATATTACAGCGGGTAATACTACAAACAGTTTAACAAACTATGTACAGTTTAATCAAAACAATATTGAACATATTGCCTACTGCTTCCATTCAGTAGACGGAATACAGAAAGTCGGTAGCTATACAGGGAATGGTTCTGCTAATGGAACTATTGTGGAAACAGGATTTGAACCTGCTTTTGTATTAATTAAGAGAACTGATGGCGCAAATAGTTGGGCAATACACGACAATAAAAGAGCAACATCTAATCCAAGAAATAAAGAGTTATTCGCTAATTTATCTGATTCAGAAGGTACATTTACTGCATTAGATTTTCTTTCTAATGGTTTTCAATTAAAAACTTCAAATACTCTTTATAATGGCTCATCAAATAATTACATCTACCTTGCAATAGCAGCAGACCCTGACACTACTACTCCAACAGTAGAGAATAGCTTTGATGTTGTTACTTGGACAGGGAATGGTGGAACTCAAACTATTAATACAGACTTCAAGCCTGATTTGGTTTGGTTGAAGAGTAGAAATAATGCATCTTGGAGTCATTTTTTACAAGATTCAGTAAGGGGGGCTGAAAACTTCTTAATATCAAATTTAACTAATGCAGAGGCAACTACATTACCACATATTGTAGATTCTTTTGATACTAATGGTTTTACTGTATTAGGAAATGGTAATTCTAATAATAATAATGACACCTACGTTGCTTGGTGTTGGAAAGCAGGAGACCACGATGACAACCTCCCACAGATAAACACAGAGGGAACTATAGATAGTGTTGTATCGGTTAATGATGCAGCAGGATTTAGTATTGTTAGTTTTACAGGACCTGCAACAAATGTTACTGCAACAGTAGGACACGGATTAAGTGCTGCTCCTGAATTAGTAATTACTAAAATACTTAATAGTTCTGTAAATTGGTACACTTCAATAGGTGGTATTACGGGAAATGATAACGACTATTTATCTTTAAATACTACCGATGCCGTAAATAATAACCCGAGTTTCGTGTTTGGTCCACATTCCTCTACTACATTTACAACATCACAAGCATTTTCAGGTAACAATCCAAGTATCGCCTACTGCTTCACATCTATAACAGGTTATCAGAAGATAGGGAGTTATACAGGGACAGGTTTAACAGGTAATGCAGTCACAACAGGGTTTTCTCCTAGATTTGTGATGATAAAGGATTCTACTCAAGGTGGAAATTGGATAATACATAGTAAGCCACCAACGACTACAAACCCATCCACAACACATTTAAGAGCTAATTCAAGTGCAGCAGAAGATTCAGGAACAGGAGAGCGAATAAACTTCGATGCTAACGGATTTACTGTAGTCGGAACGGGTGGAAACGTTAATACAAATAATGATGTCTATATCTATTTAGCAATAGCATAAACAATGGAAAATTTAAAAATATACAAATGTCAAACACTAAAATAAAATCAAGTCAGTTCCATGGTGTAGTAGGACACGGAACAGATGGTTATTTCCTTGTAACAAATGGGGATGGAAGTATGTCATGGATTTCTAATGTTGTTAATCCAGTAATATCTTCTTTAAGCTATCCAGGTTCAGCAACTGCTGCAGATCCAGCAGGCGGAGAAACTATAACCATAACAGGTACTGGTTTTAAAACAGGTGCTACAGTAACGGTTGGTGGTACAGCTGCTCCTTCAGTGTCTTATGTGTCAGCTACATCATTGACTATAACAACTCCAGCAAAGGCTGCTGGTGATTATGATGTGGTAGTAACAAACACCGATGGTGGTACAGCTACATCTGTAAATGGTATATCTTTTAATGGTATTCCTTCGTGGACAACTGCAGCGGGTACTTTAGGTACATTTGCTTCAGATACAACTATATCTACTATAACCCTGCAGGCAACAGAACCTGATGGAGGTACAATTACTTTTAGCATTACTAATGGAGCATTACCAACTGGACTGTCTTTAACAGGTGCTAATATTGATGGTACAACAACATTAGAAACTGCGGATACATTGTATACATTTACTGTAACTGCTACAGATGATGAAACTCAAACCACACCAAGAACATTTACTATAACTGTTACAAAACAGTTTATAGGTACAGAAAACTTTACAATCAACACCTACACTGGAAACGGATCAACACAGAGCATTGAAGGTAAGATTGGTACTGCTGCTGATTTTAATGGGAGTAGTAGTTATATAGAAAATACTGATACATCTATTTGGGGTGCTACTTGGACTATATCACTATGGTTTAAAACATCAAATAATTCAGGAAGAAGCCCTCTTTTTACATTTGGTAGAGGTAATTATACAGACGGTATAGAATTACAGGCTGCATCTTCTAATACAGTTGCGGGTAGCTATGCAGAAGGAACTAAGTATTTTACTAAAAATGTTTCTACTGATTTAGATGATGGTAATTTTCATCACTATTGTATAACTTATGATAGTTCTACTGATACTATAAAGCTGTATATAGATGGGAATGAAGAAACAGGTTTAACCACAGGAACAGGTAATTCAAGACAAGGTAGTGGTTATAGAATTGGAAGGTTTTTTCAAACTCCTGAACAATGGGCAACAGGTTCAATGGACCAAGTAAGAATCTTTAATAAAGCCATATTATCATCTGAGGTTACAACACTATATGGTGAAAACAATGCTTCATCAACTAAATCCACAACAGATATATTTGATGATGGCTCTGGTGTAGCTTTATATGAATTTGAAGAAGGAGCAAAAGATACAGGAACAGGAACAATAGACAGTGGACAGAGTGCAGTGTTTAATGGGAGTAGTAGTGACATAGATTTACCATCGGGTATTAATAGCACCACTATGTCTGTTTCTTTTTGGATGTATGCTAATGTGACTTCAGGAAGCCAAGTAGTTTTTGAATTACAAGGTACAGGCGGTGGTTCTGCAAATCAAAATGGTTATGCTATATATTTTCATTCATCAGGCGGGGGTAAACTATATATGCAAACCACAAATGCAAATGCTTCACATACAAGTTCTAATTCTGCTATTACAGCTTCTGAATGGATACACGTTGTGGGGGTTTGGAATAATGGAGCGAGAACTTTCTATATAAATAATATTGCACAAAGTGGAGGCTGGATAAATACCTATCTAACTGCAAATGAAAACACTATAGGTTCAAGAAGAACAGGTGAGTATTTTAATGGCAAAATAGACCAAGTAAGAATATATTCATCAGCATTAAGTAGTGGCGATGTAACTAATCTATACAACGAAACAAATGTTCCAACCGCTAATCTTGTTGCTCATTATAAATTAGATGGAAATGGAAATGACGAAACAACTAATTATAATGCAACATCTGTAAATAATATAACATATTCAGACCCCGCGGAGTTTCCTCCTTACAACGGAACACCTACAAATGTAAGTTTCGTAGGAACTTCATTCCAACCTGATTTGGTTTGGATTCAGAATAGGTCAAGTTCAGGAGGTTACTTTAATGCTGTAATGGATACTGTTAGAGGTGCTAATGCTATAATTTCTACAAATAGTACAGGTGTACAAACTACTTCCTATACACAAGAATTAACATCTTTTAATTCAAATGGTTTTACTTTAGGAACAGGAGGAGGAAATTATGTAAATAGAAGTGGAGATGATTACGTTGCTTGGTGTTGGAAAGCAGGAGGTGCAGCAGCATCTAACACCGATGGGGTAACTTCAGGAAGTGTAACTGCGGTAACTTCAGAAGTTTCAGCCAATCAAGATGCAGGGTTCTCTATATGTGAATTTACAACTCCTTCAAGCGGTAAACCTTCTTGGGGACACGGACTTTCTCAAGCACCTGAATTAATTATAGCTAAAAGTGCGGAAAATACAGGAAGTTGGTATATTTGGTCGCCTTCAATTTTAGGGCAAAAAGAATTAAGATTTACAACAGCTGCAGCCACTTCTTATTCACCTGATTTTATATCAGCGGATTCAAGTAAAATTGATTTAGGTAGTAGTGTTTTCAATATTGGAGTAAATTCAAGGCATATAAATTATAACTTCCATTCAGTTACGGGTTATCAGAAGGTGGGGAGTTATACAGGAACTTCAAGTAGCGTTACAGTAACAGGTTTAGGTTTTCAGCCGAGATTTTTATTAATAAAAGGAGCAACAGCAGGGGCTTCATTTGGCGGAAGTTGGTTAATTGTTGATGATATAAGAGGAGATGGCGGGTTTAATGTTGCTAAATTTTTAACACCCCACTCAAGTGGTGCAGAATTTACCAATGCAGTTTATGGCGTAACATTTACTTCAGATGGTTTTACAATTCCATCAGGAAGTTCCGTTAATTTAAATACAAATGGCGGTAGTTTCATCTATTTAGCAATAGCATAATGGAAAATTTAAGACTACAATGAATTACATAAGAAAAATATCTGTAGGATCTGATTATAAGAACGCAATGCATTATGTTGTTGATCAGGATGTTATGGGAGGGAAATGGAAAATACATGCAGTATCACATGACGAAGACGGATATCACCTATGGATTCAGAAAAATGAAGAAATTAAAAAATGGAAATTTTTTAGCATAAATACTCCAATTACAATTGAATATAATGTTAACTTTTAGACCAACACGAGCATTTATAGTAAGCCCAAAAAACAATCAAGAATACAATAGAGAGAAGGGTGGAGTTATAGTCACCTCATCCATTGAAAACGCTAAAGATGTCAATAGGTTTGGTGTTATAGAAAAGATACCTCTTTACTACAATGGTGATCTTCAGGAAGGTGACGAGGTTGTACTGCATCATAATGTGTTTAGATCTTATTACGACATGAAGGGTTATGAGCGTAAGAGTAGAGAGTATTTCAAAGATAATTTGTACCTTGTAGATAAAACAAAAATATACCTTGTTAAGAAAGGGAGCGACTATATTAGTTTTGATGATTATTGCTTTGTCTCTCCAAAAGGTGAGGAGAATATGGAGGTTTCCCTAGGATCATATCAACTTCACAAGGGGACCGTAAAATATGTAAATCAGGGTATATCAGATCAAGGAATTGAAATAGGTATGGAAGTTGGATACACTAAAGATAGCGAGTACGAATTTGAAATTGATGGAGAGCTGTTATATCGAATGAAGCGTAAAGATATTTGTATTAAATTTAATTAAATGAGTAACAAAGAAACAATAAACATTAAAAGTAATGGGCTCAGAAACGAGCTTAAGGAGATACGAAAAAGTGTCGACAAACTAACCAACGCTATTATTATGGCGCAAACACACAAACAACATGAAAGAAATTATTACCCTAGCTTTCATCCTCTTGACGATGGGAGGATGTGGCGTACAAGTACGACAGGCGAGAATAGCTCATTACGAGCAGATGACGAAGGAGATTTGTAGAGATAATCCAAATGAAGTTAAATTAGCTCAAATCCTTTGGAATGAATATGTTTTGAATGAAAAAACAAGAAAGTACTATAGAGAGAGTGATCGCAGCGGGAGAAAAAGCGGTAGAGGAGCTAATTAAAGTTGCTCACGATGAAATCATTACAGATGATCCAGATGACGATTTAGCTGCAGATAGATTGAAAAATGCTGCTGCAACAAAGAAGCTTGCGATATTTGATGCTTTTGAAATATTGAACAGAATACAAATTGAGAGAGAAAAGCTTGAAGGTGGTGACACAGAAAAAAAAGATGCAGGCTTCCAGAGTTTCGCTGAGTCTAGAGGAAGAAAGTCTTAGGCTTTTCACAGTTACAGGAACTATTCCCGAAAACGAGAAGAAAACTAAAAACAAATCTTCTTCTTGGGATTATGGATACAACTCTAAATTCGATGTTGTTGTTATATCTAAGACTGGTAAGGTAGGAGAAGTAATCAACATAAACGGATTAAAAATTGCATTACCTTTGCAACCGAAAAAGACGCACTCAAGGAGTAATGATAAGGCAGAGCAATATTGGGAAGCAGAAGAATATCCAAGAGAATTATTCAAAATTAAGACCGTTTTCCAGTGGAATGAGTACCCATCTTCATTCAAAGAAACATGGGTTGATTATATTGAAAATGAATTCGAAAGAAGAGAAAATGGTTTTTGGTTTAAAAACAACGGTGTTCCTACTTATATTACTGGCTCTCATTATATGTACTTGCAGTGGACCAAAATTGATGTTGGGCTCCCAGAGTTCAGAGAATCTAATAGAATATTCTATATTTACTGGGAAGCTTGTAAAGCCGACTATAGATCTTATGGAATGTGCTATCTTAAAAACAGAAGGTCTGGCTTCTCCTTCATGTCTTCATCTGAATCCGTCGCTCAAGCAACAATTACTTCCGATGCACGGTTTGGGATACTGTCCAAATCTGGTGCTGATGCTAAAAAAATGTTCACAGACAAAGTCGTACCAATATCGACAAATTACCCCTTCTTCTTCAAGCCAATACAAGACGGAATGGACAGGCCAAAAACAGAACTTGCATATAGAGTTCCAGCGTCCAAGCTTACTAGAAAAAACATCGAACAAACAGAAACAGACGAGCTCGCAGGACTTGACACAACTATCGATTGGAAAAATACAGGCGACAACTCCTATGATGGTGAAAAGCTTAGACTCCTTGTTCATGATGAATCTGGAAAGTGGGAGAGGCCTGATAATATCCTCAACAGTTGGCGCGTCACTAAAACTTGCCTTAGATTAGGGAGAAGAATTATAGGGAAGTGTATGATGGGCTCTACCTCAAACGCTCTTGATAAAGGAGGTTCAAACTTCAAAAAATTATTTTACGATTCAAACCCTTTAGAGAGAAATGCTAATGGGCAAACAAAGACAGGACTTTACAATTTATTCATTCCTATGGAGTGGAATATGGAGGGTTTTTTAGATAAATATGGCCATCCTGTTTTTAGAACACCTGAAGTTCCTTTGATAGATATACATGGAGATTACATACATCAGGGTGTTTTAGATTACTGGGAAAATGAAGTTGATTCTTTGAAGAACGATCCAGACGCATTGAACGAGTTTTACAGGCAGTTTCCTAGATCAGAAAATCATGCTTTTAGGGATGAATCAAAAAACAGTCTTTTCAACCTTCAAAAAATATATGAGCAGATAGATTTCAACGATACAAATGGCGCACATAGTTTTGTTGATAGAGGAGATTTTCATTGGGAGAACGGCGCTAGAGGATCGAATGTTATTTGGAGCCCTTCTAGAAACGGTAAGTTTTATATAACTTGGATACCTCCAAAAGAACTTAGAAATAATGTTAGAAGAGATGGGGGTAAGTTTTACCCTCTCAATGACCACATAGGTAGTTTTGGTTGTGACAGTTATGATATTTCTGGAGTAGTGGGGGGTAGTGGGTCAAAAGGTGCACTACACGGGTTGACAAAGTTAAATTTTGATAACGCCCCTTCAGAGTTGTTTTTCTTGGAGTATATAGCAAGACCACAAACAGCGGAGTTGTTTTACGAGGATGTTTTGATGGCTTGTCACTTTTATAGCATGCCTATTTTGGTTGAAAACAACAAACCAAGGCTTTTGTATTATTTTAAAGATAGGGGTTATAGGGCTTTTGCAATGAATAGGCCAGATAAATTAAAGAATGATTTATCGAAGTCTGAGAAAGAACTAGGGGGTATACCGTCCTCACAACCAGTCATTTCTGTACACGCAGAATCTATTGAGGCGTATATAGAAAGAAATGTAGGTGTAGATGCAACTGGAAGTTATAGAGATGTTGGATCTATAGGAAAAATGTATTTTATGAGGACTCTAAAAGATTGGTCCAATTATAATATATTTAACAGAACGAAGTTTGATGCCACTATTAGCTCTGGATTAGCAATAATGGCAAATCAAAGGTTTATTAATAGGATTGAGAAAAAGCGTAGCAAAATAAGTGTTAACTTTGCAAAGTACGACAATTCAGGTCTGAATAGCGAAATTATAAAATAGCAATATGCTAAACAACGATTTTAAAGTTGCCAACATCTCCTTTCCAGATCAGTTAGCTGCTGATTCTGTAAAAAGTTCAAAGGAGTATGGGCTTTCTGTGGGTAAAGCCATAGAGTCTGAGTGGTTTAGAAAAGACAATGGAGCTGCTCGTTTTTATAACAACAGAGATAATTTTCATAAACTAAGACAGTATGCTCGAGGAGAGCAATCTGTTCAAAAATATAAAAACGAATTAGCTATAAATGGCGATACGTCTTATTTAAATCTAGACTGGACCCCTGTTCCTATTGTCCCAAAGTTTGTTGATGTTGTGGTTAATGGAATGTCAAATCGTCTTTTCGATATTAAAGTTGAAGCTATAGATGATATAGCTAGGGCAAGAAAAAACAACTATAGAGAAACTATTGAGAAAGATATGCTGGCTAAACCAGTGTTGGAGCTTCTTGAAGAATCAAGTGGTCAAAATCTTTTTTCAACAGATCCAAGTAAACTTCCAGATTCAGATGAAGAATTGGAGTTGCATATGGAATTATCCTATAAACAAAAAATTGAGGTCGCAGAGGAAAAAGCTTTACAGGCTATTTTAGATGTTAATGATTACGAATTGATCAAAAGACAGGTTGATGAAGACGCTACTGTTATAGGGCTTTCAGCTGTAAAACATTCATTTAACACACATGACGGAATAAAGGTAGACTATGTTGATCCAACACAGATTGTATATTCACCTACCGAGGATCCTAATTTTTCTGATTGCTATTATTTTGGCGAGGTTAAAAATGTAAACATTACTGAACTTAAAAAAATTGATTCTTCTTTAACTCAAGAACAAATTAAAGAAATATCAAAGCTCAGTTCAAAATGGGATGCATATCAGGGTATTCGAGGTGGCTACCAAACAGATAATTTTGATTCTAATACAGCTACATTATTATACTTTTGCTACAAAACAGATAAAAACATTGTATATAAAGTAAAAGAAAATAATAACGGAGGTAAAAGAGCCATAAGAAAAGACGAGTCTTTTAACCCTCCAAAAACAGAAACAGCAAAATTTATCAAAAGATCAAAACGAATTGATGTATGGTATGAGGGAGTTCTTGTTTTAGGAACAAATCAAATTCTTAAGTGGGACTTGATGAAGAATATGGTTAGACCAAAATCAGGTATTCAGAAAGTTTTACCACCTTATATTGTTAGTGCTCCAAAAATGTATAGAGGGCAGATAGACTCTTTGGTTAAAAGAATGATACCTTTTGCTGATCAGATACAATTAACGCATTTGAAACTGCAACAAGTTATTTCTAAAATGATACCTGATGGTGTGTATTTAGATTTAGATGGCATTGCAAGTGTCGATTTAGGTAATGGATCAATGTACAATCCTAATGAAGCATTGAATATGTATTTTCAGACAGGAAGTGTGGTTGGTAGAAGTTTTACTGAAGAAGGCGAGTTTAACAATGCAAAGATCCCTGTGCAAGAACTAAATGGTTCAGGATCAAACGCGAAAATATCTTCATTAGTAAGTATGTATAATCATTATGTTGCAATGATACGAGACGTCACTGGTATTAATGAGGCTCGAGATGGGTCTATGCCTGATGCTAAAACTCTGGTAGGAGTTCAAAAGCTTGCTGCTTTAAACTCAAACACTGCAACAAGACATGTGTTAGATTCTGGATTGAGGCTTACAAAGCGATTAATTGATTCATTATCATATCGTTTTTCGGATATGCTAGAGTATAGTGATATGCGAGAATCATTAATGAATATGATTGGATCAAAGTCTGTAGAAATTATAGATGATATTAAAGACGTGCATTTACATGATTTCGGTATTGAAATAGAGTTGCATCCTGATGAAGAAGAAAGAAATATGCTTGAGCAAAGTATACAGCTTGCTCTTCAAAATCAGATGATTGATTTGGATGATGCTATTGATATTAGGAATATCAGAAACATAAAACTAGCAAACGCTTTGTTAAAGGTTAGAAAAAGTAAGAAAGAGATTGATGATTTAAAGAAAAAGGAGGCTAATATTAAAATGCAAACAGAATCTAATATTGAATCATCTAATGCTGCATCAACAAACCAAATTAAAGAAATGCAATTTAAAATGCAGTCTGAATTAGAGTTTGAGAAGCAAAAAGCTATGCTTGAAATAGAAAAAATGCAAAAGAAAGCAGAGCTAGATATGATGCTACAAAAGCAAAAGCTTGATTATGAAATAATGACAAAGCAGTCCGAATTATCACAGCTATCTAGCAGGGAAAAACAAAGGGAGGACCGTAAAGACCAGCGAGTTGACAAGCAAAGTGAGAATCAATCTAAGCTTATAGAACAAAGAAAAAGCAATCAACCAGCACAAGATTTCGAAGATAATACACAAGAAATAGTAGATCAATTGCTTAGATAAAGTGTGTTACAAAAATTTATAATTTTGTGCTATAATTTAATTTAATCAAATGTCGGATATAAAAGTACGTTCTCTGGAAGAAGACGCGCCAGAGGTAAAGATTACATCTGAAACTCCTCAGGTTGAGGAACAACAGATAGAAGAAAAACAAGAGGAAGCTGTAGAGGAAAATAAACAGGATCCTAAAGAAGAGCAGGTAGAGGAAGCAAAAGCTGACGCGCCCGCTGTTGAAGAAGAGGTTCGTGAAGAGCCTGAAGAAGTTCTTTCAAATACTGAAGAAAAAAATATTGATCTTCCAGAAGATGTCAAAGCCTTCATTAAATTCAAAGAAGAAACTGGGCGAGGGATGGACGATTATGTCAAGCTTAATGTTAACTATGACGAAATGGATCAGGCAGATTTATTACGTCAATATGTTAAGCAAGAAAAGCCACATTTTGACGAAGATGATGTTTCGTATTACATAGAAAGTAACTACGTAGCTTTAGAAGATGACGATGACAATGTGGCTAGAAAGAAAAAGCTTGATTTAAAAGAGACTATATATAAAGCAAAAGAGCATTTTAATAAGCTGAAGGAGAACTACTATTCTCCTGTTGAGTCAACAGGAGATGTACCAGAGGAATATGAGAAAGCTTTCAGTTTTTATAGTGATTATAAGAAGAAACAGGACAAGCAGGAAATTTTATCTCAAAAGAGAGGTCAATTTTTTCTTGAGCAGACCAATAAACTGTACGATCAGATCGAAGGTTTCGAGTTTGATTTAGGTGACAGTAAACAAGTTTACAAGATAAACGACAAGGAAAGCGCAAAGAAACAAACGGCCAGTCTAAATGAGTTCGTCGGTAAATTTCTAGATAAAGACGGATATATAAAAGATACTGCGGGTTATCATCGTGCAATGACAATAGCCGCTCAACCTGATCAGTTTGCCAAGTATTTTTATGAACTTGGAAAAGCGAATGCAGTCGATGGGATTGTTAAAGAAACAAAAAACATCGATATGACCGTTAAGTCAAATACAGGCCAAACAGAAGATGGTAGAACAAGGTTTAGAGCAGTGGACAGTGGTTCTGGTTCTTCGTTGAAAATTAAAAAACGAAACTAAAACTTTTTAAAAATTTTTTACAATGAGTGTAACTATGTCACCTACTCCTGCTGGAGTACCGATTACGCCCGCCCCAACTAAGGCGACGTTATCAACTAACTACATCACAGACTTTGATTTTTTAAATCAATATCTGCCTGATGTTTACGAAAAAGAATTTGAGCGTTATGGAAATCGTTCTATAGCTTCTTTTATGCGTTTAGTAGGCGCTGAACTACCTTCTAACTCTGATCTTATCAAGTGGTCTGAGCAAGGTCGTTTACATACTATCGTTAAAAGTGCTTCGCGTTCTGGAGAAGTAATTACTTCTAATTCACACCCTTTCAGACTACAACAAACAGTTATTATTTCTGACGGAACAAACACGGCTAAAGCTTTAATTACAGCTGTGAATGCTAACGGAAATGCATTTACTGTATCTGCTTACGGTGCTGCTAACCTTACTGCTGCTGGACTAACAGGAACATCTGGATTGACTGTTTTTGTTTATGGTTCAGAATTCAAAAAAGGAACTGGAGGAATGGAAGGTAGCCTTGAGGCTAACATCGATATCTTCGAAAACAACCCAATTATCATCAAGGATAAGTACGAAGTTGCTGGTTCTGATATGGCGCAAGTGGGCTGGATTGAAGTTACTACTGAAAACGGAGCTACAGGATATCTTTGGTATCTAAAATCAGAGCATGAAACACGTTTAAGATTTGAGGATTATCTAGAGACTGCAATGGTTGAAGGTGAGCCTGCTGTAAGTGGTTCTGCTGCTGCAACTGCTGGATTCAAAGGAACAAAAGGTTTATTTCACGAAGTGGAAAGCAGAGGAAATGTTGCTACAGGTTCTATCGCTGCTAAAACAGACGTGGAAGCTATCGTAAAAGTTCTTGACAAGCAAGGTGCTATCCAAGAAAACGTAATCTTTGCTAGCAGAGATAAGTCTTTCGAGATCGACAATATGCTTGCTGCTCAAAGTACTTATGGTACATCTGGAGCTGCATCATTCGGATTGTTTGATAATGATACTGACATGGCGTTGAACCTAGGATTCACTGGATTCAACATCGGGTATGATTTCTACAAAACAGACTGGAAATATTTAAATGATGCTACTACTCGAGGAGCTGTAGCTGATATTGACGGAATCGTTGTTCCTGCTGGTACAACTACTGTTTACGATCAAGTACTTGGTAAAAACGCTAAGCGTCCTTTCTTACATGTACGTTTTAGAAAGAGCGAAGCTGAAGACCGCAAGTATAAAACTTGGGTAGTTGGTTCTGCTGGTGGTGCAAGTTCAAGCGATCTAGACGCAATGCAAGTTCACTTCTTGAGTGAAAGAGCACTTTGTGTTATGGGCGCAAACAACTTCGTTATCATGAAGTAATATTTATTAAAGGGGGTATTGCCACGCAAGAAAAAGCCCTGCTAACGCCCCCTTTATTTTAATTTAATTTAATTTTAATATAATGGCAACAACAAAAACAGCACGAGCTAGTGCTAAAAAAGATAATTGGGTAGTAAAAGATCGACGTTACATTCTAAAAGGTAACAAGAACCCAATATCATACTTACTTAGATCATCACATCATCCAAATAAACCACTTCAATTTTTTGATGGAGATAATTATCGTCCTTTACGATATGCTTCAAATTCAACAACACCTTTTATGGATGAGCAAGATGGTTATGTTATTTCAGAAGCGATTGAGTTTGAGAATGGAGAGCTTCTAGTCCCAGCAGCAAATGTTAATTTGCAGAAATTTTTGAGTAATCTTCATCCTGATAAAGATGTGGTATATGAAGAGTGGGATCCTAATAGAGACGCAAAAGTAGAATTAGAAATAGAAGAATATATCTTAGATGCACAATTAGCTTGTAGAGAAATGCCCATCGAGGAACTAGAGGCAATTGCTAGAATTGTGTATAGAGCAGACGTTAGTAAAATGACATCTACTGAATTAAAAAGAGATATGCTTATATATGCTAGAGAAAATCCAAAAGAATTTATTGATTATGCTAATGATCCAGATATAAAACTTAGAAACTTAGCTATAAGGTCAGTAGACTCAGGTGTATTAGCAATTAAAGATGATAATAGGACAATTGTTTGGAATGATAAAAGCCAACAAACTATTCTTAAAGTTAAATTTGGAGAGAATCCAATAGGGGAATTGTCAGCATATTTCAAGACAGATGAGGGCATGGATTTAATGGAAGCTATAGTTAAGAAGCTATAAAGCCTTACCCCCTCCTTATCAAGCCCCTCACATGAGGGGTTTGTTTTTTTAGTAAATTTGTATAAAAATAAGTAATGATCAATAGCGTTAGAAATACCGTACTTTCAATTATCGATAAAGATAATAGCGGTTACATATCGCCTCTTGAATTCAATCTTTATGCGAAGGCTGCTCAGTTAGAAATATTTCAAGAATATTTTGACAACTATAGAAAAGCAGTATCAAATAAAAATAATCGAAGAGGCTCTAGAGGGGCTACTGATGAAGTGAAGGATATATCACATAAGCTTGATATATTTACTAAAAAGTCTAACCTTACACAGGTTGGATCGACTAACAATTATACTTTACCTTCTGATATGTATATGGTCAACAATGTCTTGTGTAACACAGATATCGTTGAGGAGGTTGATAAAACAGAGTTTTATTTTTTAAATCAAGCAAATTTATCCTCACCATCTGCTACCTACAAAGTTTTTACACGTTTTGCTAATGAAATAGAGGTATCACCTACTTTATTAAACACAGATGTTTTAAGCATGGTTTATTACAAAACTCCTGCTGATCCAAAATGGACATACCTCACTACATCTGGAGGAGATCCAATTTATAATGCAAGTGCTTCTGATCATCAGGATTTCGAGTTGCACCCAGAGGAAGAAACACAACTTATTGTAAAAATATTACGATATGCTGGAGTTAGTATCAGAGAAGAAAATGTGATTGCTGTAGCTGAAAATCAAGACACGAAAGAATTTGAAAAAGAAAACCTTACTTAGATAGATGAGCTCACAACAATATTATAACAATAGTGCCAGACATGGCGAATATCAATATGTGTCATTGAAGGACATCATAAATAATTTTATGTTGATGAATGTGGGTGATGATAAAATCATTAATGATATCCCTCGCTATCAAGTTCTTCATCATGCAAAAAGGGGTATACAGGAATTAAGTTATGACGCTTTAAAAGAAACACAGAAGCTAGAATTTGAATTAGGTTCTGATTTAAAGATTGTTATGCCAGAGGATTTTGTTCAATTAGTCAAAGCATCTATTTTAGATAAGTATGGCCGTCTTCATCCTTTAATTAAAAACACAGAAAACGCCCAGCCTGATGCATTCCTTCAAGACTCAGACGCAAACTATACTTTTGACGATAATGGAAATCGTCAGGAAACAAACAGCATTTCTAACACTAGAATGTCGTCAAGTCAACTAGAAGTGGATGTTGATGCTTTAGAAGACGAACATACAGGGGGTCGTTTTGGCATGGACACAGCATCTGCAAACAAAAATGGCACATATTTAGTAGATAAAAAAGCTGGGTTTATAAAATTCAGTTCACATCTTACAGATGGAGACATAGTCATCTTAGAGTATGTATCTGATGGTCTTTTCGGAACTACTGACGATCAAATCAAAATTAACAAACTTGCTGAAGATTACATGTACAGTTATCTACAAACAGAGATTTTAGACAGAAAGTTTGGTGTACAAGAGTATATTGTTAGAAGATATAAAAAATCAACTTCTGCGAAGCTTAGAAACGCCAAAATTAAGTTAATGAATATCAATATAGATGATCTAGTACAAAGGCTCAAAGGCAAGAATAAGTGGATTAAATAATGAAGGTAAAGAGCCTTTTTTCTACTGGAAAAATGAACAAGGATCTCGATGAGAGATTGGTTCAAGAAGGGGAGTTTCGAGACGCTTTGAATGTAAAAGTTATTGGATCTTCAGGATCTGATGTGGGAGCATTAGAGAACAGCCTTTCTAATGAAGGTCTAAGTCAGCTTGACTTTGGCGCAAATCCTGTATGTATTGGTTCAATTGCTGATGATGCAAACAATAAAATATATTGGTTTGTAAGATCTGATGCAGGAAGTTACTTGGCAGAATACGACAAGGACAATGACACTTCTACTTTTGTTTTGAAGGACACTAGACCTTGGAAAGAAAATGTTCTTAATTTTTACAAAACAAATTTCATTCAGTCAAATCTTCTCATAGATATTGACAACAACAAGAAATTTATATTTTTTACTGACGGAATCAACCCGCCGAGAAGAGTGGAGGTAGAATCTGCTAAGATAACAGACGCAAACACATACACTAAATATGATTTGGATGTTATTCAGCAGCCACCATTAAGTCCACCTAGTATTACGCTTGGAAATAGTAATGCTCTAGAGAACAGTATTAAAGAAAGGTTTTTATATTTTTCATATAGATACAAATATAAACATGGTGAATACAGTGCTATATCGCCCTTTTCAGAAATAGGGTTTTTCCCAAACACGTTTTCAATTGATTTTTCTGTAGGACTTAATACTTCAATGGTTAACGCATACAGTGATGTTACAATAGAATACAATACAGGTTCTAAAAACGTAGTTGAAGTAGATTTATTATTTAAAGAAAGTAATTCTCCTAACATATACGTTATAGAGACTATAAATAAGACAAATCAAAATTTATCTGACAACACAAACAACACATATCTTTTTAAAAACAATAAAGTATTTAAAGTTTTAGCAGAATCGGAACTTCTTAGAGTTTATGATAATGTTCCTTTAACTGCTCAAACACAACAACTTATAGGAAATAGGTTGGTATATGCAAACTACAAAGAGAATTTTAATCTCATAGATGCAAACGGTGATCCAGTTGTAGCAAACATAACCACAAATTTAAATACATCAACAATCACTGCTCCTAATGCAGAAAAAAGTATTAAGACAAATGTTGATTATGAAATAGGAATGGTGTATTTAGACGACTACGGAAGATCAACAACAGTTCTTACGTCGCAAAACGCATCTAAATTTGTGCCTATAAGCGCATCAAAAACTAAAAATGAATTTTCTGTAGATGTATCACATTTGCCTCCTCAGTTCGCTAAATACTATAGATTTTATGTAAAGCAAAGCAAGGGAAAACACGAAACTATATCTCCTGCCATATTTTATGAAGACAATGAAACAGGATTCACTTACATACAATTAAATGGTAGTGACAAAGATAAGGTAAAAGAGGGTGATTTTTTAATAGTAAAAGCGGATACTAGAGGGCAAAAAACAGGACTTGTTGAAACACAGGTTTTAGAAGTGAGTCTTCAGCAAAGAAACTTTTTGGAGTCAGACGATTATCCTGCATCAGGAGATCCTCAAATTGCTCAGCAAGCAGGTTTATACATGAAAATAAAACCTGTTGGATTTTCAATATCAAGAGATGATTATGATTTAACTTCTTTTTCTGATTTTGATGACAGCAGCAACAACAGAAGCGATCCTTTAGCGAACTCACAAACAGGAAGTGCGGCTTATTTTGAAGGTCCTTTCGTTTACCCTGTCGTTGGAAGTTCTGCTGTTGAGACAGATGTTACTATTTCAGGATCGTATACAACTTCAAGTGTTTTTTCTAGAATCACAATAGAAATAGATGCAGTAAATCCCTCAGGTGATACTTTTACGACTATTGTAAACACCCTTGACAATGACGCTAATACAGGATCAACAACGACAGCACAGGCAATAACAGTTGGAACTCCTATATCAATTCCAGGAACAGGCTTAAGTGTAGATTTTGCATCTGCCACTGGGCATACTTTAGGAGACAGATGGGTAGTAAACGCAAGACCACAAACATTTTCTTATCCTAGATACAGTAGGGGGTTTGCCACTTTTCAATCAGGATCAAAATCTGAAGAACAAATACCTCTTGGAACGGTCATTAATTTTCAATATGATGAATATAATAGGGGAGATCAATTTATAACACATGAATTTACCTCTAATGCAGACTATCAAAATTTAGAAGAATGGTATCATGAAAGCGGTGCAAAAGCAACTTTAACCGCTGACATAGATGAGGATAGAATATTTTTCTTGAGAGGGACGTATGGCTCAAGCAGCTCTAATATCACAGCTAATGTTGGCGACGACTTGTTGATGATAGTGAGATCGCAGTATGAACAACAAAACGATTTAGCAAAAAGAGTTAAGATTAATTCATCTATATCTTTTCTAAAAAGACAATCATCAGACATCGTCACTTTAGAAACTAGAGGTGATGATAAGAATGACGAAATATTTTATGAAATACCAGGAACATACTCAATAACAGACGGATATCATCAATCTGGACCTGTTGGTGCTGGACTAGTCCCAGAAGATACTTCTACATTAACACAAGCAAATACCAATTTAAGCGCAGCCTCCACAATAGGATACACAAACACTAATAATTATCCAGACAGTGATAATTGGGATAACTTTCCTGCACTTTCATCTGATCCTTTTACTGGCAATGGTTATCAAATTCAAATAGCTCTTGATACTGATTCTTATACAGCATTTGCAAATTATTTTACTGGAGGAAGCGGTCCAAACAACGGAAGTTTTGGTAATGGAAATGGTAAAGAATTAACGCTTACACAAGGTAGTGCCACTATAACCATTGCAGTTCAGTATTTTCAAAGATATGATGTAACTGGAGGAACTAGAATAACTTTCTTCAATACCAACCCTTCTGGAGGCAATATGGATTCGAGCAACTACGTAAGTGGTTCTGGATCTTTTACAAATGCTGGAGGCGATTTTACAGTAGTGTTTGGAGATGATGTAGACGTTAGCCAAACTCATAACTCTCCTGCAAGAATAACACTAGATTTCTTCAATGTTTTTTCTTGGGGGAATTGTATCGAGTCTTATAAAATTAAAGATCAGTTTTTACTAAAATATTTTGAACTACAAAATAGACCATCAGTAAATTTAGTAGACTACAAGCAAAACAACAGAACAACCTCTCTTACATATAGTAATGTTTATTCACAAACCACAAAATATAATGGTTTGAACGAATTTAATTTGTCTGAAGTCAATTTTAAGGACATGGATGATTTTTTCGGGGACATTACAAAAATAGTTTCTAGAGAATCTGACCTTGTTGTATTTCAAGAAAATAGAGTATCTAAATTACTGTTTAATAAAAGTGTATTATTTAACGCAGATGGCACAGGGAATGTTTCTCAATCTCGAAGCGTTTTGGGTCAGGATATTGCTTTTGGTGGTGAGTATGGGGTAAGTGCAAATCCATCTTCAGTAATTATGTGGGGTGGAGTTGTATATTTTGTTGATGAAAGAAGACGTGTTGTTTGCGCTTTAGCAGGAGATCGAATTAATCAGATATCTGATGCTGGAATGATTGATTTCTTTAACGACAACCTTTCTATTGACAACCCTAGGTCTGTAATTGCTGGCTACGATCCTAGAGATAGACAACTAAGTATATCTATGAAAGGTACTCAGGAGGAGTGGAGAGAAGACGAAGTTGAGTGTGAAATATTATATGATGACACGGATACAGATAGTGACGGTACAGTTGACTCTTTAGATACAGATGATGATGGAGATAGCACTCCAGACACAACTGATGCTTTCCCATTAGATCCAACAGAGCAAACTGACACAGACGGGGATGGAATAGGAGATAATACAGACGCCGATGATGATGGAGACGGAACACCTGATTCAACGGACACAACTCCAACAGATCCAGAAGAAGAAATAACAACTGACACGGATAGTGATGGTATACCTGATATTCATGATCCAGATGATGATAACGATGGAATTCCAGATAGTCAAGAAACAGGTCCTCCTACATCGACAAGCTCAACAAACGCTGATACCGATGGTGATAGCGTAAATGATCAGCAAGATGCTTTTCCAAATGATCCTTCTGAAACAACCGATACTGATGCTGATGGAACTGGAGATAATGCTGACACAGATGACGACGGAGACGGTGTTCCAGACGCATCTGATGATTTTCCTACAGACCCATCTAGAACCACAGATAGCGACGACGATGATATAGACGACACTGTTGATACAGATGATGATAATGATGGTACAGCAGATGTTAATGATGCTTTTCCAACTGATCCTACAGAAACAGTTGATACAGATGGAGATGGGACAGGTGACAACGCTGATACTGATGACGATAATGACGGTCTTACAGATACCCAAGAAACAAGCAGTACACCACCAACTGATCCATTAGATCCAGATTCTGATGATGACGGAGTAAATGATGGAACAGATGCATTCCCTACAGATTCTAGTGAGACCACAGATACAGATGGCGACGGTACAGGAGATAATGCAGATACAGACGACGATGGTGATGGAGTGCCTGATGTCACAGAGACTGCTAATGGAACAGATCCATTAGATTCTGATACAGATGATGATGGTGTAAATGACGGCACAGACGCTTTCCCTCTTGACGCTACTGAAACAACAGATACAGATGGAGATGGTATTGGCGATAATACTGATACAGACGATGATGGAGACACAATACCAGATGCAACAGAAACAAGTTCTACTCCAGCTACAGATCCTTTAGACGCTGATACAGATGATGATGGAAGTCCAGATAATTTAGACGCTTTCCCAACAGATCCAAATGAAACGACAGACACTGATGGGGACGGAACGGGAGATAACGCTGATACTGATGATGATAACGATGGAGTGACTGATGCTCAGGAAGTGTTAGATGGAACAGATCCATTAGACTCTGATTCAGACAATGACGGTGTGCCAGACGGAACAGATGCTTTTCCAAATGATCCTAACAGGTCTTTGGATACTGATGGAGACGGTATAGATAACACTGTAGATACTGATGATGATGGAGACGGAGTCCCTGATACAGTAGAGATTTCTCAAGGATCAGATCCTTTGGACACAGACAGTGATGATGATGGGGTTCCTGATGGAACAGACGCATTCCCCACAAACCCCAACGAAACAGTAGATTCTGATGGAGATGGAGTAGGCGACAACAGTGATCCTTTTCCTAATGATGCATCTGAAAGTGCAGATACCGACGGAGATGGTACAGGAGATAATGCGGATACAGATGACGACAATGATGGTGTTCCTGATTCAAGTGATGCCTTCCCATTGGATGCTAGTGAAAGTGTTGATACAGATGGTGATGGCATAGGAAATAATGCTGACACAGACGATGATGGAGACGGAGTTAGCGATACAGAAGAAGCTGCTGCTGGCACAGATCCATTAGACTCAAGCGACACACCTGTTGATACAGATGGAGATGGCACGTATGATTATCTGGACACAGATGATGATAATGATGGCGTTCCAGATTCTCAAGATGATTTTCCTTTGGATGCAACAAGAGACTCCGCAGCAACATTTAATATATATATAACAGATTCTACTAAAGTAGACACTACAACACCTTAATAATATGGCTACATCACTTTTACAATCCGTAGTTAAACCAGAAAACACATCTGGAAATATAGGAACTTATACTATTAAGGCTAAAGAGGGATATATTATTACCTCAGCACCAGATTCTATGAGTATAAACGGTACACATTGGGATTTGACTGGGGATAACACCCCTATAATAATGACTTCTGGAACTGATTTTAGAGATACAGACGGTTCTGGAACTGGATTACATGGAACACAAACTTTTAGTTTCCAATTTGAATATGATGTACCTAGCTTATCACCAACAGACGCTTCTGTTAACGATATCTATGTAAATCTTAATGTTGCTAAAATTCCTTTTAATTGTCCACAGATAAATCAATACATAACTTTTTCTAATGGAAAACCAGAATTTGCTCAAGGAGGGAACACTGTAAGCAGTTTAAAGTTTACTCCACCAGCAGCCACAGCAAATACTTTTTTTGGATCTCAGCCTTTATATTTAGGATTAGCACAGCAAAATTATTCTTGGTTCGTAGATAATGAATCTGATGCTTTTACAGTATATTCTGCAAACTCAGGATTATCACTAAGTTCTACAAATTCAAAAACTGTAAACGTATCTACATCTGTATTTACTGGAGATATAACTATTTATTGGGGAACTGTAACCGTATCATGTACAGGAGATTTTGGAAAAGCTAGTATGATCTTTAGTGATGGCTTGAGATCTACAAAAGATTTTATAAGATATGAGCCTGCTTGTTTAATCAACATACCAGAGCCAGTTACTTTTACTGGCGGATCTCGAAGCAGAAGAATAGTAAAAACTGATGATTGCGATTTTATTGCATCTAATAGAGATAATGATGTGTTTTCAGACTTGCTTTTAGAATCAAAAACAAACGGGTATAGTTTTTCTTTAAGCAATTTTAATAGATTAACTGAAGCTGGCGGAAATTCTAGTGTTGGAGACGCAGAGTTGATATTTGAGAACAATCTTTACATTGCAATAACTAATGCTAAATACGCTTTAGATTATTCTACAAAAACTAGCACAGGGTATTCTAGCTATGTCCATAGGTCTGTAGATAGGGACACTTTTACACAAAGTATTTTTCAAAATTCAGATGGATCTGCAATGCCAGCATCTGTTAGAGATGTTCTTATGATTGAAGATGTAACCTATGCAGGGTACGATAGTGTTAATGACAATCATGTCTGGTATGCAAGTGCAACTTATGATTGGAACACAAGTTCCTCAAGTGCTGCTAACCTACCTCAGATATATCGATCAACTGACAATGCCGTAACATTTCAAGCCCTTTTGCTAAGTGGTAATTTTACTGAGAACTTAGACTTTCAAAAGGTTCGTCATTTAGGCAATTCGAGAGACACTTTAAGTAAAATAAAAGTAAATCTTGAAAAAGATTATGGGTTTATTCTTTTTAATAGACACGATACTTCTGATAATTCTTCATACGATTTTTCTACTTTATTTAGATTTTTTCCAAGTCAAGCTGATTCAGGGGTTTCTTTGACTGCTGCAAACGCAAATTCAAATTGGATTGTAAAGCCTGTAGTTTTAGCTCAAAACGGCAATGTAAATCCAAGTGCAACTAATCCGTTTAGCACCCCTGTTTATGGTCAGAGAACACTCAAAGGCGCTGTTTTTTCTTTATTAGACTTGGGCGCTTCTGGTGACGATGGTCATATAAATTTTGAAGTATTCGACACTGGAATTTGTATTTTTACATTTAAAGATAAATACGCGGTTTCTTGGAACTTTGGTTTAGACTGGGCTCTTGGATTACTTCCTACAGTAAATCACACACATAGTGTAAGCGGAACTTCACATATTTATCCAGAGCATCATCCATCACCCTTCTTATTCGATAATCAGATATATGCTTTTACTGGACAAACTAGTCAATATGATCAAAGGAACTCCACAGGAAACAACAGGCTTATATATTCCTTGATGAAAATAAATTTAAATGACAGTAGCTCTTTAATTACTGGTAATGTTCCAAGTGATTGGTCACAAGGATATACTCCTCCCAATCAAACTATAACTGTAACTGTTGCTGATTTTTCACCGAACTATCCTCAGTTTTATTTCGATGGTGTACGATATGATAATGTTAATTTATTAACTCTTACAAATGGAACTACAGTTACATTTGATCAAAGTGATTCAAGTAATGCAGGATATCAAATAGCTTTCAATAGTGTAGCTAGTTTTTCAAACGGATCTATAATAACTAATAACATAACGACGACTGGAACGCCTGGTCAAGCTGGTGCGCAAACTCAACTTGTGATACCAAAACATTCACTAAATCAAAAACATTACTTTTATTCCTATACAGAAAATCCTTCTTACACAATTAATATATTTGGACACCCCATAAGCACAGACTATCCAGTTGAAGTAACAGATATAATTTCAAGCTGGGAAGTAGTAAGAGAGCATACTTTAAAAACAGTCACTAATCAAAACGATGATCATTTAATATTAGATATATTAGTAGATAACGATCAGCCTGATAATGTCAAAAGAATTTATGCTGCAACAGGTGAAAGTGTTTTAGTAACACCAAGACCACCAGCACCAACAATAACTGACGGAGCTTCACAGCCTACAATTACTGCTCCAACATTGCCCTCTGGAACAACACTTGAAACAGCAACAGGCGATCCATTTTTAACAGAGGTTTTCTCAGACAATCCTTTTTCTATAGTCTTCACTAGGGGAGATGGAACACAAATGCAATTTGATGGAGTGTTTGATATTATAGTAATGAGTAGTACTAGACCCTACATAATGGACACTGTTTCTAATCAAACATATACAAAATACGAAGGAACTTTCAATGCCACTACTGGGGCTGCAAATATTAGTGGAGGAACACTTCAAGGAGGAATTGTAAAAACAAGTGACCCGTCATTTGGCAGTTATGATGTTGGAGATTACAATGATTTTGGGTTTATATACAAGCACTATGCTTATGGACAAATTCGAAATACTTCTGGAACAGGAATTAATAATTTAAGAGTTATTTCTAATCGATCAGACCTTCAATTGAATGCTAATATAGGATCTGGTGGCGTTAGAATCGGACAGGAGTTGACTGATGGTAATATAACAGTTCCAAGTGGTTATAATTTTAGCAGTAGACCTTATCAAGCTGGATTTTATATTGCAAATCCTAATCCATTGTATTTAGATAACATAATGGCATTTCCTAAAAGAATCAACAATAATTATTTTGATGTAGGAAATTTTGAGGTTGGATTAAAACTATATACAGATCCACAAGGGACGCCTTACTATGGTGGTTATTATTGGAGAAGAAATTGGAATTTTGCTATGCAAGACCCAAGCTCCTCCTCGAGTGGGACAGGTGATATAACTGATTTTCCAGGAGCATTTCCTACATTCGGAGAAAATGATGTTGATCCAAACTTTATATTTATAAATTCAGAAGGATTTGTTACGGAGCTAGGAGATAACAGGGCGTTGCCAGATTACGACCAATGTAGTTAAAAATTAATATTATGAAGTTTAGATCAGGATATAGAGTAGTAAAAACACTTAGAAAATATATAAATGGTAAGCCAACAAATATAACTAAGGCTAACGTTTCAGGACAGCCAGACTATATTGAAAAATACTTGTCTGATGAATGTCCTGTGAATACGCTGCCATCTGGGGTGACACAAAGTATTGTTAATGCTACGCCACCGACTTTACCAAATCCAACACAAACTTTTGCTACTGACAAAACCCTCAGTTATAGCGAGTATATTCAAGGATGGACAACATTTCATTCGTGGATTCCTGAGTCAATGGCCAATATGAATGGAGATTTTTATACTTTTAAAAATGGACAGTTGTATAAACATCATAAAAATAGTTCTGAAAGAAATGTTTTCTATGGCACACCATACAGCACTGAAGTAGAGTTTATTGTTAATCAAGATCCATCTTCTGTCAAAATGTTTAGATCTTTGAAAACAGAGGGGAGTAGTGATAATTGGAATATAACTGTCACAACTGATACTGAATCAGGGTTTATTAATAAAGAAACTTTTCAGAAGAAAGAAGAAATGTATTATGCATACATAAGAAATAACAACACCTCGATTAATTATAAAAAGTTGAGTGTACAGGGTATTGGAGTTTGTGATTCTGTTAATTCAGGATCAAGCTCTTTAAGCGTGATAAACATGAACAATGAAAGCCTGTCTGTTGGAGATAAACTTTTGAAGGCAGACATTTCAAACAATAAAATATCAAACATTGTTGAGATAGGAGTAGTTTCAGCTGTTTTAGCTAATACTATAACATGCTCTAGTTTTACTAGCGCACCCGTAACAGGAGACTTTATATTTTCTTCTAAAAATCAAACTGCAGAATCTGAAGGAGTAAGGGGTTATCATGCTAGTGTTAGAATGACTAACGACAGCACAAGTCCAGTTGAGTTATTTGCGGTTGATTCGGAGGTAACGAAGAGCAACCTGTAAAATTTGTATATTTGTAAAAATAAATTAGATGGATCCATTCACAGCCGTATCATTAGGAATTAGCGCAGTCGGAGGTATTGCGAAAACAATCGATGGTTTTATCCAGGCAAAAAAACAAAAAGAACAAATGCGCAAGCTTGAAAGATCAGCCTTGCCTATGAACGCGTTCAAAGGGCTACAACTTCCTACGCAGGGTGTAGAGTTGGCTGAACGAGGTATCGAGGGAGGTTTTGCTGCTAAAACACAACAACTAAAACAGGCTGGAGTCAGAGGAGTCTTAGGTGGGTTAGAGGCAGCAGGGCAAGCGCAACAAAAAGGATATGCGCAATTAGGAGCTCAACTAGGTGATATGGCTTATGACAGAGATATAGCTATAGCGCAAGAAGATGCAAACATAGAAGCTGTCAGAGAAGCTAGGCTGAGGGGTCAAATTGCTCAAACAGGTGCAGCTCTTGCTGGTGCAAAACAACAAGCTTTTTCAGGAATAGCCGACATAGGAAGTGCGGCTGGATCTTTTGGAGCGATGAGAACACAAGAATTAGCCAGAAAAACAGGCGAAGTAACATAAAAAATAATAATGGCTAGAAGACCATCAAGATTCGCTGGATTAAGGGGTAATAGATTTGCATCTGTACCTCAATATGATTATGGACCATCTGGCGCTATAACAACAGACTTTGGACAAATAGCAAAAGACGCTTTAGCCCAGCAGCAAAAGGCTATGGAAATAGCTGATAAAGCTAGAGAACGGATTGACGAATACGAAAAAGAAGCGCAAGAGTCTCTAGATCACCCATATACGGGAGTTGCTAGTCTTGATGAAGTAACAATGAATATTGCTCAGCAAGCAAAACAAGGGTTATTTGACGCCAGACAAAGGATTGGCACGATGGTGGATGACCCTAATAGGCCTGGAAAAAAGAAACTATATACTATAGATGATTTTGCTAGCTACAAAAACAACCTAATTAACGGATCTAAAATATTTAAAGGTACTCCTGATTTAGTTCAAAAACAATTAGAAGAGTTTTCTAAAAACGAAAACATATCTGATATTTCATCAGAGGGAGTTGCAAAAACCTTAGGGTCTAGATTAAGCTCTTCAGGAGCATATAATATTAGTCTTGATGAAAAGGGTAATTTTATAGGATCATCAGTAGATGAAGACGGGAAACAACAAGCTTTTGATTTTAAGACCATCGCTATGAATGGTGTTCAAGAGATCAACAAATTTGATTCAGTTGGTGATATTTCTAATTTTCAAAAAGTTTATGCTAATACCAAAAAAACTTTTGAGATTGATGGAGAGACATTTACATCTGAACAAGTTTTAGGAAATCCTGTTCTTTTCACAAAGCATGTAGAGGAGCAGTCTACGGAGTTTGATTCAGCAAAAAAACAATACTTAGATAATTTCGAAAACGACTCTAGTAAAATAATTTCTTACCTATATGATAATATGGGGATAAAGCTTGGAGATGATCCAGAAAAAGATGTAGTTTTAAACCCTAATACGGGTAAATTTGAAGTATCTGATACTTTAAGAGGCGAAGCTAGAAAAGCTTTTGCTAATGAATTAGATGGAGCTTTTGGCACCAAAACAACTGGTAGGGCACAACTTCTTCCTAAAGACAAACCAGTACGTGGTAAAATAGACACTGACAGAGCTGACGTTATTATAGGCGAGATGAATCAAACATTTAGTACGGAAGGGAATCAAGCAATTAAGGTGCAAGATGGAAAGAGTACTAGAGTTCGTCATGGTTTCCAAGATTTAGATTTTTCACTTCATGTGACAGGAAATATTATGTCAGAAAGTGTAATTGATGCAGCTTCAGCTTCAATGGACACTGACACTAATGCTACAAATAGCGTTCTATCACCTCAAGCTCAAGCTTACATGCAACAAAATAAATTAACTGGTAGAAACAGTGATTTATTTATGAACAATAATATAAGGCCAAAATTTGTTAGCGAATCTCCAAAAGAGGCTTTGATGTATGATGATCAAACAAAAGAACTTGTAATAGAGACAGATATTAGAAGTGGTGCATTAGGAATTCAAGGATTTTCTTTAGGCTTAGATCTTACTGAATCTGATCTTAGTGAATTAGGAGCTGTTGGAATGAATGGCAATGCTTTGTCTGGTATTACAGGAGTTTCATTTACATATGAAAGATTCAAAAACAACGAGTATAAACAAGAAGCTAGTGCCACAGATATTGAACAGGCTTATCCAAAAAGACCTGTTGGAATTAGGTTTGTTGGAAATACTGTATTGAAAAAAACATCGGACGACAGAACGGGAACTATTGCATCAGGAAATATTACACAACAAGGAACAAAAATAGTTGGTCAGACAAAAGAAGTTGGTCAAATGATGACTAACATGATTGAAGATCAACAAATACCAGCTTACATAAAAGTTTTAGGTAAAAATTCACCTGGAATAGAAAAAGCCTTTAATGATGCTTTGAAAAATGGTAGAACAAATACCGAAGCTTTCTATAAAGCTATGACAACTCTTAAACAACTCAAAGGTTAATGGATCCACATATCAAAGCTATATTAGATAAAATAAAGAAAGAAAATCCTGAAGCTTTTCAAAATGGGGATTTTCAAACTTTGTTCGATGCTTACAACCAGGCCGCGCCTTTCAAGGTTTCAGATGTTGCAACACTTCAAGGATTTTACAATGAGCTAGATTCGTTACAAGTTGAGGATGAAAAAAAAAATCCAGTCAACAACGAGCCGATGGACGGCTTGGTTTCAGGAGTGGATTCAACATCAGAATCTTCAGAAGAAGAATCTCCTTCTCAATCAGTATTCGAAAAGTATAAGGATACTACTACTAAAATTCTAAATTATATTGGTGATAGTGAAGCTGTAGACAATGACTACAACTCTTATCAAGGATCTTTTATAAAGGGAGCGCCTCAGCATGATTTCCAAAGTATGTCTATTGGTGGTGTAATGGATTGGCAAAAAAAACACAAAGAAAAAGCTGTTGGAAGGTATCAATTCAAGCGTGAAACTTTACAAGATATACTAGAGAAAGCTGGTCTTAAAGAAAGCGATCAATTTAGTCCAACAAATCAAGATATTTTAGCGACTGAACTTTTAAAGCGTAGAGGATATGAAGGATATCTTAAAGGCGAAGGATGGGAAGATTTTTCAGTAGGTTTAGCGAAAGAATGGGCTGCAGTCCCATTGCTAATGGAAACAGAAGGCAAGATCTCAGGCGAATCATACTATCAAGGTCAAGGCACAAATCAGGCTAGAGGCGATAAACAAAGGCTTGAAAAACTTCTTAGAGAAGGTCCGATACAAGCATACAGTAAATACACAAAAGATTATTTTGAAAAACAAAATGATCAAATGATGAATGAGCTTTTTTCTGGAATTACTCCTGACCTACTTCGAAATAAAAGCGAAGAGGAATTAGAAGTGGAGCTCAAAAAGTCATTTCAGCATCTAGGATTTGATGTAAAGCAAGCTGGTCAGGGAAATATAGATGCAATAGTTGTTTCACATCCTGCTATTGATGGTGAATTCGAATTGAATTTAGATGAGTTTGATACAGATCTAGAGGTTTTTGGAATGGCTTATGATAGACCTGATGAGCAACTTTTAGTTCAAAAAGCTAAAGAATTAAAATCATTTATGCGACAAGCTTCATTAGAAGCAAACCCAGAAGTTCGATATAACCACGTCTTTGAGCAGGGACCTGCCGTCGCATTAGACGCAATGACAAGAGAAATGTTATTGAGTCCAAAGCAGGTTGATGCTGCAAAAATGAGGATACAAGAGCTGAATAAAACACTACAAGAAACACCAAAACACATAGCAAATCCTGATGGCCCTTTTCTTTTGGTTAACGAACAGTATCAAAAACTGGAAAAACAATTATCAGACGCGCAGTCTGTTTTAAGAACAGCTGACAAAAGAAAGCAACAATTAACAAGAACCTTTGATAATTTATCTGATAAAAATGGTGGATTAGAAGAGCTTTTAAAAGATCCTCAGTTTGCTGAGTTGTTTCGTCAAAAAGCTTATGTTGGACAAATTAATGCTGAAGAATTAAGAATGCCATCGATAAGAATAGACGGAAGGCTCAGTAGTTTAAACACTTTAAAAAATATGATGCTCGACACTGATATGCGTGGAGCTGTTATGGATGGAAAAATTGACGTTGAAATTTTAAATGACGGAACTGCTTTTCAAGGAACAATTTTGCAAGATCAAGCAAAATATATTACTGAAGAGGCCGAGAAGCTGATGAAAAAAAACACAAAAGCTTCTGGGATTGCTGGTCAGGTCGAATGGACAATGAGAAGCACGTTCGCCCCTTTAGCCGCGTCTATAGTTGATATGACTGCAAACGTAGGTGAATTTATACTTGATGTGGCTCAATGGCCAAGTGATGCTTTTGATTCGGTAAATAGGTTGATATACGGAGATGCTGACTCAGAGGCTGTGGCTAATGCGTATTATGATTCTGCTGGTGAAATTTATCAATTTAAGTTTGATTCGATGAGAGCTTTTGCAGATAATAATATTAGAAGCGTTATTCCTGAAACTTCAGGAGACTTGTCTTCTTCAGAGTCTATAGCTGAGTTTTTTCAAAAAGGAGCGATAGCAGGATCAGAAAGTATTCCATATATGGCACTTTTTGCTGTAAACCCAACTTTAGGAGTTGGAATTACAGGGATGTCAACCTATGGAGAAACATTAAATGAAGCTAGACAATATAAAAGTCTAGCCCAAGAAATAATGAAAACGGATGGTTATGTTCCAGACGATCTAGATGAATATTTAAATATTAGTAATTGGCAGATGAGGTCAATAGCTTTGGCTAAAGGCGGGGGTGAAGCAGCTTTAACAGCATTCTTCACGGCTAAATATTTCAAGAACTTATCTAATCTAGCAAAACCAGGAATGAGCGCTACTCAATTTAGAGAAGCGGCTAAGGCTTATAGAAGAGGCTATGTAAGTAATTTCATGAATCAAGTTCCTAGAGCAGGAATGAATGAAACGTTAGAAGAGGGATTGATTTCTATTGAAAGCATGGCTGTTGATGAGCTTTTTGGAATGAAAGATTACAGTGCAGGAGATTATTTCAAAGGTGTATACAACGCTGGTTTGCAATCTGTATTTACAACTACCCCTTTGGCTACGTTGGGATCGATGCGTCAAAAAAATGCAGCTAGAGATTTATTTCAAAACCAAGTTTTCAAAACAATGTTTTTGAGAAACGCTGAGAACAATGGTTTATTTAATGAAAAGCTTGCTATAGACACTAAGTTAGCACAACTTAATAAAAACAACAGAACGAACCAATCTCTCACAGATCAATCGGTTGCGTTGGCAAAAGAAATAGCTATTCGTGAAAACAAAGTTAGAACTATTTTATCAGAAGCACCGATAGAAAAACTTGCTGATTTTGTAGATGCAGAAGTTCAGATACAAAAAACACTTCAAAACGCAAAAGAAGCTAGTGTTGAAATGACTGTTGATCAAGCTAGAGAGGGCACGGAAATATCTGAAACAGATAACACACTTAAAAATGTGCCAGCCGATATTAAAAGAAGAACGCAGGCAAGGATCAAAAGTTTAGTAGAAAAGCAACAAAAGATAATGAATGATATTGACCCTCAATATCAGTACAATGCGAGTAATAATGTTAAATCATACGTAGATTCTTTTATAGGTGCTAAATCCGACACTGAAGAAGCTGAAGAAATCATTATGCATTCTACAGCGGATATTGACAATGTTATATCAGGTGACAGACTTGTTACAAACAGACAAGCAAAAGAATCTGGTACAGAAACATTATTTGATACGCCTGATCAACAAGGAGGTGAAAATGCTGTTTTCTTTACTTCAGATCCTAAGTGGGATATGGGCAATAGAAATGGCAAGTTTTATTTTAATAGAAATAAGATTAGAGAACAGCTTAATCCAGGGAGGAGTCAAAAAGAATTTGAATTACTATCTAATGGTGATGTCATTCTTTCAAGAGAAAACGGTTTAATGGGAATTGAGTTCGTTGAAGGAGTTGATATATCTGATGAGATATATTCACAGCCAACTATAAAAGGTCAAGAAGTTGAGTTTTCTATAAGCAATGAAGAAAAAATAAAAAAGATTGACGAGCTTGATAGACAAAACTCTACTGATTATTTATCGAAGAGAAATGCAATCCTTGAAAAAGCTCAGAAAACTGCTGATAAATTTGGAGTGCCTGTGGTTATTACACAGCACAGAGGTAATTATCAAATGTTTGAGTCCGCTGGAATCGAAAGCAGAATTAAAGATGAAGTTGTTTATCCAAAGAATGCAACCGAACAAGATTACGCAAGCTTTGGTCAAATGATACAGGATCAAGTTCGTATAGCTCCTGCTGAAAATGATCAAGAAAGAAAATATAGAAATGCAGCTAGTATTTTGACAGGTTTCAGAACAGCTGTCTCAAATAAAATACCATTCCAAGAAGGTGTAGAAACTTTGGGGGATGACAACCATTTTACTCGAGCACCACAGGACGTTCAAAACTTAATTGAATACTTATCATATGTTAGAGAAGGAGATTTAAAAACCGAGGAGAGAGCTAAGCTTGATGGTTTTGTAAATAAACTTATTGATATAAAAGAAAATCCCAGCGCTTTCGAATCGATTGCTATTTCACAAGTGGCAAACGAATTGCATGGTTCAATGGAATTATTAAAACAAATTAGATTAGGAACGCCTGTTGACCTTGAAAATAAAAAAATAAATCCACAAACCTGGTTAGAATCTTTGTTTACTGTAAAGGGATACGAGTTTGCTACAAACAATCATATATTATCAAACTTATTCAAGCGATCTTCAATGAAACAGCCTCTGCTTACTGTTTCAAACAACATTGATTCGGCAATCGCTAGAAATTCAAAAGAAGTAGATTTAATTAGACAATCTTACAACAAATTAGATCATCTTACTGAAAAGGTTAGCCAAAAGGTTTATTTTAAGGATGAAAACTTATTGGAGCGACATTTCATGAGTTTTTTAGGTAAATACGAAGACAATGGCCTTGAGGGATTGTCAAAACAAGAAAGCATAATTACTCAATTTGAGGCTAAAAAAATGCGTCTTCAAGAGCATATAAACGAAATGGCTGAAGATAGCTCTCCAAAATCGCTGAAAGACAAGCAGGCTCTATACCAAAAAGTTTACGATAAAATTGTTTTAAACGCACAAGATTATGCTGCTGTAGAAACTAGAGCTGAATCTTTTAACAAAGAAGGAGTAGAGCATTTACGTTCTTTATTTAATCAAGACACAAAAAAGGTTTATGATTTCATGAAGAACTTTCATGGTCGTGTACCGACTAAGTTTGAAAAATATCTGCCAACAGTTTATTCTAATGTTGGTGAAAACAAAGGTGCTGGCGAAGGGTTTGTTACTGATTATGATGCCACAAACACCAACTTTAATAGATCTACTGGAACGATGCGAGAGTCATCCGCTCAGTTAGGAAAGCCAGCAGGTGAGCTCAACTTTGAAAACTATGAAAACGTTTTGTTTGATCTTTTAGCTAGTGGAAGAATGCAAATGGAAACCATGGCTGATGTGTTTAAATTAAAAGGTTTTTATGAATCTAAAGGATTTGAAAGCTTTTTTGATCTTCAAGCGACAAAGGGAATTGGAAGTAGAGGAGAGGCTACAGATTTCACTAGAATGAGAGATTATTTACTCGCTACTCTACAACAAAAGGTAGATCGTGTAAATCGAGTTAGTGTCAATGAAAGAAAAAAGAATACGGTATCTAGAAATTTTGCTAGAGTAGGAAGAACTATTGCAAAAATTGCATCAGCAAAAAGGTTGACCAGTGTTTCAATGAGACCAAAACAGTATTATTCAGCAACACTAGCACAGCTTCCTAATTTAAATTACAAGGCAAGAACTTTTATGACAAAAAGAATTCTGTCTTTTACTTTTGGTCAAGATGGGAGAACTTTAACAAACGATAGAAACCAGCAAGCTCTGTTGTCAGCATCGCTCACTCAAGCGAGAACGGGTAAATCAAAGATACAGACAGAGTTCCTTGACAATATGGCTCAGGAAACATCAAAAACCATATTAGGTAAAGGTGTAGAAAAAGCCTTCAAGGGGCTAGATAATGTTTCAGAAAAACTTATGGACGCTTTTTTGGCGCAGACAGATAGATTAGCTGCAAACAATACTTTTCTTGCTTTCTATATGGATTACGAACACAGAAACAATCCAGAAACACAGAAGCTAAACGACAAAGAGTTTTTTGAATATGCTGCGAACAATATAAATAAAAAAGCTATCGCATACGCAGATGAGCAGGTCGGAAGATCACAAACACAATCTGACGAGTGGAATAGCTTGGGTGTTTATGGTCAAGGAAATACCGTAAATAAAAAAACGCTTGCAAACTTTTTATTTCTTTTCGGTAGATTTCAAAATAATAGGAAGGTAGGTATAGCAAATGATTTAAGTATTTTATCTGACGATTTTGCATCATCAACAGACAAGGCAAATGCAGGAAGAAGATTAGCTTCAGCTGCTATTGAGATAGGTGTTTTTAAAGCACTAGGCCCAATGTTTGCGATGGGTTTTGCAAAAGGTATGGAAGACGAAATCGCTGGTTTATTGGGATGGGATGAAGAAGTTGACAAAGCTGCTAAAATATATGAATCTTATGCAGGCTCATCAGGGTATGAATGGATGAAAAAGAGCCAGTTTTCTATAAACAACTATAAAAGAAACATTGCAAAAGAATTTAGCACTTCTTTGTTTGATGGTATGTCACCTTTACCTATACCTCAAGTTGCGTCAGAGTTAATATATTCATCAATAAATAATTTATCTTCAGAATTAGGAGGTGACCCTGATTTGTTAAACGTTTACAGTCCGTTTGCTAGATCTATATTTGATGAAGACAGAGGTCCTATAAGCGATATTGCTGTAGCGGAGGGTATATTTAACAATGCTGGACTATATACTTTGATGGCTCAGGACATGATTGACGTTTATCAATCACTTAAGTATATACAAACCAACAAATTTCCACCTTACATGAATTTAGGTAAGGATAGATACGTGCGTGATTATGGTGAAAGAGCAGCGGATATTTTAAGTTACACAACTTTACTAAACACTGTTGTTCCTTCGGCTGACCTGAACACTTTTAATCGAATATTACGAGGGAAAATAGAAAGAGACTACCTTACTACTGTACCAAACGTTGAGAGTAAACAGAAAAAACAAGATCCGATAATCAGAAAGCCAAAACAAAACGCCGATAAGATTTTGCGAAAACGCAGGCTGAATGATGCTATCAAAAAAACTTTAATTGATAATTGATTCTTGAATTATTTTAACGACCTCTGCGCAATCTTTTTGGTTTCTAGGCATAAAGAGGTCAGCCTTGATGTTATTCTTGATTAAATACCGCTTAAAAAGCTTCCAGCGGATAGGAAACGCTTCGTTTGGATTACCTTTGCATTCAATAATAAATCTAGGGGGGTCCTGAATATCTAAAAAATCTGGCGTATATTTGATTGGTAGCACATTCTTGTTACCTCTATCGTGCAAGTATTTTTTAACTCGAGTCTTCTCGTAGCTTGCATTTGTAAAATCAAAACCCTCAACTAATGAAAATGTTTTACCTTCGTATTCTACTGGTATCTTTGCTTGTTTCAGGAGCTTGTACATATGCATTTCTAATTTGGATGCAAAATTTAATCCTTGATACTGTACTTTCGTTGATCTGGTTATTTGCTTATTCCGCTTGAGTTTTCTTTTCATAGTTTTACACGATCATATTTAGACTTGTCTTCATCCATCCACATATTGCAAGTGTTGGCAACAACTTTGTAGTAAAACTCTGAATCTACATTGTATTTTTTGTGATCTACAACGCATATTTGAGGTCTATCTTTGTATATCTTACATTTATTATCTTCCATAAGATTGGTACATCTACCAGTATTGTCATGTTTCAGACCGTACTCTTCAATCAATTGTTTTGGAAAAAGGTTTAGCCTTCTACAACAGGCTCCACAAGATGTGCATGGAAAATTATTCATCTATATCTACAACATACATTAAATCATGATAACCGATATCTCGAAATAAAACCTCTGCCTCCTGTTCTGTTTTAGCAAAAACGCATTCGTTTTCGATAACTGATTCAACACCATTTATTGTTTTAATCTCTCCTGTACAAGGTACATATTTTTTATAGTCTCCTATGCTATTCCAATACAAAACTTCTCTGAGCTCCTGATAAAAACCAAAGGAATCGAACAAATATTCCATAACCTGGTCAACTGAAAAATTATATTTTTTAGACATATGCATCACTCTCGTAGTCTTGTATAGTTTGAAAAACACTTCTTCGGGTTTTTCGCTCATGAATATATACATGTGATGTTTTTCAAGTAATTTATCGTATCCTTTGTCTTTCAGAAATGTTGTCATTAATATTTCCTGTTCGACAGTAGGCTCTTCACTCCAATAAATTTTATTATTTAGCATGAAGCTAATTTACAAAAAAACACCTGGCAGTATTTTACCAGGTGCTCTCCATAATCAGACTTCTAAAATAATGATAGGAATATCATCGATACCAAATTACAGAAAAACCAAATACAAAACAAAATATTTGTACCATATGTTGTACTTCTTCTTCATCGTCTTCCATCCAGTCAGGCCACTGATCCATAGTAGTATTCCAGTAGTTGATTCCTACTGTAACTCCATATAACGGAAAAAATACAACTTCAAACATTAGAAAAGGTGTGTAATTCTAGCTATTTGTCCATGATCTTTCGAATGTACAAATCCTTCAACCGCTTTCGGTGCGTGTTGATACCCATTTCTATGGTGCCACGAATCTGTTCCAGATGGAGATCGTAATGCCTCAACAGTAACTCCAATGAAATCTTTAGACATTTTATGGTGTATGTGATGTATGTATACATATCTGTTTTTTGCTTCAGACCATTCTTTTTTCGCTTCTTGCGCCATAAGTAAGGGGAGGTCTTGGGCTTTAGCTCCATCTCCATGTGTTGTTCCAATTAAATTGTTGTGATATTTATAGTATTTTCTATGAGCAATGCTGACGTCAAAAGAAACGTTTTCACATTTTTTAAACCAAGAGCTTATTGAGTCGGCTAAGAAAAAACCACTTTGATAATCATGATTTGATGGATTGAACATAAAATGAACGTCAGCTACTTGCATCAGCTGATCCACGACATCAACATATAATCTTTTTGCTAACAAAAAATTATCGTACCACATCCCATCTGTATCTTGTGGTGTTCCAGATGTAGTCGTTCTTTTTGGCGTGTCGACATGCATAATATCATTACCCGCTATAAAAAGTATTTTATCTATATTAAATCCAGCTGTTTTATCGAGTATTCCTTGTACACCGTCTTTAACTCGTTGCACTGCGATTTGACTATTGTATTCTTCCCCTGTTTCGAAGCTTCTAGCTAACTTGCCAATATGCACATCAGCAGGATCAATAACAAGTAAGCAAGAATCAGGATATCTTGTTCTGACAATAGGTTTATAATCGAACGTATGATTTTTAACATCTTCTATATGTTCTTTTAACATTTCCTCAAAAGTAGGTCCAGAAGAGCCTGGTTTAAAATTTATACTCCAATGTTCCCCTTTGTACCACGCATGTCGTACATCATTTGGATCAATGCCTACAGTCTCGCATTCCTCTGCCAAAGCAGGGTTTTCTTTTTTTATTGCGTTCCTATTTAGCCATGATGATAGTGAACGCCTGAGTTTTTCAACTGGAATGTCAAGGTTCCATTTCTCAATGATCATTCTAGCGAGCAAAGTTTTATTAGTAAACCCTGCCTCATAGTGATCAAGAGCATACTTTCTTTGCTCTTCATTCATTGTTGTCATGCAAATGTCTTCTTAATTCTTGAAGCCTATATATAAGCTTATTAATTTTATTTTTTGCCGAACTGTGTGACTGATCCATACAATCTTCATACACCTCATCTAATAAAGGTGAAAGTTCATCGTTGAAATAATTGTTTAAAAAATCAGCCGCTTTCATTTATAATCTTAAATCCTTCTCCATCATATGCGCTTCAAGCGTATATCCATCTCTTGGACTAACTTGTGTTATCGCTCTATATATCGATCTGCTTCTTTTTTTAACTTCTTGTATTTCCTTTTTTGTGGAATCACAACCGATATTCATATACATTTCGTGATCGATCCGAAGCAGTTCATCTACTTTTTTCTTTAAACTCCAAGTTTTGTATCCTACAATTTTTTTAATTTGTTTTTCTAAATCCATTTTAACAAAATATTTTTTAAGTCTGGTTTGAAATAATTTTTTCCCTTTAAGACTTTACCATCATCACGTCTTAATGCTTTTCCATTTTCAAGTTTACTCATATTCGAATCGTGGACTTCATTGAAAAGATCTTCAAAAACATTTTCAAGTCCATGCGATAGAATAATACCTGACAATATGTATTGCATGTCAACAACAGCATCAGCAACCTCAACGAGGTCTCCTTGCTTACAAGCCTGTATATATTCAGAAAGTTCTTCCGTCATGAGGTTGGCTTTGAGCGTCCACTCCTCTTCAGAAAGAACTCCTGGATTTTTGTTTGCTTTCACGCTAAACGATTTATTAAACTGTTTTACTAGATTTAAGGTGCTTTTAACATGCATACATATTCAATTATTATACTCATACGCCCATAATTTACGAATTTTTTTTTAATTTGTTAAAAATATGCTCATATAGTTGCCAAATTACCATAGAGGCCTCTATTTGAGAATCGTAAAATGTTTCCCCTTTTTTTATTTTACCTTTAAAATCTAAGTCTACTTTACATTGTTTACCAACTGGAACTATGTATGCTTTGATATTATTTTCTAAGCAATAACTAGAAGCCTGATACATTCTTTTTGTAGGGGTAAAACATTTGACTTGATCAGAAACTTTTTTCTTTGATCTCATTTAATTCTTTTTCTATTAAAACTGTTTGTTTTACTTTATTTCTTTGATTCTTCAACCAATTTGAATTATCCCATTCAGGCACATCATCTACAACACTATCGTATCTGCCATTATTTACATTCCAAACAAAATTACACGAAGCATCATTTGTCCCTAGGTTTGCAAATTTTACTTTTAATACTTTTATCGTTACAGAATTATTTTGAAGTCCCTCCTCTGTTCTGTCTCGGTGAACAAGTATTCCATGAGGACTCATATCGTAAAATTCTCCTCCACCCTTTACATCATAAAAAGTTGGTGGTTGCAATTTGCCATCAATCTTTTCTGGTTTTGTAGGGTGTGCCACAAGTATTACTAGAACATCATGCTTCTTACAAAAGTTGTCAATTTTGTTTAAATATTCATTAGTGTAATCATTAATGCTTAAATTTTTACCATCTTTAAATCTTACTTTGTTGTACGGATCTATGACTAAACAACGAATTCCTTTTCTTTTTACAAGCTCTTCCCCCTTCTTTAGAACTTTTTCCAAATCATATCCGTCATCATAATTTATGTGATAAAAATTATCACCAACATAATTTACAGTTTGCATCCACTCAGCATGTTTGACTTGATTTTCATCAGGTTTGTTTCCATAAAACTTTCTTACAATTTTATCTACATGAAGATATGCTGGAAAATTTTCTGTTGAAGCATATGCAATCTTCCAATTATATAACATATTGTATCCAACACACATTTGATCTACAAAGTCAGATTTTCCTGAAGACGGAAACCCAGTCACAACAATAAACTGTTTTGTATAGGTTGTAAATATGCTATCAAATTCTTTTAATCCAATACCAAAACCTTTCTGATGCCCATGTTTATAAAAACTTTCTAGGTCTGCAGCGACATCTTTTGCAGTCACAACATTTTCTAGCGGACACTGTGGTGCAGAAACAATAGCTTCTCTGAGTGAATCTTTTCCATATTTAATCAAGTATTCGTTTGCATCTTTACAATCGTTTAAGTCTACAAGAAAACAGTTTTCTGCGCCAAACCTTCTAATTAATTCAGCTTTACCTTTTCTCCCTGCTTCATCATTGTCTGTGGCTAAATATATTTTCTTTTTGTTTTCGAAAAACTCGTAGTAGTCTGATAAAAAGTCAAGATTTATATTTCCACTTGCAGTAAAACCATTCGGCACACTTACACAGTAATTTATTCCACACTCAATCACTGACGCTACATCCATTTCACCTTCAACGATTACAACTTGATCTGTAAATCTTATAGAGTCTAGATTGTAGAATATTTTTTCTGCATCCTTAACCATTTTAAAATTCTTTCTAGCATCACGATATTTTGTATTTACTAATTGTGAATCTAGATAGTAATTGAATTGTATGGTGTGAACTTCTGTTTTTGTTTGAGGCATCCACTCTAGTCCGTCTGTTATACTAAGGTAGTTTATTGTTTTCGAACTTATTCCTCTTCCTTCAAACCATTGTATAACCTTTTCATTTAAAGGTGTGTATTCCTTTTCTACAGGGCGTATATAAGTTTTTGTTTGGTTTTTCTTTTCGTACTCATGCATTTGCATTACACTACCACAATGCTGACATGTTGCAAGTGCCCTTTCCCAATCTAACATCACACACTTGTCTTTCTTCTTTTTTCTTTCGTGTGAACACTTTGGACATATATCAGTTTTAGCATCCTGCTTGAATCCATACTGGTTGTATGTTTTTATTGTATAGCCGTTGATTTCGTTCATCGTTTTGTAATTTTTATTAGTTTAAAATCAAAACCATCTACGTCATAAGTTTTTTTAGCACGTTCATACTGCTCTTTTGTTCCAGTTAGCAAAGCCTGGCCATTCCATTGGAACTGATACATGTCCTGATTTTTTACCTCGTGCTCTTTAATGTTTTGATAACGAAGCCAATTAGTAAAATGATTTTTGTATTCCTTAAAATTAGGCTTACGATCATCAGCAGATTCTATGTGTTTTGTAAATCTTTCAAGCATAAATTTCATTTGCCCTACTGTAATTTTATTATGCATGCATAGGATCTCTTGCCACCCCACATCTTTTAAAGCCATTTGTAGAAAGACTTTGTTGTTGTTTTCGTGTTTGATTAGTGATCCCGAGGCAATTATGTCTGCCTGATAGTTTTCGTAATTTAAAAGAATTATTTTCGTAAAACGTTTTGACTTTATGGTGTCAATCTCTCCTGTCTGATTTAATTTAGTTAAAGAAGTTCTGATTTGTGAAACAGTCATGCCAAGATCATCAGCTAGTTTTCTAAATGAAGTCATAACTTCACCTCTTGTAACTAACGCATCGTTCTGTAAGCATTTATCTTGGCATGCTGTTATTAGCAAATGAAAAAATACTGATTTAGTTAATGGCTCCTTGTACCACCTCCACTTCAAGATTTTCGAGTGTATCTTGATAGGATGTTTCGTTGTTTCTTTTTTCATTTAAAGTTTTGATTAAAAAGTCCACCTCTTCTGAATCGTTTTTCTGGCACAAATTATAATTTAATTGTCCCAGCATTTCATGATAATGTAAAGTTGGATTGTATGACTCCTGTTCTTCACTATCCATGCTTCTAATTAGATCTGAAATTTGTTTATCAGCCTTTTCCATGTGTGAATTGTACATTTTATCTACATCCCTTCTTCCATCTATCAATCTTACTGCGTGTAATACAGAAGCATGATCCCACACTTCATCTATACCCCAGAGCGTTGCGCTTTTACCTATTTCACCTAATGCTATCTTTGCGCCTGTGCTGGCTCTGATGTTTCTTCTAATGAAATACCACGCTTCTTGTCTAGCCTCGACCAAAGGTCTTTTCCTACCTTTTTTAAATAAGGCATGAGGGAAGAGCCCGTGCCATTCACAGACTCTTTCCACTACCGCTTTGACCTTCTCGTTTCTTTTTCCTATAATATTAGAAAGGGAGGTCATCAGCTACATCATTTGGTTCTCCTGCCGCTTCGAACTTGGTTTGTTTTTGCGCAGGTTGTGACATTTCTCTTGAACTTTTCGGTGTTGTTCCGTCCGTCCAATAAGTTGATCCATTTCCTAGCCATATAGGGGCTTCATCTGGATTGTTTTTGTCTTTAGAAAACTTAACAGAAATGTTCTGATTATACTGATCGACTTCGTCCTTGACTGCGATTTCTAGATTAGCCCACTTCTCCCCTTTTTTGGAGGTTGAAATTTTGGCTTGATTTTGACCAATTTTGGTCAGGTTGATTGAAATGTTTGCTTTGATCATAATTAAAAAATAAATAAATAAAAATAAATAAATATGATGATACTGCTTATTATCATCGGTTCTACACTGTCGTTTTTAAATGATCCCATACTCCACATATTGAGCTGGATCAATGCTTTTGTTGACGAACATATCCAGGTAATTTTGCTCAGCTTCAATAGCCTTCATTTTACCTTTTTCTAAAGTTTCATCTGAAACTTCAATTTGTTTCATACGCATGGTGTCTTTTTCTATAACAAAAAACATCATGTCTAAATCAAAAAGTTGTTTGTATATCCAAGCTTGACTGTCATAATTGTACATTCTAGCCTTACTTGCAAATGCGTCGATATTACTTGTTGTTTTTAAATCAATAATTTTATTGACAACAGGGCTAATAATATCTGCCTTGCCTTTCCATAGAACTCCATTACTAAATAGATCTTTAACCATGGGTTCCTCATATATATTCACATCTTCAAATAACACTTCAGCAGCTTTTGTTTTTCTCAACGTGTCAGCGATCCTGTGGCATTCATCGAGTTCTTTTTTCAAAAGCACAGGACCATCCATATCTCTGTCTTTGTATGCTTTTGTGTTTCTAGAAGAAACGTCAATTGATGGCAGAGCTGTTGATCCAAAAAAAGTAATTTCATGAACAGCATTACCCATAAGCATCGGTATTGTTTTTTGCGTTGGAACCCCAAAATCTTTTGGGTTTTTCAATAATGTTTCGATGTTAGAGTTTGACAAATACTTTTTGCCAATTCCGTTGTAATACTCATCGTCTTTGCGAAGAGTCTTGATGATTTCCTTAAATTCCATTATAATTTAAATTTAGCTTTAATTAGTTTTTGATGTTCTGGTTTTACGGTACGTTTTGCTAAAGCATCAATAGCATCTTGCTTTGTGCCTTTTGTTAGAATCCAATCAAGACCAGCTTGATTTAGCATTGGCTTGCTTTTAGCAGAATTTACTGTGCTATTACCATCGTCGTCTTGTGCTTGAAGACCTAGCAGTGAGGCTAAACTATATCTTCTGTAATATGTTATAGCACCTCCCATTTTTTGTGGATCTGGAATGTCAGGTAGAGGTATTCCTCCCTCTACAAAATTACCCTTTTCAATGCAAGTTAGTCTAGTCATTACAGTTCCATTTTCAATTGGCTGTGTGAGTAGCACTTTGTTTTTCTTTAAAAGCGGCATAAGTTGAGCAATCAAGCTGTTGATGTCAAAGTATGCTGAATTGTAGAAAGGGTTTTTAGAATCCTTCGAAATAGCTCCTATTTCCTGTTGGATGTCAAACAGTTTTGTGTAAATACTCATAATTCTACGATTTTATTTGTTTTAGTGTCAATTATTTCTTGATGCTCTCCTCTTGTTGATATACGTCGAGCATCATTGAGTGAACTAGCGTACCATGTTTCGTCATCCATTTCACCTCCATAATATACGTTTATCTGATATCTCATCCGTTTAGAATTAAATTTTTTGTGTGTCGTAATTGTCTCATTCTAGCTATCAGCTTAGTAATTTCAAGTTCTTTTTCTTGAAATTGTTTAAATGCGCCACGAGCTTTATTTAAAAATAAATGCTCTCTTAGTGCTTTTAATTTACTCCATGATCTAGTGTAAGCAATCTTTCTTACGCCTTCTAAAACACCATCATTTAATATTGTGTCGATGTCCTGTTCTGTAATATCTGGGTAGAGGTTTGAATCAGTGTATACTGCGTTCAATTCTCCGCCTTCTATTGTTACCTTCATGTAGGGCATTATAAACCCGATTTCGCCAGTAAATACGTTTATCACGTGCGGCGTACTGTAAGCGGCTAATGTTGCCCACAGCTGTTCTTTTTTGGTGGTTGAGTCCACGTTAACTAATCTTTCCATTTGTTTAAAACTAGATTTACGATATCAAGGATTTCATTGTAATAATACTTCGAGCGATTAGTCGTGATATCTTTTAACACATCGCTGTCATCGAGATTAATATTGAATGTTTTAATTTCCATATCTACTCGTTCATCTACGATAGAACTAATTCTTTCGTACACTTCATTGAAGACTTTCATGTTGTCTCCTTTTGATAATTTTTTTGAATGAAGAATGTCTTTCATTTGTTTATTTTAGATTTTATGTAAATATAACCATTGTTATTCACAAATACAAGTTAATAAACATTAATTTTTATAAAATCGCCACATTTTTTGCGTTTACCCTGAGTCGCCCTGAGTCGCCTTGAGACACCCTGAGTCGCGCACTGATGATAGTGAAACGATATTAGATGTAACAAAAATGCTACATCTTTTTATCAATTACTAAATAAGTAAACGAATAAACCAATAAGTATTACAATACATATTATATTAAAAAATAAATCAGATAATTTGTTTCTAGGCATAATTATATAGTTAAAGATTCAAAGTTAGCAGGATAGTGTTCTGCAATTGCACACATAGTTTCATGAAGAATTTCAGACCAGTTATCATTGATAGGTACTTCTACATGCTCACCCATTGTTTTTATAACTACACTTACCACACGCGCGTCAATGTCTGTTGCATCAAGTGTTGAACGTATATTACTATATACATCCAACATAAATTCTTCCCAACATCTTTCATTATACATTTCTGATAATGAAGCAATTAAATAATTTGTATCTTGATTATTGATGAAGTCTATACGTAATATATCATCACCACATATAAACGGAACAGGTGCATGTGAAGTTGTTACATCGCATTCTGGAACAACTATTGTATTATTATTATAAACTTCTACAATATCATCATAGTGTGTAAAGTCATTTATATAACTACCATGTGTTATTTCAACTGCATCATCATCATGTATATAGGACTGTAAAACTTCTGAGTATCGACATGCATCTCTCAATAAATCACAATCAGAATATTCTGAATATACTGCACATTCCTCACAATACCTATCATCATCTACCCATGATGTATTATCTTCATTACATTCAGCACCACAACTATTACAGCTTTCTGTTTCACGAGAATAACCTTCTGTACTATCAAGTATTGACCCTGTACCATGATTTTTTAAACATTTATCATCCCAGTCAATACGATTGAAAGTATCCATATATGGATATTCATCAAAGTTTATATTATCTAAATTCATACGACATCTTTTTACACATAATTCGTAATTACCTGGCACTCGCCAAGTATCAACTTCTTGATATGTTTGTCTATTTTTATATACCCATTGTCTATTTTGAGCATATTGTTTAAATTTTTCAATTATATGATCCTTACCATAGATTCTATCCATAATATAATCAACATTATCCCAATAGTTTTTGTTCCACATGCTTCTTGGCCAAAGTAAAGCTCTACCACGTAGTTTATTTTGTTCATCAGTTGCAATTAGCATTTCAACAGGATTATCAGAATATATTCTTAAGTAATCCTGGCATCTACCATAACGCATACAACTGCTTGACAAAGACCCTGAATTTTCTGCATAGTTTTGACCATGATACCAGTATAATATATCTACACCCGAAACAATACTGAATTTTATTGTTGGATCTAGTTTTGCTTTTACTTGATTTACCAATTTTTCAATATCAGCATCTGTTTTTTTTACAAGCCATGGTAAGTTTTTTATTGCTTTACCAGCACTCATTATTTTATTATTATGATTTTGGTCATAATAACTTGCTTCTAATGCACCACCGTTTATATGAAATGATATACCATGATTTACAAAAAACGGTACACGCATACGATTCATGTATGTTAATTCCATGGTGTCGCATGTTAATGGTTCAAATGATTGATCATTGAATAAATACATTGATGAGTCGTTATTGATAAACCATACACCATAATCTTGATCATATTTTTTGTAGTCAAATACTACAAACTGTTTTGATTCAATATATTTAAATGCAGGAGGCAATTGACTTGTGTCTATAATATCATCGTTGATCCATTTATTGAACCATCTACATAATATACCATCATCATATATAGAGCCTTCGCCTTGTTCAATCAGAAGATTTACTAGGAAGTCTGAAAGTTTGTACAGGTTCTTCCATTGGAATAGATTTAGTCTCATAAGGTCCGTTATAAAATTCATACATTTCTTCCACATGCATCATGCATGCATCACAATATCCATCAATCATATGGCATTGTGTTCCACAAGTTTTTTTAACAGCTTCTTCTAGTTCTAACATTGAACCAATTTCTGTTTCGTCAACTTCGTATTCCGTGTTGTAGTTTTTTTCATAGTAAAAGTCATAACCACCCCAACGATTGTAATTGTTTCCACCGTATCCACTATATCCAGAATACCATGAACTACGTTTGTCTTTAACTTTATATTTTACATTGATGTATTTGAATATATCATCACATAGTTTGTATGTGTTAATTACATCATTTATGTTGATATATTCTTCATCAGTATGTGGTTTGTAGTAACCACATGACATGTTAGCTACAGGTAAATCTGTTTCGTATGCAATTTCAACGACGTCAGTCATACCTCCTGAACATTCTGTTCTACCGTATTTTTGAAGTATTACTTTGATCGCATCTGAAAAGTTTTTGTCATACAATTTAGTCCCAGATATACTATTTACAAAGTCATTGTCACCACGTCTGTCACATTCAAGTACAAATAAACAATCATCAAAAAATTTGAAATCAGCATTCGATGATCCAATACAACCAACTTCCTCATCAAGAAAGAAAGCAGCTTTCATATTCTTATGTTTTTTTAGCAGTTCAAGCGTTATGTGTATACCGACTTTGTCGTCACCACCTGTACCGACTTGTTCCATTGATAATGTTTTGAATGCAACAATATTACCTTTAGCAATACATGCAGCAATTGGTTCTTTTACTATATCATGAACTGTGTCTGTGTGACATACCATAACTGGGTATGGTCCATCACCCTTTGTTACATACATGTTACCATATTTATCATAGGAGATAGTACAGCCACCAATTGACTGTACTACTCCTTTTATATGCCGCATCATTTGTCTAGTATTGTATGATGTGCTTTGTATTGAAACAAGTTTACAAAGGTTTTTAGTAAACTTAGACTTGTTCATAGCTAGCTGTTGTTAGATCGTTAGCAGTGATACTGTTTGTTTCAAATAATACTGTGTTGTAAAACTTGTGAATTATATCAATTTGATCATCTGTAAAGTTTGAATCAATCACAGTCCAAGCAGTTTTTATATCTTTGAACCCGATTACTCTGGGTTTTAGATAAATTCGTCCTGTTTGTTGTGGTTTGATAGATACCTTACCATATTCATTGTTTTTTAACCTTCGATAGTACTCTTGATTGATATATTGAACATCATGATATTTCATGTCCAATGCATCTGCTACTTTACCAATTGTTGAGTTTGATACACGATTAGCAACCATTTTGCAAAAGTCGTTGCTGTACTTTCTTTTTGAAATACGTTTTTTACGTTTCATAATAATTAAAATTTAAGATTAATTTGTTGCAAGATCTATTAGTTCACGAACTGTCGTGTTACTTGCTTCTTGTAGTTCTGCTTTGTTTTGTTCTATTTTAGAACGCAAAAGCCAATCAGGAATCATTGCCTGCACGTCGCATGGAACATCTAGTTCTGCTACGTTTACATCATTTAACAACTGAAGTTGTGATGTAGCTAGGTACGCTGAGTCGATGATAGTGATACCGTCTAGCTTGATATCTTCTGCATAAATGCTCATACCGACTTGATTAATAAATGTAAAATCAATTTTTACCATAACTATTTTATTGAACAGGATAACTTACAACCTGTGATTGTACATATCAATCTCTGGAAAGTTTTTATATCAGAGATATAATGAAAAAAAATTCATTAAATAATACTGCGAAGCAGCATTAATCAATACCGTAAGAGTAGGCATCGAATTCATTTTCTATTTCTGTACTTATATTGATAGGTGAATTAAACATCATGTATTGAGCACCTGCCATATCACGTTTCCGTAAATCAGATGAATGAGTCATGTCTGCTGACTGTTCCTCGATGAT
>Ga0213867_1000056_pt1 | contig 52902 bp, 52 predicted proteins | sample PICome_12_FD_160120 | JGI IMG/M metagenome (GOLD analysis project Ga0213867, IMG submission 160120) | Coastal seawater microbial communities near Pivers Island, North Carolina, United States - PICO540 | ecosystem: Environmental > Aquatic > Marine > Coastal | place: USA: North Carolina... | reverse complement strand
ATTGAAAAAATGAAACAAGAATCTCACAATCTTCCAGTGCCCGATAATGCTCCTTGGTTGAACTTATCACAAGAAGAAATCAATCAACTACGAAATCAAAAACATTCCCTTACTGAATACGGCAAACAAAAGTTCAAGGAAATGACTACTGGACAACTTATGGATACTGAAAAGTTCCAAGAAGAGTTTGCCAAATCACAAGTATTTGATGCCGATAAGTTTGCGGAGGAAAATAGTATGGTAAGAAATCATCGCATTCTTGAACGATACAATATGTTCTATAATACTGAATGTTCTGGTCTCTCCCATGGAACACCTATCACACCAGAGTTTCAACAGGCAATGACATTAGAGTGTATGCTTGATGCGTTGAGGTATGAGAACCTTAATCACGAGTTTGATGTTGTTTCTACTGCTGACATCAACGCACTGATTGATGGGTTGTATCAACAAGGAAAAGATTATCTTGAACGAGTAAGGACATTCCAAGAAGAGGCACAAAAATGACTGAAGATGACAAGTATGCTCTCAAAGAGTTTCTTAATGGTGTAGCAGTTACTCTTGGTGTTGTTGGTTTTGGTATATTAATCGTTGGAGCACTATCAATGAACACACCAGAACTAAAAGCATCATTTGAAGTGGTTGACACCTACAAAGGATGTGATATAGTAAGATATGCTCCACATCAGGTAGCAGAATACAAATATCTTTTATATTGTGAGGGCAACAAATGACAATGCCAGACAAAACTTGGAAAGTAATGAATGATCTTGAGGATGCATTTAGTCAAATCACTACGTTTAGTTTTCTTCTTGATAAACTACAAGAAGCAGTAGATGCTGGTGATATGAAACGCATTGTTGACACTACTGCTGCTCTCAATGCTTTTTATCCACCATACTGCGATAACTGGGATAATAAGTATAAAGTTGCATGGTCTCATGTTGTAAAAGGAGAGTAATGGAAGAACTAATTTCTCCTTATAACTATCAACACACCTCTCAATTTCTAAATGATAACCTTCTCAAGGTGTATGTTGATAGTCCAACGAGGTTCACTCGAAACATGATTGCAACCACAGATGAAATGGTATCATTCAACATCAAGGTGTTGAAGAAACCAAAACATGCTGAGGTTGCATTCTATGAAAGAAAGAGTATGCCAGAACCATATGATTATGCTGCTGGTTTGTGTATACCAACAGAGAAAGGATATACTATCCTAGTTAAGAAATTTGCTAATGATAAGAAGTATGTGTATTTGCATGAGTGGGGCCACGCATTAGGTCTTGAGCATCCTCATGATGATAGAGACGGTGATGTATGGTATGATACTGATACTAATGATACTGTAATGTCCTACAACTGGATTGCACCAGTGAAAGCATTTCGACCTGCAGATGTTGATACTATTACGGGACTATATTCTGTAATGATTAACTGACAAATCCCAAGTATAATAATATAAAGAGTATAGATAGTGAAGTTACATAAACTTTTATGAAGTTCTTTTTTGCATTTATCGCAACTCTTTTCTTCGCTCTCCCTGCTTGGGCAGTTGATGTTCAGATGGGTTATAATGGAGGACTAGTCTTTGAACCCTCAGAAGTTACAATTGCTGCTGGTGATAGCATCCACTTTATCAATAACGTGCTACCTCCTCACAATGTCATTGTTGATGGTCATCCCGAGCTCAGCCATACAGGTTTGGCATTTTCTCCTGGAGAATCCTTTGACGTTTCCTTTGATGTTCCTGGCGAGTATACCTTTTGGTGTGATCCTCATAAAGGCGCTGGAATGATTGGACACGTTACCGTAAACTGATTTAAATTAAACAAAAACTAATGCATCATTTTGGACACATGATTATCTGCTGTATCGTAGGCGTCGGTGCTGGCGCTCTTATTGTTTGGGGTTATAATAAAGTAAAGGGAAATAAAAATCACAATCCCTAGAAATGATTAACTCTGAAACACCATATAAAATCTCAGAAATTCTGATAGATACCTGGCCTCAACTTTACAGGCCAGGTAAACCATTGTATAATGAAGAACCACGGAGTGAAATCAATGACGGAGAAAAAGAATCCGAGTGCTGATATGCTTGGGCAGTTTGCTATTGCCCTTCAGAAACTTGGATGGGATCATGAAGATGAACTGAAGGTTGATATTGGAGGTGTTGCTGTAACTGGAACTGCAACTAATCCTGATGCAAATCCAAAGTGGGCAAAACCTTTTGGAACTATTACTTATCAAAAGGATGCTTTTATTGTGATCAAAAATGTAAGTCGGAACCCCGTGGTTCCTTCTCAACCAAATCCAGATCTAAAAGCATATCACGCTAAATAATTTTCAGTTTTATTATTACAAAATGAAATTTACAGTATATTCTAAAGAAGGTTGTCCATTTTGCACAAAAGTGGAAAGAGTTTTGCATCTGGCGAATCTTGATTATGAAATTCAAAAATTAAATAGTGATTTTACAAGAGAAGAATTTTATTCAAAGTTTGGAAACGGATCAACTTTTCCAAGGGTTCTTTTGGATGATGTATTGATCGGTGGATGCACTGAAACTGTAAAGTACCTTTCAGAAAACAAAATTATTTGATGGACACTAATTTTCACGAAGTTTATTATGATGTTGACCAAGCAATTGACTTTGCTTTTGAAAACAAGTTTGTTTTAAAATTTTATGATTATTTGAAATCTAGAAATGTAACAAGAAAGCAAGTTGAAGAGTTTATTACCAGCGAAACTTCTGTAGAAATTTCAGATTTGGTAAATGAGTTGGGAGAATATCTAGAAGGAGGTTCTGATAACACTCACAAAATGCTTCGTGAAGCTTATGGGCACATTCCAAAACCCCAAGCAAGAAAAATTAAAAACTATTTGTATGGCATCTTAGAAGATGCATGGAAGTATAGCCATGACAAACGACCAGGCCGACGAAAGAAAACTAAATAAAACAGAACCCCAGATTAATCGGGGATTTGAGTTAATGTTACGTAATAGGAGGAGTAAACCAGAACCACCAAAATCTTTTCAATTAAAGTTTGGTAAGATGGTTTCTCTTTTTCGTAGAGAGATTGTTTTACACCTGAACTTTTACATAGACATTAGGAAAAAATAGACTCTCTGGAGAAAGAAAATGTTAGCAGTAACTCTAACGATCAGCACTCTTATTTCGATAATGTTCTTTTTTGTTGGTGGTGTGGTAGGATGGTTGGCAAAAGAACATTTCTACAGCACAGCACCAGTATATGCTCATCCGGAGATGTTTGATGAGAATGGTAATCTTTTACCTGATGAAATTTTAGCAGTACGATTTGAAAACAATTATGACTACGACGAAGAAGACGACGAATAAACCAATTGTAAAACTACAACCAAATCCATTTCAACATGAGATTTTAGAACTTGCTTCTAAGCAGAGAAGTAAAGCAAAAAAAATTGAGGTTTTGCAAGAGTACAGAAATCCTGCTCTTGTTTCCATCTTTATTATGAATTTTGACGAATCCGTAATTAGTGTTTTACCTTCAGGACCAGTTCCTTATGCAGACGTTGATGAGCAAACCAACGTTGGTGGTAATCTTAGTGATATGATTGAAAGTAAGTCTAAGAGTGATGGAATGAAGACTACTGGATACTATGGAACAGAAGATTTTGCTGAAGCATCTGCAAAGTCTTCTATCAGGAATGAGTATCAAAACTTTTATCTCTTTTGTAAAGGTGGGAGTAACGCAATTTCTCAAGTCAGAAAGGAAACTATCTTTATTAATATGTTGAAGGGATTGCATCCACTTGAGGCAGAACTTATGTGCTTAGTGAAGGATAAAAAACTTCAAGATAAATATAAAATTACAAAGGAAATTGTTGCAGAGTCTTATCCAGACATTGTTTGGGGAGGACGTTCGTGACAGTTGTTTTTTCGGAGGATACTGTTATGGCAGAACAAGAAAATAAAATTTCAAAAAACGTTCTGCCACATGAATATGGGTGTCAAATTCTTTTGGAAAAAACTACATTGGAAATTGCAAAAGATAAAAGTTTTCCAAACGATGCAAAATTGATCTGGTATAAAGTTGATGGAAAAACTTATATTGACCTAACAAGATGTAGTAAGACAGTAAACCTCTTTGATATGTACTACGACAAGTATGGTCCTGGAGCAGTTCAAAAAATTGATTTTGGTTATGGAATGGTAAACCCCAAATTGTGGGGTAATGATAAAAAGGAAAAGAAATCTAAAAAATGACTAAAGGATTTGGAAAAGAAAAAGAAGATGATGTTAAATTCTTAGTTAATAAAAAAGAACTTAATTCTCTTCTAAAAAAATATAAGAATGTCAAAAAGTATATGAGATCACATCTATACCAAGTTAAAACTTTAGATGGTACTGAGGAATATGTTAAGGGATTGATTGAGGAGTCAAAGGAAAATCCTATTGACTAATTTAAAAATCACTTTTGCATTTCATTTTTTGGCGAAAAAAATTCCGGCAAATTTTTTCGCATGAGGGTTTTTAATAAATAAAACTAAACGAGGGATATAATGCTTTCTTCTCAATATAGACTCCGCATGGAGAGTATTTGTGGTAGAATTGCAAGGCGTGAGGAAGTTCAAATTGAAGATATGATTTGGGCTCAAAAACTTGCAAAGTCAAATGGATCTGCTGAAGCAATGCTTCGCAAGGCAAGAAGGGCAGCAAATAATCCAGAGATGAAAGAAGGAAGTCTAGATGACTTTATGAATGCGATGGATCTTGGAGATCCAGATCCATCAAATCATCGTACCGGATTTACAAGTGCTGATGATATAATCGACTTTTTCTCACAAGATAAACCAGAAGATTGGAGGCAGAGAGATTGAGTGACACATTATATTATAGAGATTCAATTTATGGATGATAATATAAAAACTTATAATATCATTTCCACTGCTTCTCAATGGTTTATATTGCAGTCTACATTAGCACATGTACCAGAATTTAAAAGTTATCTAATTAAATTTTATCAACTATGAATGAAACGGCAGTAATCTATAGTAACGGTAGTCAGGAGTGTGAGCGTATTAGTATGCTTCTTAAAAATATTGGCGGTGAGTTTCATGAATATATTGAGGGCATAGACTTTAGTGAACGTCAATTTGAAATGGAGTTTGGTAAAGAAGCAACATATCCACAGGTAGCAATTGGTAGCAAACACATTGGCAGTATTAAAGAAACCTTACAATACCTTAAAAATCAAGAACTTATTTAAAACTGTATTATAAAATACAAAACCACTTGACTACATAAGTTGATAGCACTATAATGTGCTTACGTTCAACCAGGTAACTGGTCGCAAGTAGGACGGCGGAACGGATCGTTCATTCGCTATTTGCAAATAGCGAACGCAAACCGCCCGAAGGAACGGGTTTTAATTAACTCATTTCTTTGGAGGCAATCTCATGGCTAAAGTCGTATATCGTGGTGCCGCTTATGACACCAATGACCGTCTGAATAAGATGGTTTGTTCAAAAGAAACCTTTGTAGAAACCTACAGAGGTGTGAAGCATACCGAAACTAAAGAGGTATGCAAGTGAAACTGAATGTCCTGCAGATCATTAAAGATCAAAAACAAAAACAGAATAGACTACATAAAGCACAAATTGCACATATTGTTGGGGCAAAAAAATGCTGACAGTAGCAGAAATAACTTTGGCATCAATGGCATTTATGTTGTTGATAGTTGCTGAAGTTCATTTACTTAAGTGATTAGAGAGGGTTGACACCCTCTCTTTTTTTATGTAAAATGTTTTTGCTGCGCGAATAAAATGAACAAGAAAAAAATTTCATTGATAATTCGAAACATGGAACTTCTGATTGAATCTCTTAAGTTGGAAATGGAAGATTCTAAGGATGATAATATAGAAAACATTATCAAGTTTGAGGATTTAATTCAAAAAATTGATGATTCATATGAACCTGATTATCATGAAGAAAGTACTTCCAAGAATCAATATCGGTTATATAGTGATGACGATGATGGATACCCAGACTGATGTATGAAGATTTAGATTCCTTCGAAAGGGCTTTGCAACACTTCGGAACTCGCACCGATGTTATTATTGCAATGGAAATGGGAAATAAGATTGATGGAGAGACTGCCTATCAACTTATCAAAGCAGAGTTAAAAGAACTCAAAAAGAAACGTAAAAACTATAAAAAAGAAAATGAGTGAGCAAGTAAAACTGATTTCTGTGACCCCTGATGCTGAGAAGACAATGGGTTACGTAGCGAGGGTTAGCAACCCCGCCAACCAGGAGAACCCGAACGTTGCGGGTCTTCTTAAGTACTGCGTGAAACACCAGCACTGGAGCGTATTTGAGCAGGCATTCATGACTCTTGAGATTGAGACCACTAGGGGCATAGCAGCACAAATTCTTCGACACCGTTCGTTTACATATCAGGAATTTTCACAACGCTATGCTGATAGTTCTCTTTTGGGAGATAGCATTCCTCTCTTTGACTTGCGTCGCCAGGATACAAAGAACCGTCAGAACTCTATTGATGATATCGATGATTCTGTAAAGCAAGAGTTTGAGAGTAAGATTCGGAAACACTTTGATGACTCAATGGTTCTTTATCAGTCAATGCTTGATATGGGAATCGCAAAAGAATGTGCTCGTTTTGTGCTTCCTCTGGCAACGCCCACACGCATCTATATGAGTGGATCGTGCCGCTCCTGGATTCATTACATAACACTTAGGTCGGCCAATGGAACTCAGAAGGAGCATATGGATATTGCCGATGCTTGTAAGAAGATCTTTATGGAGCAGTTCCCAACTGTTTCAGAAGCACTTGAATGGGTCTAAATAAACTATGCTATTGAGGTGAAATTTGGCAACTTATCCTGTAATTAACAAAAATACTGGTGAACAAAAAGAGGTGGTTTTAAGCGTTCACGAGTGGGATCAATGGAAAACAGATAACCCAGACTGGGACAGAGATTGGTCTGATCCATCTACTTGTCCTGGTTCGGGAGAAGTTGGTGAATGGCGAGACAAGCACATCAACAAAAACCCTGGATGGGGCGAAGTTCTTAAGAAAGCATCAAAAGCTGGCGGAAGTAAATCACGTATCTAATTAACACATGGCAAGAAAAAGAAAGAGCAGTGGAGACATCCATCCAATGGGGTCAGAAGTCCCAAATGCTAGGTTGTTGAGAAAAAGAAAGAATCAAATTAATTCTGATAAATTGTTGGATATTGAACCTCTAACAGAAAATCAAACAAAATTATTTGAATCTTTCAAATCGGGACAAAATTTGGTATCATATGGATGTGCTGGTACTGGAAAGACTTTCATTACTCTTTATAATGCATTATGTGAGGTATTAAATGAAAGGTCTCCATACGATAAAATCTATATTGTAAGATCTCTTGTTGCCACTAGAGAGATTGGATTTCTTCCAGGAGATCACGAGGATAAATCATCTCTGTACCAAATACCATACAAAAATATGGTAAAATTTATGTTCGAGATGCCTGATGATCCTTCATTTGAAATGCTATATGCATCTCTGAAAGCACAAGGAACTATCAGTTTCTGGTCAACCTCTTTTATTAGAGGAACAACTTTAGATAATGCTATTATTATTGTTGATGAGTTTCAGAATCTTAATTTCCACGAATTGGATTCCATTATCACCCGAGTTGGACAAGATTCTAAGATTATGTTCTGTGGAGATGCAACTCAGTCAGACTTGATCAAGACAAACGAAAAGAATGGTATTATTGATTTTATGAAGATCTTAAGAATTATGCCATCTTTCGATCTTATTGAATTTGGACCAGAAGACATTGTTCGTTCTGGTATTTGTAAAGAATATATTTTGGCAAAACTTGAACTAGGAATTAATTAATGATTTTTAATCACATTGAAACTGAATTTCCCACACTTACCAGGGAATTGATTGATGGCGTTCGTTATTATAAAGTTCCTACAAAAGAAGAAGTTCTACGACTTGTTTCTATCACTTCTGTAATCAGTCACTATAAAAAAGATTTCTTTCAAAAATGGAGAAAGAGGGTTGGTGAAGAAGAAGCAGATAAGATTACAAAACGAGCAACAAGTCGTGGAACCGATTTCCACCTTCTTGTTGAGGATCACTTATATAATCGGAAATTATCCGATGTTCAACCTATTTCAGAGATTCTGTTTAGGATTTCCAAACCAACTTTAAACAGGATAAATAATATCCTTGCGCTTGAAGGATCTCTTTACAGTGAATTTTTAGGAATTGCTGGAACAGTGGATTGTATTGCTGAATTTGATGGAGAATTGGCAATCGTTGACTTCAAAACTTCTGCAAAACCAAAACCGCGAGAATGGATTGAAGGGTATTTTGTTCAATGCTGTGCTTATGCTTGTATGCTACACGAATTGACAGGAATATCTGTTAAGAAGTTCGTGATTATTATGGCTTGCGAGAATGGAGAGTGTGTTGTATATGAAGAATATGACAAATCAAAATATCTAAAAATTCTTGTTAAGTATATTAAAAAGTTTTTAAACGACAAACTTGCGAATATTTCTTGACATTTTTTAAATTATTTGGTATTATTGATTTCACTATTACAAAATTTTTATGCCCACAATACTGGAAATAATGAATAATAAAATAGAAAAAGAGTTCAATAAGATTTTGGGAGAAAGATTTGTTTGTCCATCTAAGTTTGCTCAAGAAATTGAAAAAATTGTCCAAGAGAATGATGATGTAAATTATATTGATGCAATTATTATCTTTTGTGAAAGAAATAACATTGAATTAGAATCTGTTCCAAAGTTACTTTCAAAACCATTGAAAGAAAAGATTAAATATCAGGCAATGGAACTTAACTTTTTGAAAAAAACATCTAAGGCACGTTTAGTATTTTGAAATTGGATCCCCTGAATTGCTATAAGACATACCTTGCCCTCAAGAATCATTTTACAAAACCAAAATATGATTATTTGAGATATAATGGCAAAGTAAAAGCATCTTTGCAAGCATTCTACAAACGTAAAGATAGAATGTGGTTTGAAAAAATGAGTAGACAAAAAACTGACGAGGAAATTGTCAGTTTTTTTGTTGCCAACTTTGTTTTATGTAATGACCCAGAATCTTTATGGATTGGAGAAATAATTAATGAAGGAGAAAAGAGATTTTCTCTTTGGAAAAAAAGAACTCAATCTCTTTCTTATGTATTTAAAGAAGAAATTGAAAAACTTTTTAGTGAAAATTCAATGGAAGATTTATTTACTATCAAAAATGGAAGTCATCCAAGATTACTAAAGATATTTTTACAAGGAAATTTATCTTTAGAGACGATGGTTATTCTTGATTCTATTTTTGGATACAGAAAAAACTTCGATAAGAAATTGGATGACCCTATTTGGAAATTTGTATCAATGAGAATTGCAAAATATTTTCCATTCATACATATTGATGTATTTAAATATAAGAAAATTTTAAAGGAGATAGTATTGTGAGTTTTTTCGACTCAGAAGTTGTACGAGCAGAGATGGCAGAAATCTCTGAATTACAAGAAGAAATATATCACAATGTTTATAAATTCTTTATGATGAACAAAGAAGAAAAACTTCAACATGTTGATTTGCTACAGAAACTTCTCGAAAAGCAACAAATCCTATATACTAGATTGAGTTTATCGGATGATCCAGAAGCAAAAGATATGAAGGAAAAAGTATTAGAATCTGCTGAGGCGATGGGAATCCCTAAAACTTCTGATATTAATATGATTTTCAGTAATATGACTCGCCTCATTGACACTATGAAAGAGGCTATTGACAAGGAGTAGTTTCAGTGCTATTCTAGGTCAGCGGCTAGGGAATCCGCACCAAAGCAAACCCCACAGGCCAAATACTAACAAATACGAGGTACAAAATGTCATTCGAAAGTCTTAAGAAGCAGTCCAAACTGGGTTCTCTCACCAACAAACTGGTGAAAGAAGTTGAAAAGATGAACAATGGTCCTAGCAGCGCAGATGACCGTTATTGGAAACCCGAAATGGATAAGAGCGGTGTTGGTTCAGCAATTATTCGTTTCCTTCCTGCTCCAGAAGGTGAAGACCTTCCTTGGGCAAAAATCTTTTCTCACGGATTCCAAGGAAATGGTGGTTGGTATATCGAAAATTCTCTGACTACTCTTGGTCAGAAAGACCCTGTAACTGAGTATAATCGTACTCTTTGGAACAGTGGTAATGATAAGGATAAGGAAACTGTTCGTAAGCAGAAGCGTAAACTATCATATTACTCCAACATCTATGTCGTAAAGGATCCTGCAAATCCTCAGAACGAAGGTAAAGTTTTCCTGTTTAAGTATGGTAAGAAGATCTTTGATAAGATTATGAATGCTATGCAACCAGAGTTTGATGATGAAGATCCGATCAATCCTTTTGATTTCTGGTCTGGTGCAAACTTCCGCCTTAAGATTCGTAAGGTTGAAGGTTACTGGAATTATGATAAGTCTGAATTTGATCGTTCTAGTGCTCTGTTTGATGACGACGATGCTCTGGAGACAATCTGGAAAAAGCAGTATTCTCTTGCTGCCCTTGCTGCTCCTGATCAATTCAAGACCTATGAAGAACTTGAAAAGCGTCTAAATTACGTTCTTGGTATTGGAAAAGTTGCTCCAAAAGTATCTACTTATGAACAAGAAGATGCACTGGAATCTTATTCTCAACCCAAAAACAGTGAGGAAGATGTCCTGAAAGAACTCGAAGAATCTTATAATAAGAGTAAGTCACTTACTTCAGAACTTCGTGAGGAAATCAATAGTCTTCCCAAATCCCATCAAGATGATGAAGATGAAGATGATGCAATGAGTTACTTTAAAAAACTAGTTGATGATTGATTAATTATCATATAATCTAATATTATCAACTCTCTTAAGGGTAGGGCTAATGTATTGGTCACTACCCTTTTTATATTTTAATTTAGATTCCACATCATCTAAAATTAAAGGTAAGTAATTATCTTTTAATAGAAAGATATTTCTTTTCTCATTTTCTATATTCTGTTCATACTCATAGTTTGTGATTCTATGTTTAACATCTATATTATACAATAATCTCTTAGTATTAGAATCATAATACTCAAGAGTAAAGTTTTGATTTACTACTAATCCAGACTTTAAAATTATTTTTCCAGAAGAATCTTTAATCTCCTTTGTTTCATAATGGTGAATATTGTTAAGTGCTTCATAGGATCCATATTTTTCTATAAGATATGAATCAAAAGATTCTTGAGTTAAAGGCCATTCATCGTAAAGATTTAGGATGTTATTTGACAGCATAACTACCCAATCTAATGTTTCATCATTATAGACTTTAAATGCTATATTATCAGGTCTTTCATCTCCAACTATTATATACTTATTAAAGTATGAAATATTTCCAAATATATCATCTCTTATTTTGCCTCTTTTAAAGAGGTTTTTTGTTTCAGAATATTCCGAGATTGCATTTTCATCTCTACTGATGTATTCTAAATTTGGTATATTTCTAAAGTAAAGTGCCATTTTTTACCATCCAGTTCCGATTTTTCCTTCGTTAAGTTCATAATCATTCTCATAAATTGGATCAATTTCTCCAAATGTTAGATTGAGTTCATATTGAGTCATCGATCCATCTTGATAGGTCATATAATTACCATCTGGAGTATAATTTACGGAAATATCTCTTAAGGCAGCAACTTTAATTCTATTTAGATATGGATGATCTTCGTTAAGATTACCTTTACCAGTATAAACATAAGATATTTTAAATACATTTGGTGCCAATAAAAAGAGTTGAGCTGTTGAGAGTGCTGGTGCCATACTCTTTTTAAAGTATCTGATCATTTTTTTTATAACTACTGCTTCATTGGGTTCTCTTGGTGTCAATTTGAAGTTGAATGTAAAACTTCTCAACATAGGACCATTGAAAAGAAGTTCTAGATTGTTATTGATTGCCCCACCAAGAGTTCTTGACAAAAGACCGTTTGTTTTAACTGATTGCTCTGTAAAAAAATTTACCGCTAATTGTCTAAGTTCTGGACTTGCATTATTAAAAAGATCTTTTATTGTTTCTGCACCCGTTGCAACTCCACCAAAAAATTTACCAAGATTACCACTTTCAGCTGCGTTTATTGTTGAATATGCAGCACTTGCAAATGCCGCAGTAATTGGATTTAGTTCTCCACCACCCCAATCAACGGACATACCTTCAACAATTCCAGATTGAATTGGAAGATATATCGTTGCAAGTGGTTTTCCAGGATCTCTATATTCCATTCCGGGTAATGCTACAGATCCATTAGCAATTGTACTTGAATTTGTTAATCCAGATTTTTGATAATTTAAAATTTCAAATTTAATAAAATCTCCCCCGTTTGCATTTTTTCTTTTTACCGGATAAACTAATAATGAATCTGGATAATTATTTTTTCGACTTCCAATATCTGTATTTGTTCCATTGGTGTTTGGATCACCATTTGTTGGCGTTGATGCCGGACCATTCTGAGGATTAGAACCAGTTACAGGTTCAGGTTGTGTTGTAGCAACTGTTGGGGCAGTTTGCGTTGGTAATGCGTTTGTATTTGGATCTTTAACTCCAGGAACTGGATTTTGTTTAGTTGCTAAAAATACTTTCGTGTTAAATGGTGAATTGGCATTTATTATTTTTGCTCTTTCAATGTTAAATGTTTTAACACCTTCAACATCAAATATATCTTGAACTTGTGCTTCTGTTAATTTTGTTCCGTTTAAATTATTATATTTTTTTGTTAATGCAGAAATATTAGTAACTGTCCATTCATTATTTGCACCAACTTCTGCTATTTTAGTATCTCCAAAAATACCTTCTTTTGCAAAAACTTCAGCTTGACCAGTATCAACATTTACTAAAATTCTTGTTGGTATTTTTTTCCAAGGCAGATCGTTGGTTATTTGAGCCATCAGATATTACTTATAGTTCTATAAGTCCTTTATTTATATTTATAGGCCCAATTCATCTTCTGTTATGATTTTGAATTCTAACATACGATCTTGACACCACTCTTGTGCTGCTTTCCATTTAGCAACATTTTTTTCGTATGTAAGTGCTTCTGTAATAAAAGTTTTATTTCGTTTTCTTGGAGTCCTGATTGGTCTTTTTGTTTGACTTTTTGGTTTAACTTCTATAACATATTTTTTTATTGCACCACTTCTTTCTTGTATTTTTACAAAAAAATCTGGAAAATATTTGTGAACTCTACCATCAACTGGAGAGATATAAGGAATAAAAAATTCTTCACTTCCCCATTCTAGAATATTGACTTTTCTATCACAATATCTCATAAAACGAAGTTCCCAAGAACTTCTGTAGATTATATTTCTTACATCACCTTTATATTTTTCCGGATTTTGGGGGTGAAATTTTCCTTGATGATATTTATCTCTCATTACCTTACTACATAATATATAAGTAAAAGTATTTATTTTAGTGCTATGGGATTAGCTAGACATTATAAAGTGTCAGAAATTAAGCAAAAGTTATTGCGCCCAGCACAAACTTCAGTATATTCTGTCGAAATTTTAACAAATCAAAAGGTTAATAGTTTTGTAGGGGTAACTTTATCAAAGGAACAGGAGATTATTAATTTATCTTGTTGCGAAGCAAGTCTTCCAGGATCTAGTTTAGCAACTCACGAATCTAATAATGATTATCATGGAACTAGTGAAAAAATGGCATATCGTAGAATATATGACGATACAATTGATTTAACTTTTTATATTGATTATAGATATAATACTTTAAAATATTTTTTGGCCTGGATGAGTTTTATTGTTGGTGAAGGAAATTACTTTACTCAAAATGACTATATTGATCCAACAACATTTTATAGAATGACTTATCCTTTCTCATATAAGACAAAAATTAAACTTTTAAAATTTGAAAAGGACATTTCAACATCTTCACCAAACTATAGAATAGGATATGATTTTATAGATGCATTTCCTATCAATATCGCATCAACTCCAATTTCCTACGATCAAAGCGATTTATTAAAAGTAACTGTTTCCTTTTCATATACTAGATATGTGATTAGAAGTAAGTTTAGTCCTTATTCGACATCAGCAGAATCAGCAATAGATATTCCTTTTAATCCTCAAGTACAAGCATTTCAAAATAGTAATAACTTTGATTTTGGAATTGAACCATTGAATGGATCGACCTACACATTACCAGATGGTGGAGGATTTGATTTTAATCCAAATGTATCACTTTTAGATATACCTCCTCAAAGACAGCAAAATATTAATGGATCAATTGGGGATTTTGGTCCATTCGGAGGAACATCAAATATTGGTTGATAAATAAAACAACCTGAATACATCATTCAATAAACAATGCCATTACCAAAGATTTCGACACCAACATATGAGTTGGAATTGCCATCAACTGGACAAAACATTAAGTATAGACCATTTTTAGTTAGGGAAGAAAAACTATTAGTTCTTGCATTAGAGAGTGAAGACACAAAGGAAATCACAACTGCAATTAAAACGGTTATTAAAAACTGCATTCAAACTAGGGGAGTTAAAGTAGAAACGCTTCCTACATTTGATATTGAATATCTCTTTCTTAACATTCGTGGAAAATCAGTAGGAGAAGTGATTGATGTCAATCTAATTTGTCCTGATGATAATGATACAACCGTAAAAAAAGAAATTGCGATTGATGAAATTCAAATTAAACGAAATGATGAGCATACAAATCAAATCAAAATTGATGATAATTTGATGATGGAAATGAAGTATCCATCACTTGAACAATTTATCAAGAGTAATTTTGATTTTTCTGCAGATGCAAATAATATGGATCAATCATTTGATTTGATTGTTTCTTGTATTGATAAAATTTACAATTCTGAGGAAGTTTGGGCTTCTTCCGATGTAACCAAGAAAGAACTGGTTGATTTCTTAGAACAGATGAACTCGACCCAATTTAAGCAAATTGAGAAGTTCTTTGAAACTATGCCAAAACTACATTATTCAACTATTATTAAAAATCCAAATACTAAAGTTGAAAGTGAGGTTGTTCTTGAAGGACTTTCTAGTTTTTTCGGATAGCCATGGTCCATATGGACCTTGCTAACTATTATAAGTTGAATTTTGCCTTGATTCAGTATCATAAATATTCATTGACTGAGATTGAAAATATGATGCCTTGGGAACGTGATGTATATGTTACATTATTGGAACAGCACTTGGAAGAAGAAAGGCAAAAACAACAACAAAAGAGTTAGTAATTCATGGCAGCCGAGGATCCAACCCAAACTAAAACCCAAACCATAGATCCAGAAATTGCCAAAATTCTTGGGTTGGAGGATAACTTTGACTTAGAATATGATGAATATATGACTTTAATGAAGGAAGCAATCGCAAAAGGTGCTTTCGATGAAAAGTTAAAGTTATCCGAAGAAGATTTGGCAAAAATTGCCAATGAAAGAAAAAGAATAAGAGATTTAAAGGAATCTACATTTACTACTGCACCAAAGAAAACAGTAAATGTAGATAGTTTCTTTGGAAGAAGAAATAGAGAACAAAATAAACCAACGGACTCATCAAAACTTTTAGCAGGTTCTCCAGAAGCAATAAAAGCAAGTCGGGTAGAACCAATTGATGATATAGAAGATCAAAAAGATAATACAGTTGATAAATTATACAAATTTTTAAACGGAGATCTTTTAAGTATAGTTAAAGAGATTCGTAGTCTTACAGAAGATATTGTAAATATTTTCAAAAAGCAATCACAGGCAAACGAAAAATCAGGAGAAAAAAATAGAATTGAAAAAAATAAACAAAAAAAGGCAGGAAAAGAGAATAAATTAGAATCAAAAAAACAATCTTCAAAAGGATCAAAATTACTCGATAAAGTTATAAAACCATTTACGAATATTTTTGATACTATAAAGAACTTTATTATGATGGTTCTTTTAGGGTCTGCAGTAAATTGGTTATTTTCTGTTATCAAAAATCCAAAAATTCTTTTGCAGCCAATACAAGATTTGTTTGATGGTATTGTTGGAGTCTTTAATAGTATTCTACAATTTATTGATAATAAACTTATTCAACCAGTAAGAGGATTTATTGATTCTATAAATTCTGCCATAAGTGGATTTATTGATATGATAAATGGAGCACTCAAGTTCATTCCTGGTGCACCCCAATTGCCAAATGATCCAGATAAGGGAGTTATTCCAAACATTCCAAAAATACCCGAACTTCAAGCACCGGACATTGTTGGAAATAGAGAACCAGAACCAGCAGAACCACAACAAAAACAACAATCTGCTCCTGGAGTTAATGTAAAGTTTAATGGTGGATCTATTACTAAACTTAGTCCCGTTCTTACTAAGAATACGGGCGGATCTATTACTAAACTTAGTCCCGTTCTTACTAAGAATACGGGCGGATCTATTACTAAACTTAGTCCCGTTCTTACTAAGAATACGGGTGGATCTATTACTAAACTTAGTCCCGTTCTTACTAAGAATACGGGTGGGTCCACAACTCCACCCCAAAGAAAAACTCCAACTATTGGAAATGATACTGTTTCAATTGAAGGTGGTGTAGTTAATAATAATACAGTTAATACAAAAATATCTGGTTTAGGACCAGATCAATATTTAACTGCACTTTCTCTCGGAGAATATGTTTTGAAACCCGGAGCAGTTAATTGGTTGGGTGGAGAAGAATATTTGGATAAAGTTAATTATATGTTTGGTGGAAGATCTGAAAGAAGAACAGCAAGTATTGGTGATATTAACATTGAGGCAATGAATACTGGTGGTTCTGTTGGAGGTCGTAGAAATGATGCTCACAAAGGCGGAGGTTCTTCAACAACTACTCCCACTCAAAATGCACCAAAAGTTGAAACTAAACAGTCTGAATCGAAAGGTTCAACAGAATATAAATTAAATCAAGGTGACTCTTCCAATAATGCACCAAAAGATGAAACTAAACAGTCTGAATCGAAAGGTTCAATAGAATATAAATTAAAGAAAAGTGATCCTCCCAATAATGCACCAAAAGTTGAAACTAAAGAGGGCAGACAGTTAATTCCAGATGAGTATGTGAAAAATACAAAACATACAACACACATAAAGGTTGGTGATAAAGAAAAGAAAAATTATGTCATAAGATATGAAAAAACTGGAGATACTTATATTGTAAAACAAATTAATAAGTTGGTTCAAAGTTCTTTCTTAGGATTGAATGATAAATTTACTGGAGTGAATCCCCAGAGTCCAGAAGGAAAATTGGTTACAAACTCTATAGAATTAAAAAACTGGTTTAATGATTATGATAATATGAGTCTTCTAGATTCTAAAAAAATAAAAATAGAATCTCATAAAGATGCAGATCTTTGGTTCTGGTATTCCAGGTCTTATAAAGCAAATTATGATTATTGGAAAAAATTAAATGTAACTGAAAAAGAAGCACGAATTTTCGCGGCAAAAGCAGCAGCAGAGTTTGCTATGCCCGGAAAAAATAAGGATGATGAGGGAGTTACACTTATGCCAGGCGCAGATAATCCTGCTGCGGCACCAGAGTATCTTAGAACAGTTGCCGTAGATTCTGATAACACCTCATCTTCAAGTAGTTCTATACAAGCAAAATATGATCCAAACTTTAAAATAGAAGGTGGAAAAATAAAACAGTTTTATCTTGATGCATTAGCAGATGGTTCTTACACTGGAAAAAGGAATATAAGTTCCTCTTCAGCTTCCAACTTTATTTCCAATACTAATACTACTAATACTACTAATACTACTAATAATAATACTAATAATACTAATAATAATACTACTAATAATAATACTACTAATAATACTAATAATAATACTAATACTACTAAACAGTTAGTACGAGGAATGGGAGGTAGTGGTTCAAGTATATTGAATCCTACAAAGACTGCTGCATCAATGAATAATACTACTAATACTACTACTAATACTACTAAACAGTTAGTACGAGGAATGGGAGGTAGTGGTTCAAGTATATTGGATCCTACAAAGACTGCTGCATCAATGAATAATACTACTAATACTACTACTAATAATACTAATAATAATACTAATAATATTAAACAGTTAGTACGAGGAATGGGAGGTAGTGGTTCAAGTATATTGGATCCTACAAAGACTGCTGCATCAATGCCACATGTATTTGAGGCTGCAAAAGAAGCAAGAGCAAAGGCAAGAGCAGAAGGTCTTTCTCCAGAAGAGGTTGAAAAAAGAGTTATAGTTGCTTCTGAAAATGCAAAAAGAAATGGACCATCTTTTAAGTCATTAACTCCAACATCTTCTCAGTCGAATCAACCAAGAAAAACATTATTACAGACAACATTCCAAAATAGAAGAGAAAATAGAGGTTCTTCATATACTCCACCAACTCAACCACAAATTACACCAACAAAAACTCCAACAATTCCAAGTATACCACAATCTAGATCATCCACAACAATAATACCAATGCCTGGTGGAGAAAATCAATCCAAAACAATGAAAACTGGAATGACAAAAACTGGAACAACTTCAATACCAACTATCAATTCATTTGATGATAATCAACAAACTATGGTAACAGTTGCCGCAATTTATAATATCTGGGGAATGTAAGGAGGAATTATAAATGGCACTACCAGCAGCATTACTTGGAGCAGGAAGAATAATAGCATCTCAAGGTCTAAAACAAGGTCTAAAAACTGCTTCTAAAAATTTTGCTAAAGAAAAGGTTAAAGATATTGCAAAGAAAAAGGCACAGTCTTTTATTAAAAAAAAGGATGATGGTAAAGGTGGTGGATTAGTAAAACGAGATTCTGGCGATGGTGGTGAAGGAGGTTCCGGAGGATTTTTTGGTGGTGGATTTGGAGGAGGTGGAGGATCTGGTGGTTTTTTAGTAAAAACTAAAAAGATTGATATTAAAAAATTATCTTTAATAGACAAAGAAGAAACTTCATCCAATCAAAAGAAATTTGATGGTTCAGAATTAATAGATGAACTTACAAAAATAAAAAACAATTTAATTACTATAAAGAAAATTTCTAGTAGTAATTTGTCAAGTTTTTTAAGTGAGCAAAGAAATAGAAGAAGAGAGCAGGAGTTTTCAAAAAGAAAAAATAAAGAAGATAATTTAGAAGCAACTAAAGAAAAAACTAAAAAACCAAAATCAAAAAAAGGAAAAAAGTCTCCAGGTTTTCTTGATCTTATTAGTGGTTTTATTAAAAACGTATTATTAGGGTCTTTAGTCAATTATTTGTGGAAGTATATTCCTCAAATACTTGAAATGTTTGAGGAAATTGCTAATGGTTTAACTAATGTCTGGCAAAGAGTTAGACTTTCAATTATCAGTGCAAGTGTTCTTTTTAGGAGACAAATTAGATTTGTTTTTAATCTTGGAAAAAAAATATTAAAGTTTTCAGCACCTCTTATAAAGAAATCTGGTTCTATTGTAAAAAAAGTTCTTGGTTTTGCCGGAAAAAGAATTTTTAATCTTATAAAAGGGGCAACAGGTCTTGCTCTAAAATTAGCAAAAAAACTTGTTCCAGGTGCAGTAAAAGCAGCTACTCCTATTGTTAAAGGTACTGCTAAAGTTGTCGGAAAGGTTGTTGGTGGTGCTGTCAAAGCAGGAGGATCTGCAATCAAAGCAGCTGGAAATGCAGTAAATATTGTAAAAAGATTTAAATTTGTTTCAAATTTATTTAAAAAAATTCCCTTTATTGGCGCACTCATTGGGATTGGTATTGATCTTGCAATGGGTGAAAGAGTTGATAAGGCAATTGCGGGAGCAGCTGGAGCATCTTTAGGAACAGCAGTTGGTGCAGCAATAGGAACTGGTATAATTCCTATTCCTGTTGTTGGAACTTGGGTAGGAGGTGCGGTTGGCGGTGCTATTGGTGATTGGGCAGGAAAGAAAATATATTCTAATTTAATTGGTCTCCAAGCTGTGGCAGATAAGGAAGCACCTGTTGATCCTGTTGAGCAAAAGTATTCTGCAGGTAGAATTGGCCAAAGAAGCACATCTGTAGTTAGTAGAAGTAGTTCAACTTCATCTCCAGGAACAATTTCCACAATAAACTCCAAAGTTTCTTCAGCAACTGAAAGTAATGCTAAGAAAAATATTTTTACAGATGAAAAATCTTTAGAGACTTATAAAGAAATTAGAAGCAAACTGGGCACTAGTTCTTTTGTTGGAGAACTGATGCAAATTAGTCTCGATGTTGGATTGGGTGAAAAAATAAACAAAACAAGAACTGATAATGCAGCAAAACAAATTGGTTATTCGGTAGGTGATGCCTTATCGGAAAGTAAAGTTTTTGGATTTAATAAGAGACTTGTAGAACCAATTTCGGAAGATCTTACCGAGTGGGCAAAAAAAGCAATATTTAATGATTTGACCAGAGTTTCATTAAACAATGATTATGATGACAAAAGAATTAAATCTGAATCTTATAAGGAAAATCCAAATAAAGGAACCTCTACCAATACTCCACAACAACAATCAAAAATTAATATTTCTGGAGGAACTTCCGATTTTTGGACTCTTGCTGCTGTTGCATCAAGAGAAGATGGTGATCCTCAAGGAAGAGCAGATGTTGCTCAATCAATTTACAATAGAGCAGCATCTGGTGCTTATGGGACAAAATCAATATCTGGATTGATTACGAGAACTTGGCAATATGAACCAACTTGGAGATATCCAAATGGAGCATCAAAGGGGAATGGTGTACCAAATCCAGAGTGGTTACAAATTAAAGATTTATCTTCAGCATCTGCTGCCACAGGAACTTCTGAAGATTTTGTTAAAGGTGCGGCAGATGCAATATTAAATCCAAAGTATCAAAAAGATGCGATAGATTTTATTGGAGGAAGAACTGACTTTACAAATTACCCAAAATCAGAAAGAAAAGGACAAATATTGAGAAAGAAAGGTGATAATTATTTTGGATGGGATTGGAATTATAGTGGAAATACTATCGGAGCAATCCCCAATTTTGGAGCAACTTCTACATCTATAACAAAAGCGTCATCCTCTTCGAGTGGAGGTGGAGGCAAATCTCCAGATAGTAATCGACCTACTGTTGCTGGATCTCCTATAGATGTAAAAAATAGAAAAATATTTTTACATTGGTCTGCTGGAGGATATAATACTCCATTTTCAGCATACCATAGTATTGTCTTGGGTAGTGGTGAAAAAGTTCAAAATACTCCTTATGATAAGGACAAGAGTGGTCATACAGCAGGAGGAAATACAAATTCGGTTGGTCTTGCTGTCGCTGCTGCAGCAGGAGCAACTGAAAATAATTTAAAGACTCCACCAACGACCAAGCAATTGGATGTTATGACATCTGAAGCAGCAAACTTGGCAAAGAGTTGGGGATGGACTCCAGCAAAAGTTGATAGCAATGTTAAAACTCACGGTGAATGGGAAAGATATGCGGTTCCAGCGGGAATACTGTCCCCACCAGTTCAAAGATGGGATTTGGATAAGTTATCACAATCTGATAGATTTGGTAGTGGTGGACCAAAACTTCGTGATATGATTAAATCAAAGATGTCTGCTATGGGAGGAGGAAAAGGAAATGGTGGTCCTGTGAAAAAACATAAAGCTTCTGAATTTATTATGGGAGGTGGAAAGAGAGTATTAACTTCTGGTATGGGAATGAGAGATTTTGCATTATCTCCAGGAATGCATATGGGAGTTGATATTAATGGAACAACCGGAGAACCATTACAAGCATTTAGTGATGGAGTTGTTCAGGATACTGGTTATGAAGCAGGTGGATATGGTAATTGGGTAAGTTGGATTGACGATAATGGGATTGGTCATTTTTATGCTCATATGAATAAACCAGCATTTGTTAGAAAAGGTCAAAGAATTAAAAAAGGAACAATTCTTGGAGAACTTGGTAGTACTGGTAGATCTGATGGTCCTCACTTACATTGGGAAACAGCAACAAATCCAAGTGATACTGGAAGATCAAAATCAGCAGTTCTTTCTAGATTTAATCCATTATCAAAATATGGTATTGATGCTCCTTTTGGGGGAACTATTCAACCAGATCCAAGTATAGCATCATCTTCTTCAAGTTCCCCAACTCCTTCAAGTTCTTCAAGTTCCCCAACTCCTTCAAGTTCTTCAAGTTCCCCAACTCCTTCGAGTTCTTCAAGTTCCCCAACTCCTTCGAGTTCTTCATCTAAAGAACAAGCAAAATATGATCTAAACTTTAAAATAGAAGGTGGAAAAGTAAAACAGTTTTATCTTGATGCATTAGCAGATGGCTCTTACACTGGTCCAAGTGTTAATTCAATAAAAGAAGAAGCATCATATGAAAAGGAAGGTGCTAGTAATATTATAATGATACCAATGCAAGGTTCATCATCACCCAATACAGTTAATGGTAGGATTAATAAATCGGGAGGAAGTTTGATTGGTAGTGTAAATAGTAATATAGATATTTACAATAAATCCTTAAAGCAAGTTATTGTTTCAGCATTTTATAAAATATAATTTAAATGTCTAACCAGAAAGTTTTACCATCGGATATAAAATTATTTACGATCTTCCCCACTACTGGAAAATATAGTGAGAAGGGTCTTGACATTGCTGCTTCAATAGTTGAATTAAATTACTATGAGAATTTGTTATCAAATTCAATTACCATGAGAGTTGTTGTTGCAGATTCTGGAGGATTGGAATTTCAAAAAAATGAAATGATAGGTCTTCTGGATGGATTGCCCATTAGAGGTGGTGAAAGAGTATCTATAAAATTTTCAGACAATCAAGAAAAAAAGAATGTATTAGAATTTGGAACTCAAGGTTTTTATGTGAATAGAATTAAAAATGCAAATCCAGGAACTCAAAAAGAAGTTTTTATTCTTGATCTATGTACTAGAGAGTTTTTGGCAAATGAACAGACAAGAGTTGTAAAAAGATATGATAACAAGATTTCCGAAAATGTAATACAAATACTAAGAGATAAAAATGGATTGAATACTACAAAGGATATTGAAGTTGATTCAACAATTATTCCATACAATTTTATTGGAAATGACCGAAAACCATTTTATGTTTGTACTTGGTTAGCAACAAAGGGAGCTCCAGAAGGAACTGGGAAGATTAATAGTGCTGCTGGTTATTTTTTCTATGAAACTTATGATGGATTTAAATTTAAATCGATTGATATATTACTTTCTCAGAAACCAAAAGATGAAAAAAAATATGTATATACAAATGCGCCAAACATAAATAAATCAACGCAGTATACAGATAAAATATTGTCTGTGAGTATTGATAGAGACATTGATCTTCAACAAAATGTTTCTATGGGAACATATGCAAACAGAAGCTTATTTTTTGATTTGTATGCGATGGATTATGAAGTTAGAAATTATAATCTAAAATTCAATCAAATAGATGGAATAAAACCAGCAGAAGAAAATGTATTATTTGTCCCAGATGAATTTACAGAAGCACCTTCAAGATTAATGAATTTGGTTTTAGACTATGGAACTATGCCATCTGGAAATAATCCAAACGCACAATTGAAAACCTGGAAAAATGATCCAAAATATGCTAATTATGATGCACCAAAATTAATGGTTCAATCCATCATGCGTTATAATCAGCTATATACAATTAAGACTAATATTATTATAGCAGGTGATTTTAGTCTTAGAGTAGGTGATATAATTGAATGCGATTTTCCAGATCTCACAAAGAATAAAAACAAAAAACCAAATAAGGAGACAAAAGGAAAATACTTAATTGCTAGTTTGTGTCATAGGATAACACCAGAAGATACTTATACTAGTTTAACCTTAATTAGAGATTCGTTTAATTCCACACAAATTATAGATTAAAACTATGGAATCAATTAATCAGCACATACAAAGTATTAATGATGAATTAGATGACTCAAACACAAATAGACAAAGAGTTAGACATTTAAAGTCCGAATTAAACTCTTTGGAAAAATATAAAAATAATCATCCAGATGATGATCATGATCCAACACCATTAGAACTTTATTGCGATGAAAATCCCGACGCTTTAGAGTGCAGAATTTACGATGATTGAACACGAACTGTTTAAAAAACAATTTGTTGGAAGAGATGGATTTGTCTGGTGGATAGGGCAAATTGTTGATTCAAAAATTTGGAAAACTAATATACCCGCATTTAGAACAAATACGACTGATGATCATAGGGGATTTGGTGAAAGATATAGAGTTCGCATTATGGGATACCATACTGCAGATAACAAGGCTCTTCCCGATAATGATTTGCCTTGGGCAACAGTAATGTATCCAGTGACTGCTGGAGCTGGTAGTGCTTCTGCATCAGAAAATACCCAATTGAGACAAGGAAATTTTGTCTTTGGATTTTTCTTAGACGGTGAAGATGGTCAACAACCAGTTATTATGGGAGTTATTGGATATAACTCATACACTGCTGTCCAAAGAAATGTTCCCCCAGTTCCATTTCTTCCTTTTGATGGTTATGAAAAACTTGACAAAAGAGCTCAATATGCTGTAAAAGAAAATAGAGAAGGTGTAAAAGGTATTCAAACTAAATCACCTGGGAGAATAAGAAAAGATCCTCAACCAAAAATAAGTACTGCAGCAGAAAATCCGACTAATTTAGAAAATGCTCAGGAAGAGTCTCAAAGAAAAGAAGCAATAATTCCTACACATCAATCAAAATTAAGATCTCAGGGACCAAATCAAGTTAAGGGAATAAAAACTGATATACAAAATTTGATTAGTAAAATTGAGTTAATTCTTAGAGATCTTTCAAAATTTGGTTCAGAGCAAAAAGATTTAATAAACAGTTTTCAGGATAAGATACAAAAAGCATTAGATGAAGCAGTTAAGTTTGTTTCTGGTAAGATAAAATGGATTATTAAAGAACTGAGAAAAAATGTTATAGAAAAGGCAAACGATATTTCCAAGAAATTGACTTTCCTTTTTATGCCAAATGAAAGACCAAGAGTTAAAACTGCAAGAGACAAGGTACTCTTTGGAATTTCTTGTCTTTTTAATAAAGCATTAAATGGACTTGGTAAATTAGTTGGAAATTTTTTAAAAAATATTGCAAAAAAAGCAGTCAATGTAACAGAATGTCTGCTTGAAAATTTTGTCGGAGGTTTCTTAGGAAAAATTACTGGAATAATTTCTGGGGCATTAGATGCATTATTCAAACCCCTAAATTCTATAACAAATTTAATTAAGGGTATTGGTGGAATTTCACTTAGTTTTAATGCAATAGGAGAAATTTTTGATACTGTGAAAGGTATTCTTGGGTTTAGTTTTTGCGAAACCAAAATAAAAGGTCCATCTGTTGATGTGTGGAGTATTTGGGATGGACCTGGGAATAATGGAGGGGGTTCTGTAAGTTTAAAGAAAATTATTAAAAATGCAAAAAAGGCAGGTAAAGGATTAACTGGTCAATTTTTAAATGCAGCTGCATCTGGAATTGGAGTTGTTGATGAAGTTACTGGTGCAGTTGGAGATGTCGCAGGATTAGTTTCTGGTATTGGATTTGATGATTTATTTGATGGTGCTGGATGCGGAGTCGGTCCAGTTCCTTGTGGACCACCAACAGTGTCATTTTTTGGCGGTGGCGGTGTAGGTGCGGCAGCAAATGCAATTGTAAGTCAAACTGGACAAATACTCGGAGTAGATATTTTAAGTTCTGGTTCTGGATACACAGAAGCACCATTTATTAGTATTGGAGATCCTTGCGGAAAAGGAAAAGGTGCCGTAGCAAAAGTTGTCCTTAACAATAACAATAGAGGTGGACAAGGATCTGGTATCGATTTAGATTCTACTTTAATAGATGCTTCAACATTATTAACTGGTTCTGCATCTGGTTTAAGTAATGGTCAACCAATAACATTACCAGAAACTCAAACAACTCCAACAGATCAGTCAATTGGTCAAACTGGAGTTGGTGGTCAAGTTCCTTTCGCAGGAAATGATGGTTTTACTGGAACTCCAATAGAAGTTGTATTACTTTCTTCAGGAACAGGATATGCAGATGGTTCTAACGTTTCAACTACAGGTGGAACTGGTGAAGGTTTGACTGTTAATATAGAAACTACAATCGATGCAGTAATTGGTGAAATTGTTGATGAAATCGGACAACCACCTGCACCAGATATTAATAAAGATAGAACAGTACGGATTATTGAAGGTATTAAATTAACTGCAGGAGGAGTTCCAATACAAATTGGAACGCCAGAATTTACAAAACCATCAAATTTATCAAAAACTGATTATGATAGAATTGTAAATAATTTTGATGCTATTGATATTGATGGAGATGGATTTATTACGAATACTGATTCCGCACTACTTGCTGCATATAGCAGTGGTATTACAGATTTTAGTGGAATTCCTCTTTCTCCTGACGCAACAAGGACAACTAATGCCGAAATATTAGCACATATTGGTATTCATACAATAGGTGGAACAGGTATACTTGATGTAAGTGACGATGGAGTTTTAGGTGCAATTGATTCTCAATTAATTTCTACATTTGCATCTGCAAATCCACGTAGTAATGTTGCAAATGTTTCAACAAAAACTTTAACTGTTGGGGGTATTGGAGGAACTAATGTATTTGCCGGAGAACTTCCTATCACTGCAGGAGGAATAGGAGGAATTCCTGTTGTTAGTGAAGTAAGTAATGTCAAATTAACTTCGGGTATAAAAGAAATTAGAGCAGGTGCTACTGGCGGAGAACCAGTTAAAGCAGGAGCATTTGGTGGAAGAATAGTTACTATGGATGGAACTAGAATAACTGTTGGTGATAATGGTGGAGAATTTATTATCGCATATCAAGAAAAAGAAGTTACTGCTGTCTATCAAGGAAATGAAACTAATCCAGAAGAAATTATTGATGGTTCTATAATTAGCATTGAAATATTTGATCCTGGAGATGGCTATCAAGTTGGAGATATTGTAACAGTTGATAATGGAAGTGGGGCAACATTTAGAATTGAAAAAGTTCAAGGACCATCTTTAGAATTATTAGATAAAAATACAGAATCTCCAGGTGGAGTCGCAAAAGTTATAATTCTTGATCCAGGAACTGGATATTTGTCAGGTTTTGATGGTGATGAAGGTGGTGATGGAAGAATTTGGAAAACTAAAGAGCAAACTTCTGTAAGAAGAGAAAATTTTGATTATGATAGACCGTATAATCCTGGACAAGTTATCAAACTTAATCCAGGTGATGAAGTGAGTATGCCAGCAGGAACTTCGGAAAAGATATTTGGACCAGATGGAAATGTTTTAGAAAATATTCCTGGAGGAGTATCGTATAAAGTTTCAAATCCCGCCGAAATTACCGCGCCACAAATTCCCGATGATTTAGAATCTCCTTTACAATTCCCAACTTCTGGTAATGGTCAATATCCAGTTGTTTTATGTTTAGATGAGATTTATATCAAAGATTCAGGTTTTGATTATAGTCCTGGAGATACTATTGTAATGGAACCAAATTATGGTGCTGTTTTAGAACCAGTGTTTGATGAAAATGGTTCTTTGGCAAAAGTTAATATTATCAAGAACTCAGAAGGTTTCCTAGATCTTCCAGAAATCTTTATAGATAGTGAGACTGGGTACAATGCTAAACTTATTCCTGTATTTTCAGTATGTAGAATTGGCGATCTTCCTGAAGATGAGATTTCACCAGGTCAAAATATTATTTCTGTTGTAGATTGTGTAGGTAAATTTTAATGGCAGATAAATTACAGAGGAATTATCACGCTCATAGAAAAGGAACTAAAGATAGTGAAACTATAAGAGGTCACGTTCATAATGATAATGTTCTTTCGGCATATATGGTTCGTAGTGGATATGATTATAGGCATTATATAACTCTTGATGCTGATAAAGGTAGACAAGGTTGGACTATTATTCGTTGTCCAGGAGCATTTGAAGTAAAAGCGGGTGATGATATTCCTTATAATAAGTATGGAATTTATTTTGAGGCAATTAATGGTGACATTGTTTTTAGAGCAAAAAATGGAAGAATTAAACTTGATGCTGAAAATATTGATTTAATTGCGGAAGGAACTAAAAATAATGCGGGAGTCATTAATTTAGAATCAAATGAAGAGATTAATTTAAAATCAAAAAATATAAAAATTGATGCCGACTCTGTTGCAAAATTCTTTTCTTCTGGTTCAATGCAATTAGTTGCTGATGCTTCTATGGATATTTACGGTGGTCTTGTTGATGTTGCAACTTCAGCACAAAAAATTAAGAAGTCCAAATTTCCATCTAACGTTGCTAAGATACATAATAAAAAGAACTTCGTTTAAGATATAAAAAATGTCAGCTAGTTTTGATGATGTCACAGTAGGAAAGAGACTTTTTATAGGTAAAGGAAACCCCGAACTTCTTGGTAGAGGACCTTTTGAAATCAGGGGGTCAATGTACTGCGAATCTCCTGCAGTATTTGGAAGAGCAAATCAGTTTCCAAATATTTGGGCAACTGTAATGATTGGTAAGATGCGTAATAGCGACTCACCTCCACCATTTGTTCCGGGATATTTGCCAAGTTGTTTTGGTCCAGTAAATCACTCCCCATATTCCCTTGCTGTAAAGGGAGATGCTGTTGTTTTTAATCATCTAGATGTTGCAAAAGACGTTACTGCTGGAAGAAAAGTAAGAGCTTTGGGTTTAGAAGCAATTGGAGACGTTACTGCTGCATGTGGAAGGCATAGACTATCAATTAAAAAGGATTTTGATATTAAACATCCAACAAAAGAAGGTTGGAGACTTACTCATTCTTGCGTCGAAGGACCTGAAGCAGCAGTATATGTTAGAGGAAGAGTTAAAAATAAAAAAGAAATTAAACTTCCTGAATATTGGAAAAATTTGGTTGATGTCAAAACAATTACAGTGAATTTAACGCCAATTGGGTCTCATCAAGACGTTATTGTGAAAAGATGGGATAATGAAAAAATATACTTACAATCTAATGGAGGACTTCCTATAGATTGTTTCTATTATATTATGGCAGAAAGAATTGATACTGAAAAATTAATTCCAGAGTATAAGGGAAATATTGAAGATTATCCTGGAGATAATAATCAAAGGTCAATTGTTGGATACAATTACGACATTAAAAAATAATATACATAAAACAATAGGCGATAAAATATGACGGAAGAAGAATTAGAAGAACTTCTAGAGGAAGAGGGGTTTGTAGATTCAGAACCAATACCAAATCTCCCAAGAAACTATCCAGAATATTGGATAGTAGATCGTGCTACGGGAAATGTTGGCATAGGAACGGCAGATCCCGTAAATTCAAGATTTCATATTGTTGATGATAGAGAAACTCCAACCGTTAGAATAATTCAAAAAGGTCGTGGAGATTCACTCTTAATTGATAATAAGAATCTTTCCGATCAAAATGGTCCACCAACAACTCCATATCTTAACATAAAGAATGATGGCAGAATTGGTATTGGAACATCTCAACCTTTATCAGAAATTCATCTAATTACTGATGCAGAGAATAGTAATATTTTAATTGGAGAACTTCCCGATAATACTGGTTCTGCAACAGATTCTGGAATTTCATTTACTGGACTTGCAAACTCCGTAACTTCTGCACTCTTCACAGAAGTTGATGGCGCTTTAATTTCACTGGGAGCAAATATTCCTCAAGCAGGAATTGTAGACACAAGTCGAGTTGGTGGAATTATTCGTATTGATACTCGCAAATCTGGACCTCTTGGAGACTCTAATTCATTTACAGTTAAGGGAATTGGTATTGGTGAAAGTATTGGTGATGAGTATAATGTATATACTGCCAATTTAGACACTGGTGATACATTCATTGCACCCGATAGAGGTGATGTTTTTGTAGTTGCATTCTCAACAGAAACTTCACTTGGAGTTGCAACAGATAGAGTAATACCTTATTATAGATTCTATAATAACGGAAACGCTGGTATTGCCGGAACATTAACTCTTCCCGATGTGTCGGAAATAACTTTAGGAATCTCAAGTGATTTAACTTTATTCCATGATCCTGTTACGGAAAATAGTTATATTATTGAGGATAATCCAACTGGTTCTCTTGTTATTGCTGGTGATAACATTGAATTCAGAGATACTTCTTTAGCAGATCTTTATGCCCAATTCACTACTGATAGTGGAGTAGAGTTATTCTATAATAATGAAAAGAGACTTGAAACTGTTGGTGCAGGTATTTCTATTTTCAGTGGTTTAGGTGGAACATCAAATGTTTCCACGATTTATGGTCCTTCTGAGATTATTATTGATCCAGCACCAACATTAGATGATAGAGGACTCGTTAGAATTAGAGGTGATTTGTATGTAGATGGAAGACAAACAATCATTGATTCGACTGTAGTTACGATTGCTGATATTCAAATCGGAATTGGAACATCAGTATCCTTAGATAATGCTTTATTAGATACTGGTGGTATTACCATTGGTCTTGGAACTATTCAAAAGAGTTTTACTTATAACTTAGCATCAGATTCTTTAAAATCTTCAGAAAATATTGATTTAGGTATTGGAAAAACTTACAGAATTGATGGAGAAGATGTTTTAAGTGCCACAACTCTTGGTTCTGGAGTCACGGATTCTTCTTTAACTAATGTAGATACTCTGATTGACTTAGAGGTTATTGGAGTAACTTCAATTGGAGTTCCTGGAAGATCATTGCCGACAGATAATTTCACTGTAAGTTTACTTTCAGAATTTACAGGCATTACAACATTCAAAAATAATGTAACTATCGGGGATATAGTAGCACCATTAGAGAAATTAACCGTAAATTCTATTTCAACATTTACTAATGGATTAACAGCAGAAAACATCACAATTCAAGGAACTGATGGAACTGCGGTTGCGCCGGGAGTTGGAATCCTTACTGTTGCTGCTATTAATATCAACGCAAATACTGTTAATGGTGGTTTTGGAAATGAAGGTTATGCGCTGGTTTCAACAGGAACAACTGTTTATAATACCACGGGTATTGGTCTTTCTTGGGTTGAAATTGATACGGATACTGAAGTTGAAAACTTTATTGATTCTTTTGATGCTCCCAGTGGAGAATTTAAAATTGGAACAATAAGTGAATTTGATGCCGGTCTTGGAGTTGCAACAGCATTTTTTACTGCAGAACTAAGATATGATTTTAATAATGAAATTCTAAGGGATGGAATTGGCAATTTTAGAGCAATTCCTCAAGGTCCAACCACAGCATCAATAGGTGGAACTTATGTTGGACAACATGTAATTAATACTTCATCATTTGTTGAATTTGTAAATAATAATTTTGCTGTTGGTGATGCAATAACTGTTGTAAATAGAAACGTTGTAGGTGATGGCATTTCAACTGTTCGTTGGACTGAAGGAGGCACTTCAAATGGATCATATATACTTGCAGGAGTTCCCGGAACCATTGGCATTGTAAGTTTTACTATGCTTCAAAATGCAATCGCAACGTTTTTATGTATTGATGCTGTGGGAAGAACTGAATTTATTGTTGCCGGAGTCGGCATTTTCTAATTTTATATTAAGGAGATTTGAAAAATGCCTATAATGCAAGCTCTAATTGTTGGTGGTGGACAAACTGAAGATGAAATTTTTAATACCAATTATTCAATAAAAACAATATTTACCATTCAGAGTGCGAATACAAGTGCATTATTTGATACTGGTATTATTGTTGGCCCACCTATTATTGACGTTGAACTTTGGGGTGGTGGTGGAGCATCAGGATCTGCTAGAGATGGAATATCTGGTTCTGGTGGAGCAGGGGGATACGTCAAAGCTAAAGTAAATGTCCTTGGAATTAATAATATCAGAGTCCAGGTAGGTGGAGGTGGAGGTGGAGGAATCCCGGAGTATTTTTCGGTTCCAGATACTGGAGAATTTGCTCCAACAAATATTGCTAATATAACACCTGTAGGATCAGCATCGGCAAATAGTGCGGTGACTTTAACAACTCCAGCAGAAGTTACAACACTTAGATCTACAGTCGCAGCAGCTGCAGGATCTAACCCAGCAGTTTCTTATGTAAGCTCCGTTTCAGCAACAACAGGAGATACATCTATATTAACAACAAACAGCATAGGGGATCTCATTATTTTAGCATCTTCTTGCGATGAAGGAACAATTCCACAATTGACAAATTATACAACATTATCTTTTAGCAATGGTGGAAATCCAAGTTATAGAGTTCAATATAAAGTTGCTGATTTTGCCAATGAAGGTGTATCAGGATTAACTCCATCATTAACAGTAAATGGTGTTGCAAGACCAGTTTCTCACCTTGCCCAAGTTTTTGCAAATGTCGATACTGTTAATGGTATTGATGTAAATCAGCTTGCTACTACTAATCAACCAGATTCCCCTTTCATCAGTGCCAATTTAACGGGATCTATGGGAGTATCTTTTGGATTTTTTGATGATATTGGTATTCCACCAGGATCTATTACTCCGCCAGGTGGACATTCAAATCTTACAGTTGCCAATTCTACAAATAGTCCAACTTCAGTGACTCCAGTTACTACATTAACTGGAAACACTTTTGTCGCGGTTGATGCCGCAGATACATCATTTACTGTAAATGGATTACAAGCAGGTGATTTTGTTATTGTTGTTGCTGGTTCTGATGGTCAAACTCCTGCCTCTCCGACTCCCACAAGCCTTAATCCCTTAACAGGTTGGGTTACTTTATCTTCTGGAGGAGGAACCAATCCCGGTAGAAGAGTAGCATATACATTTGCTACAGGAACTTCAATTACTTTGAATGATTTATCAGATCCTTCAGATAATGACGATGAAAATATTGCTTATACAGTTTTAGCATTTAGGGGTGTTGATCCTGACGAACCAATTAATGATTCTGCCGAAGATACGAATAACACGGGAGATCCAAATCCTCCCGAAGTAACACCGAATATAGATGGTTGTATGATTGTTGCTTTGGGAGTTCTTGACGATGATTCTGAAGCACCATCAGTTACAGCACCTGATGGATTTACTCTAGGTCCAGTTGCTGCAACTAGTAGTCCTGGTGATAATAATAATGCAACTGTTATGTCGGCATATTTACTACAAACAACTGCTGGAGCAATAAATCCTAATGCATTTGGTGGAGATGGTTCTGATAACTGGTTTGCAATTACAATAGCATTAACTCCTGCCAGAATTGATTCTACTGTAATGGCAGCTAACAGGGCATTACCTACTGCTGTAAACTATGATCCAAGTCCATTTGATCTTGGAGGTTTATTAGGTCCAAGTTGGGGAGTTAGTGTTCTTCTTAGTCGTAGTAATAATCTTATAGCGAGTCCAACATCTATAACTCTTCCTACAGTTCCTATAGCAGCTGCACCAAATGATATAATTATAGTTGCTTCTGTTGCTGACGCTGGAATTCCAAATGTACCAGATGGTTTTTCAAATCTTGACTCTGGAACTGGGTACAGTCTTTCTTGGAAAAGGTGGATATCTGCTGCAGATAATTCGATAATTGGATTATCTCCGCTTGGTGAGGATAATAATGGTAATAGTGCATTAATTAGACATGTTGCTTATGTTTATAGAAATGTAAGCACCACAGACCCTATTAACATATCAACAGCCAATGGAACAAATGATACTACAATTAATCCAAGTGCTGTTAGTTTAGATGGTTCTCAATATGCAGTAGTACCTTTTGTTTTTATTAGAGATGTATCACTGACAGCAATTTCAATATCCAATCCAAATTACACTATAGGACCAGTTTATCCTGTTGGAAGCAATTCAACTGGCATTTCCGAAGCAACATTAGTCAATGCATTTGAAAGTGGATTACTAGACACTCCAACTGAAACACCAACTTCTTTTACCATAACAACTCCTGGAGTTGATTGGAATTCTGTTACTGTTGCATTAAGACCAACAGCAACACCATCATCATTTACTGGATCAATTACATTGCCAACAGGAACTCAGGTAGGTGATTTAGTTTTAGTTGCTTCAGTTTCTGATGGAGGAACATTATCCACACCATTAAATTATACTTCAATAACCAATATTAATGGTCAGGACCCTTCATATCAACTTTCATATAAGTTTGTTGAATCTACATTAGAAACTACTGTTGATGGATTGACTGGAACTACTACTCAAGTTGGTGGTGGTGGAGGAGGACAACCAAGAGGTACTGCACATATTGTTCAAGTTTTTAGAGGTGCTGATCCTGCAGCAACAATATCTTTTGCCGATTCATCAGATAACAATGGAAATCCAAATCCACCACCTATTAATGGTGTTGCTGCAAATAATATAGTTGCAGCATTTGCTTTTGTTGACGATATAAGCATTACAGCAACAGCTCCAGGTGGATACACTTTAGGTGCTCTTCAATCTGTTGGAACGAATCCTAATGGATCACAGGAAGCAACTGTAATGTGTGCATATAATTTGAATCCAACAACTCCAGAAGAAGATCCTGGTTCATTTAATGTAAGTAATGATGATGCCTGGGAAGCAGTAACAATATTGATTGAAAATAATATTACCCAAAAGTTTTTCAATAATCCAGCAGATCCCGGTTCAGTAGGAGGATCTAGTGGTGGATACACTGCTATTTTGAATGGAGATACTATTCCAAACGAAGTTCTTTTAATTGTAGGTGGCGGAGGCGGTGGAGGAGGAGCATCTGTAAGACCAATTGGTGCCGCTGCTAATACAGTTCCAGGTGATGCAACAAGATCAAGAGGTGGAGATGGTGGTGTTGGGGGAAATGGAGCTGTTACTGGAAGAAACGGTGGAAATGGATTATCATATCTCTCTCTTTCTGGATCATATGCTATAGCAGGAAGGGGTGGTAGAGGTGGTATTCCTTCTGCTGGTGGAGCAGGAGGTGCTTCAATACGAAACGGAGTTGTCATTGCAAATTCAACTCAAGGGGAAAATGGATATTTTCCTTTCATAATTGATGCTGCATCATCTGATCCAACTGCAACAAACCCAGCAACTGGTGGAAGAGGAGGAAATTCTCCATGGAATACTACTGGTGCTCCATTACAAGGTGCTAATGCAACTGGTGGATATATTGGGGGAAGAGGTGGTGGTGCATCTAGACTTGTTAGCTTTGTTTCCGATGCTCCTATTGCATCTGATTGTGGTGGAGCAGGAGGTCCAGGATGGCGTGGTGGTGGAGGAGGCGGTTCTGGACAATATGGAGGCGGTGGCGGTGGCGGCGGCGGAAGCGGTTACTTTGATCCGTCTAGGGTAACTATTATATCCTCACAAACTGGTATACTTACCAGTCCTGGTGGCCAGAGTTCCGAATTTTGGAATTTTCCAATTGCTGTTGGCGGTGAGCGTATTACTGGTAATATAATCGCAAATACTTCAGCAACTTCAACTTCTATTGGACAAACTGGCGGCGATGGAAGAGCAGTGATAACTTACTTCTCAAATTAATGATTTTTCTCTTGACACGCCTTGGTCAGTATGCTACTATGGTTTGGTAATCAAGAAAGTTCCCAGATGAAAGAAGAGTATCTGACTCGATGTGTGGTGGATCCTACCAAGCGCACTGTGCATATCTATTCTAGTGAGGGGTCAGAAAAGGAAGTGGTCTGTGAAACCGTAGAAGAATTTATGAATGTGCTAAAATTTGTTCGTGCAACACTGGGAGAAGACACTCTTGCTTATGCAAGTCCACTATGAATCAGATCAAAATCGACTCTTTAATTGAACAAAGAGTAAAAACAACACCACAAAACGTAAAAGAATCAAATGAGGCATTATTCTATGCTACAATGAATCTTCCAGCAGCAGCAAAGCACTGCGGTATGACTCATAAGGAAATGAAAATGACCTTCCAAGAGTATCTTAAGTATCATCCACCAACTTACCAAATGGACTGATACAAGCACTTGACAATCTGGGGTTTATGCCTTATAATTGTTAAGTGCCTTTCAAGGGACTGTCGCCTATTGGTTAAGGCCCACTGCTTATAACGGTGTGAAGAGGGTTCAATTCCCTCCAGTCCTACCAAACAAATGCGAGTATGGCGGAATCGGTAGACGCACCAGACTTAAAATCTGTTGGGAGCAATCCCGTGGGAGTTCAAGTCTCCCTACTCGCACTAGGGTTTTAATACCCTAAATATTCAAAAGTAGAGAACTACTTATGAAATACCGAATTGATGCCAGATATGTATGGTACAATGAAGGTAAACAAATAGTGCTTATGTACTTTATAAGTGGTGTTCCCTTTACTTTTGATGAACTCCCAGACGAATCTATATTCGATGAGGAGTTAATCAAAATCGCAGACAAAGAAAGACGGTACGAAGTTGATGACATGTATAAATGTTCTTCATATTTGATTGAAGAGCAATGTCATCCACTCTTATTTGAATTAGATCTGGAAAATCCAGAAATGTTGCCTGTTGATTAATGCCAAATTAGCTCAGTTGGATAGAGCAATGCTTTTGTAAAGCAAAGGTCAGCAGTTCGAGTCTGCTATTTGGCTCTTGAGTTCATTAAACTCCAAATGTCACTATTATCTCAAAAAGACCGTAAGAATGTCATCGAGGCATTAGACTTCTACATGTTTAGCAAGGGGGAAGACTTTGGGGAAGAAAAAAGAGCCGAAATCAATGCTCTCCTTAACTGGGTCAAGTTGGAGCATAGCAAAAATGAGAATTAATCTTTGGTATTGTACTGATATGAACCTTTGGCGTTGGACACTTACAGACAATCGTCGTCCAATATGTCGTCAAGAATCGGGACAACAACCAGATCTTCGTGTTGCTATGAATGACATTTCTAATACCGTAGAGTATATCTTAGAATCAAAACAAACTAAGTAAAAATACTTAAATGAAATCGGATTTTATTATAGATAAAGTTGGTAAGAATGAGATTAAAGATCTCTTATATACTTATCACTATCTTAAAGATGAATCAAAAGATTTTAAATCAGGTTTCAACTATGGACTTTTTAAAAGAACTGAGTGGGAGTGCCCTCTTAACATTGGCGGGTCTCTTGGCGCTTGTATTTTTACTGGTCTCCCAGTTCCAGAAATTGCCAGAGGAGCATTTGGGTTAGAAAGAAATCAACAAGAAGGTTTATTTGAGCTTTCCCGACTTTGTATCCATCCAGATGTTCAGAAACAAGAATATAATATAACCTCTTGGTTTGTTAGTCGTTGCATTAAAAGGTTTCGTAAAGATGCAAATGTTCGTGCTATTCTTAGTTATGCTGACTCTAATCACCACTCTGGAGTTATATACAGAGCTTGTAATTTTACTTATTATGGGTTAACAGATCGTAAGAAAGACTTTTATTATGCTGATGGAACAAAGCATTCTAGAGGTCCTATAAAGGGATCTGAAGGTGAATGGAGAGATAGAAGTAGAAAACATAGGTACTTGATGGTATTTGATAAGGAACTCAAAAAACGATTGACTTGGCAACCTCAAGTGTGGTAAAATATAAGAGTCCGTGTGAAGGAAATGCACTTTATGTGCTGACCAAAACCTCCCTCTGGGAGGTTTTTTTATGTGATAAATAACTTATAACGGAACTATAAGTATTAATAAAAATGGGTCTCAGTCGTCTGGATAATTTTCTGAAGAGTACTCGTGGGGAAATTCTTTATGTTGATCCTTCAAGTATCGATTCAACCGATAGTATAGAAAACAAAGGCAACTCTTTAACTAGACCCTTTAAAACTATACAAAGGGCATTAATTGAATCTGCGAGATTCTCTTATCAAAGAGGAAAGGATAATGATAGATTTGGAAAAACAACTATTCTCCTCTATCCCGGAGAGCATATTATTGATAATAGACCAGGATGGATTCCAGATTCATCTTTGGGAATAAATCAATATCGTTTAAGAAACGGCACTTCTAGTGATGATTTCTCACCATTTGATATCAATACGGATTTTAATATTACTTCCGAAAATAATGCACTGTACAAATTAAATTCAATCTATGGTGGAGTTATTATCCCCAGAGGAACTTCAATCGTAGGATATGATCTTCGTAAGACTAAAGTTCGTCCAAGATATGTTCCAAATCCAGATGATGTTGATGGTGCAAATATTGAAAGATCTGCTGTTTTTAGAGTAACTGGTGCTTGTTACTTGTGGCAGTTTACAATCTTTGACGCGGACCCAGGAACTCCTTGTTATATTGATTACACAACAAATACTTTCTTCCCAAGATTTTCTCACCACAAACTGACTTGCTTTGAATATGCTGATGGTGTCAATAAAGTAGCGATTAATGATGAATTTATTCAAAATTTCTCCACTGATAGAACTGATCTCGATATCTATTACGAAAAGATTGGTATTGCTTATGGTGAAACAAGTGATAGAGGTATTGAACCAGATTATCCATCTTCGGAGATTGACATCCAACCCAAGATTGATGAATTCCAGATTGTAGGATCTAGGGGAGAAGAAGTTGGAATTACAAGTATTAGATCTGGTGACGGAGTTTTAACTAGCGATGTCATTACTGTTCAACTTTCAGATCCATTCCCAAATCTAGATATTAATTCACCAATTCAAATTCAGGGTGTTTCTGAAAATGGATATAATGGACAACAAATTGTAAGTAAAGTTATTAGTGATACGGAAATCCAATATACTGTTCAGATTCCACCCCTTGTTCCCAATGTCCCAGAACCATCAGGTGCATCAGTAAGTCTTATTTTAGATACTGTAAATTCAGCATCTCCATACATCTTTAACTGTTCATTAAGATCTGTATATGGAATGAATGGTCTTCATGCAGATGGAGATAAAGCAGGTGGATTTAAGAGTATGGTTGTTGCTCAATTTACAGGAATTGGTCTACAAAAAGATAATAAAGCATTTGTTAAGTATAATAAGAATACTGGAGAATATGTTGACCAAATAGCAACTGGAGACCAAAACATTTATTCAGATTCTCTTGCAAAGCATAAACCTTCGTATGAAAGTGTTCATATTAAGTGTAGTAATAATGCTTTCATTCAAGTCGTTTCTGTTTTTGCGATTGGTTTTACAAGACATTTCTTAGCAGAATCTGGTGGAGATTTATCAATCACCAACTCAAACTCAAACTTTGGTTCTAACTCACTAACAGCATCTGCATTTAGAAATCAAGCATTTTTAAGAGACGACGTTGGATATATTACCCATATTATCCCACCAAAAGAAATTGAAGGTACTGAATTGTCTTTAGAATTCGATTCTATTGATGCAAAATTAACTGCAGACTCTTCCAAGCTTTATCTTTACAATAAAACTTTACAAGAAGTTATTCCAAATTATATTATTGATGGATATAGAATAGGAGCAAAAGAAAATGATTATTTGAACCTAACTATTGATGGAACAACTTATTCTGCTAAAATTGTAATTCCAGGAACTTCCATTTCAAAAGAAAAAAGTACCAATATCTCAAAAAGTGGAAATTTAAACAATATTACAGATAGCGTATTTATTTGTGATTCGCCACACGGTCTAGAAAATGGTGAGAAAATAAGAATCATTAGTGAAAATGGATATTTACCTGATGGTGTTGAAAGTGATACGGTATATTATGCTATTAAAGAAGGTAGCTTGATTTCTGGAAATAATCAGTTCAAACTTGCAAAGAGTTTTAATGATGCTCTCAATGATAGATTCTTAAATGTAAACAATAGAGGTGGAAACCTAAAAGTTGTAAGTAGAGTTTCCGATAAAAAACCAGGAGATAAGCGTCATCCAATTCAATATGACTCCATCCAAAGGAATTGGTATCTAACAGTAGATCCTACAGATAATACAATAACGCCAAGATTAACCGGAACTGCTTCATCTAGAACTTTTATCAGAAGAGTTTTAGATCCAAGAACTTTAGATGATACAATTTATAGATTTAGATATGTTATTCCATCATCATCCAATGTCACTTCAAGACCACCAACAGACGGATTCATTATTCAAGAATCAAATAAAACTACTGGTTCAACAGATGAGGAAGTAACAAAATATTTCAGAGATTCTCTAAATCCAACAACTATTCAGAATATATCGGAACTAAGAAACTTTAGATTTATTTCTGGAGCATCTTGGAATCTTGGAAAAGTAACTATTAGAACAGAACTTCCTCATGATTTATTTGTTGGTTGTAGAGTTGAAATAAAGAATATTGAAAGTTCCGAAAATATTGAAGGAACTGATAAAATTGGATTTAATGGAAATTTTGTTGTTAAAGAAGTTTTATCGAGAAGAACATTTACTTATGACCTACGCAGCAATCCAGGAACATTTTTAAATAACGTTTCTAGAAGAGACAGAAATCTTCCAAGATTTTCTAAGAAAAGATATAATGAAATTTATTCAATTTATAACTCCGAAGAAATACAACAATATATTAAAGGTGAACAAGATGGTATTTACCATTTAACAGTAACAAATTCTTCAAATTCACCTTCATCTACACCATTCAATGAATTAGATATTAGTCAACCTATTTTAAATCTCTATCCAAGAACTAATAGAGACAATCCTTCTGCAGACCCGATAGCAGCAAAATCTTTTGCACTTCCGAATCCAATCGGAAAGGTTGTTGTCAACGAAGCTGAAAATAGTATTACAAAAGAAACCATTCAAAAATCTTTATTGGATTTTGGAAAAAATTCAAAACAGATTGATAATATTATTAGTATTGGTATTGCAGGAACTTATCACCAATTTAATACAAGCCTTGAACATGGATTAAACAGAGCAATTAGTGTTACTGTAGATTCACTTAATCCTGGTTCAAATTATGGAACTGGATTAGGAGTTTCTGAAACATTTTTTAATGCACAATTAATAAGTCAAACTGGGTTTGGTTCTGAGGCATCGGCAAAAGTTATAGTTGATGATTTTGGAAGACTAAGTTCCGTTCAGATTATGGATGGTGGAAGTGGATATCAAGTTGGTGAAAGATTATCTGTCGTTGGCATTGCAACTACAGGAGTTTCCCATACTCCAGGAGTTGTTGAAGTCTCCAATATTTACAATAATGCTAATGATAACTTCCTTATTTCAGGAATTGTTAATGAAAATTATACAAAATACAATAGACTCTATAAAATTAATTCTATTACAGGACCTAAAACATTTGAAGCACATTCTGTAGGAACTATTTCAAATCCCCAAATTGGTGTTGGTATCGGAGAAACTTCAGCAGCACCAGCATCATTAACAATGACTGGAAAATCATTGTCAATTATTGCTCTTCAATATGATTCATCTTCTGGAATTGCCACTTATGCAACATCACAAGCTCATGGTCTTAATAGAAACAATAAAGTTGTTATTTCTGGAGCAGATGATGATTTGTTTAATGGTGATAAAATTATTTTAACAACACCACTAAAAACTACATTTTCAACTAATGTTGGAATTAAAACATCTGCAGTTACTACAGGTGTAAAGAGATTGCATTATGATGGACTTTCTTCAAGATCTGGAACAACATCATCTGAAAATGAAAACGTTTTTGGAAGAATGATATTTAATTATGGAAACGTAACAACATATCTTTCTTCTAGTATTAATGATTTAATTACTTCAACGACATTGACGGTTACTAATGTTTATGATTTGCAAATTGGAGATTTCTTGTTGATAAACTCTGAGATTATGAGAGTTAGATCTACTATAACTTCATCAACTTCAATTGAAGTTGATAGAGCACTTCTTGGAACAATTGCTCAAAATCATACTTCCAATGATCTAATCAGAAAAATTAATATTTTCCCAATTGAATTTAGGAGAAATTCAATTATCAGGGCAGGTGGACATACATTTGAATATCTGGGATTTGGACCAGGAAATTATTCATCAGCATTCCCAGAAAGACAAGATAGGGAACTTTCTGTACAAGAAGAACTTCTTTCACAGTCTTCAAAATTTGGAGCAGGTGCAGTTATCTACACTGGAATGAATAATGATGGAGATTTTTATATTGGAAACAAAAAAATCTCAGCAACTGGAAAAGGAGAAACATTCGATACTCCAATCCCATCAGTTACTGGTGAAGCAAATTCGAATGAAGCAATTGAATATATTACTCCAGATATAGTTTCAGTAAGTAAATCAATTACAGTTGAAGGTGGAGCAGAATCAGATAATATTTCCCAATTTAATGGTCCAGTAATCTTTAATCAAAAAATAACATCAAATTCTTCCGATGGTATTGAAGCAAATAATATCTTATTACAAGGTAATGCTACAATTTCCAGAAAAGTTACTGTTGGATTATCCACACCAAGATCTGCAGGAAATCCAGGTGATGTTGTATTTGATGCTTTTCCAAATGTTGGTGGTAATGTTGGATGGGTTTACACTTCTGCAGGGAACTGGGCAAGATTTGGGGGAATTAGCCTTTCGGACGATGCAGATCTAGAATTCTTTGATCAAGTTATTGTTAATAATCCAGGATACACAGGATCTAATCCTTTAGTAATTGGAGAAGGAACAAATCAATTTTCTGTAACAAATGATGGAAGAGCTGGAATCGGAACAGATCCAAGTACAGATACTGATGTTGGATTAGTTGTTAGAGGTAAGATTGTTGGTGATGGATCAGGACTAACTGGAGTTTCTGATATTTGGGTTAGTAGCCCTGTAGTTGATAACGCAGGCATTCTCGTACCAGGAGAAGTTGGTATTACTACTGTTACTAAGGTTGGAATTAATACAACTAATCCTAGAAAAGATTATGGACTTTATGTTGAAGGTTCTGTAAATATCAATGGTTCTTTGAGAGTTTTTGAAATTATTGAAAAAGCACAAATTGATCCTCGCGTATTGGGCGCAGATCCAGCAGCAATACCCATTTATCTTGCGGACAATAATGTTTACTACTTTACTCAAAATGCTGCTGGAAATTGGTCTTTGAATTTCTTAGGTGACAGCACAAAAGATCCAGGGGATGGATTATTTCTTGGAGGAACTAATGGATTCTTAAATGTAGGAGAATCAATGACTGTTGCTATTATAACCAAACAAGGAGCAACTGCATACTATAATAATATTGTTAATATTGATAGTCAAACTATTACTCCATACTATTATGGTGGAGAGAATATTAATACTGGAAATGCAGGAACAGTTTCTGAACCATCTATCGATGTTTATACATATGTTATCATAAGAAATTCTTCTGGCGGAGCTATTAATCAACAGTTTACAGTTCTTTATTCTCAATCACAATATACAAGATAAGGAGATTATAAATGAGTCCACTATTAGGTTCTTCTGGGGGATCTTCCGAATACGCTTTTAGAGGAACATTGGATGATTGGCCAGTTGCTTTTGATGCAGATATAACAGCACAAAATTTGACAGATGCAAATCCTGGAGACACTGTTACTGCATCATTAACTGTTGCCGGAATTAATTACAAGGCTAGAATAACTGTAGATCACCCAAACACTACTGTTTCAGTAAACGGTAACACTCCAGTTGTTGCAGGACCTTCTGACCCGGAAGTATTTGTTAGAGATAATGATTCTATTTCAGTTATATTTGAAATACCTAGAATAAACGTTAATAGCTTTTCAACTTTATATGGTATTCCTATTGATATTGGTAAAAGATCTGCAACTTGGATTATTGGAACACGAGCTATTGATGATACTCCAGATGCATTTTCTTTTACAAATTTAGTTGATCAAGATCTTGATGTACCTAATACTTTAAGTAACATAGTAACAATTTCTGGATTGGAAAGTGGATTTGTCTTTAATGTTCAAGTTTTAGGAACAGACTACTTAAAGAATGGAGTTAGTTTTACTGGAATTACAACAATTGCAAATAATGATACTCTACAAATTTCAGCAACAACTAGTCCAACTTTTAATACCACGGAAACTTATACTATTACTGTTGGAACTTTTAATACAACTTGGAGCATAACAACAAGAAATGTTGATAATGCTGTTGATCCATTTACATTTATTGATATAATAGATGCAAATCAATTGGGTATTGCTTATACATCAAATAGAATTACAGTTACTGGTATTGATTCAGGTCCACTTCTCGACCCACCAAATCCAGCAATAGATGATACTGCAGTTCCAGTTGCAATTAATTTTGGGGCAGTTTCATTTAATGGTGGATACGAGATTAGAAAATCGGATGGAAGTTTAAGATACCTAGATCCTATTGACCCTGGCAACCCTAATTATTTTCAAAATAATGTTATAGGAGGACCTATATCAAATACAAATTATGCATATCTGAATGATACAATTGAAGTTAGAATTGATGCCCCTACAAGTTATAGTTCAAAAAATGATCTAATTCTAGATATCAATTCAACCCTTGATACATTTAGTGTTTCGACAAGACCAACACCAATAGATTCTATTCCAGATATATTTACCTTTATCGCAAAAAGTGGTCAGAATAGAGGATTTAATGTTTTTAGTGATCCTATTACACTTTCGGGAATGAATCCTGGTGATAATGGATCAGCACTTATTACTAGTGCCTCTCCAGGAATAGACCCAAGATTCCAAGTTTCTAGAGGTGGAGTTATTGTTAAATCATATACAGCATCAGAACCATTCTTGTTTGTTCAAAATGGGGATGAAATAACTCTAAGGATGACAACACCAAATCCACAAGGTGGAAATGGTGAGGGCACTTATTTTATAAATTTTGCCGTTGAGGGTATAGAAACTCCAGATAGTGCTGGTAATACAGGATTTGATACAATTACAGATATTATAGGGGCATCTTGGAATGTTTCAACAATTGCCAGAACTTGCCCAATCACTATCGATTATAATGGTGGAGGAACTTCATTTACAGACGTAACTTTAGCAACTCGAAATGTTGATTATAAACAGATAATTACTCCAGATTCATTCGAGATTGATTGTGAGATGAGAGCAACTTTAAGTGCAACTGGAATAGGAACAAATTATAATTTTACAGGAAGAGGTAATCCAATAGCAGCAATTACCCCAGTTAAAACTTTGAGTAATCTTGTACCCGGAGAACAAATTGAGATAACTGTTAGATCTGGTCTAGATTTTTTGGATGTAGTAACAGCAAGTGTCACGATAAGTAATGCGCAGATTGATAACCCAGCAACTCCAGACAATACTTTAGTATCTGATACTTGGTCTATTACAAATTCGGGTAATACTGCTAACACAGAGTTAACATTGACTGCAAGTCCAACAACTGGAGAAGTAAACACTAATGTAACTCTTACTTGGAATAGTGTAAATCTTCGTCCCACAAATCCATTTAGATCTGCTAGTTGGACTTTGAGTCCGCTGCCAAATAATGGAACTGACAATGTAACACTTCCTGCCAATGTTCCTATTCCAAATCCACCAGGGGAAGTAACATTTACATTATCATTTTGGGCAAATCCAGATGCACTTAACTACGGTTCTTTACCATTAGATGGAACTGAAAGATATATACTAGATACAGCAACAGTTAGTGTTACTGATGATTTAACTGCCACTTTTACGCCGGATGCTTTTCCGGATCTTGAAGAGGATATTTTATTGATAGGAGGTCCAGATAGAGTTGAATCCGAAGAAATTATAGCTTCTGGTATTACCGCTAATATAACCGTATCTCCTAATGAAGGAAATACACGTACCAATGTTGGTGGAGCAGGGTATAACGCCGATGGTAATAAGCCTGTATCCAATAATACGACTATTTCGATGGAGATTTTAAATAATACTAATTATCTAGATGCCTTTGGACAGAGACAAACTAATACTGGTTCCATCACTTTTAGTGATGGAAATGGAACGAAAACTTTTACAGTTATCGCAAAAGTGTGCGTTTCTCCAGTTAGTGGCGTATTATTATTCCCTGATGATACTGATCCTAATAGGATTAGTTATAGAAAAACAGATAGCCCAGTAGATTGGGGTAGTGGTAGTGCATCTAATTATCTTTTTGAAAAACCAATACCTGTATCAGGATCTTTTGGACAGTATTGGGCTACGAGACCTGGCAATCCACCGACGGTGATCCCCTCATTTGACGGTGGTACTAACCCTGCCCCTTGGACTGACATAATAGATGCAGCATTTCAAATTTATAATAAAGAATTTTGGAGAGTATCTACAGATACCGTAAATACAGATGCAGGATATTATAGAAATCCAATTCTTGAAGAATTTAGAAACATTTTGCAATCTTTTGGGTTGGCCATGGCATCGGCGCAGGTGGCAGGAACACCAATTCCTAATATAACAGAACTTATAGATGCTATCATCAACGGAGATACTGGAGCTCGTGACTCTACTAAAACTGCGACAGTAAGAAGTAAGAATTCACTGATACCACCAGGTGGAATTCAGACAGGAAGGGTACATAATAGTTGCAATATTGCAATAACGATTTAGTCAATAATCCTATTTGATAGTTTTATAAATACAAATAATAAGGATTGATGTTAGGGATAGGGAGTTTCTATGGCCATCGATAAGAATTTCGTCGTTAAAAATGGTCTTGAAGTTAATGATATTCTGTTACACGCTGACCCAGTAACAAACAAGATTGGCATAGGAACAGATATTCCAGAATATCTTTTGGATGTTAGGGAAATTCCTTTGCCAGGAATTGCAGCAACAACAGGAGTTTCAACTCAAACAGTTGCTTTTTTCAGAGGTAATGTCACTATTCAAGGAAATCTTGACGTTGCAGATGATGAGATTAATGTCAATTTTGCAGATTTAACAACACTGATTGGTGAAAAGGTAAATTATAATATTGGCACAATAACTAATTTTAATTCAACAATTGCAGGAATTGATACACTAAATGTTAAATCAATCAATGCTGGTCCTGGAATTGCATCAATACCATTAGTTAAGTCTGGTATTTTAACAGTAACTGAAAAATTAGATCTTAGTGAAGATGTTGGAATTGGTTCAGTAAAACCATATGCAGTAATTGATGATTTGAGAGGTAAAGAATTTAATTATGATGTAGGTATCATATCAACGGCACGTATTACTGCTGGTTTTGCAACCAATTTTAATGTTGTAGGATTTGTTGCAACAACTGGATTTGCTACTCAATTCGTTGTAACCAATAATTTAGCAATTACGACTGCAAATCCAGGATCTTTTGCGGTAATTGATGATCTTAGGGGATTTAGTCTTGATTATGATCAAGGAACGATTGATAAACTTCAAGTTGCTATTGGCACAATTACTGTTGCAACTGGATCTACAGCTATATACAATCAAGGTCAATTTGACACCATTAATGTCGATATTCAAGCAAATGTAAGTGAAATCGATATCGGAATTGGTACAATTAATAGTGCACTTATTAATGAGTTGAATGTTGGAATTGCAACTGTTACAGATTCCATCTACATTCAAAAACTATATGATTCTGGTAATGGAACTCCTTTAGATCCTCCAGCATATGGTAACTTTGGTCAATACTTAAAATCAAAAGGTCCAGCAGGTGTAGAGTGGGAATCTTTTGGTGTTTTAAGAAATAGAGAAGTAATTTCTACTGGATTAGGTGATACTGAGTTTGCTTTCCAATATGATTTAAGTACTTTAGGGGATCCTCCAGGAGTTGGAATTGGAACAAATCCCGAAGCATTGTACTTAGATGTCTACTTAAATGGTGTTAAGTTAATTCAAGGTGTCGATTATATTGCTAATAATGGTATTGGAATAACTTTAACATCACCAACATCTGCCGGTGATCAATTAGAATTAAATGCTCTTATTGATAATGATTTAATTCTAATTGATGGTGCAACAATTACTGTTAGTGAAAGAGGAGCAAGTCCTGGCATTTCTAGTTATATTGACTTTACAGACAACATGTTTGTTCTTGGTCAAGGTGGCAATGGCATTACGACAGTTGGTGTTGCATTGACTGGAACTTATGATATTAATGTTTTGGGAATTAGTTCCAATGCAGATAGGACTTTCATTAATCCAGTATCTATTGCAAATACATTTTATGCAGTAAATCTTACAAACATTACTGGCGGCATAAGCACTTACAAGGAAACTTTTGTTGATATAGATTCAAGCGGATTAATTTATTATCCATTAGGTTCACAGTTTGGTATTGGAGTTACTTTTGTTGATTCAAATCTAACTGTTTCTACAAGTGCACATATTGGCAATATTAGATTAGAAACAAATAATATAAGTGGCAAAGCAACAATAGAGCCACAAAGATCATCAGTTTCTTCAGCTTCTACAGATAGAATTACGATAGGTTCTTCTTTAACAGTAGAAAATGATTACTTTGGAAATGGCGATACTCTTGTAGGGATCGTAACTCAAATTGTTCCCGGAATTGGAGTTGATGTTTTTGGAACTCAAGATTTAACCAGTGGTCCAGGAAAAGGTATTGTTAAGATTGATGCATATCGTCCAATTGGAAAAACAATTTATGTTGCACAAACTGGTAATGATGATAATACTGGTTTAGCAGAAAATTATCCAAAGAGAACAATTAAGGCAGCTGCAGCGGCCGCATTGACTGGTGATACAATTAAAGTTTATCCCGGTGTTTATGTCGAAGAAAATCCAATTCTTCTCAAGAAAACTGTTTCCGTTGAAGGTACAGAATTGAGAAATTGTGTTGTAACTCCAAAGTATCCAAATCAGGACTTATTCTTTGTTAATAATGGATGTCATATTACAGATTTAAGTTTCATTGGTCCAGATATGACTGATGGCGCTGCTATTGTTTCTTTTGAGCGTCTTCTGGGTGTTTCAACTGGAAGGTATTTTGATGCTGCGAGATTAATTAGATATAATTTAGATTATATTGCTCAAGAAGCAGTTGGTTTCTTGACTAGTGGATATAGTGGTTTTGCAGGAAATCATAGAGAACAAGATGGAGCAAGAACTTTAGATTTGAATCTAGATTTTATTGCAGAAGAAACTATTGGGTATCTTTATACTGATTATACTGGAAAGGATCTTGCAGGAAATTCAACTGGAGCAGCTTTGACTACAACAGGAGTTAATGTTGATTTAAATAATTTATTGCCAGATGACACTTTAGAGACTTATATTAAAAGAAGTTGTAAAGATGATATTAAAGATATTGTTCGCACACTATCTAAAGATCTTAAATCAGGAAGTAATAGGAATTCTATAGGAGCAGGACTTTCTTATTATGATGCTGGAGGATCTCTTTTACACGTAACTGGAATTGATGCCAGTAATAATAGCATAAAATTTGCAACAATAGATGCAATTGAATATGCTGTCGGAATTGCAACATACATTATTGACAATGTCAATTATTCCACTCAACCAGGAATCACAACTTACAGTACATTAACTCAAGATTTCAGCTACACACCAATAATTGTTGGTGGTGGATGTACCGCTGTAAGAGAAAAAATTGTAAATCGCGCTGGAATTATAACATCAATTCTTGGTGATTATGCAAATCTTGCTGGTATTACCACAATTTATGGAGTAAATATAGATTCCAAAGATTGTGCGGATGATATTAAGGATATTTGGAAAGGTGTTTGTTTTGATATAACGAGAGGCGGAAATTCCAGATCAGTTGCTTCAGGAAAAGCATATTATGATGAAGACGGTGTCTTATTGCCAGGCATTCTTAAAAATCCAGAAGAACAAGCACAAACTGTTGCAACTCTTCAACACTCATTTAAAATTGCCAGATCTGTTATCAATAACGTAACTTGGGGTGGATTTGCTGCAGACTCATCACAATTGCCAATTGATGTTTTGAGTGCAGAATATGATAATGTAACTGGAATTACTACAATTACAACTGATGGACCTCATGGTTTGTCAATAGATGATCCAACAAAGATCGTTGGATTAGCATGGACTTGTGCATATGATCCACTTGTTCCGGTTGTATTCCCAAGAGAATCTGATTTTGGAACTGTTTATCAAGTTCAATCCGTAGTTGGTTTAAATACATTTACATTTATTGGTGTAGCATCAACGCTTCCACATATTTATAATAGTGGTGGAACCATTCAAAAACTTAAGAATTTCCAAAATAAATTCAGTCAAATTAAAGATTTGGGAATTCAACCTGATCCGGCAACAGGATTCAATGAAAGTGTTGCTTCTTGTCAAAATGTAGTTTCAGCAATTCACTCTTGCATTGGAGTTGTAACATCAATTGTTCAAAATGGTTTTGCAGCATTCTCTGGATTCAGTACAACTTACCCAGGCAATGGTGGATATGGATTTAATACAACAGCATTAGTTGATGATGCCGAATATAATAATTTAACTGGAATAGCAACAATTACTTCTCCAGGTTTTAATGTTAAAAAAGGTGATTTAATTGAAATTAGAGATTTATTATTCTCTTGCTCTTCTGGAGGAGCACCTTCAACCCAAAAGTTCCCATCAGGAAAATTTGGTTATGATTTTAATGTTGATAAAATCAATCCAGATGGATCATTTACAATTAATGTTGGAGTTTCAACTCTTGAGCACACTTATGTTAGTGGTGGATTTATTGTTGATAGATCAATTGGAGTTTCAACAGCATTTTATCAAGAAACTACGGGTATTACAACAATTACTGCACCTGGTGCTAGGGTAAAGGTTGGTGATTTAGTAACACTAAGAGATCTTGAATTTATTTGTCCAAGTGGTGCTGGAACGACTACAATATATCCAACTGGAAATGAAGGATTTATATTCAAAGTTGAATCTATTACTGGTGGAGATGCTGATGGTTCAGATACATTTACAGTAAGAGTTGGAAAGACTACAATTCCACACACTTATAGTAATGGTGGAGTAATTTATCCACCATATTCTAAGGGTGTTGGACCAATCACACAGGGACCATATGTAAGAAACTGCACAAACTTTATTCCAAAAAGTATTGGAATGCTTGTTGATGGTGTGAATGCAGAACCTGGAGATAAAGATGACATTGGTGTTACTGGTGCAATGAGTGTTGACTCATATACTCAATACAATCAAGGTGGTATTGGAGTTTCAATCACCAATGGTGCATACTGTCAGTTGGTTTCCATTTTTACTATCTGCAATGACACTGCAATTTATACTGCAACTGGTGGACAGTGTGATATTACAAACTCTAACTCTTCATTTGGAAGATTGGGTCTCGTATCAGTTGGTGTTGGTGATAATACAAGTAAATCAGTTTATAGATATACTGGCAAAACAATTTTAAATAGTGATGGAAATCTTCCTAGTGCAGAGCAGGCAGAAATTACTGTTTCTGGAATTGGTTCATACAGACCTTATGATGGTCAGGCAATTTACTTCGGAGAACTTTATTCAACAGTTCAAAGAGTAGAAATTACTGAAGGTGGTAGTGGATATGTCGAAGATAATCCACCAGTGGTTACATTTGATGATCCTACGGGTGAAAATGGAATTACTGCTGAAGGAATTGCTACAGTTGAAAATGGAAAAGTTGTTTCTGTTGATCTAGTTAGCACTGGAACACAATACTTAACTGCACCAAGTATTAGTTTCTCTGGTCCAGGTATTGGTGCTAGTGCAACTTCAATTATGACACCGATTTATTATACAATTGAGAGTGCCACAAAACCAGATGCAGGTATTTCAACTATTGTATTAAACACAAATCTAAATAATACAGTTAGTGTTGGAACTACGGTTTACTTCTCTAGATTAAGTCTTCAGATTGCATCTTCTCACTCATTTGAATGGGTTGGTGCTGGTAATGACATTAATAGAGCAAAACCAGCTCTGGGCGGTGTTGTTATTCAAGAGAATGAAGTTGTTAAAATTGGTGGTGGTGAGATTGTATACACAAGTACTGACCAAGCAGGTAACTTCAAGATTGGTGATGGTGTAACAGTTAATCAATTGACTGGAACTGTTACAGGTAGAGCATTTAATCAAAGTTTGTTAAATACAGTAACTCCACTCATTATCGCATTAGGTAAGTAAAAATGGCAGCAGTAGCTCTTAATAAATTCCGAACAATTAGGGTAGGTGTCACCACAGAAATGGTTGGCATCTATACCTGCCCCATCGGTGTTGCATCAATTGTTATTTTGGCACAAGTAACCAATATTGGTACTGGTGTATCAGAAGTTGTTCATACTGTTAGCGCAGTTCATTCTAGAAATACTACTATTGATCCAGGAGATTATAAGTTTGCAAACAATTTCCATGTTCCACCAAACGATAGTGCTGTTCTGATTCCTGATGGCAGATTGGCATTAGAAACAAACGATTCTTTAAAAATTCAGGGTAGTGAGAATGGAGTTCTTGAACTTTTACTCAGTGTTCTGGAGACTGCTAAGCAATGACATTTAATAGAGAAATTTCAAAACTTGGTCAATACATTGGATTTAGTACTACACCATCTTCAGAAGAAGTTATTGTTTCTTTTGGAAAAACAGAATCTTCGACTTCGTTATTTATAGAAAAAGAATTACTTGATCATTTAGGATATGCGGGTACAGTAGGAGATGTTTTAACATCAACTGGAACTGGAGTCAGTTGGACCAGTATTGGTGCCGCAACTCAAGGAATTCAAGGTATCCAAGGTATCCAAGGAACTACTGGTTCTGTAGGTTCTGTAGGTGTTCAAGGTATCCAAGGAACTACCGGAATAGGTGTTCAAGGTATCCAAGGAACTACCGGAATAGGTGTTCAAGGTATTCAAGGACCTGCTGGTGTTGGTACTGGTGGAGGAACTCAAGGAACTCAAGGTATTCAAGGAGCTGCTGGTGTTGGTACTGGTGGAGGAACTCAAGGAACTCAAGGTATCCAAGGAACCA
>Ga0213867_1000054_pt1 | contig 53154 bp, 59 predicted proteins | sample PICome_12_FD_160120 | JGI IMG/M metagenome (GOLD analysis project Ga0213867, IMG submission 160120) | Coastal seawater microbial communities near Pivers Island, North Carolina, United States - PICO540 | ecosystem: Environmental > Aquatic > Marine > Coastal | place: USA: North Carolina... | reverse complement strand
CTCTGATGCTGCCACGCGCGATACCGATATCTTGTAGGTCTTTGTCGCTCATCATCTGTAGCAACATGTAGTCTGCGCGTTTTTGTTGATATTCTTCAAAGCGTTTGAAGATTTGTTTTAACCACGTTTTCATTATACACTCCTTGTATGGGTTATTACAAGGGGAATTATATCATGTACGCAGTTAGGGAGATACTGCACTTGCAGCATACCCGTTATGCTAATGCGGCAACCCGTAGTGCGATAATGCTAGGTTGCCGCCTGAAATAACTTGGATTAAATCTTGGTCCCGTAAGGGAAACTCACACATCGTCCAGTTATAGAATGTGGTTTTATGCGATCTGCGCCCTGATTAAGTCCGTTTGTCAGAACTTCCATGCACACCTGTTCTTTATCGAACAACTGCGGGAATATGCGCACTGAACAAGACTCTTTCTCAGATGTCATACAAATGGCTATGATAGCCGCGTAGATCACTTGCTCTTCTTTTTCTTCTTAGAAGCGTAGCCGCCTTTAGAGTAGCCCGCTTTAGGCTCTTCCAATTGGTTAATGTCGATGCCGTTACCACCTACAGACATATAACCACCCGCAGCGGCCTTTACAGACGCACCACAGTTAGCCCGTTCAACTTTGGCAACTTTGTATTTAGTATTCATTTTCATTTCTCACCTGTCGTTTTTGAGGCCACGCACGATTTCTTTGATCTCGCCGTTATCCTCAGATTTCCTTGACTCTGTGGTATCGTCGTAAAAGTCCGAATAGCCAGTAAACAACTGAGCATTCCGTTCTGCTTGCGACTTTGTGATTAGACCTTCTTCGACAAGCAACTCTCGCACCCGTTCGAGGGTTAGACGCTGACCAGTGTTGGCTTCAATAGCGGCTCGAATGTAGTGGAGATTGATGGAATACTTGTCTTGGAAGTGATTTCTCTTGCGTGTCATTTTATGACATACTTCCTATTATATCTTAGGGGACATTAAAAAGTCAACAGTAGGGGGTTGTACTAATTCCGAATCCATGATAAAATCAGGTTACGTTCCTGAGCGGACATATATATACGCTACCTCTTTATGACCTACTGGCCCTTCACTTGTTGGAGGGTCTTTTTCATTTCACAGGGACTAAAATCTTTAGAGGAGATGTAGAACATCTTGTTCGCGTGGTTCTCCAATTCGGATCGTGGCTTAAACACCACCAGTTCCGTACTCAGGTCAACGAACGCATACCAATCCGAATTAACACTCTTAATGTTGTAATTCATGCGAGGTGTCTTGGCGTTGGAATTAGAAAGTATACCCTTAACCGCCGTCTTAACCTCGACTGAGAACATCTCGCCGTTAGGTCTTCGACAGAATAGGTCCGTACCAACACGATCTACGATACTCGCCTCAATACCTTCGCGCTCTAGCAGGAACGCAACGAAGTATTCTCCGATGCGCCCCTTTGTGGCGGAATTATGTCTGTCATAAGGCAATCAATCTTCGTCCTCAGTATCAGGATAAGTGCCTTCACCATTCACTAAGTCCTCATGCCTCTCAGCAACGTCTAATACGCGCTCTGCAACCTTCCTAAGTTCATGCCCTAGGCGGTACATCTCACCATACCCCTCACGGGATAGGTCATCTGCGTAATATTCGAGAACACCAGTGATGATTTCGTTCAGAGGCGTCTTAACCTCTATCGGGTCTTCATCTTCATCCTGATAAATGAGTGTACAGACCTGTAATACGCCATCGTCATCTACTTCAATGTCGTTTTCGAGGTCTACTTCAACGTTAACGCTGATAGTATGTCCATTATCGGTCATTATTATAGTCCTGCTCGTATGGCGACCACTCCATAACGACCAACCTAGCGATATCATTCACTAATGTCAACTATTAGTGGTCTTTATTAGGGTACACTATTTATAAACGGACGCAAGTAGACGATTTCGTAAACACTGGCCCCCGAAATGGACGCAAAGCCCTATTCGAAGTTGACGTTTTTGGTCCGCCCGCCCCTAGGCGACCCTGTTTACGGTTCCATTTTCCTAAAATTGTACACGGTCTGTATACGCTAACGCACCCCACCCCCCTTGGCTCCCGCCCCCCCGCTTCGTTTTGGGTGGATATCGTTAACTAATTGATTTGTTTATATAAATATCAATGAATCCGTTTGGTTGTGGCATTGATTAGCGGATCACGGAAACATTCGCGGAAAAATAAAAAGAAAAACCCAAACAAATCAACGTCATTCCCATAACCAAACATTCGAGGCCCGTTAAATCGTGCGCAATTGAGCGTTGTTTTTCGTGCGCCCCCGTTGACGGATTGCAATCGGGTGGTTGCGCGGCGTTTGCGTGTATCATTTAAACCCGCATGTTATCCCCGTTTCGAAACGTCGCTTTTCCGCCGTTGTGCGCGGGCGTGAATAGGGGCAATCGCTTGCGGGCGAACTGATATGGCGGACGCAATAGAAACGACGCTGCACGGGCCTTATTTGGGGGCGTTTGTTCGGGGGCATAACGCAAAGGCGCGGACGCAAAGAAAAACCCCGCGCAATGGCGGGGCAATTCGTCGGTTTGTTTGTGGGTTTGGTTTATTTAATCCGCCCCCGCTTTATCCCAATTGGTTTGCATTTGTTCGCGGCGGCGTTCAACAAATGCCCGATTGATTGTATCGCTTGCAGCATCGCGCCCGAATGTTTCACCCATGCGGAAAAGCAATTCGTGCGATGCAATATTAAAATGTTCTGATATATGAACGCCCCACGCGTTCGGCGCATTGTCGAGTGTATCGACGTATTCATTCGCGCAAAAAATTAGGCCATGTTTCGCAAGTTTATTATTTTTCCAATCCATTGTTTCGGTTCCTTGTTTGGTTTGGTTGTGTAGCGGCGGACGCTATCGAACGCCCGCCAATTGGTTTTTAATCGTCTAGTTTTTCATCCAAACGGTTCATAAATACCGCCATTGCATATAGCAATTCCTTAAACGGCGCATTTGCGGCAACGTCGCGGATTTGGACGCCCGTTAAATCGGCGGCGGACCATTTGCCCGCGTTCAATTGTTTGATCGATTGTTGCAAACGTTCGGACGGTTCAACGGCGGGCGTTTGTTCGTTTAGTGTAGTCAATCCCCGCAATATTTTGTCATCCATTGTTTCGATACCGTCCAAACGTTCGAAAACGGGTTGCAGCAATTCCGCCATTTGGGAAACGCAAGCGCGGTTCGATTTTCTGGAATTTTCTAGCAAATCCAAAATATCGATGATTTTTTGAACGCGCTTTGCGTTTGTTTGGTTTTCAAATCCCGCCATTTTATAAAACCCCCTTAAACATTAAACGCACCATTTTTAGTGCCAAATTATATGATTTGAACGCCGCAATATATTCGGATGAATTTGTCGTTTTCATGCGAACGCGAAACGGATAGGGCCAATCGGGGAATTCCCACAATTCGAACGAATTTTTATTGCCGCCTTTTAACGTCAATCGACAATGCAATTTTTGTTCGGGGAAATATATTTCATTTGCTTTATATGGCATTGATCAAACCCCCGCCTTGAATTCATCGAAAGACATTGTTTTCACAATTTCGCGTTTGCATTTTACGGGATAAGCGGACGCCAATTGAAACGAACGCGCCCCCCAAATGCTACGTTGTTTCGAACGAACGTTTTCGATCCAAAATTGCGCCTTTTCCGCGCTTGTGAATTCGATTGCGTCGAACAAATCACCATAGGCGCAACCCTCAAAATTGGGGCGTTTCCAACGGGGCGCGGCGGTAATGAATTGATTTGAACCCGATGCATTGCGCCCGCGTAAAACGTAATATTCGGCGGCGGGTTCGATTGTTTCCCCGTTTAGTTCGCGGTTCTTGTTTGCGATGAATTCTTGCGGATCGTTTTTTTCGTCATCCCATGCAACGATTTTTTTAAACGCCTTTTGTAAATCCCAAAATGTTTCGTCGTATTCTATTTGAACGTCCGCGCGATTGTCCGCGCCGAATTCGTCATGCCATGTTTTCGTTTCTTTGTCGAAAATGAAAAGAGTGTAATATTTAGCCATTTTTTTGGTTCCTTGTTTTTGCCCGTGGTTTGGGGCGTTTGGTTTGTGTAGCGGGTGCGCAAAGGCGTGGCCCGTGCAATCGATTATAAACAAATTAGTTTATTTAACAACCCCTAATAATAACCATAAAAAAACGCCCCGTTTTAGGGGGCGTTTGTTTGTTATTCGTTTTCGATTTTTATTCGTATAGGTTCGGGCAATTCGGGTTCGAACCATATTCGCAACCATTGGCCCGCCTTGGCGCGTTTCCCCAAATTCTTAATTGAAAACCGCCGTTCGGGTTTTGATTTGGGTTTATAAAAACGCAACAACGTTTTCACGTCGTCGGGTTCGAACGTTGCGACAAATTCGATTTTATCCCCGTTGTTTAGGTATTCATATTTGAACCCCAATTCATCCCCGATCATATCCACCAATGCGCCGCCGTTCATGGTGGATTTTTTAAGGTGCGTTTCAGTTAACAATAGTTCGAACATTTTATTTCATTCCCCATAATTCAAAAAACCCGACGCAATCGCCTTGGATTGATCCGCCCGCCGTGTGGATAATTTCGCCGCAACCCGTTACCCAATTAACGAGAACCCAAACGAAAACCAAAGCAAAGGCGGCGGCAAACGCCGCCCCGCCTAATAGTTCGCCCGCGCGGTTCATGCTGCAACCCCTGCGAATTGGTTCCATGCATCCGATGCAAACAAATTTGAAACGGTTTGTTCCCGCTTGTTTAGTTCAAACGCAACGTTGTCGGCGTTTGCGGAATTGCGAACGGGAAACAACGGGCTTTCATGCGATGAATAAAACGTTGCAGCGGACGCCAACGCCCAAAGATTTTTCCCGCGCTTTGCAAATTCGTGGTCTAATTGTTCCATGAATTTTTTTGTTAGGCGTTCGGACAAACCGCCCGCTTTCAATAACATTTCCGCTTGTTCGGCGTTTATTGAACGTTCGGCCCATTGTTGCCAAATGCGAACGCGTTCCAAATATTCGCGGGCGTTTGTTTCCAAAAACGTTGCGAAATATTCTGTATTGAAATTGCCCGAATGACGTTTTTTTGATGTATCGTAAACCGATGCAACCATGCCATTTGTGCAAACCAAATCAACGACGCCGCATTTAACAATCGCGTTTGTTGATCCGTTGAACGAATTGATAACGCTAATTTTAAAATTCAACGTTGTCGAATTCGTATGACCCGCCGCGCTAAGTGTTTGTCGGATATCCGCCGCCGCCTTTGGAAACGTGAATTCGAAACGAGTGAACGCCCCGCCCCCGCTTGTTTTTTCGCTCAATTGGATATCTTGCAAAAAATGGCGTGGTAATGATTTTTGAGCGCTTTCAATTATCTGATCGCGTAAATCATTATTTTGGGCAATCCCGTAATTTTTCCCGACAATGCCAAGGGGCGTTTTATTGTCCGTGCGGATAACGCTGCGCCCCAAATGTTTTGGAATTTCGACGCCGTTCGGTTGGTGGATTGTTTCGAACGCCGCGACAAATCCCGTTTTATCTAATTCGGGGAATGTTGCGTTTGTTGCATTTGCGAATGAAACGACGTTTGAATTTTGAATGTTCATTTTTTTGGTTCCTTATGTTTGCCCGTGGTTGCGGGCGGTTTGGTTTGTGTAGAGGGGCGAACGCCGCCCCCCGTATCGATGATCATAAACAAATCAGTTTAAATTGCAACCCCTTGTTATGTACCCAAACAAAGGGGCGCGTTTAGCGGCGTAAATATGGAAAGAATAAACCACCATGTTATAACGTATCCGCTCAAAAGATATATTGGGCGCATTGTTAAAACGCCCCCATTGCAGCGGGGCGAACAAATCCCGATTTGTCACCGATTGCTTTCCCTTTGGCCCGCAAACCGATTAGAACCCCAACGGGATCGTTTACGCGATAGTCGGACAAATCCCCGTCGATAACGTCAAACCAAACGCCGTTAATCGGATAGCGTTTAGGCAATTCTCGATTTTTCTTTGTGTCGAAAACGATAGCAACCGAACCAATTCTATTTTGCAAAAATTGCAAGGCGTCCGCGTCGTTGTTTTCGGCAAGCGAAAATGTCAAATGATATCCGCGCGGGGGTTTGCGGTTTGCGCCTTTGGTGTAGTCATATGGAACGCCGCCGCGCTGCAAAATATAATCAATAACGGATTGTTTGCCGAACGCTTGCGAACCGCGCCCTAATTTTTCGTATACCAAATCCGACGTTGTATTTAATCGAAACGCCGTTGAATACGTTTCATTGTCTTTTATCGAACGCCGTTCGACGGATTTAAATGCGGCGTCAATTTCGGCGCGTAATAGTTCGAAAAACAATTCTCGATTTAACGCAAACAAAATTGTCCGATTGATCCGCGCTTGCAATTTGTTTGGTAAGTGTAGCGGATTGCCCGCCGTGTTTAGACAAGCCAAGGTGCAACCATCCGTGCGCCACGGGCAAACGTCGATTATTTCGGATTCCTTGGCGGGTGCTAGATTTAACGGAAACGTGATTGCTTTATCTTTTTCGTTTTTGGCAATCTTTGGGTTTGCATCGCCTTTGCCCAACAACGAATTCACGCCATATTTTTTTGCATCGCGTTTGATTGCCGCCAATGAACGGGGCGCAAATCCCCGCAATTTAATCGGTGTTTGAATATTCATCTATTCGGTTCCTTATTCTTGCCCCTTGGTAAAACGGGGCGGGTTTGGTTTGTGTAGGTTTAGCGGGTGGTTTATGTCCGCAAATCGATTTAATCAAATTTATAAAACGGCGTCAATCGTTGAATAAACTATTCTTATTATTGGTTTTTTTCCAATATAATGAACATGCATGTGTGTGTGCGGGGGCCATTATTAAGTGTATTGGTTAAGTGTATCTTTTATAATTTTACTATGAGCAATATTTTATGTTTGACGCGCAAGGAAAATTTTGTAATGGTCGTCACCTGACACAACAACGGGGGATTCTATGCGAATATCAAAGTCCCAAGCGAGGGAACTAGGACAAGCACTTATAGACGCTGCGGATAGTAGCCACCACCAGATGCAGATAGTCTATATAGATTATGGACATATTGTTGCCGTCCCCACGCTGAACGGGGAACACTGCACAGGTGGTGGCATACTGGTGGAACACACGATAGGGATCGATGATAAAAACCCCGAACCGATACCTGACGACAACATTGTAGAGTTGTTTGGATAGTTAAGATGCCCTAAGGGGCATTTTTTTATGTTCAATATTTAATTTTGACGCGCAAGGAACAAAAAAAACCCCCCAAGGTCGGGAAACCAAGGGGGGCTTGCAGGTGTGCAACTGGCACAGGGAGGAAAGCCAGTTTGGAAGCAGCACAAAACGGGAGGGGTCTTAACGAATTGTGCTGAGTGATAGTATAAGGGGTGATTCTATATGTGTCAACTACACATTTAAATATTGACATTACTTAGTGGTCTTTAATAAGGTTGTATTCACATAACTTAGCAGGATGTGTGAACATGACAGAGAAATACGTTGAAATGAAGAGGACCAAATCTGGTATCAAATGGGGCGTTTACTTCAAGAAAGACGTTCGAAGTGCTACTGGATTCAGAGGACAGACCTTTGATCGTGAAGAGGACGCCAACCGCTACTCTAGAGAGGTTCAAAAGGCTTACAGAGACTATCTGGATAAGCAACGCGAGAACATTCATATCCCTACACAGACTGTGGACTACCTGATTAACTATTTTTACTCGACAAACGAGTTTCAGGAGCGTCTACGTCCCACTAGCAAGGGTGTTTATCGCCTCGCATTGAAGACTGCATCAGAGATTATTCTTGAAGACGCTACCAAGCCATTTGGAAGTTACTTTTTCCGTCGCATCGATGCCAAAACAGCGGATCGTTTATACATTCGCGTTAAAGATAACTTCTCAGCGCACCGTGCAGCAATGTGTGTTAAGGCACTACGTCGTGTGTGGTACGTTTGTGCGCGTCACGGCCTTACATCATTCGATCATAATCCGTTCCGCAAGATGGGAATACCTCAACAGGTTGCTCGACGTGTCCGTTGGGAACCCGAAGAGATCGAAAAGTTCATCAAAACAGCCGATGAAATGGGTCCGAAGTATTCCGCTTGCGCCACAATGTTTTTGGCTTGCTATGAGTTAGCACAGCGGCCCGTGGATATGCGCCAATTGAAGTGGAACAACATACAAAATGATATGGTTGTCTTTACTCAACAGAAAACAGGTAAAGGCTTGGCCCTACAAATAGGTCAAGAGTTGCTGCAACGCCTAGAAGCATTGCCTAAGAGCAACGAACACAACGAATGCATTATCAATCCCGCCACCATGCGTCCTTTTGATCGTCGTCTATACAATAAGTACACGCAAGAGATACGCAAACGGGCGGGATTACCTGAAAATCTAAAGATGGGTGATTTGCGCCGCACAGCCGCCACAGAAATGGCAATGGATAACTGTACGGACGATCAATTGCGGGCGGTTACAGGCCATGAAACCCGCGATGTTCTGTCGATCTACATCGTTACATCGGCAGAAATGGCGAAAGCCGCACAAGAGAAGCGTCAACGACGCATTAACCTTTAACTACACAACCAGAGAAAGGAACCAGTATGGGTTACCAAGAAACTTCCAGAGAGGCATACGAAGCAGCAAAGCCAAAGATGCCATCACTTAAAGCACAGATCACAAAGAAGATTTTGCTGAACGGCCCGTCCACCTGTGACGAGTTGGAACATATGTTAGAACGTTCGCATCAATCTGTCTCCGCCCAATTAACGGTAATGAAAAAAGAGGGATTGATTGAGGACAGTGGAGAGCGTGGAAAAACCTCTTCGGGAAGGTCCGCTATCAAATGGAACGTTGCGGACGTTAAACAAGCCGCTGCGCAAGTCATAGAGCGACCTGAACAGTTGGTCTTAGCCCTACAATAATAATGCGGGGGCTTCGGCCCCCTTACTTTTGAGGAAAAGTAATGCAAGTATCCGCCAAACTAGTGGCCCGAACCATCCCAATTAATATCGAAGCAAGTACACCAGAAGAATTGATCGCATATGCGGCCCGTGTGAGTAATCCGTCGAACCAAGGCAACCACGCTACCGCAGATCGATTGTTGCGTTACTGTATGGAGCATAAACACTGGTCTGTATTCGAAATGGCAAACGCTATCGTTGAAGTCGAAGCACCCAGAGACATCACGCGCCAATTGCTGCGCCACAGATCATTCTCTTTTCAGGAATTCAGTCAGAGGTATTCTGATGAAATTGAATTTACAGATCGTTGGTATCGCAGACAGGACACAAAGAACCGACAAAACAGCATCGATGATTTCGATAAAAAGATGTTGGACTACTTCAAATCAAAGCAGACTCTATTAAAGGAACACGCGGAATCCGTCTACAAAGAGTTCCGCGATCTTGACGTTGCAAAGGAATGCGCACGTTCATTGCTACCAGAGGGTCTTACGATGTCACGGTTATACGTCAATGGCACACTGCGTTCATGGCTGCACTATCTGGACGTTCGTGATGATGAAGGTGTTACCCAATTAGAACACGTCATTCTGGCCCGCGAGATTAAGCGTGTGCTGCGCCCTGCTTTTCCTGAGATATTAGGCATTAAGGAAAATGACTAAGACCCCTGACAAATTCTACGAGGTCTTACTAGTGGATGAATCTGGGTGGCCTACCGCAACGTTCTTGGTTCATGCCGTGAACTATAAAGATGCCGTAGTAGAAGCCCTTAAACATATCCCCGAAGGAACTTACATCCGTAAGATTTGGGAGCAAGGACAACTGGACGCCGCATGGGTTGCATTGCTTGCAAGCATGGGACTAACAATTGAATAAAGTAAGTTGTCCGTGAACGGCAGTGTCTATGATGCTGTCGTTTTTTTATTTAATAATATCAGTAGTTTGGTTGCGGGAGCAGGATTTGAACCTGCGACCTTCAGGTTATGGGTATATTTAAGTATTTGAATTATTTAAAAAATATCCAACGGACGACCCCATAACTATATACCTTATATTTTTAGTTAATTAGTGGATTGACGTATGTACATTAAGTGTGTACCCTCAGACCGTCCTTTGACGGGCTGCATATACATAAACAGGGAACAAAAACGTGATGACATATGCCGAACAAAAAGAAACTATCCAAAGATACAACGTTGTAAGCGGACAGAATCTAAGAGTTAATTGCCCATCATGCGGCGGTAATAAAACACTATCTATAAGCAAGTTCGATGGACGCCTTGTATGGAATTGTTTTAAAGCATCATGTGAAGTAGGCGGACGCGATAACGTAGGTCGCAATAGAACAGAGATTACAAACTATCTCTCAGGACAAGCCAACGAGTTTCAGCGCAAGTCAAAACCAATCCCAGAGATAACTGGTACGCCTTATTCTCATAGCGATGTAATGCAATACCTAGAAGAGAATAACTGCATCGATGCACTAGAAAAGAACCTAATCCGAATCGAGTATAATCCCGCCGAACAGCGGGTTTTGTTTTACAACAATTCAGGTAAAGGATGCGTGGGCAGATCACTGTTGAAAGGTGTTAAACCTAAGTGGCGGGCTTATGGCGACACTTCCGAATTATTTACCGTGGGCAAATCACCCGAAGGTGTTGTGGTTGAAGACGCTGCGTCTGCGTGTGCGGTTGCTGCGACAGGCACACTTACAGGCATTTGTTTGCTCGGTACGCATATGAATCGTGAACAGAAGCGAACAATAATAGAACAATTCAAAAAAATAACAATTTGTCTTGACAAAGACGCATCCAGGAAATCTATATTACTATTACAGGAGTTAAGGGGCTTAGTAAAATGCTCTGTTAAATTCATTGAGGCGGACCTAAAGCAGTATAAAGTTCCGCAACTAATGGAGATTATAAAGTGAAGAAAGTAAGAGCGATAATGCTCGTAGACCTAGAACTAAAAGACTACATTGCAGTAGCACATAAACAGGTCGAACTAACCAAGATGCTTGAAGCAATGAAAGAAACCGATGAAGCGGTAGTTGATATCGCTATCGATATTAAAGAACGTCGGGGAAATGGTATCCCTGATCTAGCAAACATGAAACTACGTGGTGCCTGATGAAACTATTTGGATCACAATTCTCTAAAGGCGTTACATCTTGGGCCAACCCCCCCACAGGCGATCCCAAATACCTCGCATTTATGTTCTCTGGAACAGAACCACCAAATTAAGACCCGCACAATTTGTAGCGGGTTTTTTTATATCTTGGCGTCAGTACGCTTATGTACACTAAATATGCCCAATTGACTTAACCACTAACAGAGTGATAACCTTCATACCACTACACAACCAAACAAGGGGTATGAAGATGGATACAACCATCCTACGAGCGTTACTTTCAAAAGAATTCTTCGAAAACAATAAGAGCCGCGTACATGCGGGATTGTTCGAAGGTGAAATGAAAGACATCTTTAAAACAATCAAAACTGCACACGAACGTTATGATACCGACTTAACGTTTTCCGAACTGCGCAGTTTGTATGACAACGAAAACCCAATCGCTACGAATGCCTACAAAGCAAACGTCTATGATTTGATGGACGCAATGAAGCGTAGTGAAGAAATAAATCCTGATATCGCCCGTGATCTGATCAGTGGTTTATGGGAACGCGCCGAATGCACACGCCTAGCAAATCTCGCATTAGAGGCTGCGGAAGGTAACAAGGATGCATGGAACAACATTATCTCGCTTGTTGATAAAGGGCGTGAATCCTTTTTGCCAGATGAAGAGATTGAGTTCGCACCAGACGATATCTATGCCCTACTCGAAACAGCAACCGACGCAGGACGTTTCCCATTCAACCTTCGCACACTGCATGAAAAGGTGTACGGGATTGGTCGTCGTGAATTCATGGCAGTATATGCAACGCCGAATGTAGGTAAGACCGCATTCATGTTAACGCTTTGCGCTGCGCCCGAAGGTTGGGCGGACCAAGGCCATTCTATTTTGTACGTCGGTAACGAGGAAGACGTGTCCCGTTCGAAGTTACGCGCAATCATGGCATACACTGGAATGAACACTGCGGACATTCAACTTGATCCACACGCCGCAGTCACACGCTATCAAAACATCAACGACAAATTAAAGTTTTTGAACTTTGTCGATCACGATCTGAACCGCCTTGATGCAATTCAGGCAAAGTACAAATTTGATATCGTCGTAATAGACCAACTAGACAAAATAAACATCAACGGAAACTTTGGTGCCACGCACGAAAAACTGCGCGAGATTTATCGCCAAGCACGGGAATTTGCCAAGCGGCATGACTGTGCAGTGATCGGTATGTCCCAAGCCTCGAACGATGCGCGTGGTAAGACCCGCGTTACTCCATTCGAAATGGAAGGTTCAAAGATCGGTAAGGCTGCGGAACTTGACCTTGCAATCGGTATAGGCGCACTGGACCAAGGCGACGTTGTGGACACCGAACCTGACATGACGCGATACCTAACCGTTGGTAAGAATAAACTTAACGGTTGGCACGGCACAGTAACATGCATGTTGGATTCAAAGGTGTCTCGCTATGTGGTTTAAATCGGCAGTGGTGTTCGACCTAGAAACGAAAACGTCATGGATCGGTGAAGAAAACAAAATCAGAGACAACAGCCCAAGAAACCCAGATAACTTTCTGGTGTCGATCCATTGGAAGTTCTTTGAAAATGTACACGATCCGATCCTGTTACAGCACGATCTGCAAAAGCCAGTGAAAACGGCAGTCATTCAGCATATCGAAAAGAATGAGCCTGACAGTCCAAATGAATTCATCGAAGACTTGAAGCGGGCCGATTGTAATGTCGCCCACAATAAAAAGTTTGACGATGGTTGGCTTGTAGAGATTGGCTTAGAACTACCTGAACACGGTTGGTGTACAATGGTAGGCGAATATATCTTTGCCCGTGGTCAACAGATTGATAAATCATTGAAAGCGACAGCCGAACGGCGGGACGTTACTCGAAAGAAATCTGATCTAATTGATGCAGAGTTTAAAGAGGGTAAAGAATTCTCTGAGATCGAACTTGCAAAGGTTATTGAATATGCAGAGGCCGACGTTCAGTCCTGCGCAGAGATATTCATTCAGCAATTAGAGGATTTGAAACAGCCTGAGAACCAAGGGTTGATCCATACGTTCAAACTGATGAATGAAATGCTTTTCTTCTTAGTCGAGATTGAAAAGAACGGCATTAAAATCGATTTGGATGTACTGGAAGAGGTGGGACGAGAGTTCGAAGAAGAGAAACAGGCCATTCTAAAGCGTCTAAATGAAATTGTACGCGAAGTGATGGGTGATACTCCGATCAACTTGAATAGCGGCCCCGATCTGGTTGCAGTTATATATTCGAGGATCGTCTTGGATAAGGTTTTGTGGAAAGCCACATTCAACCTTGGCCTAGATTCCAAAGGCAAGCCAATGTATCCGCCAAAGTACTCTGAATCGAAGTTTAATCGTACTGTTCGTGAACAGACTAAAGTTGCAAAACGTACAACAGCGATGCACTGCCACGATTGCAGCGGGACAGGCTATATCCAGAAAATAAAAAAGGATGGTACGCCGTATAAGAATAAATCCCCCTGCCCTATCTGCAAAAAGGCGGGTGCGCTGTACGTCGAAACCACACAAGTTGCGGGCCTAAAGATGATCCCAGAGGGCGTGAATGATACGTCTGTGCATGGATTTAAAACTGACAAGGCGACACTGGCGCGTTTGATCGAACAGGCTAAAGATAAAGGAAACCTAATAGCACAAGAGTTTCTGGAAAAGATTGCCCGCCTAAATGCAGTGAATACCTACTTGGATTCATTTGTTACAGGAATTCGAACCTACACTCGAAAGACAGGTTTCCTTCACGCCAACTTTAACCAAACCATTGCTCGAACTGGTCGCCTATCGTCTTCGCAGCCGAACTTCCAAAACTTGCCCAAGGGCGGAAAGTTCCCTGTGCGTCGTGCTATTGTATCCAGATTCGAAAACGGTTCCTTCGCAGAATTTGACTACTCTGGTTTGGAATTCAGAGTCGCAGGGGAAATCAGCCGCGATAAGCAAATCATCGAAGACGTACTGACAGGCAAGGACGTTCACAAACAAACTGCATCTATTATCAACCAAGTCCCTGAGTCTTCGATATCCAAGGATCAACGTCAGGCTGCGAAAGCATATACATTCGCCCCGTTATATGGCGGGCGCGGGTTTGGCGAGAAGCCACACGTCCGCAGATATTTCGAAGAATACTTCGTTCTGTACCGTGGTATGGCGGATTGGCATAAGCAGTTGTTCGATGGTGTATTAGACAACGGCATAGTTCGCATTCCATCTGGTCGAGAATACAAATTTGAAAACGTCCGACGATTGGCGGGTGGTCGAGTTTCGAACGCCACAAACATCGTTAACTATCCCGTACAAGGATGGGCGACAGGCGACCTTGTGCCTCTGGCTTGTGTCAGAGCATTCCGCAAATTTAAGGAACTAAATCTGAAATCAAAATTGGTGCTGACCGTACACGATTCAATCTGTGTGGACCTTCATCCAGACGAACATGACCAAGTTGTTTGCGCTATCCAATGGGCCATGAAGGGCGTGGTTGAAGAGGCGAAAGAGCGTTGGGATTATGACTTCGTATTGCCGTTAGATATTGAAGGATCGAAAGGTAAAAATTGGATGGAACAGGACGATATTCCATTGACTAGTGTACATTGTTAATGGTAATCTAAAGAACCACTAAGAAGAGGACTCAATATAATGAGCAGCACTGAAATTACTACCGTTGACCAAACCGAAGTACAGGCACTACTAAAGCAGTTAGGCACCGTAGAAGACGAACAAATTAAAGTCGCGTTTTTAAACACGCAATATAAGCCCGACGACAAGCAGGGGCGGGATGTTAATAAACACCGTGGGTCGTTTTATCTGAGTAGTCAGACAAACCCTGTATATGCCAAAGAAGTTAAAGCGCGTTTCTTGTGCCAACACTTCCAGTATCGCGTAAGCAATACGGAACCACCCTTCAACACCATCAATAAAACAGTTTTGATGGATGATATTCGTAAGGTTGCAGAACCTATCGATATGAAAGGCGGTGTACGCTGTGGTCGCCCTGATCCAAAGGTCTGGAGAAATCTGGATTCTGAGGATAAGAAAAACTACAGCCACATCAAGGCGTATAGAATTTTGAAAGGCATTGTTACCTATACTGGTGAAACAGCCGATGGTGATGAAGTCACCGTGGAAAATACACCTTTTCAATTGTGGCACAAAGGCATGAACTACATGGGCTTTGACCGCGAGGTGGTAACACCACTGAAAGGTGGACACTTCCATAATACGTGGGTTGATCTTTCCAATAAAAAAGATGGTATGGCATACATTACCAACTTTAATTTGGACTTCAAAACGCCCGCAGCAATGACCCAAGACGTAGTGGATACACTGAAAGTGTTCTTGGACATGGTGAAGCAGGAAAACGATCTAATCGAATCCTCTTGGCATAAAGCGAATGCTCCTGATGGTTATGATGATGCGATAGAGGCTGTTGCTGAAATCCTTCCAGATGACGATCTAGAAGCAGACTTCGTTTAACCCTTTCCAATCAATCTAGAGGGGCTTCGGCCCCTTTTATAACCTCGGAAGGGGATGGTATGTCTTTGTCTATAATTCCTGCACAATTGCAGATGGTCATGGAAAAACTGTCAAACGGCGAACCCGTCGATGTGGCAGAAGAGGTGATCGAAAAAGCAGTAGAAGAATTTGAAGAGGTTTTGCGCAAACAATTAGGGCGCAACAAAGAACCCTTTCGTATTCGCATGTCGAACTTTGGTCGTCCTACTTGCCAGTTACAGATGGAAAAATCTGGGGCAGAACGTTCTAGATCACCTTACAACCATATTCTGCGCATGATGATTGGTGACGCTGTTGAGGTATACCTGACAGCCCTACTCCGTATTGCGGGTGCTAACATAACAGGTGGTAAGGACGTTGTTTCGTTTCCTGTTGGCGACACCACGATCAAGGGCGAGTCCGATATCGACTTCGATGGTAAGGTTTGGGATATCAAATCGTCTTCACCTTGGGCCTACAAGAACAAATGGTCTAAAGGCTACCGCGCATTAGCAGAAGACGACAGTTTTGGTTACATAGGCCAACTGTACGGCTACTCTGCGGGCCAAGATAAGGAAATGGGCGGTTGGGTAGTCGCTGATAAATCGTCTGGTGAAGTGATCTTTGTGGATGCGGAACCAAAGAGCGGTGAACTATCCGAACTATACATGAAACTGTCGGATAGTGTTCGCAAAGTCGAGAGCGATGCGCCATTTGAGCGTTGCTTCGAAGACGAAGAAGAATTCTTTAATCGTAAGCCTACAGGTAATCGTCGCCTCGGAACACAGTGTTCATTCTGCGACTACAAACACGCGTGTTGGGACAACTTGCAATACAAACCGCAAGCGCAGTCCAAAGCACAGAACCCACGTCACTATTGGTACACGGAATACAATGAAGCGGAACCTGAATAGGCGGGCGATACAAGCAGGGTATCGTTCTGGCCTTGAAGACAGGGTTGAGAAAGAACTTAAAGAGGCGGGATGTAATGCAGAGTATGAGCCATTCAAAATCCCATACACAGTACCCGCCTCTGAACACAAATACACACCTGATTTTGTCCTAGAAAACGGGATCGTGATCGAAACCAAGGGGCGGTGGGATATCGACAGTCGAAAGAAGCACAAACTCTTGCGGCAACAGTATCCAGACCTCGACCTAAGAATGGTTTTCTCGAACTCCAAGGGCAAAATCCGCAAAGGGGCCAAGACCCGATACTGCGACGTGTGTGAACAATTGGGAATACCTTACGCCGATAAGTCTGTTCCCGAAGAATGGATCAAAGAGAAGACAAACAAAAAGTCTCTCAAGATCATAGAAGAATTGAGGAAGTGACATGGCACAAGAAGACCTAAAAGCACCCAAAGACTCTGTTCGCATTACCATGCGCATGGAAGACAACACCGACTTGCGTGTTTCCTTGGGGTGGAACTTTTCTGACGATCTTGAAGAGGTTGCGGAAGAGAACCTTCGCTACATTGCGGAAGGTGTCATGTACTTGCTTGCAAACCAGATCGACGACCTAATCCAGATTGGCCTCAACCTAGATGAAAATCGGACACAGGAACCGTTCGAACATGACGGGGTAGTTATCCCGTTCCCTACTACACAAACCAAACATTAGGAGTGAATATGAAAGCACATATGCCACCATTTCCCGATGTAGATAATGTTCATACGTTCGATGAAGTGAACAAGCCAGAGCATTACAATTTCGGTGAAATCGAAGCCATTACATACATCAAAGATAACTTAGGTGAGGGCTTCATTTATTACCTTGATGGTAACATTAAAAAGTACCTTCACAGATACCAATACAAAGGCAAACCGCTTCAAGATTTGAAGAAAGCGCAGTGGTATCTAAACCAATTAATTAACGAATTTGAGGGTAAGCAATGAACCTAGGCGAATACCAACATCAGGCATCTAAATTTGCAATCTATGACGATGCCGACATTGTTGTTTATCCCGCACTTGGACTTGTATCAGAAGCAGGGGAAGTAGCGGGTAAAGTAAAGAAAATCCTACGGGATCAAAATGGGCAGATGCTACTGCCAGAGAACCGTGAAGCAATCAGTAAAGAGATTGGTGACGTGCTATGGTACATCGCCGCTCTTTGCAGCGACCTAGACATCGATCTAGACGAGGTTGCGCAAGAAAACCTGAACAAACTCAATAGCCGACTACAGAGGGGCGTATTGGGGGGTTCGGGCGATAATCGGTGATCCACTACGTTAACCGAACATTTTGTTCATCAGATTGCAGGAACATGGAATGTTATCGGTTTTTTGATGGGGGGGTTCGTACCGATCTAGAAAAAAACAAGATTGAATACGAACTCCACGATTTCTCGCGTGTTTGCGAAAACTACACTAAACCAAATGAGGGAAAAAATGAAAAATAACTATCTACCAACAGACTACCAATCGTTCATTCACACAAGCCGTTATGCACGTTGGTTGGAAGAAGAACAACGCCGCGAAACGTGGCCTGAAACAGTACAGCGTTTCATAGATAATATTGTTGGTAATAAAGTAGATGAAAATACCAAAGACGAATTATACTTTGGTATCTTGAATTTAGAAGTCATGCCATCGATGCGGGCAATGATGACTGCGGGTGCAGCGGCGAACCGTGACAACACATGTTTATACAATTGTTCTTACGTCGCCATTGATGATCCTAAAGCATTCGACGAAGCGATGTTTATTCTACTTTGCGGGACAGGCGTAGGGTTCTCTTGTGAACGCCAGTACGTCCAAAAACTACCCGAAGTACCAGAACAGTTATTCGACTCTGAGCATACGATTGTAGTACAGGATTCGAAAGAAGGTTGGGCAAAAGCATTCCGTTTATTGGTATCTATGTTGTATGCGGGCGAAATTCCAAAGTGGGATGTAAGCAAAGTACGTCCTGCGGGTGCGCGACTAAAGACATTTGGCGGACGCGCCTCTGGCCCTGCACCACTAGTCGATCTATTCAACTTCACAATTAAGAAGTTTAAGGAAGCAAAAGGTCGCAAATTGGCGTCAATTGAGGCCCATGATATTATGTGTAAGATTGGAGAGATTGTTGTGGTAGGCGGAGTTCGTCGCTCCGCTATGATCAGCCTATCAAACTTGTCAGATGATCGTATGCGTCACGCTAAATCAGGCGAATGGTGGGATGAACCAGAAAAAAATATCTATCGTTTTGGGTATCGCGCTCTTGCGAACAATTCTGTTGCGTACACTAAGAAACCAGACGCCATGTCATTCCTGCGCGAATGGACTGCGTTAGCAGAGAGCGGATCGGGCGAACGCGGCATCTTTAATCGTCAAGCATCTCAAAAACAGGCGGCAAAATATGGACGCCGTGATCCAAATGCCGACTACGGGACGAACCCGTGCAGTGAGATAATTTTGTTAAATTCGCAGTTTTGCAACCTTTCGGAGTGCGTAATTCGTGGTTCAGATTCTAAAAAAGATATTCTCAGAAAAATCCGTTTGGCATCAATTCTGGGAACTATACAGTCCACCTACACAAAGTTTCCATACTTGCGAAAAGTGTGGCAGCGAAATACAGAAAAAGAGCGTTTGCTTGGTGTGTCACTCACGGGGATAATGGATAACCCGCTTACCAATGGTAAAGAGGGCGACCTTCCCGCGCTACTATCGGAAATGCGTGAACATGCAGAGAGCGTAAATGCCGAATGGGCAGACAAACTAGGCGTCGAACCTTCTGCGGCTATCTGCGCGGTCAAGCCAAGTGGGACGGTCAGCCAACTTGTTGACTCGGCTTCGGGAATCCACGCACGTCATTCACCTTATTATATCCGTACTGTGCGCGGCGACAACAAAGACCCGCTTACACAGTTTATGATTGACCAAGGTATTCCAAGCGAACCATGTGTATACAAAGGTGATACCACAACCGTATTCTCGTTCCCTGTGCGTTCGCCTGAACAGGCTGTTACTCGAAACGACATGACTGCGATTGAGCAATTGGAAATGTGGTTGATGTATCAGCGTCACTACTGCCACCATAAACCATCTGTGACTATTTCAGTCCGAAACGATGAATGGTTTGAAGTAGGCGCGTTCGTCTATAAGCATTTTGATGAAATGTCTGGTGTATCGTTCCTTCCACATGCGGATCATACTTATCAACAGGCACCATACCAAGAGGTTGGTAAATCAGAGTATGATGAACTACTCGCGTTAATGCCTGAGAGCATCGATTGGGACGGTCTTCACGAATACGAAAAAGAAGACACAACCAAAGCATCCCAGACTTTTGCTTGCACTGGCGGAACATGCGAAATAGTGGATATTAGTGCTTGATCTTAAAAGCCACTAGTAATAACATATAGGTATGCTCCTTAAAACAAAACATAACGATCCCCTACCTACCCACATCGAACAAATGCTTGATGTTATGGGGGTCGTTATTCGTAAGGTGCATACCGAACCCACCCCAAAATTAAACAGGGAACCCCGCGTCACTATTCTAGACGAAAATGGGGAACCAAACTTTTAGAGTATAATTTGTCAAAAAACGCACGGCGTCATGTACGACGAAACAAAGAGCGTTCTGAACAAACACACTCCCGAAAGACAATACCCGAACTAGTTGCTCAGACACCTCGGCAGCGCGACTACATCAATGCGCTGTTACAGGACGATCTGATATTCTGTATTGGGTATGCAGGGACAGGTAAAACATATGTAAGCGCAACCGCCGCCGCACGGTTTTACCAAGAACGCTCAATCACCAAGATTGTAATCACCAGACCGAACATTGCATCAGGCAAGGGCATAGGCTTCTTTCCTGGGACACTACAAGAGAAGATGTCACCTTGGGTTGCCCCAATCATCGACGTTCTCATAAAGCATCTAGGCAAATCATCTGTCGAGATAATGTTAAAACATGGTGATATTGTAATCGAACCCTTCGAAACACTGCGAGGCAAATCATTCGAGAATGCATTTGTTTTATTAGACGAGGCGCAGAACTGTACCTACCACGAACTAAAGATGTTTTTAACTAGGTTAGGCGAAGGTTCCAAAACAGTCATAAACGGCGATGTTATGCAGACTGATCTGGCCCACAATAGCGGCTTGCGTAAGATCATAACAATCGTCAAACAACAATTACTCCCATTCCCTATTATTGAATTCCAAGAAGAGGATATCGTTCGAAGCGATATTTGTGCGACTTGGATTAAGGCGTTTGGCAAACATGAGAGGTCCGAATGACTGAATACTGGTTAGCATTTTTACTATATCTACTAGGCGTACTATTTGTAATGCTATTACTCGAACCCGCCGAAGACCGTGGTTCGGGCGGGCTAATGCGCTTGGCGTTTTTCTGGCCTCTAGCAACGCTTTGGATGATATTTATGGAAATAGTAGGGCCACCAGACGAAGAATAGCACAAAAAAACCCCATAGATCATTGACCTACAGGGCGGATAAAAATATAATGTACAGTAACTAGGGGGTGGTACCCTTGGTTCCTTATATGCAAGTTCTGTACTTGCAGTTTGGTTGGGCGTTTGGGGTGGTACTCTGCGCTTTGTGTAGTAGCCCCCTAGGTTCGCCCTAGGGGGTTATTTCTTATTCAAACCCCAGAATTCTCAAGAATGGGTTCACAGTACCACCAATATCGTTAGCAGCCATTTCCCGCGCCTCTTGGATTTTCTTATACTCATCCGCAATAATCGCTTCTAATTGTGCCGCTGCCTCTACTGCGTCAAAGTCGTCGTCAGGCGAAGCGTCCTCACCGCGTAACATACCAGAACGATATAAGAATAGTCTCGCACCTTCCGCAATCTTTTCTGGCGTCTGCATCCTATCCGCCTCACCAAACATGCCCTCTGCAACACGCACAAAGTAATCTGGATCGTTTAGCATTTCGATTGCCAGTTGATTTGCGGCGTCCTCATTGAAGGTAAGTTTTCTAGTAATCGCCTGACCACCAGAGCGTACAACCGCACCTACACGGCTCAATACGCCGAAGTAGAACGTTACCATACGGTCAAAGGATTGTGCCGCTTCTCTGTTAACGGCGGTAGCACTTTCACCTAATACTGGTTTAGCAAGTTTGAGGCGCGTTTCGTCACCCGCTTGCATCAAAGCACGTTCTAAGCCAACCATAAATCCTGGATGTGTCTCTCCAAATACTTCTTGGCCCGCTTTGAGAAGTTGCGTAATGTCCACTTCCTCCGCCGTTACCTTGGCTGAGGATACTGCACGGTCACCCGAAATATTTCTAGAATTACCGAAGAATTCTTTGCGTAATTTCTGGGCCATTGCAGCCTGATATCCTTCGATCAACAAAGGATCACCAGACGTTAGGATGCGCTCGTTTAGATTAGAGAATACGCCGCTGTTTTTGCCTTTTGCAACGTCGTCAAACGCCTCTTCAAATACTTTAAATCCACGCTGCCAAGGGACACCTTCTTTCTGCCAGAACAATTTAAACTGTCCTTCAAAGATATCTGCTTTAGCCTGTGCAAGTGTGGCCTGAGACTCTTTTAGAGCCTGTTCTAGAACCTCACGCGGCTTGGCTGCGCTGCGTAGACCGTCCCGTATCTGTGCAATACGCTCTGCGGCCTCTGGAACGTTGTCTAGTGCTGCGCCAAACGTCTGTAGGTCTGTAATGGCCTGTATGAGTACATCCTCAGAGATTTCACCCGCTACATCAAACCGATTTGCGATTGGCTCTAGAACCTTCGCCATAACGTAGTTAACAGCGTTCATTGAATTCATGTTAGTGACGTAATCACTATCCAAGAATTGCATCAATTGGTCTGCGGATGCTGCATAGTCGTTGGATAGACCTTGGCGAACTTGCATACGCGCTTGGTCCCTAAAGTCCACTGGACCCTCAACACGTTTTAGATCGTATATACGACCAATGACACCATCGCCCACAGTGTCGAAGTAGATATTACTGTCGAATTGTTTAGCAATTTCCACGGACTCTTTTAAAGCCGCGCCATTGATGCCCGTACCCGCTGCGTCCAGTAGAGGACCGTCGATGAACTTAACGAATTCGTCTAGTCTTCGCGCTGCACCCAAGGCTTTAGTGTTTCCTGCGTTTGCCGCCTTAAATAGCGCGTCTTTGGCAACGGCTGCGTCCCTGCGAACTGTTGCGAAGAATTTACCATAGTCGGTTATTCCCGCATCATTAAGCATTACGACCATGTTTTGAAACGCATCATCTACATTACCACCTTCGGGGATTTCAATGGATTTTAGTAGCGTTTTAAAACCACCATCAGGCAGAACGTCTATTGCGGACTCTAATTCGGAAAGGCTCATTCCACTCAGACCCTCTTCCAATACATCAGGGTCAAGTTTTCCGCCATTTCCAGTAACGGCAGAATATAATTCGTCGCGCTGAGAAGTTAGTTCGTCTAGTCCCTCGTCTATCGCGTCAATGATATCATCGACACGTCCTCTGGCGACAACCTCTGGGTCGATGCCCGTACGGTTTGCAAGGCTCTGTAGGGCATCCGCAAACAGTGGATCGCTTACCATAGCCTGTTGAATTATTTCTTCCTGCGCACGTATGTTAGCCTGATTAACCGCAACGTCGGACTCGCTTTGTTTAAGAGTAGCCATATCCTCGGCTTGCATTGTGCGTAGTGAAGCGTCCGCTGCTTCCTCGCCGCCTAGAGTATTAACTGCATTGCCTAATCCTGCGTCTACCTCACGGGAAACGGTTCCTAGGGTATCAGCGATCTCGGTGCCACCTTTGGTTATAGCCGCTTTATCAATGCCCGCAGCCCGTTGCAGTAGTGTCCGTATAGTCGCATCATCCGCACCGTCTTCAATGCCACGGCGCAGGGCGTCCATCGCAGTTGTTTTAAATTCAATATTATCAATTAACTCGCCATCCATCTGAATGAATACATCTTGGTTTGCTTTGATAATATCAACGATTTCACGCTTTAGTGCTTCAGGGTTATCTGCACCGCCCGCAAGTTTGTTTAATACTTGTTCAACAACAAATCGTTCTTTGGTGCTTTGCTTAAATCCACCAATCCATGCAGCGGGTCCGAAAGAATATGCGGTACGTGTCACCCATGCAGCACCCTCAATAGTCGCTGTAGCAGGGGCAGCAACCGCAATCGCTTCCATTAGAATGTTGCGTTTCTTATCATACAACTCTTCAAAGTTATCCGCATTCGGATCAGTGTTTAAAGATGCTACGGTTTCGAAGCCCTGTAGCCAATCAAATGCTCGGTCATCACCAATGAGCATTGTTCCTGAGTCCGCGTCTAAACCCGCAGCCATATATGTCTCTGCACGAACAAACCGTGAAAGGCTAGATAGTCCACGCGCTGTTGTAGGAGATAACTTTGAAAGGTTTGTTGTCACAGAGGTTGCGGCACCAGACAATACGCGCCCTGCGGCGGTTGCACCAACTGCTTTACGAACGCCCTTTTCTGCTAGTTTACCTACACCAAACCCGCCGCCTAATTCAGAGACACCTTTTAGTAGTGCATTATACCACTTATCCCCTGCGTCCGCTTTGGATAGGTTTTGATCAAGCCATACTGCCCAACTTTCGTTAGGGTCAATCTCTTCATCATTCCATTCTGCAACGGCAAGATCGCCCACCAACGCAGCCGTGATAGCAAAGTTACGCGCACCATCGCGTACACCGTCTGTAATCTTTTGGGACATAGGAACACCGACGCCGCCAAACATTCCTGATACGGGGCGCGGCACTCGAATTCCGTTGTAGACTAGTTCACCAATCGCATTACGCTCTGTGTCTGGGTGATTTTCATATTGCTCGTAGATTTCATAAGCAATTTCTAGGCGTTCGCGGGCGTCCTGCCCTAGATCATCCGCAACCTGATACATTCCCCAATCGGGATCGGGCAGATCGATGATAGTCTCTGGTGCGTCTGCGGCTTCAGTATTAACTGGAATAGGTTGTTCAGACGTAGTGTCCACATTAAGCGTGTCTATTACCTGTGCTTGGTCAGTAGTCACAGCACTATCTGTTGGTTGGTTGTTTGCTAATTCATCGTCTGTGCGCCGTTGCGCCATTTCGATGACTTCCTGATCAGCAAACGACAAGAAATTAGGGTCTAGGTCTGGGTTTTCGCGTTTCTCCGCATAATCCTCACCACCAAGGGGCTGTGTGCTTTCCTGTGCGTCTGGTTGGGGTAGTTCCTCACCAACAGGTGATTTAACGGTACTGGACAAGCCCATTTCGTCTTGTGGTACTTCACTAACGCGCTGCGGTGAATCTGTGTTTTCATACCTAGGCCCACCGTTTTCGGGAACAAGGAAAGTTAGTGGATCCGATGAACTATCCGATGTTAGTGCGTCTGGCAATGGCCCGAAAACGTATGGGGAATTTTCTTCCTCCGCCGTAATGTCATCAGTACCGTCTAAAATTGAATAGTATTCTTCAAGCAATTCATCGGTAAGTTCACCCTCGTAGTAGAAGGTTTCTTCATTGCCGTTTTTGCCTACAAGTGTAATCTCTTCCATAGTAGGCTCCTACTTCGCTTTAATTGTGACTTGCGTTCCCTTTTCGGTAACAACAGTAATTTTATCACCGTCTACCGCTACGATTTCACGCCCGTTATATGTTCCACCAACAACGTATTTTGATGTAGCAGTTTCAGGCTTCGTAGGTGGTGCAGCGATGGGGCTTTCAACGTTTGCAGTGAATAGTGCATACGCGGCTTGCGCTTGCGTATTACCTTCAATCAATTTTTCTAGGCGAGATATGTTATCGGATTCCTTGAAGAAACTAATTCCTGTACGGGCTTCCCATGCAGCCGCGCTACCACCCTCGTAAGACGTATCAAATACTGAGCGTTCTAGTGCAGTCGCCTTGTTGATTTTGTCTTGGAAGTATTCGCGCATTAATTGCTTTGTTACTTCGGGGTCGGTTGCACTAAACACGCTTTGTAGGCGTTCGAAGTCTTTGTTAGACATTGCATTTCCGCGCTGTCCTTCTAGACCGCCAATTTGGAATGTAAGCAAAATCATATTTGCCTCAAACATTGCGCGTTGTCGTGCCAAAGGTGATGTGATTGTCTCCAATCCTTTGCCCGCAGCAACCTGTGCAAGAGCATCGAAATCAATCTGGTCTGCCACCTGTGCGGCTGTAACTGTCTTATCCACAGACGTATCTGTGAATATGGATTGCAGCATATTAACGGCAGTGATAACTTCGTTCGCTGTACCTACAATGTTTTTACCTAGGCGGGCAGCATTTCTAGTAACCTCTGGCGTGTTTTCTACTAGTGTATAGGTACGTGCGGCAAGCGGCATAGATGAGACAAGGGTATTTGCATACTGGCGATACGTGTTACGGTCTTTCGACATCGCATTGTAAATTTTTGTATGCTCTTTCCACTCTTCGTCAGTGACTACCTCATAGCGAGGTTTACCCTCTTCTGTTTTACCTATGTCGTAAGATTTACCGTCCGCATCAACGTATTCGAATTCCGATCCATTGTAACGCTTAGTAACGTTAATTTCGGACCAAGTACCATCCGCATTAACTTGAACGATCTTAGTTTCACCCTCTTCTTTAATGCTTTCCTCTGCGCGTACCGCTTGTAGGTTTGAAGAAATTAGTTGATCAATCTCAGCAATCTGGGTCATATCAGGGTTTTCCATGCGTGAAAGAACACCACGGCGTGTATATAGTTCTACCAGATCAGGCAACTTAGCGTCTTCTGGGTTAGCCGCCTCAATCGCTTCTAGCATCTGAGGAAGAGTAACACCCTTAAACAAATTGAATGCTGCTACGTCGTCTTCTTTTCCGCTCTCAGCCGCTTGCTGTAGAGTATAATAGCGTGTGGCAATGAATGAACGGGTTAGTTTTTCGCCCGCTGCTTCGTCGGCATATGCACTATTTAAATCAATTAGTGCGGCGGCGTATCCCGCAGGAAGAGCCTCTTTTGCTGTTTTATCTAGTTGATCATAGTATGCGTATGCCGCTAGTACCGCGCCCTTATTTGTAAGTTCTTTAATTGGCGTTAGGTTAGGGTCCATTTCTGCAAACTTAACGCGCAGATCAGCAAGCGCACCAGTGTAGGCTGTTGTAGTGGGGATATTAAACGCCTTAATCTCTGCTTCGATTGCCTCAATATCGTCGATAGAATTAACGCTTGATAATGATGGTGGCTCTTTAATTTCACCATTCATAAGTGTAGTGTTATAACGTAAACTAGACGATGGTGGTACAAGGACAGAGCGTCCTGATCGAACCTGATTATAAAGTTCTAGTTCACCAGTTGATTCAAGATACTTTCTAAAGTTATCGTCCGCTTGCTTAATATAATAGTCTTTGTTTAGACCAAAGAATGAGTCAACCACACGTTCGAACAGCGGCTTTTCACCAGTGTCCGTTTGCGTTTCAGTTTCAGGGGCGAGAGGTGCAGAGCGCATCTCTGTACTATTACGGAACGTACCTGAATTATCCTCTGCAAGTTCTACCTGCCAAGGCTCATGTGACATGCGGAATGTAAGTCCGTACTGTTCCATATGACTATGAATACGATCCCGCGTTTCAGGATCAATCCGATCAAGGCGCGTACCATCGAACATAAGGTCGGCTGCTTTACCTTGCTGATGTTTAGACGAACCAGGAAGTGCTACATACTGGCGTAGTCCTGTACCATTAAATCTAGAAGCCCACTTTTCACCCGCCGCCTCTGGACCTAGGTTAGCAACGTCTGATTTCCATTCATTTACATCTGTGCTGCTAAATCCGTATTTGCCCATATTCTCTGCGACGATATTGGCCTGTATGCCCGCATCACGGTAACCAGAGAACACAGTAACCTTACCTTTAAGGTCTTCTGGTAGGGTAGACATGGCAGTATTTAGATTGTTACGGAATGCATCATTCATGCCACTGATAGAGTCATCGCGTGTAGCGGCATTGCCAGATAGCATGATGCTGTTCATTTCATTGTCGAGAGACATGTTGGTTGGATCGGCTGCGATGCTTTCAAACGCACCACGGGCGATAGCAGTCTCGAAACGCTCAGTAACGTACTTTGGGTCGTCGTATGTCTTTAGATCGTTTACAACGAGGGCTAGAGCGTCAGACTCGCGTATGTGAGTAGGTAGGGACGTATTGCCAACAATACCCTTTGCTTGCGCTAGTAGGGCGGCGTCTGCACGTTCCTGTGCCTTGGTCTTCTCCTTTTCGGATTCCCAATTACTGATTTTCGTCCGCAAAAGATCGTCGCCAAATCTTGCGTTTCGCTCTTCCCTAGCATTTCGCTGAGTAATAAATCCGTCCGCAAAACCCGTTGCGAATGCGTCAAACTTCGCGCCCATTACTAAACCTCTTGCTCTTCATCTGTTTCACTTCCAAATCCAAGCATGGCGGCTTGTTCTTCTTCACTCGCAACTTCCGCAGGAATGCTATCTGCCCCCATTAGACCGCCCTCTGTAGGCTCTTCCTGTTCGACAGGCTCTTCTAGTGGGTTGCTATCGGGTAGTTCGTCGTTATCGCCCATTGCAAATTTGAGCATAGTAGACGACATACGTTCAAAGTCTTCATCTATACCCAAGTCATAATCAATTCCCGCGTCTTCCGCTAAGATTTGCATAAGACGGGCTATCGGACCCGCCGCAAGAATTGCCATGTCGATTTGAAATTTACCTTTACCAATATTTGAAAGCATACCGTAGGAAACAAGTACAGAAATAGGTACGCCGACTTTAAGAAAAGACATAAGCCCGTTTAGGACTTCTGGTTGCATAGTCTTTCCAATCATGTACTCAACTACGTCATCATAATCTATCAAATCTGGGGGGCGATGCCAAGGGTAATTCTTAGGATCACTAGTTAAGTTTTCTCCTGGGATGGGTCCATCAAATATCATCTTCGGCCTCCTCTTTTTTAGATTTAGAAGGTGCCTCGGCGCGATCTTTTAATTCTTGTGCAAAATCATCAAAGTATTCTGGCGTGTACTTTAGGCCACCTTCTTTGGCAGCGTTTAAGTTTTCAGGCATACGCCCTTCCATGAATGCTTTTATTGACTTTTCAATGGCTTCTTCAAACTTCATTGTACGATCATCCCGTAGTTAACCCGTAGGTATCCATCTGGCCCCTCTGTAACCGCATCAGGCATAATCTCCTGAACCTCTTGCGCGATTACACCGAACGCGGGTTGGTCGCCCACTAGTTCTTTTGCTTCCTCTGTCCACTTCCAACGGTATAACTTAATACCATTACTTAGGGTAGTAAATTCGACTACATCCTCTTTCAAACGTTCATCAGAGAAGAATGAGAAAATTTTAAGTGCGGCAGATTTTAGGAACGGTAGTGCTTTGCTTACAAGGAAAGATTTTCCTGCGGAAACCGCCGTACTGATTAGTTCACTTCCGCCCGCTGATCCTGCCCAATTACCTACAATCTTACCGATTGCATCCATCGCAGTTGATTTTCTAGATGCAGCATCGATCTGTGCTACCAAGATTTTCATTTCACGGTCCAATGCACTTTCACTGGATTTCCAACTGTAGTCCAACAAAGCATCTGCGCGATCCCACAAACGGCTCTGCGCCTCAGTAGTAATGTCGAATAGATTTTTAACGTCTAGTGCAGCCGCTTCATATGCCATTTCCGCTTCTGCCATAGTGATCTCTTGACGCCACTTAGCGTTCGCAAGATCGATGTTGTACTGCATCGTATTGTAGAATTCTTCGCGGCGATTTTCCAATGTAGCATTAAATTCGCGGGTATCGTTAATCTCGCCCGCATTAAACTTTGCCATGCTGTTCATCTGTTCGACGTTGAACTTAGAGATCGATGCACCTAGTTCGTCGTAGAATTTCTGGAAATCATTTGCAGCATCCGCAGCAAACATACGCGCAGCGTTCTCAGACTTTGCGTCCTCTAGAATAGACTGAACGCGGGCCTGTGTATTAATCACCGCCATTTGCTGTTCATTGTCTAGATTTTTAAGGTCGATTGCCAAGAACGCTTTTGAGTTCTCAATAGCAGTCTGCATACGCGCATCAAGATTAAGTTGATCCATCTTGGCGAGAACGTTCGCACGGTTAATCGTAGCAGTCTGTTTATTGTCTAGGTTAGTAAGCGTTACCGTCTGAAAGAACTGTGCCTCTTGCTGTGCAATAGGAAGGGTCGCTTCCATGATAGCAGTAGATAGGGCCGCTGTAGCCGCTGTTCCAGACATGCCTTTAAACGCCGCGATGCGAGACACATTGCGGGCGGTTGATTGCGCCCAAGACGGGATAACAGGCTCACCGTTTGGACCAGTAAATTGTTGGGAAATAATATCAAGTTGACCCATCACAGTCGCCTTAGTGTCGGTGTAATTACCTTCACCAAGTTCTTGGGCCAATAGTTTACCCGCGACTGTCGAAGTATCGATCATCGTGGATATGTTCTGGGATGCAAACTGTGTTAGTGCCTCACCAGTGTAATTCTTTGTACCATCCGCATTAATGCCAGTAGCCGTACCCTTCATGTCGATTTGCTCGGCTTCGATGATTGCCTCTTCGGACAATTCACCTGTGGCGGCTGTACCTTGCGCGTCTACTACATCATCAAATGTATCAACGGCATCATAAGTAGTAGCACCAGGATTTTCTGGTGTAGTCTGGATCGTCTGAGCGTCGGCTGTAGTAGTTTCAATGTTTAGGCCCGCTGCATCGCCTTGTGCGTAATCAGCGTTTGGGTCCATCATACCATCAGTACCATCGATAGTCGGTACTTGGTTGCTCATTTGCATTTCAGGCGTAAGGAAAGACGTAGGATCGTTTACGATATCCTGCGCTGTTTCTAAACCAACATTCGGATTAGTATCTACTTGGCTTAATAAAGAACCGTTACCTGATCCGCCTGTATTAACTGTATTTGGATTGACTAGGTTTCCGTTACCGTCACCTACTGTCAGGGCATTATTAGCCAAGTCCTGATACTGTTGTGTTCCTTCGTTTGCGACGGGAGTATCAGTATTTATGGCGGTATTTGCCGCTACTGCTAATGTTGAACCCACTACTTGATTAATCGCCATCGCGTTTATCCCGTTCTTGATTACATGCTCGGATTGTGTCTCGTAGTTCCATGTAATCTATGACTACGCGCTCTACGGCTGTTCCTTCACTGGGCAGCGACAAAATCTCAGAGGCTAATTGTTCATTAAATTCAGACGAATATCGTTTTATTGGCGGGCAATAAATTTCTAGATCAGTCTTATAAACCGTTCCCGCGCAGCCGCTTAACAATGTCGTCACGGCTAGAAGGGGTATTACCTTCGATATCATTGTTATGTTGCTCCATAGACTTGTAAAAATCAGCGCGATCTGTCTCAGTCTCTAGAGCGTCCTCTAAGGCTTTGGACCTTTGTATCTGCTTTTGGTCCCGCCGCCCTAAAACGTATAGGATAGGTAGCAGGACCGCCAACGCGCCGATGATGTATGTTTTAAGTTTTCCTGTAAGAAAACCGAACATTATCGGTCACCCTCATTATGGTCTTTGATACGGGCGTATGCGGCTAAACCGATCCCCGCCATAGCAACAACAAGAAAAATTAGTTTCAGGTTTTCGCTGTAGGGTACTAGACCTTGCAATTGTCCAGAAATTTCATTCGCCATTGTAGCAGCACCCGCTACACCTACCCCCGCCATTGTCTTACTTTTTGCAAGAGGCTTTGTGGCGGCTTGTTCGACCTTCTGCGGCGGCAAATCTCCGCCATTAGACGGTAGGTCTGCATCCATGCTGAAAAGGGCTGCTTCCGCAGTACGACGGCGAGTAAGGCCACGAACGACACTTAATTCTCCATTCACGCGGGCTTTGTTCCAACGCATGATTTGCTCTGGTACGTCCTCGTACTTGCCGACGTTCAAGCGTTTTAGAAGCGTTGATTTCTGGAAGTTTGGTCCGCCGATGTTGAATATTAGACTACATAGACCATCAAACTGGTTTTGGGTCAAAGGTACATTGACGTGCCGCTTGATTACGTCTTCGCACCATTTGAGGTCTTCACGTAGCCGCGCTTCGGCTTCGTCTTTAGTAATCCGCATTCCGCTGCGAACGCCCTTGGTACTTCCGTACCCAATCGTCCACTTTCCTGCGACACAGCGATAACTGTGTACCATTCCATCGTCTGCGACTCTATGAAGACCTTCGAACGATTTGATTAAGTTAATGCCCGTTTGAGAAATAGATTTCGGGTGCATTGTATATTCCTTTCGAGTGACCCCCCCGAAAGTTTATTAGCGGTAATATCCCATCAGGCCGCGACCAGAACGTGACGCTCCACGGTTACGTGCAGGGGATAGGTTGCCCATTCCGTAGTTACCGCCCATTTGGAAATATTGCTGTTGTTGTCCCGCAAGTGCATCAAAGGCTGCAAGCAACTGGTTCATGTCCAATTGGCCTTGTCCTACCCGTTGCCCCGACTGATCAAACGCCGCCAACAATAGGTTACCGCTTTCGTCAATGGCCCGTGCAATTGTATTGCCATTTTGATCAACTTGCTTGGAGATAAGACGCCCGTTTGCATCAAATGAATTAGATAGTTGCGTATACTGTTGACGCAAGTTTTGATCCATTCGATCACCCTGCGTATTAAGGATTTGGCGAATGTTATCCAATTTTGATGCGAACATTTGACCATCTTCGAAACCTTGGTCAGTTTGGCGATCAACACCTGTTGCCACTTCTTTAGCAATTCGCGCATAGTCGATTTCCAGAGTATTTTGGTTTTGTGATATACCAGAAACCGCAGGGGCCGCTGCCTGTGCAGTCTGCATACCCGCCACAGATTGTGCCATATCAGATTGGCCTTGGCGTACTGCGTCGAAACCGCCTGTGACCTGATCCTGAATATCGCCAACTTTGCGTCCTAGGATTTCTGTGTTTTGGTTGTAATCGTCTTGGAATGCAGTCAAGCCTTGCTGTAGGCCCGCCTGACCTTCCAACATCGTGTCTTGGTTTCCTGCCAAGTCTGCATAATACGTTGCAGCACTCTCGCCGTACTTATTGATTAGGTCTGTCATAGACGCCTGACCAGTAGCCAACAATTCAGACATTGCTTCGCGGTCTGCCATCGCAGCGTCAAAGCCTTGGCCCATATCTGTACCAAGTGTCTCAACGGAATCGACAACACCTGTCATTTGAGAACCTAGTCCAGTAACACCTTCGTTGATTGTACCCAACTGAGAGTCAACGCTATCAAAGCGTCCTGTCATGTTGTTGAAACCAGTTTGTGTGGTGCTATCCAAGGCGGAGATTTTAGACTCAACGCCTGATAGGTCTACGCTAGGTGCGGATGAAACCGCAGAAAGGATTTGTTGCTGACCTGACGCTAGATTAGACTGTCCCGTTTTGAGGGCGTCTTGGTTACCAATAATGGTTCCCTGACCCTTTGAAAGTTCACCTTGACCGTCCGCCAACGTTTGTTGGTTCTGCGTAATAGTCTCTTGGCCTGTCTTAATCTCATTAATGCCCTGCGTTGCCGCTGCCGCATTGTTATCGATAGACGTAGCGATATTAGATTGGTTTGAGGTGATAGTCTCGTACTGCTTATCGCCCAATCCTGTTTGTACGTTAGTTGTACTTGATTTCTTACCCATTACATTTTTCCTTCATGGATTTTATTAGTGGTGTCTTTACCTAGTCTAATCCAATGGACTTTCTGAGGTCCGTATACAGATTGGCACGTATCGCTCATCTGTTTCCAAACCTGTTTGAAGTGACCAAAAGGTGCAAGCATCCAAACGCCCCACAACTGATCGCCACTTCTCTTGGCGTAGTCATCCAGACTAGGACTAAATTCCCCTCGCGCAAAGGCATCTGCCTGTTCGTTAGTGAACCAACACCACGTTGTTAATCCTGCGGGGGTTTTAACGCCGTTAGGCTTTTCCGCGTAATAAAGGACTGCGTTACCTGTAGTTAGCGGATTAATAAAATCAGTAACAAATTCTGCTACCGTAAGATTGTTGGCATGTTCCGTATGAGAAAACAGATATATGCCATCAAGAATATCTTGGGGGGTGCTAGGCATGAAATTTTCCGATGTTATAGGACTTATTATAGCCCGAAACAAGGGGTTATTTCAAGGTGTACTAGCACCCTCTTAGCAATTATGGCTTAGTAGGCCAATCGTTTTCGTCTACGTTAGGCCATTCTGTATGATCTGGCATGTCACGTAGGGCTTGACGGTATGTAACCCATGCCGCAGGAGCCGTTGTGCCCGCTTCAAGAGACTTAACAACAACCCAATCACATTCTGCTAGTTTCATGTCTCGGATTGCACGATTAGTTTTTTCCGCAGCCGCATTGCCTAATGCCGTTAGTTCAGCCGTAAATTCTGCATCTGTCATAGGGCGCACTGTGGCACCGTCTTTGATCCAACGCATAGGCTCTGCGCCCTCTGGTAAATCCGCAGAGTCAATAAAATACTGATCTGTTTCAAGTGTTTCGGGTGCATCGTCTACTAATTGAACAGTAGTAGATTTATTATCAGCACCAATAGTTACTAGGTATGACATTTTTTAATCTCCTGATTATGTCTTATCGGTCACCGAAAAGTGCCGCTGTTTGGTGATAAATTGCTGTGATTGCGTCGTCTGTGGACATTCGCATGTTGGTACGATTGTTGTAGTCGTGCCACGAATAATATGTCTGGGACAATTTATGGTCGCATTCCAATCCTGCCGCCGACAGAACACCAATATTTGTAAATCTGTTGTCGCTCATCCACAGACCCGCTTGATAACTAGAGGTCCACCAGTACATAGATGATTGCATACCAACAATAACAGTCGTGTTAGCGGGGAACACAACGCTATTGCCTGTGCCACTGTAGAAAGACACTCCGCTTGATCGGTTGTGTCTATTGACCCAATTGAAGGATGAAACTGTACTGTACGCATTAGTGTTTGGTGTTGCAGTCCAGAGGCAAGAACCTTCGTATCCGTTATTCCAACCGTTAGAATAATACACATCAATATTCGCAGTAATGTCTGTGTCTGTAGGGTTTCTAACAAACATAATATTTGAAGAAAACGGCCCATACGCTTGCGAACTATACATAGAACTAAATTGGTGCGAGTAACCCAGATTATTTTTTGTAGAATAGCAAATTCTACGGTGTGATACAGAGTTGTGATTATTAGGGTTTGCTCCGTATGTTGGATCGCCTGTAGAGTTCCAGAATCCTAGGCGGAAATCTGTGACTCCCTGCGCTCCATAAACATAAAAGTTTGTTCCTTCGTAGTTAGTGTTTGTCCAACGATGGTTATCATGGTGTTGTCTTAGGTTAACAGCGTAAAAACTCACCCAACCGTCAAGGTCAGTTGTAGTTTCTGTGCTTTCTATCCCGTAGACACCTGTACCATCGCCCCCAGAGGAAGGGAGCCCACCAGACTTTAGTTTTTGTATTTCATTTAAAATATATAAGTCCATGTTTCTTCCCCCTACGAATAAACATTGTCGCCATAGACAGTGCCTATGTTGTTGAAGAATTTAACGATATCGGTTGCGGTATAACCGTTACCGCCTGAATATGATGTAACATCACGCATTGTTTGATATGCTAGTGTTGCTTTCAAATCGCAGCGTAAACCAGCGGGCATAGTGGCTAGGTTATAGAAAATGCTATGACCATATATCCAATAAACATTGTATGTACTGGTCCATTCTTGAAGAGAGTTTTGCAGCACCAACGCCACGGTCCTACCCGCAGGGATAGTAATATTTCCCGTCGATGCCGTACCGTTCCACGTATTAGATGTATACTGCCAGTTTGTCACCATTTGCACAGATGTAACTTCACTGTAGTTTGCAGCGTTAGGCATGTAGTACGTGTGGCTTGCCCCATCATGCCCAGACGCATACTTGCAACTAAACTGGACATGGGGATTCCATGTTATATCCGACACTGTGGTATTCTTGATAAACATTATTCGGGTAATAAACGGAGAGTAACTAGTGTTATGGTTATGTTGCTGAATAAAGTGTGCGCAACCCACTGCCCTACCATCTGCCCACTGAATTCCGCCTAGTGCCTCATGCCCAGATTCATCTGAATGCATGTGATATCGTGCATTAAGATTCTCTGACACACGTTCTTTCGCCATAAAAAAGCGGTTAATTTTAGAATTATCATCGCTGTTGTATGTGTAAAAATTACCAAAGGGCATACTACTTGACCAAGTTTCTGTTGGCGAAGAGGCACGACAATTATTGGAATATATTGATGCTATAGGAGCATAGTTATTATTGGTGTTGATAGACGCATCGTTGCTTAAATACGCCCCCATAGCACTAGCGTTTCCGCCCCCAGAGTTACCATCCTTTAACTGTGAAAGTTTGTTAAGGAGAAATAAGTCCATATCCATTTTAAAGTCTCCTTATTCTTGTGTTTCTGGGAATTGTTTGCCGCATTCAACCCAACAACGCCACGAACCACTATAGTCCTGCGTGGCTCCGTCCCAACGGCCTTGGTAATACGTCTGGGTCATTTCTAGATCACATTCTAGTCCTGCGTTTTCCAGAACTTGTAGATTGTAGAATGAGGCCATAGAGTTCCAGTAGTAGTTATAGGTTGTACCTGTCCAATAGTGGTCTGTTGCAGCCATAACTAAGGCCACTGTTTTATTGGCAGGGAAACTGTATGTCGCTGAGTTTGTAGTTCCCGAAGAACTTGTACCGCTTTGCGTCCAACCGCTTGTAATACTTGTGGAAGTTACAAGAGACTTGTCGGTATTATTGGGAACAATAACTTTACATCCCGCACCATCGTGTCCTGATGACCAGTAGTTAGAGTATTTACCATAAAAGGTACTACTAATATTAGAATTAGTCGGGTTTTTCACAAACATGACTAGTACGGTAAACGGAGAATAACTGTTATTATTGTTTCCGTGGGAAATATTATGGCGTCCTACCCAACGTCCTGTACTGTATACTAGGCTTGACTTACTACCAGTGTCAAAATTACTGTAATTGTTTCGGCTTGAATACCCAGTAACGTTGCTTCCTGCATAGTGGAAACAATATTCAACACTGTTGTTATTTCCAAGGTAGGTATAGAAGGTTGTGTAGGGGTCGCTAGAACTCCAAGTCCAGTTGTCGTGTGATTCACGATTGTTGTGGCGCACGACTGCTGCCCACGTATGCTTTCCTGCGGCGGATGCTACAGTACCATCTGAATTTATTTCATCAGGTAAAAACGCGCCTACGGAACCGCCCGCAGCACCCGTTCCCCCTGATTCCAACTTATTCAGTTCGTTAAGGAGATATAAGTCCATAACCTGTTTCTCCTATAGATTAAGTGGTGATGTCTTCGATTGCTTCAATCAACCCATCGGCGTCTGTAATGACGTTGTACACTTTAGTTACAGGGAACCCGCCAATGTCGATTGTTTCGCGGAAACCGTCTAGATAACCATCAGTGTCATATGTGATGTTCCAAACAAGTTTACCATGCGATTTGATAGAAGTCAGACGACCATCAGTGTCATGCGAAATGTTTGTTGAAGAGATCGCACCAGTGAACAATGTGTTGTCGATTTGGGCGCGTGTATATGACGCTTCGTCTGACAAATAATTACCTAGGGACGATTCAAGTTGGTCGAACAATGTACGGAATGTACCTTCGTATTCAACTTGCTCTTTAGCAATATCACCCGCAAACTTTTGTAGGTCAGTTAGAACAGTATTCCAAGACGCATTCTGATAAGTAGTAATGTCGCTTAGTTCAGTGTTTGTGTGGTTTTTAAGGGCCGTTGCAATTGACTCAATCTTAGCAGGAATTTCGCGGGCGATTGTGTTAGCAAAGATGCTTACGTCCGTAGCAAATGCGTCTACTGTGTGGTCAATAAGTTGTACACCAGAGATTAGGATTTGTGCCTGATCTGCCATGTCGTTATGCGCTGTACACAAGTAATACAATGTATCTGGCGCATCCATTGGGACTTCGATAGTCACAGTAGCGTCTGTGTCGCCGCCGTTGTATGCAGTTGTGACACCAGTTTCATATAGCGTACCGCCTACGTTATCCTCTGTCTCAGAGAAGCGTAGCGAGTGTCCTGCGTTACTGTCGTCAGATACGTCAAAAACGTATGTGTTACCGCGAACAAAGAAAAGGTTTGGGCGTTTTGCCCCATCGATCAAAAAGCGATTACCTTCGGGATATGCTTGGACGGTAACCGTAAGGTTAATTGTTGCCATTAGTTTATTCCTCTACAGCATAAAATGTTTCAAGCACCACGTCACCGAAGGACTCTAAAGTGCGTTCTCCTGCAATCACATCTGCGTTGATGTTAAGATTGTGGCTGTCTTTATTGAGCAATTGCCAACGAAGTTCTGATCCTAATGGGATGCCTGAACCGAAAGAAATTGCACGGGCGACGTACATCATGTCGTCTTGGGTAAGGTCTTCAACCATCACATCACGCGCGGCATTGACCATTTTTTCAACTAGCGCGTCGTACCCATCGACTTGCGCATAGTGTTCCATAAGTTCTAAAGTTTTTACTACGACTATCAAATCCCGAACCGAAGGATCATCAAGCATCGCGGATAACTTATCAACGGCTTCTTTAGCCGCTTCTTTCCGCGCAACGAAGTATTCTAAAGTAGCAGCCATTAAATCATAACCCCTATAAGTCTTTGCTCTGTTGCGTCTAAGTTGTTAGAGATCAGAGCGGCTTTCTGTGCGGCTATCTGCTTAGATAGATTTGCTTGATATTCTGAATCCGCCGCGTTCAATTCAGATTGATATGCCGCCGCTTGGCTGTTCTCGGCTGCGGTTGCATAGTGCAATGCTGAGTAGCCAGAGAAACCAGTTGATATTTCAAACAGCGTATCAAATGGGTGTACTGCTAGTTTCTGTGCATCCTCGCGGAATTGGAAAACACTGTTCGTACCCGCGCTAATTGAGTAATCAAGAAACTGTTTGTTAACTACGTCTAGTTCGTCAGTAGGATCGGCAACATTTGTGATCTTTTGATTGTTACCATCTACACTACCAGTAAAAGTACCAGTAAAGTCGCCACTACCGCTGCCCGAAAAAGTACCCGTAAGAGAACCAGTAACACCGCCATTAAACGTTGCATCTGTTCCATCCGTTCCTGAGTTAAGGACTAGGGTTCCATCCTCGGCTAATACGTCACCAGTAATATTACCAAGAACGTTACCTGTGATGTCACCAGTTAGGTCGCCAGTAAACCCTTCATTAGCGGTAATTGTTGTACCTGTAACTGGTGCGGGAGTATTAGCCCCTAGAGTACCATCTAGATTAGATGATGTCAATGTACCAGTAATGGTTATATCACGAAATGCGTAATCTGTCGAGCCTAGATCAACAGTGCCGTTCGACTTAGGTAACCATTTGTCTTGTGGCGTAACAGAGGCAACTTCATGCCAAATGGCAGAACCAACCGTATTATCCATACACACGAATAAGCGGTCAGTATTATTGTTAATCCAAATGGACCCTACTGCGTATCCATCGTCTGCATCGTCTAGTTCTGTAGGATCGATTACGGACACTGGATTATTAGCACCCGCTACACCACCATGCGCTGCGGGTAGGTATCCTGTAATGGACGTTGTTAGGTTGATCTTTGGACCTTCACCTATAGTACCGTCGTGTGTGTGTCCTGCGTCACCAGTAAACGCCACCTGAATCTGGTTGAATTCCGCGTTTATCGGTGGTGCTGTAATATTCTCGCCGTTGACAATATCAGCAACAGACTGACGTACATATCCTGCCATTTATCTTCTCCCTGCGACAGAGAATTCGAAGACCATTCCCTGAATACTGTGTGGAAAGTTTTCCCCTAGGGTCACGTATGTAACCTTCACTGAATAGCCCGAACCCTGAATGTCGGTAGTCATAATTGGTTTTTCGTTACCGCCCCAAAGAACGTTTTCACCGTCGTAGATGATGTTACGTCCGTTATAGATAACGGGTGCGCCCCTCGAACCCTGCGTATAAGCGGGGGGCTTTGCTGTAGCCGTATCGTTCCAATCGTATTGAACTGAAACGTTCATCGACATTGGACCTTCGGCACGAATGTAGGTATTCAATTTGCGAAGGATTTTACGAACTTCGGTATCACCAAAATCGTAGTATGGCGTAGAATAAATTCCCAGAATTCCGTCACCATCAAAGGTATTACCTAGTTCTTGTCTATAAACGATGCCGTTGTAGTCGCCGTGTAGAACGTATTCTGTTCGACCAATATAGCCCGACGTTGCACAAGATGCGCGAATACCGATTAGTTCTCCAAATTCCCAACCAAGTTTTTGGTCAGATGTTCTAAGACCACCAATAATACCAACACTGTCAGACTGTTCTCTTGTGTCGTCACCTACAAAGTAACGCAACTGAGACTTGGTACGGATAACAACGCCTGTTAGTAGCGTATCCAGATCATAGTCTATAGGTAGGTCAACAAGGATAGACTGAATTGATTTAGAGATGGTTTCAAGTTCAACGTCACCAATACGGGAAGTACCCGCAACAGGTCGAATTCCATCAGGAGCCAAGAATACAAGGTCACCACCAATTTCTAAAACAGAGTTTGCAGCAATACATCCAACGTTTGTTGTAACCTGATCTAGAAGGAAACCGTCTGTAATATCGGCTGTAATCTTTTTAATGGCGTTCTCGCCAAAGATAAACAAGTTGTCGCGGAATGGTTTAAACTGAACAACGTCAAAACCTACTGGTATTTGTCCACCACCGTCAGCAACCGTAAAATTGTAAGGGTCTTCTGGCGCACTATGGCAAACAATCGCTCTGTAACCTTCGTCGCCGCCAAAATATAAATGGTTTTCGAATACGTCTACCAGTTTAGGATAAGCAACCAACTGATCGCCGCCGCCACTGTCTGTGTTACCTAGTCCTGTTGGTGTTAGTTGAACCCAATTGTTTCCGTCGAAAACCATAGGCGGGTTAACACCATCTGCAAACGCAATCTTATTACCATCGCCAAAGTTAAACGATACGTGTCGTAGTATCCCGATTTCACGTAGGCCGTTAACGGTACTCAAAGTAGGCGTGTTGTAGCGCACCCAACCTGTTAATTCCTGCCAACGATAAATGCCGTATGTATTAGCACCAACATCTTTACGCGCTGCCATGATGATTGCTTGGTTGTAAAAATCATCACGGTAGATTGCGACACCAAGAACACGGCCCTCGGCATTACTACCGCCGACTTCTGGGTAATCTGAGTCTAGGCGTTCAAAACCATTAATACGGCGGTATCCGCCAAACAAAGACACTTCATAATTAACTAGGCGAGTAGCAGCCCCAGGGAAGTTCTCTGCTAGGTCCAAATGGTTTTCATTTGAATTGAGGCCACCTTGCGAGATGACCTTATATGACTCAATACGATCTGCCATTTAGAGGGCTACTCTTGTGTCGGTGATGTACTCGTAATTGTTGATGTACAAAGTCTGTAGGTTCTTTAGACCTTGCTCAAAGACCAACTTGGCAATCTGTGCCGCTTCTACGTTGTCCTTAAACATATAAAGGTGCATCAAAGCACCATCTACGATTACACTAGAAAAAGATGTAGGTATTCGGGTTTCATCGTTATACAGCGTAATGTCTGCATAATTCAGAAAGTAATTATAACGGATCGTGTATGCTCTGTCGGGAGAGGGAGAAACGAAAAAGCCGTTGCCGTGTGATGGGCAAACGTACTCTGGTTTTCCTCGACCTTTAGCACCCGCACTATCATCCAGATCACGGTATAGTTTATAATATGTGTCCCTATCGATGTATTTTAATTTACGATAGGTGTTTGTACCGTCGCCATTATTCTCGACTACTTGGAAAGACTCATAGTCAACGACTTTAAAGAATTCAGGCCATTCGTAGTCTGTGCGACCTGTTACTAGAATTTCTGTGTGAACGGCGGCATTGAAGGGCCATTCAAATTCGGATTGTCCGATAGACGCAATGGCGGCTTTTACTGAATCTTTTACAAGAGCCTGTACGCCTCGCGCAGTTTCAAAATCAGCCGCACGAAGTTCAACTTCATTTAAGCGGCGTAGCACCTGATTACATAGATCAATATACGTTGCGGGCATTTCGAAACCTTTATACTAGAAAAGGCGGGGCCAAGCGGCCCCACCAAATTTCACTTATGCCGCGTTGTATTTCGCAACCAATAGTGCTTCTGGGCGCAGAATCTTGCGACCAAATAGATTCAATCCGCGCACAACGTCTGCGAATGTCTCAGGCGAACGGAACGCCTCAGTTTTTGAGATTTGTTGTGCCGATGCAATCGCACCTTGGTGGCCCGCCATAACAACACCGAAGTTCGTTGTAGAACCCGCTGATGCTGTGCTGCCCGCGCCGTTGCCTTTGTATGGCAAGTTGTTTGATTTGTAGACTTTGAAGCCACGGATCAAACCAGAAACAACACGACCATTGCGTAGAATGTCTACGTCGCCTGATGCGAAGTCATTGTTGATTAGTTTGCTGTTCTCGTCTTGTAGCATCTCGTAAAATACTGGGTCTGCTACGAAATAACGATCTTCAGTTGGAACGTTTGCTTCGTCCATTTTACGAGCCATACGGTTCAACAATGCTAGAGGCGATGTGATCGCTCCAGAACCGCCACCCGCTGCTAGTGGGATAGAGTTGCCACCTGTGCCACCAAACGCGCCCGCGTCTAGTTTGTTAGTTGCAAGCAATTCGTCTGAACCCGCTGCCGCGTCTGCTTTGTCGCCCGCCGCTGTAGTACGAACAACCCATGCAGAGCCATTCCACTCGTAACCCATCGCGTAACCTAGAACGTTCTTATCGAATGCGTCCTTTAGGTTGTATGCTGCGTTATCCGTAGCAAGGTCGATGAAATTTACGTGGGAGTGTTTTGCCTCGATATCGTCCACTTGGAATTGGAATGCGTTTGCTTGGTCAACTACAAGTGAGAAGTCGTCATCAGTCAAATCTTGTGAAGACATCGCTGTACCACGTTTGTAGTCAACGATTTCCACTGTTGGCTCTTTGACGATGCGCACTGAGTCGCCCATGTTGCTGATTTCGCCCATGTAATCGGTGTTGGTCACCGCTTCTACGATGGACTCCTTGCGTAGAGCAAGTTGGACTTTTTTAGAGTAAATGGTCGCGGAAAACGCGCCATTTGGAAGGTTTGTATAACCTGTCGCTGTTGGGAATGCCATGATAAGTTCTCCTTCAATGGCGATTTACATTATACCGCAAGTTGTTTTTAGTTATGCGGTGATGCTCAACCAGAAGGTGACCTATAAGGGCAGATAACCTGATAGGGTGCGTATATACAGACGTGTATACGGGCCTATAGGCTCTGGTGACTTATTGTCTATTCTTCTGTGATTAGGAAAGATTTAGAGGGTAGGCTTTCGCGGCCTCTGCATCTATAGGCTCAGAAGAGCCATAGAAACCGAATAGAAGCACTGTTCTATGTCTGTAATTATAACACGCAACTATTGGTTTCTACAAGAGGAATTATCTGGCGGCTCCCGAAAGGTCATAAGTGAATTGACCTTTACGCATAGCATCCATGATTGCTTCCTCGTTCTTCTCGTATTCAGCATCAGACATTTTTGCCACCATGCTTTCTGAGAATCTTCCTCGACCCGCTCCCGCAGGGGCAGAGCCACTAGAACGTCCGACGCTTTGTGCAGCCGCATTTGGATTTGGTTTTGTCTTACGGATACCTTTGTCCGTTTTGTACAAATCAATTGCGCGGGCCGCTGCGCGGGCGTCTGTGCTATTTTTATATAGAGCGTCCTGTACCCATGTAGGCTGCAAAGCAACCCAATCATGGAATTCTTTAGACGCTCGAATTCGATCAAAGTCGGGGTGCAAGGCTTTAAGTTCGTTCTCTGCCCGCTCCCGTTTAATCTGGCTTTCCATTTTTTGAAGGCTTGCGATCTTTTGTTCGCCAATCTCCAACGCTTCGTTTGCACGCTTACGTGCGATGGTATCAATAATCTTGGATACCTCTGGGTAGCGTCGGCTCCATTCATCGATCTCAGCGTCCGTCTTAGGGAAACGAATTTGTTGTCGGGTTGCTGAGTCTAGTTGCTCTTTTAGACGCTCAATTTCTTGGTCTTTCTGTTCTTGAACAGATTGAGCATGTCGCCGTAAATCGCCGTAGCGTTTTTTAAAAGATTCCTCTTCGGAATTCTGTACTGGAATGTTTGGCACGTTTGGTGCCGTAAGTTCATTTTCCAAGTCCCGTGTATGGGAACCTTGATATTTAGCCATAATAATGTCTCATTGTTTTCGGGGGCCGATAGGGTAGCCCAAAAACACCCTATTTAGGGGTTTGGAAGATCAGGAGTACCTGTTCATCCCCGACTGTGTATTGACCGCTCATTTCTTCGGTTGGGTATGCTTCCACACCTACAGAATCCTCTTCCTCTAGAGGATATTCTTCTTCGATTACTTCGACTTCGGCGTACTCAACTCCGTCATCGTCTGTAGATTCTTCAAGAACAATTTCGTCATTGTCTCGTTCGTTTCCTTCATCATCTCCAGAAACTTCGCTGTATCCATTGTTAACAAGGTCTTCTTCTCCTATACCGCGTATTTGTCCGATTGCTGCCATAGACATCAGGCCGTTTTTGGCTTCGGCGTACATGTCCATGATGTGTTTAAGGCCATGCCAACGCACAACGTCTGCGGGCATAACGTATTCGCCTGTAGATAGCGCAGCGGGAATGTCATCACGCACGTTCTCTGCACTTGAACCTAGTGGGATGGGGTTACCTGAAACGGGGTCGTATCCGACTGTTGCGTTTGGAACACCAATACCCAAGCCGCCGTGGTACATGCTCATGGCGGGCTTCTCTACAACACCATCCTCATTCGCTACTTCACCAGACGGGTTATCCTCGTACATGTTGGGAAGTTTGCGTGTTTCAGGCTTAACATCAGTTTTCATCTTAGGGGTCTTAGGATCGGGCGCATTCTCCCGACGCTCTAATTCCTCTGGCGTATTAATTAACTGATCTGTTTCTGTGAAAAGTTGGTTGCGAACGCCGCCCTTTTTAGCCGCTTCACCAGTTGACTCAACAGCACCTTCAATGGCGCGTTTCTCTTCAACAGACATAGGTTGTGACGTTGCTTGTTCAATATCAATAGAAACCGCTTCATCACGTTTTGCTTCACGACGTTTACGGAATGCTTCACGTAGGCTTTCGTACTTATCGCCGTAGTCCTCACCATCGTCACCACGACCACGCCCACGACGACTGTTAAATCCACCTCTGCCAAATTTCATAATTTCTTCCTCTTGAACCATGCCGCCCTTGTTAAAAGTTGGCGAGTTTTCGTCTTTGGGGTTAACGCGGAACATTGGATCGTCTGGGGTAGTTTTTTTTGCACCTTTAACCAGTACCAATGGACCGACTTGCAGAACTTCATCCGCTTCTATTACTGGTTGTCCCGTTGCTTTGTCGTAAAAGTAAGAAGCCCTATATGGGTTCATCCCTACCTGTATCCACTCAGAGTCGCCCGCTTCAATATCAGCAACAATACTCTGCGCCTGTTCATATAAACTTTCTGGATTGTGTTCTTGCCACTCACCAAAAATACGCGCGAAGGTGGATTTACTCTGGGGGCTTGTTTTACCTGTCTTCTTATCAAGAACAGGCTTTTCTCTTGCGATGTTTAGGGCAGATTTTACGGACGATTTAAATTCAATCTTGCCACTATCTCCTGCTTTGAGGTGGGCGGTCTGTGCGTAGCCTAGTGCTTTACCACCGCCGTTCTTGCCCTCATGTACAGAAACAATCCACGTATCAAAGTTTTCATAGGCAGGGATATCTAGTCGAGAGGCAACCCGTTCACCCGTCTTAAACTCTTTATTAACTCCGACAATACCCGCATCATTAACCTGATTACTTTTAAGGCCAAATGCTACATCCTCTAAACTAGGAAGCGTAGGAAAGTCCGAAGTAGTAAACATTCTAGGTGGGAATAAACTATCTGCAATCTGTCTAAATTCAGCGTTTGTTATTTCACCGTCAAATAGTCTTTGTGCGGCGGCGGCAATCTCTGGTCGTTGCTTTTGCTTAGAACCGTCTTTGCCCGCTCTCCATACTTTCTGGTCCGCCTCTGTGACACCTAGTGTTTCAAACGCATCGCCTGTTTCGAATGCCTCGTCTGTCTGGGCAACAACGTCGTCAGATTTAGAAAATAGGTTTCCGCCCAGTGATCCAACTGCATTAGGATCGTATGCGTCTGTAAGCGCGTCAGCGGCTTTCTTAATACCCTTACCTACAGCCTTGGCACCGACCCCTGCTAGGGGTATACCTTCCGCTACTGCTAACGCCCCTTCAAGCCCTGCCATAGCCATTCCGCCTAGGTCTTCATTTGCCCAAGCACGGTTATAGTTACGACGCGCCTCTTGACCACCCATCAACATGCCCGCAGGGGTTAGGTCCATAAGCCCAAGTCCCATACCACCATCGGTAGGATTTTCTTCTCCTGCGATGCCTGTGGCTAAGTCTCTGGATACACCCTCAGAAAGCCCTAGACGTTCTAATTTCTCGCGGATGTTATTACGTGCGTTATCACGTAACGTAGGGCGATACTCGTCAATAGACTCTTCGGAATAGTACGGCATTCCCGCATCACGGTGCCAGTAGTTCTCAGATAATACGTCTTCGTTGAATTGGTTATCGGAACGCCACTGAGCATATTTGTTAGCCTTATCCTCAGATTCAAATACAGGAAACTTCTCTCCTGTCATAAAATCATAAGGGCCGTTTTCTTTTACCCAAGATGCGGTTTCGTCATACGACATTTCCATGCCGTTATCGATGACACTAGGAATGACCACAAAGCCATCACCGTATGGTACCGTGTAAGAACGCTCTGAGTAGATGCCCTCTTCGTCCTCATAAACGGGTTTACCAAATACTGTGGTCCGACCTGTTTTTTGTGCCATCTTTTACCCGCTAATCTGCGCCGTTTTCGGCTGATTGGATTACTTCATCGCGTAGATGCTGCAATCGACGTAGTTCAGAAATTGCGCCTTGGATTTCGTTAATCCGCGTAATGTCTTTAGTCTTTTCGAGATTGTTCCGATGCTCTTCGATCTTGTAATCAACTACAGTCTGAAGGGCTTCGTACATATCCTTGCTGTTAACCAACAAGAGCGTTTGACGCGCCAGTTTTTTGTTCATTGTTTAGCCTTGGGGTGGAACCTGTTGAGGTGGTTGACCCCCGCCCCCGCCTGAGAAACCCTCTGTTTGTGGTTCTGGTGCAACGTCTGGGTTTATGTTGCCGCCCACGCCTGTTGGGTCTTGTGGCGCACCGCCCTCTGGCGATGGTGCTGCTTCCTGCGGCATAGCCGCTTGCATTGCTTGCATCATTTGTGCTTGTAGTGCCGCTTCCCGTGGATCGTTCAGGATTTTCTCTTCATCCAAATCCATAGACACCGCAATCTCTCGTAGAATGTAATCGAACTTAACAAACGGTGCCATTACAGGGTTTGCTGCCATTTGCATAAACTGGATAAGACGCTGAGAGCGTACTTCGTTACGCATTAGGCTTTCTGTACCCTTAGAAACTACTTCTAAGTCGCCTGAAATCTCTGGATCGTAGTTAAATTGCATATTGAACGCGAACATTGCACGTCCAAGTGGACCCAATAGATAATCGTCGATATTCTTAACGACTGCTTTAATGTTCTGGGCGGCTGCGCCCATCAACATAGACATACCCGATGCTGTACGTCCTGTACTCATAATACCCGTAGAACCGTGGGCATATGAGGGCATACCTGTGCTTTCGTCTGCTAACTGACGCGCTTTATCGAACATCATAAGAAGTTCTTGGCTAACGTTCTGAAACTTAGTCGAAAAAATGGCTTGTCCTGGTGCGCCCGCCTGACGACGGAAGACTTTGCCTGGGTATACTTCCATATTCTGCCCAGGAACTAGGTTAGTTTCATCGATCTCAATCAGTAGGTTTCCAGATAGCGCAGCGTTATCAACGGCCATTCGCATGAATCCATTCATAAGCAATTGCGTATCGTTCATATTCTCAGCAATACCGACGCCAAAGAACGAATATGGATTATTCTCGTAAGGTGCCGCGTGGTACGGAATACGTGCAGGAGTGAATGGGTTTAAAACAAGGCGAATAGTCTGGTCGTTAACAATCCAAGCGTTTACCTGAATTTCGTCCTTGTCGTCGTACTCATCTGGGATTTCAATTCCCGCTTCCTCTGCAACTTCACGATCAATGACGCCCCAGAATTCGAATACCTCAAAACGTTCGCTGTCGCCGCGTGTAGCAGTGTCTTCTAGAACGTCTTCCCAATATTCTGGCGTATAGTTTGGTCCATATTCAATCGCTAGTTCGATGCTTTCTTCGCGAAACATAGGACGCTTTTTAAGCGCACGTAATTGCGTACGGCTCATGCGATGACGCTGAATAACGTACTCTGCCTCTGACATCGAACGCGCCTCTGGATCAGGATAGAAGTCCCATACGCTACAATTCTCTATTTTTGAGATTGTCTCATAAACAGGATCGTATTGTCCTTCCTCATTCCAACGAGGATATTCTTTGTCGTGCGCAAATGGGCCTTTGATGATGCCCGTACCGAACAACGCCATTTCGAACGCAACTGAGCGTAGGTGCTTGCTTGCCTCACACTCTTCTAGTTGGTCGTGAATTTTCTTTTCCATCGCACGGGCCGCTTTCTTGGCGGGTTCCCATGTCAAATCGCCTTGGCCTGTTCCTGCACCTTCTTTTAAATCTTTAGCCTTTTCGCCAAGATCGTTTTTGTATGGTCCTGCTAGGTCTTGGATGTCTTTGCGGACAACCGTGTTTGACTTCTTAATCTGGACCTCTTCGGGTGCAGTCGAAAGATGTACTGCATCAGCGGCCCCCAAGGGTAGCGGCGTAGGCTCAACACCAATAGGAAATTTACCACCCGCAAACAGAATATCACTAATCTGTGCGTATGCAGCCAACACCTTTGTCTTGGTGATTTTGATAAATGCTTTGGATTTTTCTTTTTCGGTAAACTGTACGTCTGGTCCGTATATACCGCGATAGTTGCGATAGTTTGTTAGCCACCGCTCTTCGTCTTCGTAACGCGCTTGCTTTGACCGCGTAAAGCGACTTTGTACCCATCCGACAAGTTCGTGTAGTTCACGATTTTCAGCCTCGACGTTTGATCCCTCTTCTGCATGTAGAACAGGTGTATCGGTAACGTCTAGGTTAATGTCTTCGGGGCGAGGTACTAATGCCATGTCTTAATATCCAAATATTGCATCTGAGGGTTGCCACGTTTGGTCTACGCTGCCAAATTCCTCAAATATTGATTTGCTGCGGGGTCTAGACATTACGCCGTATCGTACAGAGTCATAAGCGTGGTCGCTTTTGTATCTAGGATCGATGTCGTCTGTTCCTTTAGGGTCGCTAGGTATGGTGGGGAGATCGGCTATGATCTGTCTGCAAGTGTTAAAAAATACTATCCCTGCTTGTCCCGTGTCTTCGTCTACCTTTAGTAGTTCATGTAAACGGTTTTTCCCTGCAACACGCGCACCCGCTGATCGGTCTGATGGACGCCAACGGCATCCCATAGAAATCATCTCTTCTGCAATTGAAGGACCAATTTGACCTCTGTTGTGCCAACAAGAAGAGTCCAGAATCCCATAAGATATAGACTCCCCTTGTTCTGCCTCAAGGACTGCTTTCGCCAAGTCACGACCAGTATGTTTACTGACGTATAACTCCCTATATACTATCAGAGTTTCATACGCAGGGTCAATAGTAAACCAGTGAACTGCACTATAACTACTGTACCCGTAGTCACACGATCTAAACCGCCGCCAATCTGGGGGTATATCAAACGGCTCTACTACATGGTCCTTTTCTCGGAACTCAGAAAACGCTGCACCTTCCGCAATCGCCCAATCACCTTCCAACAACTGACGACGCTGCATTTCAGGTAGCGATAGAAGGTTTGCTTCATACTGACCGTCTTCTGCCAGATACGGATTATCGTACAGACTAGCAGGAATGAAACGCCTATAAAACAAAGGCTGTCCCGCTTTTGGCGAACTCTCTGGATAGAGCATAGGTTCACCAGACTCTAAGTCTGTAGCAGCAAACGGTTTATTAGCGGGCGAAGGGTCAATAAACATCCGCCGAACCCATTGGTGGCCTGGACCTCCTGGGTTTGTAGTAGCCCGCATAAACGTTGGAAGCGTCGGATCAGTAGTCCTTAGACGTGATCGCATATAGTTCCAAGCAAATGGCGTACTGTGCTGCGTAAGTTCGTCAAACGCTACATAACTAAACGCCTGACCTTGGTAACGTAAAACGTCTTCATCACGTTCGAGATAAGTAAGCCACAACCTAGCACCACTAGGAAATACCCATTGTGATTTACGTTCTTGCCACTTGGCACCTTTAAACGCTTTCGGATAAAGTTCCTGCGTTTTCCAAATAATCTCACGTAATTCGTCTGTAGTACGACGTAAGATTAGACCGTTAAAATTAGGGTTATGGAAGTATCGCATTGGGTCTGCGATTAGGGCCATAGTTTTTCCACCGCCCGCACTGCCCCCATATAGGACTTCGCGTTCAGATGCAGCAAGAAACTCCGTTTGCGGCCCCTCATTTGGCTTGAAGATAACTTCCGCCTCTTGTGGTTGTGCATCGAAGTTTAGGCTGTCTGAAAAGGATTCAGGGTTATCGTCTTCCTGAATGCGCTGCTTAACCTTCTTCTCTGTCATGGTTAAGCGTCTACGGGCCTGCGCCAATTGTGTCCTAAGATCGGCCTCTTCTTTTTCTTGCTTAGTCTTAGGTTTGCGTTTCCGCTTTGCCTTTTCGAGTTGTTTAACTCGCTCCGTCTTATCCGTACCCTTGCGATGGGATTTCCAGATATTCGAGAGTGCTTGGTGGGATACGTTACGACCTAATTTGGAAGCCAACCATTCGGCTGTTTTCCGCAGAGAATGACCGTTATCCAAATAGACAAAAGCCTCTTCAATGAGAGGCACTTGCTCTGGATCGGGAACTTGTACAAGCGGATCATCCTCACTCGCCATATAGCCTATTGCTAATTTGGCAGTTGGGTTGACGCGCTTCTTATTAGGCCATGTTGTCGTCTGGTTCGTCATTAGTTACCTGTTTCGGCGGCATGATGAAAATGCCCCCCTCTGGCCCCTTGACTTCAACCTGTTCTTTTTTAACGATACCCGTGCGATCCAATACTTCCCGTGCAGCCGCCACAGAATTTCGCGCTCCCATTGCGCTTGGATCGTCTAGCACACCAACAATACCAAATGCCGCCCTAGGCGCATTCATCGCAAGTACCATCGATGCTCGTTCAATAATTTCGTCGCGTAGTGGTCCTACGACTTCTGATTGTTTTGTTTCGCCTGAATATCCTGCAATATTCATTGCTTCGCGGATATTACCACGGGCGGGACCGATTAGCGCGTCTAAGAACGCTTGCTGCTTTTCGGTATATACTTTGGGTTCTTTACTCATGCTCGGAATATCCAGAAAACGCTACCTACCGCAGCCGTTAATACAATCCAGAAAATACGCTCAATAAAACGAATAAAATGCCCACGTCCTGCGGACACCTCTTCAAGATCGTCTACGCGCTTCTCCAACTTTTCATGGTGCTTCTCGTATTTATCCATACGATTGAACAACGTAATCATACGCTCTTCCATACGTGCCAAAGAAACTACCGCCTCAGACAAGCGATCAATTTTCTCTTCTAGGCGATCAAAACGGGAATCGTCAGACATTCAATTTACCACTTGCCTTGGCTTTTTCCGATAAAGTAGAAAATGACCGCCATTATTCCCGAAAAGATAAGGGCAATGGTAATACCCAAGGTCCATTCAAGAATTTGCCTTTGTATTTCCGCTTTACGGTATTCTGTTCTCTTTTTTTGTTCCCTCATGGCTCTGAGGGTATCTTTGTATTCACGAAGACCAGAAGGCCCGTAAACAAATTGGATTGTATTTTCGAGTTCTTTTTTAAGTTCTTGGGCTTTCTTCTTTGCCGTGAATGCTTTAGCAGCATTTTCTTCTAAAGAACCGCTGAACTTCTCAACAAAACTTGGATTTTTCGCGCGGCGTTCCGCCTCGTTTATGTCACTCCACGCGCCCGCAAACTTCGCCAAAGCAGAGGATGCATCCCGACCCGAATTAATAAGATTTTTAAGTTGCGAAACCGCAGCCGAGGCCGTGGCTAACGCCGTTAACGGATCGATCATCATACCCCCCCGATAGATGATTTACTTTTTCTTGGTGGCCTTTTTCTTCTTAGGCCATCCTGCTTTCATATCGGCGTATGCTTTGGGACTAACTGTCGAATTCTTTTTGCTTCGACTTGTTCCGTCTTTTTTTCTTTTGTTTATGTTTTTTACTAGCGACATGCTCGGCAATCCTTTTTTCTCTGGTTAGAATAAGGACGCCCCCTTCATCCCCGTATACGACGTACTTGCCCTTGCGGGTCACCACATGCGGCATGACCAATAGCGGGCAGTGAATTTATCTTTCGCAGTGTCACACTTATGACGTGCGCGGAAAGATTTACGTGCATCAGGATTATCTTTGCGGATTTCCATGTTTTGATCACCAAAACGAATGATCTTAATCTGGTCATCCTTCTTTGCTAATACAGCAAATTTCTTAGCGTCTTTCGGAGTACGCTTCGGCTTATTATAGCCGCTGAAAGTTTCGCCCCGATATTCGAGTCTACCGCTCGGTAATCGGCGCACGTCCTTCGTAGTCGCCATATATAATTTCTCTGATGCTGCCACGCGCGATACCGATATCTTGTAGGTCTTTGTCGCTCATCATCTGTAGCAACATGTAGTCTGCGCGTTTTTGTTGATATTCTTCAAAGCGTTTGAAGATTTTTTTTAACCACGTTTTCATTATACACTCCTTGTATGGGTTATTACAAGGGGAATTATATCATGTACGCAGTTAGGGCGATACTGCACTTGCAGCATACCCGTTATGCTAGTGCGGCAACCCGTGGTGCGATAATGCTAGGTTGCCGCCTGAAATAACTTGGATTAAATTTTGGTCCCGTAAGGGAAACCCACACAACGTCCAGTTATAGAATGTGGTTTTATGCGATCTGCGCCCTGATTAAGTCCGTTGGTCAGAACTTCCATGCACAACTGTTCTTTATCGAACAACTGCGGGAATATGCGCACTGAACAAGACTCTTTCTCAGATGTCATACAAATGGCTATGATAGCCGCGTAGATCACTTGGTCTTCTTTTTCTTCTTAGAAGTGTAGCCGCCTTTAGAGTAGCCCGCTTTAGGCTCTTCCAATTGGTTAATGTCGATGCCGTTACCACCTACAGACATATAACCACCCGCAGCCGCCCGTACAGACGCACCACAGTTAGCCCGTTCAACTTTGGCAACTTTGTATTTAGTATTCATTTTCATTTCTCACCTGTCGTTTTTGAGGCCACGCACGATTTCTTTGATCTCGCCGT
>Ga0213867_1000052_pt1 | contig 53714 bp, 50 predicted proteins | sample PICome_12_FD_160120 | JGI IMG/M metagenome (GOLD analysis project Ga0213867, IMG submission 160120) | Coastal seawater microbial communities near Pivers Island, North Carolina, United States - PICO540 | ecosystem: Environmental > Aquatic > Marine > Coastal | place: USA: North Carolina... | reverse complement strand
GTCTCATCACATAATCAAAAGTATTTGATCCCAGGAAACGCGTTAGTAATTATAATACTAAAGAAACTGTTTAACAAAAAATGGGTAAGTACATAGAACACCGTACAAAATATACTTACCCGTTATTAAGATCCATTAAGGTATTCTATTTGCTAACTCCTAAAAATTAACTCTCTTAATAACTAATGATTTTAAAAACCACAAAAAAATTATGACTCCAAGACTATAGAAACTGTTTAAACTTTACGCAGTAAAGGAATACAATATGTTAGCCGCATATATAAAAAAAGAGGAAGCCTAAGCTTCCTTCTTCTTACAGATGTTGAATACAACGTATTCTCCAGCAGTATGGATTTCATACTTACGTAAGATGCCAGTAGTAATCCACTGGTTAATCTTTGTCTGAACTTTAGTCAGACCTTCTGCATCATTGGCCATGACGCTTTCAATAAGGACCTTATAGTTTTCCATGGTAAAAAATTTAGATCTCTAAAGAAACTGTTACACGTTCCCCTTAGTAGATCCTTACATGAACCAAGTGTTTAAAGTAAGGGAGCCTAAGCCCCCTTATCTTATCTATTCTCATACCAGTAACCATGAAGCATAGCAGCAACAGCATGAGAAAACAAAGCAAACCAAAACTTGGCGTCTATACCCCAAGAGAAGTAGTTAGCATCAGCACCAAAGGTTAACCCTATTAGGTACAAAGAGATGAATGAGATAACTACAAAGACAAAGTGTCTAACAATAGTTCTAATAATCTTTTCCATAAAGCTTTATAATTTGATTAGTATATCACTAGAGAAACTGTTAAAGAATAAGGGAGAGCCTAAGCCCTCCCCTTCATTACATTTGCTTCAACATGAATAACAAATGTTCCTTTCTTTCCACTAAGCGGAATATCTTAGCTTCATTGAAGTCACTCCAGATATCATCTTTGTTCTCCTGGAGCACAGCTTGCAGCTCTCTCTCTGTCTTTGCTACTCTCATCTTGATAGCTTCTTTCACTTCCCAGATCTGGTCGTGAGTGTTGTAGTTTAGTTCCTTTGTCATAACAATTGTTTTTAATTAGTATTTTTCTAAAGAAACTGTTAGACTATGGGGGGTCCCCCTAACTTTTTTTTTGCCGGGACTTTGTTTCTAGGGACTCTGCCTCCATGCAAAACACATTAAATTTTGGTATGAGGAGGGGAATGACTATAAAATTGCTGTGTACCGGGGAGTTTTAGTTTAGGTACTCCATAATTTTATCCATGATATAGGGTATAAGCTTTACGCATATTACTCCCAGTGCTATTACTAGTAGGATTTTCATTTGGTGTATCTGTTAAGTTGTTCAGATATTCTAATTTTTACTACAGGATCTTCAACATGTTCATATGCTTCTTGTAATAGGTCTTTGATATCTTCAATGCCTTTACGTTTGGAGTGCATACGGTTGGCAGTTTCTACTTGGAAGAGGTGGTATGCAACTTCATCTGTAGATTTAAGTTTGTTGTAGTATTTATCTAGGCGTATGTCTAGTTTACGTTTACGTTCTAGGTTGCTTACTGTAGGTATAGCCTTATGTAGTTCGTCAATACGTCCTTTGAGATATTGAATTTCCAGGAGTTTATGGATTTCGTGTTCTGTCATGTTAATAGTTTTTAGGAATTAGGTTTAAAGATATGAACCATCTGCCCCATCCGATTTCTAGGGAGTAGAAACCATTTAGATCTAGAGTATATCCTATAAGTATTGTAGGAAGTACAGAGAAGTGTCCCCAAGTTTTAAGAGTTGTCAGCTCTATTATCCAGTTTTTCATCTTGCAAGCGTTTAATTTCTTTAGCATGAAACATCATACGTTTCATATCTGTGTTAATATTGTAACGTGCTTCTTGCCATTGTTTAATATGCCACTTAAGATCGTTACTCTGTTCTTTTACTTTCATCATATTTTGCTTTTACTCTATCTGAGATAGGGATGCTGTCACCATTTTCATCTATTCTTACAAATCTTATATTCGTGGATAGTATGACAGACTGTTGCCCAGAGTATACATTGTGTGCTCGTGCTTCCATGTAGATTGTCATGGATGAATTACCAATATGTACGACATCCCCATAGATTTTTATAAGCTGTCCTTCTTTAGCGGGCTTCTTAAAGATACACTTATCTATCATTACAGTTACCATACGGGGTGTGTCACAGACCTCCATAGCATATGCTGCTCCGGCTGCATCTAACCACGCTAAGAGTTTCCCCCCGAAGAGATTGGCATGAAAGCCTAGATCACTTTTTTTAACGGGATGTGTTGTAATTAAGTTCATTTATTTTGTTATTGATCTCTTCTAGGTGTTGTTTTATCTCCAATGCTTCTTTTAGAGCTTCTAAACCACTGGATCTTTGAATATCATACAGTCTATGCTGTAACCATTCCCGCTCTTGTTGTAGTTTGTCTAGAGTCATATTACTAGTTTAAATCCTATATGGACATAGTTTAAGTTTGAATTTATTTGCAAGATACTAAAGGTTCCGTGTAAGTAACTGATTATAGGGTAATCTGCGCCTACTCTACCTATAAGCATGGTTGGATTATTATTTAGTCTATATGCTGGACCTCCGTAGATTCTTAATTCGCGAATTGCAAATTCATATTGTAAGAAAGTATAAGAAGCGTTGTGGTGTCCTTCACCCATTGCTAGTATACCCATGAAGATTTTATCATAGCCCACTTCTGCTACTACACCTCTTGCATGAAGACATGCTACATATCCTATACCTCCAGATTTATTATTAGAAAGCTCATACCTTGGGATTCCAAAGTATGGATTACACTCTTGTGCTTTTATACTATACGTGCTGACTAAAGTAATCAGTATAAAAAGATACTTCATCCTTTGTGTAATAGTTGAGCGTTAAGTTTAACGGAGCTGTGGTTGTAGTAAACCATTCTGGGTATGCTCCTGTAGATTCAATGATTGTATAGATCTCTTCCATGTTACCAAGGTAGTAATAAATTTTAAATATTTAAACTTATTTTGTATATTAGTAATGTAAACTTTAAAACTAACAACAATGTCTGAGGATAAGAAAGAGATGTCTCCAGAACAATATCAGGAGCGTAAAGAGAAGTTGCATGAATTTTATACTAAAGAAATAGAATGGTTGCAAACTCAGCTAGAATATGAAGAATTATTAAGGGATATATCTAAAGCTAGAGCAGAAAGATTGCAAGCAGATGCCTTTGTTTTACAAATGACTAACCCGCAAGAAGGTGAGGACGATGCTAGTGAATAAAGTAGATAAGAGAGTTAAACTTGATAAGCGTGAAGTTGTCAAGTATCAGATCCTTACATACTGTTTTTTAAATGGTGTGCAGGTAAGTGAGTCTGATCTTAACTGTCTTACTGAGCTTGGTCTTCTGGGTGAAGACGAGCTTACTTCTTTTTGCTCTAAGGTTGCAGAAAAAAATATATTTAAATCTCCACAATCTGCACGTAATGCTATTACTAAAGCAGAAAAGAAGAATCTTTTGGTGAAAAACGGTAAGAACCGTAAGACTATTAAGCTAAATGATATATTAAACGTTCAAGTAAAAGGTACTGTTTTACTTGATTTTAAATTTGTTTCTGTTGAAGCCAAAGAAGTACAGAGAAATACTGAAGAAAATACAGAAGGATAATGGCTGGGATGAAGATCTTATGTCCGATTCTGTAAACTTTTTCTATAGTCGTGTTAGAAAAGCTATGTCTAGTCTGGAGGATACTACAATGTTTATTCCAAAGCTAGGGACCTTTAAGATTCGTAAGCATAGAATGGACAAGATGATTAAAGAAAAGGAAGATTTGGTAGAAAAACTAAACCCTCATGAATTTACCAAGTATGATTCATATAGGAAGAATAAGGAGGATTTAGAAAAACTATACAAAATAAAAAATAAGTTTAATGAACTGGATAAGAAACGTACTGAATTCCGTACAGGAACGGGTACAAAAGATTAAGGAGGTTTGGGGAAACCGCTTTCTTATTATCAACGCAGTAAAGAATTATGCAGTTAAGAATTCAGAGGTTGAAAGATTAGCTGCTACCAGAATGGAGATTTGTAATGAGTGTCCATTATTAGATTTAAAAGGATCTAAATGTTTTGCTCCTGGTACTCAACCTTGTTGTGGGAGTTGTGGATGTTCTTTAAAATTGAAGACAAGGAGCGTTGAAAGTTCTTGTCCAGAAGGAAAATGGTAAATTATGTCTGTAGCATTTACAGCAAATAATCATAAGTATGTGAGTATTGATGGAGAAGATATTCTCTGGACCAGTACTACATCTTTTATATCTAAGTTTAAAAAGCCCTTTGATAGAGATGGTATAGCTGAAAAAGTCTCTAAGAATACTAAATCTAAATGGTATGGCAAGACTCCTAGTGAAATTAAAGCTATTTGGGATAGTGAAGCTTCTAGAGCAATGGATCTTGGTAACTGGTATCATGATCAAAGAGAGGCAGACCTACTTGAATTTAACACTATTGAGAGGTACGGAAAACAAGTTCCTATAGTCAGACCTATTACAGAGGGAGAAAAGAAGCTAGCACCCCCTCAAAAGCTTTCAGATGGCGTGTATCCAGAGCATTTAGTCTACCTAAAGTCTGCAGGTATATCTGGTCAATCAGATCTTGTAGAGGTTGTTGATGGTTATGTACACATCACCGATTATAAAACCAATAAGGAGATTAAAGAAAAGTCCTATGTAAACTGGGAAGGTGTATCTCAAAAGATGTTACCCCCTGTAGATCACCTGGATGACTGTAATTTAAACCATTATAATTTACAGTTATCTCTTTACATGTACATTATCCTCAAACACAACCGTAGACTAAAGCCTGGAAACCTAGTAATACAGCACGTAAAGTTTGAAAAGGATGGTGAAGATGAAAATGGATACCCTATTAATAGCAAGAACGCACAAGGAGACTATGTTATTGAGGATATCAAATATTATGAGATGCCTTATTTAAGAGAAGAGGTAGTTAACATGCTCAAGTGGCACAAACAAAATAAGTAATGCTGGTAAAATTATTTGATATTCAGAACGGAACTGTAATTCCTAGTGAACACAGCTATACGTTAAACTTCTTAAAAGTGATTAGAGAAGAGTACCCAGAAGAACATTTGGACATTTATGCCTACTTGTTTTACATGACTTGCCCCAATCCAGATATGAATCCATTCTTTAATATTCCAGATAGAGATAAAGAAGATCTGATACTCAGGGAGTTACGTACTGGTAAGGAGTTTTCTGATTTTGATACAGATGAAAAAATAATTCAAGACGCTTTAAAGAATTGTACTCTGCTATATGAGACTCCTACTTATAGAGCTTATAAAGGTATTGCTAGTATGTTGGACCGTTTGGCAGACTATATGATGAGAACACCAATAGAACATGGTAGAGATGGTAACATTAACCAGATAGTCAATGCAGCTGCTAAATTTGAACAAATAAGAAATTCATTTAAAGGAGCTTATTCAGATCTACAGGAAGAGCAGAAGTCTTCTGTTAGAGGAGGTCAAAACTTATCTTATGATCAAATGTAATGAGTGATATCAGTATCTCATGTTATAACTGTAAGGAGCAAGTCTGGACAGAGGCAAAGTTCAAAGAAAAAAATGAACTTGTCAAGTTTATTAAAAAACTTTTTAAAGAACCTGGTGAATATAACTTCACTGAGGAGACTGAAATTTTTACTGCTGAAGCTAGTAAGTTCAATAGATATGGGGTTTATTGTACAGCTCCCTACATGTCAAAAGAATTTGTTGAGTACTGGGATGATCAAAAACAAAAATGCCGCAATGGGGTAATTATTCAAGGAGAAAAGAATACCTGGTACCTTACACGTGATTACTACATGTGGTTAAACTTTCTTCCTATCTATGATAAGGAAGAGAAGAAATACGGTTTTGCTAAGGTTAGAGATGCTCAGTATCATATGGCACTGTATGAATGGCTTGCTGAAGCTGAATACAGGCATGTAGCTATTCTGAAAAAACGTCAGATTGCCTCGTCATATTTTCATGCAGCTAAGCTCCTTAATATGTACTGGTTTGAAGAAGGTGCTGTTTTAAAAATGGGAGCTTCTTTAAAGTCTTATGTAAATGATGAGGGAACCTGGAAATTTTTAGATGAGTATAAGAATTTCCTTAATGAGCACACTGCTTGGTATAGACCTGCAAACCCTGATAAAACTCTTTTATGGGAGCAAAAGATTGAGGTTACCATTAATGGTCGTAAGCAGAACAAAGGTCTTATGTCTAAGATACAGGGAATGTCTTTTGAGAAGAATGCTACCAAAGGGGTAGGGGGTCCTGTAACTTATTTCTTTCATGAGGAAGCGGGTATTGCTCCTAAGATGGACCAGACCTATGAATACTTAAGACCTGCCATGGCGTCAGGTCAGATTACTACAGGTATGTTTATTGCAGCAGGATCTGTAGGGGATTTGGAACAATGTGACCCATTGAAGCAGATGATACTAAATCCTAAAGCCAACGATATCTATGCAGTAGAAACCAACCTGCTAGATGATAAAGGGAGTAGAGGAGAGGTGGGACTCTTTATTCCTGAACAGTGGTCTATGCCGCCTTTTATAGATGATTGGGGAAACTCAATGATAGAGGACTCATTAGCAGCTATTCAGGAAGAGAGGGCTACATGGAAAAGAGAATTGAGCCCTGAGCAATATCAGCTGAGAATATCTCAGAAACCAACAAACATTGCTGAGGCTTTTGCTTATCGCAAAGAGTCACTCTTTCCTCAAAACCTTATTTCTTCTCAAACCAAAAGAATTGAAGATAAAGAATATCCAGTAGAATATTTAGAGTTAGATTGGGATGAATCTGGTACTGGCATTAAAGCTAGCCGTAGTAGAAAGAACCCTATCAATACTTTTCCTGTAGATAAACGCCAAGAAGATAAGACTGGAGTGCTTTGTGTTTATGAGCGTCCTGTAGATAAGCCTGAGTTTGGAATGTACTACGCAAGTGTGGATCCCGTTGGAGAAGGTAAAACAACAACATCTGAGTCACTTTGTAGCATCTATGTATATAAGAACCCCATTGAGGTAACAAAGATTACTGACGAGGGCCCTCAGAGCTTTGTAGAGGGGGATAAGATTGTAGCAGCTTGGTGTGGTAGATATGATGACATCAACAAGACTCATGAACAGTTGGAAAAAATTATAGAGTACTACAAAGCTTGGACTCTTGTGGAAAATAATGTCTCACTATTTATTCAGTACATGATTGCTAAACGCAAACAGAAGTGGCTGGTTCCCAAGGATCAAGTCCTATTCCTGAAAGATATAGGGAGCAATAGAAGTGTGTATGCTGAGTATGGTTGGAAGAATACTGGTACAATGTTTAAGAATCACTTAATAAATTATGCTATTGAGTTTCTTAAGGAAGAGATTGATATAGAGACTGATGCAGATGGTACTATCACTAAACGTATATTTGGTATTGAACGTATTCCTGATATTATGCTTATGAAAGAAATGCAAGCCTACCAACCTGGTGTTAACGTGGATAGGCTTGTGTCATTTGCAGCACTTATAGGATTTGCTAAAGTTCAGCAGGCAAATAGAGGATATCAAAAACGAATTGATAATGAGTCGTCTGTAAAATTGGATAATACACAGAAAATGACTAAATTAAATATGAGTCCCTTTAGACATATCGGAGGGAAAAACAAAGGTATAATTGGGGATAAAGGAAAGCGTTCAGCTTTTAAAAATTTAAAGTAACATGCCTAAGATTATAAATGCAATGCAGGCTAAGGCTGGTGCTAAGGTGGAAAAAAACAAAATGGCTACCTTAGAACAGCCAACTCAGTTTCTTCCTGAGAAGAAGAAAACTGATGAATGGGCTGCGTGGAATATAGATTGGATTGAAGTACAAGGCCAGAAGCAGCTTAAGAGAAACTCTAGACGTTTGCTTAAGAATTATAAGCTGGCTAAAGGTATTATTGATAAGACTGACTACATTGTAGAAGAAGATAATGTTTACGCTGACTTAGTAGATCAGTTGACCCAAGAAGATGTATCTGCTTTAGAGATTAAATTTTATCCCATTATCCCCAATGTAATTAATGTCTTGATGGGAGAGTTTGCATCTAAGTATGCAAAGGTTACCTTCCGAGCTGTTGATGACACTTCTTATAATGAGATGCTAGAGCAAAAGAGAGCTATGATTGAACAAACTCTCTTATCAGAAGTAGCATCTGAAATGATTACTAAACTTGCTGCACAAGGAGCTGATATTCAGAATCCAGAAGTACAGCAAATGCTTTCTAAAGAGTCATTAATGTCTCTTCCTCAAATTGAAGACTTTTTCCGTAAAGACTATAGATCTCTTGTAGAAGAATGGGCTTCTCATCAGCTTAAGGTAGATGAAGAACGTTTCAAAATGTATGAGCTAGAAGAAAGAGCTTTCCGTGATATGCTTATTACGGATAGAGAATTCTGGCATTTCCGTATGGGAGAAGATGACTATGAAGTTGAGTTATGGAATCCTGTTCTTACATTCTATCACAAGTCACCAGATGTACGCTATATTTCTCAGGCTAACTGGGTTGGTAAATCAGATATGATGACTGTGGCTGATGTCATTGATAAGTATGGATACTTAATGACAGAAGACCAAATAAAAGAACTTGAAAATGTATATCCAGCAAGAGCTGCAGGATACGCAATTCCAGGAACTCCTAATGATGGATCATTCTATGATGGAACTAGATCACATGAATGGAATAGTATTGAAAATGGATCTCTTGGTTACCGTCAATATATTGCAAATTATGATTTAGGTTTTAGCGGTGGTGGAGACATTGTAGATTGGATCTTAGGAGAGTCTGAAGATTTATTTGACTTTGGTAAAACTTTCATGCTTAGAGTATCTACAGTATACTGGAAAACTCAAAGACGTGTAGGACATTTAACTAAGGTTTTAGAAGATGGTACAGTTATCCAGGATATTGTTACTGATGATTATACAGTATTAGATAAGCCTTTGTATAATACAAATGTTTCAAAACAAAAGACTAAAGAAAATGTAATCTTTGGTGATCACATTGATTGGATTTGGATTAATGAGGTATGGGGTGGTATTAAGATTGGACCTAATCATCCAACCTATTGGGGTATGACAAGCCCAGATGGTGTAAGCCCTATGTATTTAGGTATTGATAAACCTAAACCCGGAAGACTTAAGTTTCAGTTTAAAGGTGATCATACTTTATACGGCTGTAAGCTTCCCGTAGAGGGTGCTGTATTCTCTGATAGAAATACTAAATCAGTATCTCTAGTAGATATGATGAAGCCTTATCAGATTGGATACAATATTGTAAATAATCAGATTGCAGATATTCTAGTAGATGAGTTGGGTACTGTTATTATGCTAGACCAAAATGCTATTCCACGTCATTCATTAGGTGAAGATTGGGGTAAGAACAACTTGGCAAAAGCATATGTAGCAATGAAGGATTTCCAAATGCTTCCTCTTGATACATCTATTACTAATACAGAGAATGCTCTTAACTTCCAACACTACCAGGTGTTAAACCTAGAGCAAACTAATAGATTGTTATCTAGAACTCAGTTGGCTAATTATTTTAAGAATCAAGCTTTTGAAGCTATTGGTGTTAATGCTCAACGCTTGGGCGGGGCTATGGAACAACAAACCGCTACTGGTGTACAAGCTTCATTGGAAATGTCTTATGCACAAACTGAAACATACTTTATTCAGCATTCAGATCACTTGATGCCAAGAGTGCATCAAATGCGTACAGACTTAGCACAATACTACCATAGTAATAATCCTTCAGTAAGACTTCAATACATTACTACAGAAGGAGATAAAGTAAACTTTAGTATTAACGGTACAAGTTTGCTTCTTAGAGATTTTAATATTTTCTGTACTACTAAAGCAAACCATAGAAGAATTCTTGAGCAGCTTAAGCAAATGGCTCTTACTAATAATACTACTGGTGCTAGCATTTATGATCTTGGTAATATTATTAAGTCTGATAGTATTGGTGAGGTTACTAGTATCATGAAAGATGCTGAACAAAAACAAATGCGTCAACGTCAAGAGCAACAGCAACAAGCTATGCAGATGGAGCAACAAAGACTTCAAGCTGAAGCTCAAGAAAAAGAAAGAGCTAGAATGTTTGAGGCAGAGCAGAATGACAAAGATCGTGAGAATAGAATTGTTCAGGCTGAAATTAAAGCTTCTGGTTATGGTGCTATGCAAGATATTAACCAAAATCAAGTTTCTGATTTCCAGGATTCTCTAAGAGAAATTAGAGATACTGAAAAGTATAAAGCACAGGTTGCTTTAAAACGTGAACAAGAAAGTAATAAGCAAGTTGCTCAGCAACAGAATATGTCTTTGAAACGTGAAGAAATTCAAAGTAAAGAACGTATTGCTAATACTCAGTTAGAAATTGCTAGAGAGAATAAAAACAAGTATGATATTCCTCAGCCTAAAAAATCTAAAAAGAAAGATGCATAGCACTTAGCTATATACTTCCAAAAAACACATGTAAAAGATAATGTAAAAGCAAATCTCTGAGGTTTATTCCTCAGAGATTTGTATATTAATAGTGAGAGAAAAACCAACTTAAAATGAGTGAAGAAAAAACTAACCAGGTAGAGGAATCTACCAATGTATCTCAGGTAGATGTAAATCTGGATGAGATCTTTGGAATGCCAGGAGCTGAGTCAGTGACTCTTCCTGCAAATGAAGAAGCAGGTAAAACTGCAAACGTTCTTTCAAATAAAAAGACAGATTTGTCTTTTCTTGATGATGAAAAAGATGATGCCCCAGTTGCTGATTCTACAGACAGTGATGAAGAAGGATCAGAAGAAGTTGATAAAACGTCTTTTGAAGATCTTGTTACAGAAGTAGAAGCAGCAGATGATGAAGATGATGAAGAGGAGGCTCCTAAAAAAAGAGGCCGTAAAAAGATTGACGGTGTAGCAGATGTCTTTGATAAGTTGATTTCAGATGAAATGTTAATTCCATTTGATGATGACAAACCTATTGAAGAGTACACTGCTAAAGATTTTCAGGAGTTAATTCAAGCTAACATTGAAGAAAGAGAAAGAAAGATTAGAGAGCAAACGCCTCAAGAATTTTTTCAGTCTCTTCCTGAAGAACTTCAGTATGCTGCTAAATATGTAGCTGATGGCGGTAGAGATCTTAAGAGTTTATTTAGAGCTCTTTCTCAAGTAGAAGCTACTAGAGAACTAGATCCTTCATCAGAGCAAGGCCAAGAAATGATTGTAAGACAATATTTGTCTGCAACAGGATTTGGTGATGCAGAAGAGATTCAAGAAGAGATTGATTCATATAAAGACATTGGTAGACTAGAGCAGCTTGCTAATAAGTTTAAACCAAAGTTGGACAGAATGCAAGAGCAGATTGTACAACAACAGGTTGCAGAACAAGAAGCACGCAAGCAACAACAAGCTGAAGCTGCTAATGCTTATATGGAAAATGTATATGAGACTTTAAAAGTAGGAGAGCTTGGTGGTATCAAGCTTGATAAGAAGACTCAAGCAACTTTGTACCAGGGTTTGGTAGAACCTAATTACCAATCAGTATCTGGTAGACAAACAAATATGCTAGGTCACTTGCTAGAGAAGTATCAGTATGTAGAGCCTAATCATGAGTTGATTGCTGAAGCTCTTTGGTTGCTATCTGATAGAGATGGTTACCATAGTAAAATTAAAGAAGGAGCTAAGGCAGAAACTGTAGAGAAGACTGTACGTCAGTTGAAGACAGAACAAAGTAAACGTAAGTCATCAACTGTACTAGAAGAAAAAGAAGTTAAGAAATCTAGGGGACTACCTAGACCAAATAACATATTTAAGAGATTTTAAACAATAATTACTAATCCTAAATTTAGATAAACATGGCAACTCCTGTTTTGAACAATGGTATCTTTTTGAGAGATACTTCTTACAAGGCGTCATCTCATGTTGATTCTTACCACTTGGCAAACATGCTAGGTAGTGCAGAACCAACTGATATGGGTCCTGTAGACCTTTGGGCTATGGCTCAAAAGGTTGAAATGCCACTATACCAGATGGCATCTTTTGGTGGTAAAAATACCATCACTGTAGACAACGCTCGTGGTGAGTACAAATGGCAAGTACCTGTAGTACAGGATCTTCCTTACATCACTGAAGACATTGAAGCAAGCAATGAGCGTAAAGGTGTTGATGGCACTACCTTTAAAATTAAGGTAAACAAGCGTGCATTTGGTCACGGTGACATCATTACTTATGATAAGTACAATGGAGCTGAATTGTACGTTACTGCAGAAGATATTCTTCCTTCAGGTGACGGATTCATCTACACTGTACAATTGGTTAACAATGATAGCTTGAAATTCTTGGACAACAAGTACTTGGCTGCAGGTACTAAGTTCTTCCGTAAAGGTTCTGCTAGAGGTGAATACGGTGAGCGTTTCTCTGACATTGGTGATGTATCAACTGGTTTCCGTGAGTTCTACAACTACGTAGGTGGTGCAGAAGCTCACGTACACTACAGCATTTCTTCACGTGCAGACATGATGATGAAAGGTGGTATGCGTGCAGATGGTACAGTTCCTGTAACTGAGATCTGGCGTAACATGGATCAAAGCATGGATCCTTCTATCACTAGCTTGGAAGATATGGTTTCTAAGATGGGTAAAGATGCAGTTAAGCGTAGCATGGAGAATGGTTCATTGAGCCGTACTTTTGTTACTAACTTGGAAGCTGCTCACTTGTCTAAGATTGCTAAAGATATTGAGACTTACTTGATGTGGGGTCATGGTGGACGTGTACGTCAAGATGGACCAGATGATGTACGTCTATCTGTAGGTTTGTGGAAGCAGTTGGATAACTCATTCAAGCGTGTATACAACAAGTCTGGATTCTCTCTAGATATGTTTAAAGCAGAATTGATGAACTTCTACCAAGGACGTGTAGAGCTTGCTGGACCAGATCCACAACGTCAGATCATTGTTCAAACTGGTATGGGTGGTATGAAGCTTGTAAATGAAGCTATCAAAGCTGAAGCTAATGCTTCTGGTCTTTTGGTACGTGCTACAGACATTGGTGCTGTATCTGGTAGCAATATGGACTTGAACTTTGGTTTTGCTTACACTTCTTACGTTATTCCTTTCTTGGCTAACGTTAAGTTTGTATTGAACCCTGCGTTTGATAACTTGCATACTAATGATATTGAGAACCCTCTAGTAGATGGTCACCCACTAAGCTCTTACAGCTTTGTAGTATTTGATGTTACTGAAAACGGTAATGACAATATCTACTTGTTGAAATTGTCTTGGGATAACCAATTGAAGTGGTTCTACCAAAATGGTACTATGGATTACATGGGACGTTCACAAGGATTCCAGTCTTCTGGTAACTTCAACGGATACCGTGTATTCATGACACAAACAATGCCTGCTATCTGGGTTAAAGATGCAACTAAGGTATTGAAGATTGTAATGAGAAACCCTGTAACAGGAGGATCATTCTAAGAAGAATAGTAGAAGGGAGAGGGTAAAACCTCTCCCAATCTTCTTTAATTTGCTTGCTGTATACCTTACTTTATCAGGACTGGTAACCCTGGCAAGCATCAAGATTACACTAACTTAAAAACCAAAAAAAATGAGTGTGACTATTATAGAGAAATACCAAATTGGAAAGTCGGGAAAGATTAGCATCAGACCTTACTTTGACCCTAGCATTAGTAATATGGGTCTTGAGAATTATCAGATGTCTCTAATGGATGGTGTATACCATGAAGAGCAGTTAGCTTGCTTAGAGATTAATGGTATCAAGAGATATGTTACTGGACTAAATGAATTTGCACCAGAAGTTAAAACTTTGCCTGCAGATGAAAGAGAAGCTAAGATCCGTGAGATTCGTGAAGTAGTTGCTTCACTAGAGCAAGATCTAGCTGCTAATGTTATTGATCCTGAAAGTAAAGATTTCTGGAAAGAAGTTAAACTTTTAAGACCTGATAATGATGAATTCTGGAGTAGAATTACTCTTAAGTGTGGTAATGACCCGGTGTTTTTGGATCCTATCAAGGACCCATATGATTTAATTAAAATGTATGCAATTGAAGCTGGAGGATTTTCAATTGTATCAAAAAGTTTGGAAGCTGCTAGGAGTAAACCAACTCCTCCTAAATTCTTCCTTGACAAATTGGAGACTACGGCTGCTAACCGTACAGAAATTTCTAAGCTACGCAATAAAGCATTGGCAGAGCTTCAGAAAATGTATGATAAGCAAGCTAACAAAATGTTCTTGGTTGCTAAGGTTGTTGATGCTAATAGCACACAATACACTAAGAACACACCTAATGATATCATCTACGAGAACATGGATAACTACATCAATGGTCTAGGAGTTGATAGAGATAAAAAGAAAACTGCTCAGTTATTCTTAGATGCTGCAAGACTTAGCATGGAAGTGTTAAAACTTAAAGCAATTGTAAAGGATGCTTCGCAATATAGAATGATTACTACAAAGTCTGATGGTATGATTTATGATCTAGACAGTGGTACTTCTTTAGGACGTACTCCTTCAGATGTAGTAGCATTTTTGCAAAACCCTCTGAATGAGGAAGTTATGATGAAGCTAATGAGCAATGTAGAAGGAATGTGGAACTCCTAAATATATATAACCATGAGTGAAGATAAAGACTTTCAGATGGATGACAGCTTTGCTGATTTTGTTAATGAGCTAGAGAAGGCACCTCAGCCAACTTGTAATCTGGAAAATCCTGAAGATTGTGAAGCTTGTGGTAGCTAAATCCTATGAACAACACTACACTCCAAATTAAATTTAAGCAGCGGCTTAACAAGTTAGCCAGTAATGACTATGACAACATAGAGTGCTGGCAAATAGTTGAAGCGTTTAACAAAGCTCAAATTGAGTGGTGTAGACGTCAGCTTCATGGGAATAATGTCTTTAAAGAAGGCGATGAGCAAAGTAAAATGCTCATTGATGATCTTCAAGAATTATTAGAAACTACAGCTTTACAGGGTGTAGAATCTGATAATGTTTATGTAAGTAATTCTCTTCCCAATAATTATCTCTCTTTTAAGAGGGTTAGCACTTTAGCCAAAACGGAGTGCTGCCCTCCTAGAGATATGACTACATATTTAGTAGAAGAGGCTAACATAGATATTATCTTAAGAGATCCTTTAAAAAGACCTGATTATGACTGGGGAGAAACTGTTTGTACTATTGCAGGTGGAAGACTCAGAATCTATAGTAATTCTGATTTTACAGTCTTCAAACCTACACTTACTTACTACAGATCTCCTAGAAATATTGAAATCTCCGGATGTAAGGATCCTTATACTGGCAGTGTCTCAAATGGAGACGTGCCCTGTGAGTTTAAGGATGACATTGTGGAAATCATTATTGATGAAGCAGTAGCAATTATTGCTGGTGATATTATGGATGTAACTAATTACCAAAGAGAAATTGCTGCTGGACAACGTAATACATAATTATTTTGTATATTATAGTGTAAGGCAAATGCTTTACAATTGTGTTTTTTATTAATTAAATATTTTTTTAAATCATGGCTTATTTTCCCCATGCTTACAAAAAAGTCTTCATTGCCCGTGACACTGATGTTCAGGGTGGTGTAGCTTCTGAAGATCTAGGTGCTGGTCAAGTGACCCTTCTAGATAAAACTTATGTTTCTGTAGCACCTGGTGCTGTAGCAGCTGGAGGTCTTTACACATTGGCGCAAGGTAGCTTGCACAGTGTAGACAAAATTGGTCCTCACCACGGTGGTTACCAAGAGTCTGTAAAGTCTAAAGGTATCAACCCTAAATTTATTTCTAAAATTTGGGAAGTTGAATCTAAAGTTGCTACTTCTTCTTCTGCTGTTATTGAAGTAGCTGATCCAGAAACATTTACTAAAGGTGAAACTGTTTTCTTGCGTGTAGACATTAAAGGTTCTCCTGCTCTACGTTTCTTAGGACGTAACTCTTATTTTGTTGCTGATTACACTGTACAGTGTGCTGACGGTGCTACTGTTGAGCCAGCTAAAGTATTGTTGGAGATGGCTTCTCAAATTGAGAATGAGCCTCTAGTAGGACCATTTGTTGAAGCTAGTGTAGAAACATTTGATGGTGCTGCATGGAACAAAGTAACTGCTCCTGCAGGATCTGCTCCTGGTGCTCATGCTTCTGCACGTTTGGTACTTAAAGGTGCTTACGTTGACACTAAATTTGGTGACTGTTCATTTGATCCTAAAGATCACTTTGAAAAAGAGCCTGTACAGATTCTTCTTTCTGAATTGAATGAAAGTGGTGATATCTGTGTAAACAACTTTGATGATGCAGTACTAGTTGCTGGAACACAAGGTGAAGGTTTTGGTGAGTCTGTTATCCGTGAGTTTATTCTTTCTAACAGATATGCACAAGAACCATGGAACAGTGACCCACGTATGCGTGAAATTACTGATAGCATTGCTCTTGAAGTAGATCGTACTGCTTCTTACAAAGCTTTCAATATTCTTCACAGCATTCCACGTTCTTACAATCCATCAGGTATGCACAACAGTGATCAATATTTGTTGACTATTTATGCTCCTGCAGGTTCAGGTCAAGCTTCTGATGTAGAGCTTTACATGGATGCTCTTGCTGCTGCAGCTGGTATTGTTAAAGAAGTATACTAATAATTAGTATATAATTCATTTAAAGGGGAGTGGGGTTTATCTCTACTCCCCTTTTTCTTTGATATAAACTTATTTTTTAGTAAATTATTTATGAGCCCAGTTGCTTAATTAATATAACTATTATGGCCACAAAACATGAATTAAGTTTAGAGGTGTTAGAAACAACTAATCCTAAACTTTTTAGGGTAGTAGATACTAGTGCTTACAGCAAAGACTTAAGCATTGAGTGTCCTACCTTACAGATACTTTCTCCTGGTTTTAATTCAACCCAGGACATTGACGCTGTAGCTGGATTTAACTACGTACTTAATGCTTGTACTCTAGGTGTACAAAAGATTGGCTGTGATACAACCTCAGCTGAAATAGGTGATGGTATTTACGTAGTACGCTATAGTGTATCTCCAAATGAATATGTATACGTAGAATATAATCACTTGAGAATGACTCAAGCTTTGAATCTTTACTATGATAAGCTAGGTGAAATTGACCTAGGTGCTTATGATCCTACAGATACTCAACTAGAGCTTCTTGCTGAAATGAGATTGATTAAGTCAATGTTTGATGCAGCAAAAGCTAAAGTAGAATATACTCATCAACCTAAAGAAGGTTATGAGCTGTTTATTTATGCTCTAAAGAGATTAGAGAAAGTTTGTGTTTAATTTAAAAGCTAAAACCAAAATGGCTATTTGTCCTAACTGTAAATCAAAACTTAGTTGCGGTTGTCAAAAAAGAACTGCATCAGACGGTAAACAAGTATGTTCTAATTGTATGGCAGCATACCAAAAGACGATACTTAACAAACAAAAGTAAGATGGCTAATAAAAGCAAGGTTGTAAGTTTTAAAGAGAGTACTACTAAATTATATAGTAAGTACTCTGATTCTATATACAATATCTTTTTAGAAGAGAGATATGGTATTGAGCCTTGTTGTGAAGTAAAACCTGCTGAGTTATTAGAAGCTGAGCTTATGCTATGTGAATGGAATAACATGAAAGGATCTGATGAGTTAACTGATAGTCAAATTAGATACTTTGCTAATCTTCCTGTTTATGTAGATGGTAAGACTGGTATTTCATCTAATGACTCTCATTATCGTTACGCTGCATCTAGTTCTTCTAAAACAGCAAGAGTTGTGTATAATACAGGTGTAGATGGAAATGAAAATATTATAGAGATTAATGCTGGGGGCGCAGTTACAAGAATCAACTTGAATCCTATTATTAATATTGATAACACTGCTGTAGACAAGTTTGTATTTACACAAGAAACTCCTGCTACAATTTGGGTTATTGAACATGGATTAGAGTTTGTACCTGGTAATGAATTGCTAACAGATTTGGAGGGTAATGAAATTGAAGGTGTAACTAGAGTAGTAAATATTAATACTATTCAAGTTGAATTTAGTGAGCCTGTTGCAGGTTACGCTTACTTGAGTTAAGATGGCACAAAATAAAAAGATATTTTATAGTAATATCAGTCTTGCTAAGAATGAGTTACTAGACGCAAGGATACAGAACAAGACTACTGAGGGTAGACTTGCTATGTCTTTGGGTGCTACTCATTCTGGTTTAGCTGTATGGGATTTAGATCAAGCAGCTTTATATGTATGGCAGTATGATCATTGGGTAAGAGCTGAAGCAGATCCTGCTGATGTTTTAAGATGGAATGCAGCGTATGATGATTCAGTAGTGGGTATTACTATTGATCAGGGTACAGATACTACGTTTACCATACAAAGAAGAAATAGTGAGAATCTTACCGCAGTATATAGAAGTGGTTATGAGCATAATCAGAATGTACCTTCTAATACTTGGGTAATTAATCACAATTTAAATAAAAGACCTTCTGTAACTGTAATAGATTCAGGAGGTACAGAAGTAGAGGGTGCTGTTACAGTAGACTCTTTAAACCAAATTACGATTGTTTTTTGTTCAGCCTTTTCCGGGAAGGCATTGTTAAATTAATATATATTAAATAAAGTTTAGTCATGGCTAAAAAATTTCTAACTAGTATTGATCTCTCAAAATGTGAGTTGATTAATGCTTCAATCCACAACTTAGCTACTGCTCCTTCAGCTCCTGCTGATGGTCAGGTGTACTTTGACACGAGTGATGGTCAAATGTACTTCTACAATGGTAGTAGCTGGCAAGCAATGGGTGGTGATATTACTGCTGTTGAGATTACTGCTGGTGCAGCTCTTAGTGGTAGTGCTTCTGTAACAAGAGGTGCATTCTCTACTACCCTTGATGTAAATGTAGATGGTGCTACAATTGCTGTTAACGGTGAAGATTCTCTTTACGTTGTTAAAGACTCAGAGTACCTTGAAACATTCTACAACACTAACGGAAGTTTAACTTCTGCTCGTACAGTAACATTAGGTGCTCACAATCTTACATTTGACGCAACTGGTGCTGGTAGTGTAAAAATTGAAAAAGACCTTTACTTAGGTACTGCTGGTTCTACTACAGGTACTCTTCACTTGGGTGCTACATCGGATGGTTCTTCAAGTCAAATCTTGTTTGAAGATGGTACAGCTCCTGTTGGTGAGATTCGTTTTGCACACAATGTAGGTGATTTCCAATTCCGTATTTCAGATTCTACTTACTTGCAAATTGATGCAACTGCAGGTAATGCGGGTATTAAAGTAAACAAGGGATCACTTATTTCAAGTGAATATGCTCTTGACGTTACTGGTAATGCTGGTGCTGCAGGTCCTGCACGTTTGGAAGGAATGCTTGAGACTACTACTGAGTCTAAGTTGGTTACTATTACTGACGATGGTGTTCTTGAGTACAGAGTGTTGACAGGTCTTGGAGAAGATGGTACTCTTAAAAACATTGGTACACACGATCTTGAAACAACTGCTGCACGTACTCTAAGTGTTTTAGATAATACTGCTAGTGCGTTTGCTATTAAACAAGGTGCTAACAGCATTCTTGATATTACAACAAGTAACGGTTCAGAAAAAGTAACTCTTGGTTACAACACTGAAGTTGGTGGTAACTTGACAGTTAATGGTGATCTTACAGTTGTAGGTTCTCAAACTAATGTTGCTATTGAATCAACTACTGTACAACTTGGTGATTCTTACTTGACTCTTAACAAAGATTGGGACAGAGGTCTTGATGCTGTTAATGATGCTGGTTGGGTTGTTGTACGTGGAGCTACTCAAGGTAACGTATCTGTTGTATGGAAAGAAGCAGATTCTAAATTCTATCTTGCTAATGTAGCTGATGAAGATGGTACTGTAGATCCAGCAAACGTTGCTATTGCTAGCACAGTAGATTTGCATGTAGGAGCCTTTACTGCAGACCGTGATGCTGAAATCACTGGTACTCTTACAATTGGTAATGTATCAGAAGATAATGAGGCATCTCTAGTCGGTATTGACAGCAATGGTCTTATCACTACAAGAAGTACTGCATCTATTGTTGCTGCAGGTATGACCTTTAAATATTCTGATGATGGTGGTGCTGCAACAGCACTTGCTGCAACTTCAGAACTTACTATCAATGCTGGTGAAGGTCTTAATGCTTCAGGTTCTGGAACAAGTATTACTATTAGTGGTGAAGATGCAACTGCATCTAATAAAGGTATTGTAGAACTAGCTACAGCTGCTGAGACTAATGCAATGACAGATACTGCTAGAGCAGTAACTCCTGCAAGTCTTGCTAAACTACGCTACACAGCTCCTGTACCAGGTGGCGCTACAACTGTGCCTATTAACCATGCATTAAGCTCTGTATTCTGTATTGTACAGGTTATGGAACTTGCAACAGGTGCTACAGTTGAATGTGATGTACGTAGAGTAGATCCAGATCATGTAGAACTTGATTTCTGCGTTGCTCCTGAAGAAGGTGCATTGCAAGTAATGGTTATGAAGGTAGCATAATACCTGCATAATTATTAATTTTACTACTATACAAATATCTTAAGATGAAGAAGTTTCTTAGTGATGTTTTAGTAGATTGTAACTTAACAGTGAGCGGTTCCTCAACATTGGGGACCGCCACTGGGGTTACAGTAAGTGCAGGAGATAACTCAACAGCTTTAGCTACTACAGAATGGGTTACAACGCATGTATCTACTAACAGCATATACAGTTTAAGAGTACCAGTTGGTACAACTACTATTAGATTAGCATCCAGTAGTACCACAGAAGATGTTGCAATTTCTGCTACAGGATCTGTTGCTGTATCAAGAGTTTCTGATTCTGAGATTAGACTTACAGGTACTAATAACTATTTGAGTTCAGCTAGTTTTAGTACTTCCACGGGTGTTCTTACACTAGGAAGAGAAGGTTTATCTAATATAACAGTAGATCTTGATAACAGATATTTGACTAGTGAGTCAGATACTTTAGATACAGTTACTTCCAGAGATGGAGTAACAACAAACACGATTGGTGTAGGTACGGTTAATGTAATTGGTACTACAGCCGGTCAAGAACTTTTAACAGTAGATGGTACTAATGGTAGACTATTTACTGTAACAGATGATCTGTCAGATTCTTTATTTAGTGTAAACACTATTGCAGGTTTACCAGTTATTGAAGTCTTTGCAGATAATACCATTAAGTTAGGGAACTTTGCTAATCCTATAGAGATTGATAGTTCTGCTAATATTGTTATCCCTGGTACTATTACAGCTAGTGGATATAATGATAGTAACTGGAATACTGCATTTAATGATAGAATTACTGCAGCATCTGTTTCAGGTACATCAACAAAAACATTGACATTAACACAAGGAGACGGTAGTACTATTACTGCTTCTTGGACAGATATAGAAGGAAGTGGTGCAGATGGTTATGTATCTGATGTAGCACTTAACGGTAATAGTTTAGACTTTACTGCGGTAGGTAGTGGGTTTGCAGGAAGTATTGATCTTTCTACTATTACTACAGATCTTACAAGTGTAGAGACAGTTTATTCTACAGTTCGTAACGTTTCTGGTGGTCCAATTGAAAAAGGAACACCTCTTGCAGTAGTTCCTGGTCAAACATCTGGAAATGTTTCAGATGTAATTCCTGCAGATGCTTCAGATCCATCAAGAATGCCTGCAGTCTTTATTGCTAATGAAGATATTGCTAATGGTGTAGATGGTCAAGCTGTAATTTTTGGTGAGATTACAGGAGTAGATACTTCTGCATATGACTCTGGAGTTACAGTTTATGTTGCTCGTGGTGGTGGATGGACAGTAACAAAACCAGATGGTGATGCACTTATTCAGAACTTAGGTATAATTACTAAAGTTCATCCTAGTAATGGAGCTGGTGTTGTAATGGGTGCAGGACGTTCTAATGACGTTCCTAATATTCCTACAGGATATGCGTGGGTTGGTAATGCTAATGGAGTTGCTACTCCTACATTACTTGGATCACTAGCGTTTAGTTCTGCAATTTATGACAATTACGTTTCTTGGAATCTTAAAACTAATAATGTACAAAGAACTACTGTAGGTTCAGGTGGTACATTAGATATTGTTGCAGGTTCTAATGTATCTGTAGCTTATGGTGCAGGAGGTGTTGTAACTATCTCATCTACAGACACTAACACAGATACAAATAACTATGTTACTGGTTTATCATTTAATACTGGTAATGGAGTACTTACTGCAACACGTGAAGGTTTAGGAGATCTTACTGTTGACTTAGATGGAAGATATGCATCTTCTAGTCATAATCATGACACAAGATATATTAGAAAAGACGTAGTTGATTCTTTTACAGGATTAACTAATGATGTCTATGATGATACTCCTGGTTTCTTAAAAGGAGTAATTAGTTTAAGACCTGGTTCTGAAGGTGGTACTACAGGTATTGGTTTTAGCACTACTGTAAACGTAAACACTGAAACAGGTCAAGATTACGGTTACCTATGGTGGTATGATGATAACAACAACTATGCATTTGGTAATGGTTCTGGAGAAAATGCTGCATTAATTTTAGGTATTCAGAATGATTCTAGTACTACTGATTTTGGTGGTACTCAAGATGCTATTGCCATTGAATCATCTGCTAATATATTCTTAAATCCTGGTTTATCAGGTATTGGTACAGGCGGTGTTGGTGGTCCAGACTTTAGTAAAGGTAAAGTATACATAGGTAGAGCTGATGAGGCATATGAGATTTATCATCAAGGTAATCTTGTAAATGTATCTCAACTGAACAATGATGCAGGTTACTTAACAGAATTTACAGAAACTCTAACAGAGTTATCTCTTGCTAGTAATATTCTATCATACCGTGATGAAACGGGTGCTGTAACAGAATTAGATCTTTCATTATACCTAGATGATACTAACCTGGCTAGACTTACTAGTGGTACATTAGATTCAAACACAGGTATTGCTACATTCAGTAGAGATGACTCAAGCACGTTTACAGTTGATTTCAGCGCTTTATTTGATGACGTTGATAACTATGTAGACAGTGTAGCATTTAGTACAAGTAACGGTGTTTTAACTATTGGTAGAACCGGTTCTCTTGCTAATCTTACAGTAGATCTTGATGGGCGTTATTTAGCAACAAGATCTGATATACACGGTACGTTATATTCTACTGGTGGTAATGCTGATGAATACACTCAGTTTGGTATTTACAGAAACTACGGAGAAGGTCAACCTGAAGGATTAGGACATAACACATTGCTTCATGTATCTCAGACTGATGGTAAATACGGTTGGCAAATCACATCTTCTACTTCAGCAGGAGGAGACAGTATGTGGTACAGACAAAAAGGTGCAGACTGGGGTGAAGGTACTTGGTATCAGATTGCTTCACGTTCTTGGGTTAGCTCTCAAAGTTATTTAACATCATACACAGAAACTGATCCTATATTTACAGCATCTGCAGCAGCTGGTATTACAGCTACAAATATTTCTAATTGGAATACAGCATTTGGTTGGGGAGATCATGACGGTTTATATGATGCTGCAGGAACCGCTGCTTCTGAAGCAGGTGCAGTAAACACTAGAATTGATGAGGAAGTTTTACCATTAATTCAAACTCCTGCTATAACCTCTAATGGTTCAACACCTAGTTTAAATACAGGCATTAGTGCAGCAGAAGTACGCACATTAATTGGTGCGGGTACTTCTTCTACAGATACTAACTTCTATTTAAGCGGTGCATCATTCAATACAACAACTGGAGTTTTAACTCTAACTGTATCAGGTGCTACAGATCAAACAGTAGACTTAGATGGAAGATATCTTACTAGTTTTACAGAAACGGATCCTGTATTTTCAGCTTCACCTGCAGGAGGCATTAGTGCACAGCAGATTGTAAATTGGGATGAAGCTCATGGTTGGGGTAATCACGCTGATAGTGGCTACTTAACTAGTGTTCCTGCTGAATATGTAACTGCTACAGAAATTACTAATTACAGCATTAACCCAAGATTTGGTTCTACTATTGGAATGGGTAATGATTCTGCAGTTATTCAATTCCAAGATTCTAACGCTTATACAAAAGCAGGATATTGGAGTACTTTAGATGCGGTTCTTATAAACGGTGATAGTAATAGCAATAACAATATCATTCTTAGAACGGGTAACATTCTTGTTAATCAGAACCAGTTTATTTCTGGCAAGCTTGGTGTACAAGGTGTTATTGAGTTAGGAGATGACGCTAGTACTACTATTTATAGGGGTGTTGCAGATGGTGATCCTGCTCCAGTAGTAATTGAAACATTTGATGCTGCAAAAAATATTGGTGCTTTTATAGATTTTACAATCTATGATGATGCTAAAGGAAATATGAGATCAGGAACGTTACAGTTAGTCTTTAATGCTGATCAAGTAATGTTTAATGAAGTTAACACAATGGACATTGGTGATACTAATCCATGTACATTAGATGCTGTAAATAATGCAGGAACTATTGACGTAAGATTTACAACACCGGATCCTACATTCCATATTAAATATCACGTAAGAACACTATAACATAATGCTAACAACCTCTTTGGATAGGGAAAAAGGGTAAACAATGGCAAACGAATTTAAAATAAAACATGGGTTTATTTCTACAGGAAATGGATCTATTGAAGGTGAAATTACAATCACAGGGGCTGGTTATGCTGATAACGGTCAAAGAATTGCTACAAGAAACTGGGCAACTCAATACCTATCAGATAACAGCTACGCTACTACTACAGATATTAGTGATGCTATTGATGCATTAGTAGCTAGTGCTCCAGGTACATTGGATACTCTTAATGAGTTAGCAGCGGCACTTGGTGATGATCCAAACTTTTCTACAACTATAACTAACTCTATTGCTACTAAGCTTCCTTTAGCTGGTGGTACAATGAGTGGTGACATTAGATGGACATCTACTGGTAAAGGTTTAGAGTGGGTCATGAATACTGACGGTGCTGGTATTAAGTTTTATAATACTGGTGATGCAGATACAAATTCTAGATTAGAATACTACACTACAGATAACGGTAATGAGTACCATAGATTTATGGTGGCTACTAATGAAGAGATGACTATTAAGTCAGACGGAGTTAGGGTTACTAATAATATCTATATGGCAGGTAACATTGTAGCTACTCAGTCTTGGGTATCTACAAGAGGTTACGGACAAGCATCAGATATTACTGCAGTTAATACACGTATTGATGAAGAGATAATTCCTCTTATTGATACTAAAGCAGATGTTGGTCATAATCACGATGGTGTTTATTTACCTATAGCAGGAAAAGCTGCTGATTCAGATAAGCTTGATGGTATTAACAGCACATCATTCTTAAGAAGTGATGCTGACGATACAATGACTGGTAATTTAACGATGTCATCTGCAACTCCAACATTAAAGTTTAGTATTAATGGTGCGGAGAATAATGCAGGTATTGTATGGGAAGACGGTGATGCTGGAGATCCTTCTGCACAAGCTGCAGCTATTAAGTGGAATGCTGCAGACAACAATCTGCGTTTTTACAATAACGATGAAGGTGCTGAAAGAATGCGTATTAATTCCACTGGTGTTGTAACATTCTTATATGGTATAGATGGGCTTACTAATAGTTATGGTATTTCTGGTAATAACTTTAATATTACGGGAGTTAATGAATTAAAGATTAACGACCCTGGAGAAGGTATTAACTTCCACGATAAAGTTATTCTTAAAACTATTGATGATGCTACAGACAATAAGATAGATTTTACAGGTGCTACAGAAGTACAAGTAAATGGTGCTAAACTTGCTACAGAAACTTGGGTTGGTACAAATACATTAAACCAAGCAGAAGGTGATGCAAGATATGATCCTTTAGGTTCTGCCAATGCTATAGACATTAGAATAAATGAAGAGGTTCTTCCTGCTATTCCTACTAATGTATCTGAGTTAACAAACGATGCTGGATACATAACAGATGGTAACACTGGGTGGAATAATAGCTATGGTTTTATTACAGCATCTGATAGTATTACTGGTAATGCAGCTACTGCAACTAAACTAGCAACAGCACGTAACATTGCTTTAAGTGGTGCAGTAACAGGTAATGCAAACTTTGATGGTTCTGGTAACATTACAATTGCAACTACTGCTACTTCTGATCCTACACTAACACTTGCTGGTGATGCTAGTGGTTCTGCAACCTTTACTAATCTAGGCAATGCTACTCTTACTGTAACAGTAGCTAATGATAGTCACACGCATGACGGTAGATATTACACAGAGTCTGAGTCTGATGCTAGATTTGTTAATGTAACTGGAGATACAGTAACAGGCGATCTTGCTATTAACGGTGCAACATTAAGTGTTACCAGTACTGCAGAAGGTACTGAAGCATTCTTTGTAGACGGTGTAAACGGTAGATTATTTACTATTAGTGATGACTTATCTGATTCATTATTCTCTGCTAACACTATCTCAGGTCTTCCTGTAATTGAAGCGTTTGCTGATAACACAGTTAAGTTAGGACCTTACAGTAATCCTGTTATTATTGATTCAACAGGTTCTCTTACTATTGGTGGCGCAACAGCAGCTACACAATCTTATGTAGATACATCTATTAGTAATTTGATTGGTGGAGCACCAGGTGCGTTAGATACATTAAATGAACTAGCAGCTGCAATTAACGATGATGCGTCATTTGCTAGTAGCGTAACAAGCTCTTTAGCACTTAAGGCTCCGCTGGCTTCTCCTGCATTAACAGGAAACCCAACAGCACCTACACAAGCTACAAGTAATAACTCTACTAGAATAGCTACAACAGCGTTTGTGAAGGCTCAAGGGTATGTTACTACAGATACAAACTATTATCTAAATGGTATTAGTAGATCTGGTAACGTTCTTACTTTCTCAGTAAATGGTGCAACTAACCAGACATATACATTTGGTTCAGCAGCATGGGCTGCCACAACAGACTTTGATGCTGTAGGTAGTGCAGACACGGTAAGCCAAAGAATAGATAACGAAATATTACCTCTGATTGAAACTCCTGCAATTACGAGTGACGGAAATACTCCATCACTTAATAGTGGTATTTCTGCTGCGGAAATCAGAAGTCTTATCGGCGCTCAAGTAGCAGGTACTTATCTAACTTCTTACACAGAAACAGATACTTTAGACTCAGTTACTTCTAGGGGAGCAACTACTACAAATGCTATTTCAGCACCCAGAATAACCCTTGGCGGGAGTGGAGTTAATGGAATAGTAAATGTAAATGCGTTGGATGGCGCTCCGGTATTTAGGGCATCACATTTAGGTGTTGAAATAGGTAGTATAGTACGAAACTATGATTTACTCCATAATGGTAATACAACCCAAAATGGTGATACAACCCAAAATGGTAATATTAATTTACGTGGTAATCTTCTTCTTACTGGTCCAGCAACAACTACCAACCAAGGTAGAATGATTGACTTTACCGGGTTTGATAAAGAAGGTACTACAGACTTTAGTGATAGAGCATATATTCAGCATACAACAAATACAGGTGGTCATTCTGGATCTGTCCTTGTTATATCATCTCAAAATGATTCTGGTGATGGTATTGCTTTCTTGACTAATGCTTCAAGTAAGCTTAAGCATAATGGTAACAATATTGCAACAGAATCTTATGCTGCTGGTGCAGCTGATGCTGTAAATCAAAGAATTGATAATGAGGTCTTACCTCTTATTCAAGTACCTGCAATTACTAGTAATGGATCTGTACCTGCTTTAAATAGTGGTATTACAGCTGCTGAAGTTCGTTCTTTGATTGGTGCAGGTACTAGCTCTAGTGATACAAACTATTACTTAAGTGGTGCTTCTTTTAATACTAGTGACGGTGTTTTAACTTTAACTGTAACTGGGGCAGCTAACCAAACAGTTGATCTTGATGGTAGATATCAGCTTGCAGGTTCTTATCTAACAACAACTGGAAAAGCAGCAGATTCTAATCTTCTTGACGGATTGGATAGTAGCGTATTCATGCGTAAGAGTGCTAATAGCCATCTTGCTATGAATAACTACAATATCAGTGGAGTTAATCATATAACAATAAATGACCCTGGATATGGTGAAGGTATCCAATGGGGTAACATGATAATTTCTGAGTCACCTGATGATTTATCTAATCAAGCTGGTAACTTACATATAGCTAATGCTGGCGATGCAAGCATTCGTGTAACTATTGATCCTCAAGGTAACTTGTATCCATCTAGAGACAGATTACATTTACTTGGTAAGGATACTAACCGTTGGCAAATTGTATTCTGTGAGATTCTTGATTCAGCAGGTCAGCATGAAAAAAATCTGCAAAACCCAGAAGGTGAGAAGTCTGTCAGTGAATATGAAACAGGTACTGTACTTGTCTGGAAAGGTGGTAAAAACGTACCGTGTGTAGAATATGCAGATCACATGAGAATGGGTATTGCTGTTAAAGGTATTGATTCTCCACTTATACAAGGTGCTGAACCTGTGTTAGTTACAGGTGTTGTTAAAGAAGGTGATTACTTAATTACCTCACGTAAAGAAGGACACGCTGAAGCTATTTCACCAGAGCTTATGCGTCAACAAGGTTTATATGACTGTGTGTTAGGTAAAGCATTAGAAAATGGTGAAGGTGAATCTTACTTGGTAAAAACTTGGATAAACATATAAGTCATGGCGTTTCGTATTAATAAAGGTATATTTCAATTTTTAGACCATGCTGCAGGTAAGTATGTCAATAAATTTAAAATTGATAATACTAGTGGAGACCTAGTAGAAGTGGATCGTGATACTGGTGATCCTGTAACAGGTTACCTTAAAGTAGGTGAAAAAGCATCTAACGCTAATTTACTGGACGGTTTAGATCTTCATACTGGAAGAAATAATCAGGCAAATAGAGTTGTACGCACAGACGGTAATGGATACCTTAATGCAGGATGGATTAACACAACTTCTGGAAATACTACAAGTACAATTACAGATGTTTATGTAAACACTAATGATGGTTATATAAGAAAAGCAACACCAGCTCATTTTAGAAGTCAAATTACTGACGGTGTATATCAACCTGCTGGTACATACAACACTATAATTGGTACTGATTCAGATATTAATACAAGTGGTGCTACAATTATAGACAACATATATGTTACTGATGGTGTCATTACAAGCATGGGTACACGTGCTCTTACACAAGCAGATCTTGGAATTAAGACGCCTGTTAGTGGTGATTGGTGGAATAACGGTTATGTTGTTGTAGGTACAGACGGTGTAATGGAAGTAGGTAAATATATTGACTTCCATGATACAGATACTCAAACAAGTGATTTTTCATATCGTATAACTAATACGGGTGATAGACTATATTTTGGTGGTGATATTGAAATTGACGGAGGTGATATATTTATTGCTGATGGTAATACAAGACTCCATGAGGGTGGTGGCAACCAGCTTCGTGTTACCACAAACTCTGGCTTTATTGAAATTGGACCTGCTAACACTAGCCACTGTCACATTCAAACAGACAGAAGTAATTTCTACTTTAATACTGAGTTAAGAGTAGATAGCGGTATTGTAGGTTCTTATAATGAAGATTTCCAACTTAGAAGAGCTGGCGTTACTAAGTTAACTTTGGGTTCTTCAACAGCTACATTTAGTGTACCTGTTGTAATGCCTAGACCAGAACCTCCAGTAGTTACTGCTACAAATATTGTAGGTGAAACTATTGAGGTTGTTTTTGACAAATCACCTACTCCTAATATAGATTACTATCAAGTATGGTCTTCTGTAGATGGAGGTTCTTATGGTATGATTGCACAGATTCCACAGTCTGACATTGCAGCTACAATGACTGTAATTGATGCTTCATTCTCTGTATCTGGAACAATATCATACAGAGTATATGCTGTTAGCAATGGTATTTATTCTGATCCTGGTGAAGCATCTCAAGCGTTTGCTACACCTACACTAGATGTAGTAAATCTGTCTGTTGTAAATTTAAATACGGCTTACTATATTCAGTATGATATGCCTGATTCAAGATTTGTAGATCACATTGAAATTTATATGGACTCAGAAGCATCTTCTGGATCATTGAGTAGAACAGGTGCTACATTAATTTACAGTGGTAATAACACAAACTACATGTATCAAATTTCTAGTTCAGCGTTAAATAACTATCACCAGTTTTGGGTAGAAGTAGTAGAATCATAAGATTATGGAAGAAACTTTAGAATACTGGCAAGATAAATTAGTAGAGTTTCAAGAAGCTTTACAGTCAGAAGAAGAAATGGAAGTAAGAGAAGATTCTATGTTGAAGTTATTAAAGATGGAAATAGAATCTTGTAAAGAACAAATAAAGCTTTTATCAGATGATTAAAACAGAAAAGCTTAGTAAACATAATCTAATTAGTATTGTAGGTGCTGCAACTAATGATTATGATTCACAAAGATCTATTGTACCTGTATGGAAAAGAGGTATGTCTAATCAACACGCTTCTTACGGAGATGGTGGAGAGAGATGTATTGGTGGTCATAATGCTTTTGAAGTGGATGGTGACTTGCTTCTGACTGTTGGATGGGGTGATGGTTTTGCTATTAGACGTCTTAACAATGACGGTACTATGACTCGTATCTATCAGGATAGTAATTTTTTGTACAGAGATACGGGTTCTGTGTATAATCACATGCAGTCTATCGCTATTGATAAAGTAAATAAACTGGGTGTAGTAATGTCATACAATGTGTACGGCTATACAACATTTGATTATAGCGGCTGTCTCAACGGTGGTACTGAGTTTGTAAAACACCCTAGACCTTCTCACAGTAATCCTCAATTTTTTATAGGTTCTCAGGATACCAGTAACGGTTATGTTAGGAGAGTAGGTAACTCTTACATTGGTGGTTTATGTGCTGCTGGTGAGTGGATATATGCGCACGAGCACGATGCTAGACACTATAAAAAGATTATGCGTAGAAAACTATCTACGGGTGAAGAGCAAATAATTAATGTTAATGATATAAAATATCCAGGATCTGCAACTATTGATAGAAATGGTTATAGAGGTTGGATCTTTTATGATGAGGTTAATGATAGAATTTACTATTGTACTTTTTATAATGGAAACTTTGTTTTAGTTCTTAACGCATCTACAGATAATCCTCAAAGTGTTTGGTGTGATATGAGTGATGCAGGAATGGGTGATGATGGTTATGAACAAGGTTTGTTTGTACCAGATCCTGTTAATGAACCTAACTTAATTTACATAGGTGCTAATAGTAGAATTGCATATATAGATATTACTCCTTGTTTTAGTGGCACAAGACCAACTGTATTAAAACAGTTTTATACAGAAAATGGAGAGAGAGGTGCAGCATTTGGAGTAAACTTTAGAGCGGGTACAAAATATCAAGCTTTAAACGGTGATGCTATGGATAAGCATCCTGCCGATCCTTATTTCTGTCCTACAGGTCCTGACCGTGGTAGAAACATGTTAGATGGTTGGATAGACTTTGAAAATGAAAGAATTGTTGGTTTAGAAAGACATGATACTGTAGTTGAAGATACATCTATTAATGGTAGAGGTAGAAGTTACAGATCAGATTACGGATGGCCAATGTTTAAAATGTATTCTGCAAACGGTACACCTTGGTGGATAAAAACAGGATATGGTTATGATGGTCACTCTATTAGAGTATGGCCTGATAGTGTAGGTAATGGATTAGTAGGTAACTGGTCTGTAGAATATGGAACCTTTACTTTAGAAAACAGTGCTAACATTGATTTTGTAAATTTAAAAACTGATGAGCACCATGTACCTTCAGGATGTTCATTATCTTATTATGTAAGTAATAATAACGGATCTACTTGGGAAAACTATACAGCTTTAGATGATGCAACACATCACAAGTTTAGTTCTGTAGGTGCACAACTTAGAGTTAAGTTTGTAGCAACTGGTTCAGAAACTAAAGCTCCTTACAAAATGTCTCAGGCTTATGATCTAATTACATTCGGTTCATTGTATGAATCTGTAAAAGACGTAACTATTCCTTACAAAGTATCAAGAAAAAGAATTAGAGGTAGAAAAAAATAATATACCATGGCAACAATAACAGGATCTAAAAGACTATTAGATATTTCAGCTAATGCAATGGCTGCAAGTAACAGCATGACCTATGGTGGTTTAAATGTTGCTACTGAACAATATGTATCTACACAGATTGCAAACCTAGTTAGTTCTGCACCAGGAACTCTTGATACACTTAATGAGCTTGCTGCTGCATTAGGGGACGACCCTAACTTTGCTACTACTATTACAACAAGTATTGGTACAAAGCTGGATAAGACTCATGACATGACATTAACCTTAAACGGTGATGCAAGCGGTAGTGCTACTTTTACTAATATGGGTAATGCAACTCTAACAGTTGTTGTTGCAAACGATTCACATACTCATGATGGACGTTACTATACAGAGTCAGAAATAGATACTAAACTTGCAGGTAAACTTAGCACCACTGGTAAGGCTGCTGACTCTAATCTGCTTGATGGTATCAACTCTACGTCATTCTTACGTTCTGATGCTAATGATACGGCAAGTGGTACTTATACATTTAGCGGTAAAGTCACATTTAGCAATAATGTAGTCATTACTGAATCTGCTCCAACAATTAGTTTTTTAGATACAGATTCTGAAGATGATTTTTACATCCACGTTAACAGTAATAATTTCTATGTACTTAGAAATACTAATAACGCAGAGAATGTAGTTGATGGTAATTGGGATGCCCCTCACCCTTTACAACTTGAAGGTGATACTAATAAAGCTTACATTTTTGGTAATCTTGTAGGTAGTGCAGCATATGCTTCAACTTCCGATTTTGATGCAGCGGGTTCAGCAGGTGCTGTTGAAGGAAGACTTACTACAAAAATTGAGGAGGAGATTTTACCGGCAATTCCAAGTGTTCCCACAAACGTTAGCGCATTTACAAATGATGTAGGATACATTACTGATGGTAACACAGGTTGGAACAACAGCTATGGTTTTATTACAAATAATATAAGCACTGGTATAACTATCAATGGTAGTCTATCAAGAGGTACATATACTACAGTATCGCAATATCACACAGGTGCTGATAACATTGTACTTAAGGGTAACTCTGTGGGTATTAGCGGTATTTTCTTTGAGTCTGAAAAAGATGGTACTAATATTAATCACCCATCAGACTTTGGTTTTATTCAGTATCACTCATATGGAACAAGTACATCTGGAGAATCTAACGAGTTAGTTATTGGTGTATCAAATGATGCTGATGACCACTTGGTATTCAATGCACCTAATACAAACGGAATGAAGTTTAGAATTGGTGCAAATGCAACAGATTACACTGTTTACCATTCTGGTAACTTATCTCTTGCTACTCTTGGCTACACAGGTGCTACTAACGCTAACTACATTACCAACAATAACCAGCTAACCAACGGTGCTGGATATATTACAGGAGTTGATTGGAAAGACGTTACTGGTAAACCAACTACATTTAGTCCTTCAGCGCATAGTCACGGTCTTTCTGAGATTGATGGTTTAGAACCAAAATTAGATGCAGCACTTGTAGATGCTTCTGTGTCAAATGATACAATTACCTTTACTAAAGGAGATGGTGGTACTTTTGCAATAAGCACGTCAGATGCAAATACTTGGAGACCTATTGATGATACACCTGTAAACGGTGCTACAACAGAATCAATTTCTTCTAACTGGGCTTATGACCATGCAAATGCTACTAATCCACACGGCATTACTCTAGGTGCTTTAGGTTATACAGGAGCTACTAACGCAAACTATATAACCAATAACAATCAGTTGACCAATGGTGCTGGCTATGTAACATCCAGTGGTAACACGATCATTGGTACGGATAGTGATATTAATACTAGTGGTTATGATATTATAGATAACTTGTACATGACTGACGGTGTTATAACCTCTCATGGCACAAGACAACTTCATAATATTAGAATACAAGATACTCGTGCTGCTGAAAAAACACCAGATGATTATTTAGACTATGCAGTAAGTTTTGATTTTACAGATAGAATTGTAAGCGGTTGGCATAGTGTTATGACTCTTCAAGGATGGCATGATGGCTATGCAGCATGGCAAATGATAGGTCCTTCAAACAGTTCTACTCATGAAAATTGGTATTTAAGAAGTGGTGTCAACACTACATGGGGATCTTTAAGAAAGATATGGCATGATGGAAACTTTAACCCAGCATCTTATTTAACAACATCTGGTAAAGCGGCTGACTCTAATTTACTTGACGGTATAAATAGTACCCAGTTTTTACGTAGTGATGCCGATGATACTCATAGTGGAACGTTGGCACTTACAAGCATTACTGCTGCATCTGGAACAATTACAAATACAAAAGGCTCATATCTACACCTTGGGTCTTGGGGTAAAGGAAGAACAGATGCAGGTGCTGTTCTTGTAAACACAGCATACCGCTCTGATATTCTTAGTACCACAAGAAGCTTTACAATAGGAAATACAGCACGAAACTTTAATGGTAGTGCAAACGTGTCTTGGACTCTAGCAGAAATTGGTGCTGAGGTAGCAGGTGCAGCAGGAGCTGTAAATAATAGAATAGATGATGAAATAAAGCCTTTAGCAGAACAAGGTGCTACTGCTCATGGATGGGGTAATCATGCAAGTGCAGGATATCTTAAATCTGTTACTTGGAATGATGTCACATCAAAACCAAGTACATTCACACCTTCTGCACATACTCAAGCATGGAGCACAATTACAGGTACTCCAACAACACTTGCTGGTTATGGCATCACAGATGGTGGTGGCGGTGGAGGTGGACCTATATATGACGAACCTGATACAGATTTCTACGCATCAGGTAATGTAACTATAGAAGCAGTAGGTGACATAGCACAAGGTTATTACTCCTACCCAGGTATAAGAATAAACAACCCGGACAACCCATATGGCTACATAGCGGAATATGGGATGGCTAGTATGTTAATTGAAAATAAAAACCCAAACTCTAAATATGAAGTAAGGATTGAAAGGTATCCTAACGGTAATGGTGAAATAGAGTTTATTACTGAAAGTGATACTCACGGGTGGTTCAGTGCTTTAAGACCACAAGAAATTATTAGTGAAGGAAGCGTGTATGGAATGCACTTTCAAACAAAAATTCAGTCCAATGGTTCTTTTTTCATATTCCAAGATTTTGGTGCTACGTCCTTAACGTACGATGCATGGAGTGGAAACTTAGCAATATCTGGAAATCTAAATGTCGGTGGTGAAGTTACAGCACGTAATGTATCTGATAGAAAGTTAAAAGAAAACATTACACCTATTTCAAATGCCGTTGATAAAGTTAAGGCTATTGGAGGTGTTGAGTTTGACTGGAATGAGATTTCTAAAGATTACACTGCTAAAACAGGAAGTGATGTTGGGGTCATTGCTCAAGATGTACAAGCTGTATACCCTATTGCTACTGAAGAAGTAGATAGAGAAAGCGGAGATAAAATTTTATCTCACCTTGCAGTTGACTACGTTAAACTAGTACCTCTTGCGTTACAAGCAATTAAAGAACTATCAGAAACTGTTGATTTGCTTAAAGAGGAGATACAACAACTAAAAACAAATAATTAATATCATGGTAGTATATAATTGGAATATCGTAGAGGTTTTAGCTCGTCCTAGTTTTACAGATAAAAATGGCATTCAAAGGCAGAATGTAATTAAAGCTGTAAAATTAATCTATAAAGGAGTAGATGAGGAAGCCGAAAAACAAGTTTCTTCACACGAAAAAATAGTTAATTTTAGCTTAGTAGATTTATCTAATTTTACAGATCATTCACAACTTAATAAAACAGACGTATTAAACTGGGCGTTAGCAGAGATTAATGCTGAAGAGAAATTAAGAATAGAAAATTCTGTCAAAGCTCAAATGGAGGATTTAACACCAGAACCTACTATTATAAAGTTAGACTTAGCAGAATAATTAGACATGTAACTGGACAATAGACAGAGTTGAAGATTCAGCAAGAACATGTTAAAATAAAATATTATGGCACTACACCACAACCCTAGAATAGTTACAGAAGGTCTACAATTACTTATAGATCCTGCTGATCCTGTATGTCATACTGGAGATACAATACTTCATGATTTATCTGGTAACGGAAGACATGGAGAAATGTTAAACGGTTTAACTGTACAGGAAGGTGCTATGCATTTTACTGATTCAGGGGATGCCGTAGACTTTGGTACTGATTTTAGAATACCTGTAGAAAAAACTCTATGTGTCTGGATTAAATCTGACAGACCTTTATCTAATCAAGATAACTGGGAAGTAGGATTTGTTAATCAAGGAAGCACTTCTGGAAGCATGTTTGGTTTTATGTATGGTGTAGGTGAGTGTCGTGACTTAGGTTTTTGGGGTTATGGTGCACCTTACGATATGTCAGTAGAAGCTACTACTAACAAATGGTCTTCTGATGGAGAGTGGCATTATGGTGTTATTAGTATGAACTTTGACAGAGAGGTTAGAGTATGGATTGATGGTGTTCAGCAAAACTGGTTAAAACATTCTGATTACAGTACTGTGACAGAAGCTGTTCAAATGCCTATAGATACTAATAATTACTTTTTAATTAATTCAAGAGCTGGTTGGAATAGTGGTCTTACATATGTTGACTTAGGACCTGTTGCTGTATATGACAGAGCTTTATCAGATGTGGAGATTTTACAAAATTACGAAGCTCTTAAACCAAGATTATCATAATGCCTACTAAAGCTGGACCTAAAGATAGTAATATAGATAACCTGGTATTTGGTTATAACATGGCTGATTTAGATCAGTCTTATGACGGGTATCCCGTATCTAATAGTGTAAGTTCTAATGAAACTCTTAGACGTTATAATAACCCTGGGTTTTCTGGATATAATAGAAAAACTAATAGGATACATCCGGTAACTAATACACCTATATGGGAACTAGCTTTTTATCCACAAGATGAAGGTAGAGTTCCTAGACTTACTAGTTCAGAAGGTTACGGTTGTGTACACGGTATGGGTAGAGAATTATATGCAGGTACTATATACATGGCATCTATTCTTATGAAGGAAGGTCCTGGTACTAGATTCATAGATAATAGTAAAAATCACGGTTATTCTAATATTAGCGGTTGGAATTCAAATGGTACAACACAAACTAAAGAATATGTAGGAAACGGTTGGTGGAGATTCTATACTTTATGGAATAATCAAACTACAGCCTATTCAGCAGATGGTGTTACACCTCTTGCTACAAGATACTCTGGTAATAGTTACAGCACACATAACTTAACGGCTGGTGAACATATAGTAAGCGCTGATATAAATCCTTATGCTTATATACCAGGAGGTACTTCTAACTTTAGAGGTAACTATCAGTTTAGTCCCTATATAATAAACGACTATGATAGTGTAGGTGCTCAGTTTTTAGATTGGGGTTTAGATCCTGACATGACTAAACCTATTTTTGATCCTGTATTTAATTATCCTGATTCAAGTAATAACATAAGATTTTTCTTTAAGGTTAATATGCCTGCACCAGGTTCTATTAGAATTAGAAACAGAGCGTATGGTGTTTCTAGATATCTTACAGATAGTAAATACTGGAAAATTAGATTTTCAGATACAGCTCTTAACAAAAGAGAGTTGATGTGGGTTACTGCACCTATGATACACGAAGTACCTTCTACAGCATATAAGAAACCTTGGGTGTATGTAGATGGTAATAGAGATGGAGGTCTTAGAGATTTAGTTAGTGGTGTAGAAATGAATCTTTTGGGCGTTAGTAAAAATGCAACAGAAGAAGGTTTTTACTTTGATGGTACTGATGATTTAATATCTATTACAAATCCTGATGTACATTCTCTTACAGGTGATGTAACACTTAGTTCTTGGTTTAAGTGGGATGATAGTGCTTACGCTCCTCACAGAACTTTGATATGTACAAGTGCTAGTTATAGAGCTGGTGTAAAACTTATGGCTTACTATCACGGTAATATGGCTTGTTGGATTGGTAACAATGATGGTACTGATAGCTACTTAGTAGCTGGAGGTGCACCACCTGCAGATGAGTGGCATATGCTTACTTGTACAAGAAGTATATCCGGTGTAGTTAAGCTATATTTAGATGGAGTAGAAATAGCTAATGTGGATACAGGTATTACTGGTAATTTACATACCGTAAATAATCCACAGATCGGTAGTGAATATCATTCAAGATATATGGGTCAACTAGATATGGGTAGAGTATATGATACTGTACTTACAGATGATGAGATATTAGCTTTATACAATTCAACTAAATCAAGATTCCAATAATAAGAAAACGATTTAATATATAACATCATGGCAGTACAACAAGGATACGGTAAGATGGCAGGAATAGATGCATTAGTGTTTGCATACGATACAGGTGATACAGTAAACAGTTATAAGGGAGAGCCTACAACTAATCTTAATGCAGATCCGCTTCACTCTACCAGAACAGATGGAGAAACTATTGGATTATCAAACTGGGGTGGTGATACTGGATATGGAGAGTTTAAAGTAAATACAAGTCCTGTAGGAGGAGGTATGATGTTTATCAATCATAACACATCAGACCCAGCAGGTTCTGGAGGAACCTATACAGATTTTCCAGCAACCAGGTACACTTTAGAAGAAGGAAAAACATACACAAGAAGTTGGTACGCCAAAGCAGCTAAAACTCAGAGTATAAGCGGTCATGTATGCAGCTGTAACAGAGATTCAACTAACACTTATATTGTAGGAGGTTCTATAACTGTAACACCCGAATGGCAAAGATATACACACACGTTTACTTATGAAGGACCCACATCTACAGACTGGCAATTTAGACATATTATTTACGAAAATAATTCAGTCTACATTGCGAATGTACAACTTGAAGAAAAATCACATGAAACTCCATTTGTAAATGGAACCAGATCTGTTACAGAAGGATTAAAAGATTTGACAGGAAATCAAGTGATTGAATTAGCAGATATTTCTTTTGATAGTAATGGTAAAATCACATTTGATGGTATTACAAACTATATAGATTGTGGAGATATAGTTCGTGGTAGAGAAACTTTTAGTGCAGAATCTTGGGTTAAAACAGAAGATGTTAGAGTTGGTGCTAACGGTAGTTATAAGAATCCTAGTATTTTTGGTACTCAACATGGATCTGGAGCTTCTGGGGACTTTGCTTTATGTGTAAAATCTGGAAACCTTGGTTACTATGCTGAACTCGGTTCTACGGGTTATAGAGACTCTGGAGTATTTATTGCTGATAACATTTGGCATCACCTGGCAGTAACAAAAGATTTAGAGGGTATTATCAAACTTTATGTAGATGGTGTAGAGGTATATTCTCGTACAGGAAATACTGCACTACTAAGAACTACAGACTTGCAACAATATCATTGGGAAGTAGGAAGAGCTTATTGGAGAGGAGAGGATTCAACAATGCTTAGATTTAATGGTGATATTGCAACACATAGATTTTATGATAGAGCTTTATCAGCATCAGAAATTTTAGCAAATTATAATAATCAAAAAACAAGATTTAATATACTATAATCATGGCAAGATTTGAAAACAGACGTTGGTTAGTAATACCAGCAACAGAAGTAGAAAATGTAAACTTTAACCAAGTACTAGAAGCTGGTGCTGATAGTTTACGCTACTCAGTAGATGGGTCTAAGACTTTTGTAAAGTATGAAATTCGTGTAGTAGAAGAAGATATTACTGAAACTTTTGTAGATGCAGAAACAGGTGAAGAGGTAACTCACACTACAGCTGCGGGTACATATGGTAGACCTACTATTTATCAAGAAGGTATGACTGAATATAACCATTCTGAGATCCTAGCATTACTATCTACAGAGGAGTGGACAGATGCTAGTCCGGTTGCTATTTAAAATAATTTTAGTATATTAGTACTGTAAATCAATATATTAGATATTATGGCAACATTTGGAGTAATCTGTTTAATTGCATTAATAGGAGCAGGAGTATACTATTACTTCTATACTCAAGGAAAAATTAACGATAGAGATGGTGACTACATCCCTGATGAAATCGAAGATGCAATTGAAGATGTAAAAGAAGTAGTTGAAGAAACTAAGAAACGTGTTAAGCGCGTTAAGGAAGAAGCAGCAGATGTAGTAGCTGCTGTTAAAGAAGTAGGTAAGCAAGCTAAGGATGTAGCTAATGCTGCTAAGGGTACTAAACGTAAGGGACGTAAACCAGCAGCTAAGAAAAAACCTGCTACTAAGAAAACTACTCCTAAGAAATAATTTGTATATTAGTACTGTTATATAACTTTTAAAACTAACTATTATGGCTAAGGCTAAAAAAATTAAAGCTGAAGAGCTAGAGTCTGTACAGGCTTTGGTAACTGCTTCACGTCAAGCAGAGTCAGATTTCTTTAGAGCTTCTACAGAAGCAGAGCGCATTGCAGCATTACGTACAGCTGCTTTTGAAAATATGGGATCTACCCAAGAAGCTTTGCAAGCTGAGATGAATAAGCTTAAAGAAGTATATGGTGACATCGTAGTTAACTTGGAAACAGGTGAGTACGAAGATGCACCAGCACAAGAAGAAGCTCCAGCATTGGAAGTAGTTGAGTAAGCTTACACTCAAACAAAATCTGAAGCCATCCTTTGATTAGGGTGGCTTTTTTTGTATATTATAATATAAAGAGTTTTTAAATATAACTAGATAAATTATGGCAACTTCAACAACTACCACCAGTATTGTTCTTAACTGGACTCCTGCAGGTGGCTCTAATTCAACAGGCCAAGAGGTGCAAAGAAGTCCTGCAGGTGCAGGTACATATACTACACTTGCTACTTTAGGTCCAACAATTAATACATATACAGATACTACAGCGGTAGTAGATACCGTATATGACTATCAAATTGTAAACATTTGTGCAGTAGGTGGTCCTACTAGTAGTGGTACAAGTGATATTGTAGATATTAGTTGTGTTTCTTTAACAGCAAATGTACAAGGTCTTATTGTAGATGGTGAATACGGTGAATTATTTAACGATACTAGCTGGCTATCATTTGATATTTTGGATGAGACTGGTGCTTCTGTTATTCAAGCATTAACTGTTCCTACTGGTCAAGGTGCTGGTCTTTACACTAGTACTGATGCTGGTATGAGTTATGATACTAATTATATCTTAAGAGCTACTCTTACTGCTCCTAATGGTACTATTGAAAAATGTGATGTCCCATTCTCTACCGGTGCTCAACCAGATTGTGAGGCTCCAACTAACTTAACAGTTTCTGTAGTACAAGCTTAGTTTTAAAATAGTAATTTAGATAGGGTGGATAATTTTCACCCTATCTAATACTATTAGAGGAGTGTAGTATTAATATTATTTAGATATGGCTTTAAAACTTACTTGGATCCCTGCAGGTGGGCAAAACAGTACCGGTCAAGAAATATATAGATCTGGAGATTACGTTGATTCAGTAGGTCCTACTGAGAGTACGTATCTTGATAATCCACCTATTCCAAATACTACATATGAATACACAATAGTAAATCTTTGTAGTAGTGGAGGACCTACTTCTTCAGACCCTGTAGTAGGTGTTAATTGGGAGTGTCCTTCAATTACCGTTACAGAAGTAAGCGGTGACTTGCGAGTGAATGTAGGAGAAATCCAATCTGGTTATATAATTTCTGTAGATCTTTATAATAGTGATGGTACTACACTTATACAGTCAGGAGATTCTTTTCAACCAACAAGAAATAGTGTTATTTCTTTATTTACAAATTTAACTGCTGGTAATACATATACTGTTGTAGTTTCCGTAGCAGCTCAAGGTTTAGATGAAAGTCCAGACCTTAACTATATTAATGACTGTACAGAGCAAGCCACTTTAAGTGCTTCATGTACTCAAGCAACTAATGTATCAGCAAACCCACAATACTAATGGCAACAATCGTAGTTACATGGACACCTGGTGGAGGACCTACAGCAGTTAGTCAAAAAGTGAAAAGGTCTGTTAGTGGAGCTAATAACTTTATTGAGCTTGTTGAAATAACTGATCCTACTGTTTCTACTTATACAGATACTCAGGCTGATGATAATACATTGTATGATTATCAGGTTGTAACTGTTTGTAGTGTTGGTCCGGACACAATTAATAGCGGAGGATTTCCTCCAACCATTTATATTGATTGTGGTACAGCAACTTTAAATTCATATTCAGCTTCAGGTGGTGGAAACACGTTTCCTGAAATTTCTTTTACTATTCCAAGTAGAACGGGTACAGACGTAAAAATTCAGTCTTATCAGTGGAAAGATGCTTCAGGCACTGCTATAGATTATCAATATACTGTTAATACTCAAAATGCTGTTACAGGAACAATTAGTAGTGATTCAAATGGTAATTTATTATCTTGGAGTACTCAGTATACATTGCACGTAACATTTAAGTCTACAGATGACGCTTTTACTAGAGAGTGTACATTTGACATAACTACGGCGGCACAACCGGCTAGTTGTACAGCGGCAACAAACTTTACTGTAACAAATGAATATAGAACCGACTTTAACTATCCTGTAGATTCATCTTCATCAGATCCTAGTGAAGGTTCAGGTGGAGGAAGTTTACCAGCTTAAAAGTAAAAAAGAATGTCAGAAAATTCTAGATTTAAAATAACTTGGACACCCAGTTCTGCAGCTGTTTCTCAAAAGCTTTATAGATCTTTGAGTAATACGGGTCCTTGGACTTTAATAGCAACCTTAGGGCCTACTGTAGATAGTTATACAGATAGTTCTGTAGATCCTACACCTGCGGATGTTTACTATTATAAGCTTGATACTATTTGTTCTAATGGTAATTCAGAAACTGCTGTAGTATTTGATACAGCTATTAATTGTGATTCTAATGGTAAAACTAGATTATTTGGTTTGGTTAATAATGCTACAGAAACAAATAATATTTTAGATTTTACTTATTATGATACTGCAAATTTATTTGCAAATACTTATTATTCTGCAAGTACTTCCTATCCTAAAACTATTACAGTAGATAAAACAGACCCTATTGTAGTAGTTTGTCAAAAATGTGGACAAGATGTAACTTATTCTTTAAATGCTACTTCTGCTAGTTTTGGAGCTACTCAAACTTTAGGTGATTATAGCTATTTAAGTACGCAGGGGCATATTATAAAATATTTACCAACTTCTCCAACTGGTTTAGGTGGAAGTAGTAATAATAATGCAGGGACCGTTCGTCAAAAACTTTACGAGGGTACTTTAGCTCCTGTGGGTGGTAGATTCCAATTAGGAGTAGGTAATACTGGTTCTAATACCTGGGTTGGTTGGGGATTTGGTTATGTGTCGGCAAATGCTAATACAAGTGTAGCCACAACTAATTTGACTTGGAATTATGGTGAAATGCCTTCTTCTACAAGTACTGCTAATGGTGGTTTTACTGGAATTAGAATTAGCAAAGCTGACTGGGATGGTAATTCTCCAGGAACTGAAGATTTTTCGTCAGCTTTAGCACAACTGACTGGATCTAACTGGTATGTGAGTATTTTAGATTCTTCTAATCTTGTTTATGTTGATAACACTGCTTATGGAGGATTAAGCTGTGAACATCATATATACAAACTTACAAGAAAATCAGCTTGGGATTATGTTGTAAATGGTGTAATAACTCATTATGGATTTATTATGCAAAGGTATAGCTATGTAGATTATAATGGTTATAGAATTTATAGTAGTCCTATTAGACAGCATTATTTTCCTTATACTGCAGGTCAACAGCCTGATGCATATTTAAAAATATTTAGTCTTTAACATTAAGGCTTTTAATTAAGGGTGAAATTTTGTATATTATAATGTAGGGTGCAAACCTAACTTGGCTAAGTATTTACAAAATTTTAGTATATGATTCCTATATCATCAAGCAACTATCAACAAGGTTGCAATCCAATATCATCCAATTGCGTGGTTTGGCAAGGTCCAGACTTACCTATAATTGGTTTATGTAACGGGGATACAGTTAGCGATGTTATTGCAAAACTTGCAGATAAGCTTGTGGAGGTAACAGACTCTGTATCTATTGCTGGTGTAGATCTTTCTTGTTTACAATTAAGCACTGCTCCAGAAACAATTGAAGATTTATTTCAAGTTATTGTAAATGAGATTTGTAGCTTAGGTAGTAGATGTGATGATCTAGAAGCAGGTGGTGGAGGTTCTACAGCAACTTCAGAAATTATTGCTTCTCTCCCACCTTGTTTACAGTTTACAAATGCTCAAAATGATTTAGTAACTCAACTACCTATTGATGAGTATGCTGAGCTAGTAGCGGCTAAAGTATGTGAACTTATTGCAGATATTACTACTTTAGAGACTACAGTAAACGATCATGAAACTCGTATTACTACTCTAGAAAATGCTACTGGTAGTGATTACACTACTCCTCAAATTACACCTAGCTGTGTATTACCGGCAGTTCCAACAGATATTGATGTTGTTTTAGATGAACTAGAAGATCAGTTCTGTACACTTAATGATACATTAGGTGGTAGTACATCTTTGTTAGCATCTTCTACTTATCAGTGTGATCTACTTGCTTCTGATAATCAGTTGGCTGGTAGTGGAACAATGTCTTCATTAGAAGGATGGAATGTTCCTGTAAACAATGTAGCTCAATCACTTACTAATATGTGGTTGACTATCTGTGATATGCGTGCAGCTATTAAAGATATTCAGACTAACTGTTGTACAGGAGCTACATGTAATGATGTAATTTTTAGTGCATTTGGTTCATACGCAAATGATACTATCACACTAAACTTTGGAGGATCAGTTATTCCTGCAGGATTTAGTGAATGTAATCCTGCAGGCAATAGCGTTACTATTACAGATGCTGCATCTAATACTTATAGCACTACTGTATCAGTAAGTGGCGCACTTGTTGGTGATGGTACAGAAACTATTGATATATCTGGATCACAATTAAGTGACATTTCTAATTATTTTGTTACAATTACACTTTGTGTTACAGATGGTGATATTACTTGTGAAAAATTACTTTCATTTGAAGTTGTAAATGACGCATCTTCTTGTGGAGTTCCAACAGGTATTTCAGTAACATTATCATAAAACATGGCAACATTAACAATTAATTTTAATACTACAGCCAATGCTGTTAAGTACAGGATTAAAGTAAGACAATCTGGTACCAGCACTTATGCAATCCATGAGGTTACTAGTAGTCCACTAGTTTTAGATAATATTCCTTGTGGTATTGCTTATGAGGGTACTGTTCAGGCAATTTGCTCTGAAGGTATTCCGTGTGATAGATATAACGTCTTTACTCATGGTCCAGCAGATGGTGATGTGTATTATGATAATTGTGCTACTGGAGAGTCTGAATCTCAGGCTCTTACGGGTTGGGATAATTTTCATGTTTGTAGTAGAACAACGCCTGTTGTACAAGGGTCTTCTGGAACTACAGTAACTAAAGTATCTCAAGGAGAATGTACCTCTCCTTCACCAGAAGAAATTAGTGGACCAGTTTACTGGTCAGCTACAGCAGCTACTTGTCCTGCTGACTCTTATGTATTTACAAACTGTGCTGATGGTACAACTGAGAAGTATATAAGTAAAGTTATTTGGACTAGTAGCAACGTTTATGGCTCAGCTCCTGCAAGCAATTTAGTATATGAAATTGATTTTGATGGTAATGGCTATAGCTGTTGGACATATAGTCGTGAAGACGATAGTACACAACATCCTTCAGGAAATACTATTCCTTTAGATGTAAATCAATCTGTCTTTAATGATTGTCAACAGTGTGCTGGCATTTATGCTCACAAGTTTGCAAATTGTAGTAGCGGAGTTATTACTTGGATTTTACCTAGTGCTTGGAGTACAGTTTCAGGTGGTACAGCTCCTGTATTAAATACTGTATATAGAGGAAGGTTTAATCAGATAGTAGGTTGTTATAAATATTTAGGATCTGAAAATACTAACTCAGCTGTTGGTACAGTGTCTTCTAACTTTACTTTACAGACTTATTCTAATTGTCAGACTTGTCCAGATACCTTCTATTCTCTAAGATCTTGTGATGGTACTACAACTCAAACTGGATTTTACTATGGTGTACAGTTAAGCCCAGGGCAATCAGTAAGATTGCTAGGTCTTCCTACACAATGCTGGGAAGTTATGGGAACTTCTACTTCTAACAGTGGATTAGAAATTACTCAAGTGTTTAATGATTGTGATTCTTGTGCAGTTTAAAAAAAATAAATAATTATGGCTTGTAATACGTGTGGGGGAAATGGTTGTACATGTGGTCCAGTTAGGATTAACCCCGTATATCCAGAATGCCCAGGTGGAGAACCATGTGATTCAACAATGGACTTTGCCTGTGTAAGATATAGAGGAGATGATCTAGCAGACTTTCCTTTAGCAAATGGTGATAGACTATCTAGATTTATGCAGATGCTAGTTCTTAGAGAACTAGATCCTACTGCATTTGCAGGTGTAGATTTTATTCGTGCACCTTACTGGATTGAGTCTATTGCTAAAACAGATACTACTATTGATATTGAGTGGGATGATAGTGGAGATGCTTGGGATTACACTATTTCATATTCTACAGATAATAGTACTTGGACTGATATTACTGGGGTAGACGCTCAGAAAGATTCTTATCAGTTGATAAACCTTACTCCTTCTACCAAGTATTATATTAAAGTAGCTTCAACTACTAATGGCGGGGCACCTGGTCCTTTCTATTCTTTGACTATTGAAGTTACAACTAACGCATAAAGTCACGGTTTTGTTGGTTTTGCGTGACTGACAGGGGAACCCTTCCATTTTGGAGGGGTTTCTTTTTTAATAAAAATTATATATATTTAACAAACTCTAAATCAATTAACTATGAGTTCTTTACTGGACCGTGTAAAACAATCATTTAAGTGGAAGAAGAATGCACAGTTTTGTGCAGATAGAATTGGTATCTCAGTTGAAGATTACTTAGCACTTAAATCTATAGTATCAGATGATACTATCACAGACACTGGTATGAAGCTTGGTGTTGTATCTGAAAATGTAAATCTTGAACAAGGATCATCTAGAATTGAAGCTTTATCAAGTACAGAACCTAAAACTCCTGAAGACATAATTGAGATATTAGGCATTGATACTAATGAGTGGAAGCTTTCTCAGTATTGGAATAAACAGAAATCTGATCACTGGGTTGTTTCTGCACTAGTTACAAAGCTTAAAAAAGAAGAAGCCAATATTATTGAAGAGCTTCTTAAGAACTATAAGCCATATGAGTATAGTATTAATAAAATGCCTCGCTTAGAAACTACTGATGATAGTTATTACTGCGGGGTTTTTAGTGTTCAAGATGTACACTTTGGTAAAGAGAATAATAATGATGTTATTGATAGATTTAAAGATGCTATCAGAAACGTGTCTAATAAGGCCGCTAGTGCTTATAATTTAGATAAACTATACTATGTGGTGGGTGGTGACCTTTTAAACGCTGATACGTTTTCTAAGACAACTACAAAAGGAACACCTGTAGAAAATGATATGGATCCAATACTAGCATATACACAAGCTTTTGATGCTGTAGTGTGGTCTATATATCAGCTTAAAGAGGCGTGTGATAAACTAGTAGTAGTATATATTCCTGGTAATCATGATAGACTTTCTTCATGGCATCTTGCACATGCTTTAGAAAAACACATAAGTGATCCTAATATTATATTTGATGTAGAATATAGTGAACGCAAAGTTCATTTGTTTGGGGATAACTTCTTAGCGTTTGAGCATGGTGATGTTAATACCTCAAATTCTGACAGAGTATATGCTGCAGAGTTTCCTCAAGAGTGGGGTGCAACTACTTATAGAACCTTATATACTGGACATTATCATCAAAAGAAAACTTCTGTCTTTGTTACTGAAAATGAAATCAATGGTTTCTCTGTAAAGATTATGCCTAGCCTTTCTAACTCAGACTATTGGCACTATCATAACAAATATGTTGGTAGTAAAAAGGCTGCCGTACTTGAAGTGCATGAAGAAACTAGCGGAAAGGTTGCAGAGTTTTCTCATATAGCAGGATAATCTCTTTGATTCTTGCTCTATTTTCAGTAAATTATAAGTAGGTATCTATGAGTAACAAACCGTATAAGGCGCCTGATTTAAATGCCCCTAGATATAGGGAAAAAGTATTTAGTATATTAAACAGTAAACTGTTAGAAGAATTTAAAGAGAAGTATCCCCGTCACAAAGATCTAGACATAAAGCAATTTAAAGACATAATAAATGCATTTAATGAAGCAGTCTGGAAAGAAGTAATAGAAAACAGAGATGGTGTGGAACTTCCTGATGGTATTGGATTTTTGTTTATAGCTAGCACTCCTGCTTCAAAACATAAAAACAATATAGACTTCAAGCAGTCCTCTGAATTAGGAGTTACTGTACATAACAAGAACTGGGAGACAGATAACCGTCTAGCCAAGATTATGTATAGTAATTACCACGCCAAGTATAGGTTTGCCTTTAGAGAGATCTGGGGATTTCAAGCTGTAAGACAATTCAAAAGAACTGTTGCACAGACCTTTCCAGATAACTATAACAGGTATGTTCATCTCACAGATACTAAAAGAGTCTCAGACATCTTTAACAAGACTATTGACCGTAATAAGGCTAAGAGAACGTTTGAGAACTCTATTGATGAGTATAATGAGTTTGAACTAGATTAACATGGTAACAATTGGTGAAGTTGTTTCAAGAGTAAGAAACCAATTTAAAAGCTCTAGGCAAGATGCTTTCCTAACGGATAGATATATCTATAGTCTAATTATTAAATACACTACAGTTTATATGCGTAGACAAGATTCTACAAATAAGCTGATGAGATTCAATAGTGTATTTAAAACCCTTCCTTTTGTGGAGCTTATTGAAGTAGATAAGGTTGAAGCCCAGTGCTCTGGGATTAAGTCTGGTCATACTATTAAACGTACTAAGCATAAGCTTCCAAATTTTATGCAAGGTTACTGGGGCCCTTTGATTAGAACCGTAAGTTCTATTGACAGTAGTATTGAGCTTCAAGCTACACACCCTGGCACTTATACTTCAATGACTAAGAGTAGCACCTTTAAGTATAATAACACAAGATACTTTTGGTTTCTTGATGGGTATTTATATTTTCCAAATACTGATTGGGATGCAGTTAAAATAGAAGGGGTATTTGAAGATGACATTACTAAATGGAATTGTGATCTTGAAGATGATTGCTTAATTAGACAAGAGCAAGAGTTTAATGTTCCAGATTTTTTATTTGCTGAAATAGAAGGTCAAGTTCTTAATGCTATGGCGGGTCTTGCTAAAATACCTAGCGATGGTAAACATGATAATCAAAATATTTCTAGGTAATGAACAATCTAATTCAATATAGAACTTTTGAGCAGTTGTTAGAAGACGTTACTATTGACTTTTCTTCATATGCCCTAGAAGGAATGATAGAGCCTCAGCAATTAATTAAAGTTGCTATGAGGGTGAACTTTGACTTAGGATTAAGAATTCAAAAGTCAAAGCAAATAATTCTTGATGTAGAAAAAGGTAAAGCTAAAATGCCTAATGATTTTTACTCTTTAAACTTTGCTTACATGACGGGCAAGTATAGAGTAGAAACTCAGATACCTTCAGGTACTCTTATAGAAGATAGAATTTTAGATAAAGGAGATGTTGCTGTAGATGAGAACGGTTGTCCTACAGACACATCTGTTTGTATGAATGACTGCGGTGATTACTACCAACTTATTCAAAAGACTAAAACAGATGTTAAGATCTATGAGACTTTTGCTAAAGTTAAAGCCGTAGGTCAAGGTATTTCAGAAACATGTCCTAATGCTAAATGGAATGATGCTCATTACAAGATAGAACTGAGAGATGGTTTTATTTATACAAACTTTAGCTCTGGTAAAATCTATTTGAACTATCAAGCTCAAATGGAAAACCAAGATGGAGAGTTAATTGTAATGGATCATCCTTTAGTAAATGAATATTATGAATATGCTTTAAAGCAGCGTATTCTTGAAAATATGATTTTTGCTGGAGAACCAGTATCTCAACAGTTAAATTTAATTGAAGTTCGTTTAAGAGCTGCAAGAAATAATGCTCTATCATTTGTTAATACTCCTAACTATTCTGAACTGCAGAAAATTTGGAGTATGAATAGAAGGGCTCAGTATGATAAGTACGTTAACATGTTTAAGAGTACTCCAACTCTAGGATAAGATGGCAAAGAAGAATACTACTTCAAAAGCAGCTAATGCAGCTATGCAAACGCACACAGACTCTTTTGTAAAGGGGATGGTACAAGATGTCAATGAATCTTTTCAGACAGCTGGTACTTGGCCCCATGCACGAAATGCAGTAAATAATTCTACGGAAGGAGATGTAGGGACATTAGAAAATGAAGCCTCTACTAAGTTGTGTGTTGAAGTTCCTTATGATGTTATTGGTAAGATTCATTTATATGATGATAAATGGGCAATCTTTACTACTGATGACGTTAATAGTGAAATAGGATTGTTTGACGAAAGTGAGTGTTCTTATACCAAAATAGTTAATGATTCTGTTTTAGCATTTAATAGAAATCATTTAATCACTGGAGCTGCAAAAGAAAACTACGACTGTACTTGGCAGCTGTATTGGGATGATGGTAATAACCCATCAAGAACTTTAAACATTGATAACATCCCATATAAAGTTACTAAGACAATAGTAGATGACTGTGTAGTAGAAACTCCAACTAACCAGTTAGATGAAGATCAAATTCGTTTAGCAAGACTTATGGATACTCCTTGTATTACAATAGAGCAAGGAGAGGTGGGTACTCTACTAAATGGTACATATCAAGCATACATTGCATATTCTGTTAATGGCACAAGAGTAAGTGATTATATGGCTGCTTCTAATTTGCAGTCTATATTTTTTCATGAAAACGCAATAGGATCTCTTGAGCTTACTATTGAAGGTTTAGATACAGAACGTTTTGATGAGTTTGAATTAGCTATTGTTTCATTTATTAATCAACAGACTAGTGCTTCTACATTTGGGTATTACTCAACTCAATCTACAAAGATTACTATTGACAGTATAGATCAGAGACTAGTTGCAATTCCTCTTAGGAATTTGTTTTTGCGTAGACCTTCTTATGAAAAGTCAGATGCAATGTATACTGTTACCAACTATTTATTAAGAGTTGGTATTACAGATAAGTTTGATTTTAACTATCAACCTTTAGCAAATAAGATTAAAGCTAACTGGGTTGCTGTTGAATACGATAAAGATTATTATAGAGATGGCGGTAGTAACACTGGTTACATGCGTGATGAGCAATATGCTTTCTTTATTAGATGGATCTATAACACTGGAGAAAAATCCAGCTCATATCATATTCCCGGAAGAAAAGCTTTACCTTCAGATAGACAGCTTTTAGCTCCTGATGGTCTTGAAATATGGGAAAGTGATAAGCAAGAAAAGTGGAGTGTATATAATACTGCTACTGTAACTAGTATTCAAACTGAAAACTTACCAGATGGTGGTAAGGTGATCAAAAGAGGTAAGATGGGTTATTGGGAATCTACTGAAAGATATCCTGATAATAAACCTATAGTATGGGAAGACCTTTGTGGTAAACCTATACGTCATCATAAAATGCCAGATGATTGTATTATTCCAAGACATAATCAGGGTGGTACAAAGATTCATGTTCTTGGTGTAGAGTTTAGTAACATTAAACCTCCTGTAGATAATGACGGTAATCTTATTCCTGGTATTGTAGGGTACGAAATTCTTAGAGGATCTAGAAAAGGTAATAAGTCTATTATTGCTAAGGGTCTTATTAATAATATGTTTGAGTATAACATTCCTGGTACAGAAGGTACTAGAAAGGGAATGTATCCTAACTATCCTTTTAATGATTTAAGACCTGATCCATATTTAACAGGAGTCTTTCCTGAAGACGGTAGAGCACCACAGGTGTTTAAAAATCAAATAAATAAGTATGCAATAGATACTTACAGTAAAAAGCATTTTACATTCCATTCTCCTGATACTCAGTTTAAACATCCTTTTTTATCTGGTTCAGAGCTGAGAATTTATGGTGAGTCTCATGGTAATGCAGAAGGTAAGTTTATAGATCCTTATAAGCATCCAGAGCATAAGATGCTTTCAGATACCGTAATGGTTATTTCATTATTACTAGGTCTTGGAAATGCCATTAAAGGATTAACTGGTACTACTACATATAAAAATAATGCTGATAGTTGGGCAGCGCAAGCTTTAGGGTTTGTAGTGCCTGGAGCATCTGCTTTAATAGGAGTAGCAGATAGTTTAGGTAAATTTACAGGACTTCATAGAAATATTCTTGGGGGTACTTCTGAAATAGAAGCTGCACCTTATAGTGAGTTACCTTTAATCTTAAAAATATTTTCTGTAGTTCCTGCATTTTTAACATTTACTCAAATGGGTACAGATGCAGCAATGGATCTTATTTATAATATGCTTGGATATAGACAATATGCGTTACAACATATTGCTCATGGTAAGTATGATAAATTTATTTGTTCTACAACTGGTTCAAAAAGAAGAAAGCTTGAAAAAGCTATTTACATAAAGAATCAAAACTATAGTTATAATACAGACAGAAGTATCAATAACTACCTTAGAGATCGTGCTGTAGCTTTAGAAACGCATAAGAATATTTCTGACCCTATTACATTAGATACTAGTAAGTATACTTATATGGGTAAGATGAAAGAAGAGGGACAGCTTCCAAGTATTAATCTTAATAAGGTTAAGAGAGAAAGTTTTAACTCAACAGTATCTTCTTTATATGTAGGAATTAAAATTCAAAATGAAAATCAGTACGGCCAGCTAGATAGTATTCATCAATCTTTAACCTCTTGTGCCCAAATATTACCAAATACTTTTAGTATAAACAGTGAGTTTAAAACTCCAGTAATGTTTGGTGGTGATGTTTATATAACTCGCTATACAGAAAAGAACACCATGTTCTTCTTTAATGATTGGTTAGCTGGTAAAGATTTTCAAGATGGTGCTGAATATGACTATAGAGATCATATAAATGTTCCATTCCCTAGGTACTATGTAAATACTCGTAAGTATAGATTTGATGATTTTAGTGAAGGGCTTGCACAAAGCTTTGGTACTTGGGATGGTATACAAAATTTGTTTACCGGGATGAAAAAGAAAGATGATGTACAAGATCAGATTGATACCTTACCATCAGACTTTCACAATTTAGAAAGACTCACATCTCCTAATGGATTCTTTAGAGCTAAAGGATGGTTCTATCTATTTAATTCTGGAGTTAGAGATTTCTTTGTAGAATCAGAAATTAATTGTGCTTATAGAGATC
>Ga0213867_1000051_pt1 | contig 54479 bp, 63 predicted proteins | sample PICome_12_FD_160120 | JGI IMG/M metagenome (GOLD analysis project Ga0213867, IMG submission 160120) | Coastal seawater microbial communities near Pivers Island, North Carolina, United States - PICO540 | ecosystem: Environmental > Aquatic > Marine > Coastal | place: USA: North Carolina... | reverse complement strand
CCAGCCCACCTTTGCAGCGGTGCGCGGCTATATCGATGCGCTGATCGAAATGACCCAAGCGACGGCAATTTCCGAGCTAGGGCATATCAATCATCTGAAAAAATTTTTAAACTTCGTGGGTCTGGGAGTCGATCCCGATGGCCAATTTTTACACTCCATGCGGCGGGTCAAAACACGCGACGAACTCTTACAACTGTGCGATACCGCGCTCTTGGATAATGGCAAGGCAGATCAATTATATCCCGATGAGCCGCTCAAAGGCCTCGTCGCTCGCCCCAACTGCGAAACGAGTCAGGGCTGCTCGCTGTAGGCCTGGCAATCCACTCGAAGCCCAGCATCAGCGCATCTTGTGAGCAGCCATTGATCGACAGCTGAACTCATTCGCGCTCAAGCCTCAAGACAGGGTATCCGCTTGCAATTCTTGAATACGCTGGGCGAGCCCGGAGTCGCGTTGCGTGCGGGGCAGCTGCTGACCTAATAGCTCGGGACTCAGTAGTAATTGAATCGATTTTTTAGCACGCGTCACCGCAGTGTAAACCATTTCCCAGCTCACAAAATTGACGGCTGCGGTGGGCAGTAGCACGCCGACGTGCTCAAACTCAGAACCTTGCGATTTATGAATGGTCATCGCAAAGGCTGGCTCCCAATCGGTCAACGTGCTGATATTCAGACAACGCAGACCATCCGGCCCCGGTAAATAAGCCTGCAAGCTTTGCTGCTGGGCATCATAGTAGAAGATCCCGCAATCTCCATTCCACAGATCCAGCTTGGCCTGATTGCGACGAATCATAAAGGGCAAGCCATGCACAGGCTCGCTACAATTTGAGACATCGGCCACCAGCTCACGCGCTAAGATGACATTGATGCGCTCGCTCCCATAAAGCCCCGTGCGCTGGGCGCATAGAATCCGGCAGTGATTGAATGCTGCGAGCAAATCCTCAATTGCCACATCAGCTGCTAAGGCCTGCACGTAAGGCTGCCATAGCTGCCGCAGCTGCGGCAGCCACTCGTCCACATCCGTTTGCATCACAGCACTGCTCTCATGAGGCAAGGCCTGTGTCTGCACTAAGCAACGCGCCAGCTCCCCAACCTCAGACTGCGCGGTAAAACGATAGCTGTGAGTCAACTCCACCACCCGATCACCGGCAACCGCTTCGCTTAACCCCACAACTGCGTGTGACAAGCCAGTCACCTCAGAATAAGCCTGCCGCCAGCCGGCCGTAAATTGCTGTGCAGCCCCGCTCGCTCCACCACTGGCGGCCAGTAAATCGGCGAAGACTTTACCCGACTCCACCGCGCACAGCTGATTTTGATCTCCCAATAAGACCACGCGACAGTGGGCCGGCAAGGCTTGAAAGAGCGCCCAGCTTAGCTCCAAATCCAGCATACTGGCTTCGTCGACCACAATACAATCACTCTCCACCGTATTCCCGGCGTGGTGGCGCACACGGCCGTCTAGTTGACGGCCAATAAATTGGTGCACCGTGGTGGCTGCGTGCAGCGACTCAGCCAACTTAGCTTCCATGCGCATACGCCAGACTTCCGGCAAGCTTCCTAATAGCTGAGCACTCTGCGCCTGCAGTGACTCTTGCAAACGCATGGCCGCCTTGCCGGTGGGAGCCAGCAGATGTATGCGCTGTGGGCGCGCCGCATCTGCTAAACACTGCAGCAAGCAGATCCAGCGAGCGATGGTGCGAGTCTTACCAGTACCCGGCCCACCCGTAATTATGCACAGCGACTCGCGCAGCGCACTAAAGCAAGCCACAGATTGCCAAGGATTCTGGTCAAGCGTCGCTGTGGGAAAACAATGCCCCCACAGCATTTTTAAGTCTGGATTGGCTTGAATGGTATAGCTGCGGGATCGCTGCACCCAAGCCTGAGCCAGCTCCAGCTCTCGCTGATAATTAGACTGGAAGTACAAGATGTGAGTCCTAGGATCAAAGCGACAGGGCGCTTCCTGCCCGGCGCCATCCATGGCCACACAACGAGCGCCCTTAAAATCACGCAGCTCGCCCAGCTCCGCAAAAAGATCGGCCAAACAAAGATCGGCCGCTGCGGGGATGCCCCCCTCGCGGAAGATATTCGATAAACGAACTGTAGGCTGCAAAGACAAACCACTATGCCCGTGAGCTTGGGCATAGTGAATCAAGGCCGCCAACCAGAAACTGCGAGCGGCCGGCAAGGCCAATTCGTCAGGCTCCGGCAGCGGGGCCAACACACTCCCACGATAGAGTCGCAAGCCCAAGCAGCGATCAATTGGCCGCAGCTGCTGCAAGAGCAGAGCGATCACCCCGAGCGGCAAATCTTCATGCATGGCATCAGTATCCATTCCCATCCTTTCCCAGCTGCATCCCCAAAGCCTGCTGCGCCTGTTGCACCAATGTTTCCGGAAAGCGCTGCTGCAGCCAACCTGTCGCGGGTGACAAGCCTCGTACAAAACAATAAATAAAACCTCCCATATGGCGCTCCCACTCAAATTCAGCTCCTAAGCTAAGGCGCAAATAATGATCCAAAGCCGCGCTGTAGATCAGCGCTTGCAAATAGTAGCCACCCTTGAGCATCTGCGCCTGCATGCCGCCCAGATCATAACTGGCACAGCATTCCGCCTGATGGGGCAAGGGACGATTGGTCTTCCAATCCAAAATAAAGTACTGGCCCGCATGTTCAAACAAAAGGTCAATACTCCCAGTCAAAAAGCCGCGAAGTGTGGGGTGAGCGGCTGACAAGTAAGGCGTCGTGGGCAGTGATTCAGACTGCAGCCAATCCGACAAAACTTGGTGTAGACGCTCGGCATCCACCCCATCTAGCGCGCAATAAAAGCTGAACTCTCGGCGACAGGATTGGGGCGATAGCTGGGCCAATGCCATACCATTCGTTAGCTTCGGGTCTCGCAGCCCGTGCAAGAGCTGACGAATCGCGCGCTCGCGACTGACTTGATGCGAGGCCCCATCCGGAAAATGCTGCTGTAATTGAGTCCGAATCAAGTCCGTCCAAGTATTTGGCTGCGCCAAATCACAATTTTCCAAAATTGTGTGCACACAAGTCCCGGCCGCGGCCCCGGGAGGCAATGCACGCAGCATTAAATCCTCGCGATCTGCGGCCGCCTCTATCAGCTCTCGCCGAGTCAACGCGGGCTCTACCCTAAAGGCTAGCGGCTCTCCTCGTCGGGCGGACGTATCCTGATGAGTGAATCGAGTGTAGGATAGGATGCCGTATTGATCTAATGGACCGCGCTCAAAACGACGCGGTGCTGGCGAAGTGCTGGCTGCGACAAGCTCACAATCCAGCGCCGGCGCAGCCGCCAGCCCCGCAAAATAATCGTCCACACTCAAGGCCCGAGCAGCAGACTGGCCACGCTGCTCGCCCACCCAGCGATCAAACCAACCCTCAAAATGGCTAGACTGCTTATTTTTTGGCTGTTCGAATTGAGGGGCGGTCAAATAAAAGACTTGGTGCACGGCACGCGTCAGTCCTACGTAGCCCAAACGCAGCACTTCACTTTTAGCGCGAGCCTGCTGCTCAGCGTTCCAAGGCTGCCACTGCAGCAGCCTATCTAAATTTTGAGGATCCGGTACCGGCTGCGCCGACTGTCCCCGCTTCACTTGCACACATTTCTGCCACAAGGTCGGCAAAAATACCACCGGATACTCTAAGCCTTTGGAACTATGTAAGGTCACCAATTGCACCGCCTTGCGATCACTCTCCAAACGTAGCAGTGCCGCATCGTCTTGCGCGGTCTCCCCTACCAGCGCTTGTTGAATACGCCGGGCCCACTGCTCAATCAAAGCTGCTGGGCTCAAAGCTTTGGTCGCGGCCAACTCGCTGGCCAGTTCACCCACGTGCTGATAATTGGTCAACATCCGCTCCCCCTGCTGCCGTAGTAGCAAGCGAGTCGGCGCTGCGATCGATTGCAAAAAAGTATCCCAAAGCTGTCCCAGTGACTGTCCCTGCCGCCAACTACGACCACGATCCACAAAGGCTTGCTGCAAGTGGTGGTGCTCGGAGGGGCTCATGGCTTTTAAGTCGTTAGCCGTTTTGCCGTAGAGCGGCGACACCAGCAAAGCATGCAGCCAGCGCGGCTTGGCTTGCTGGCAGGCCCGCAAAAAGTATAAAAAGTGACGCGCTTCCTCGCTAGTGTAAACACTCGCACGCTTATTTTGCACAGCATGGATACCCTGTTTTCGCAGCGCAGCTTGGCACAGCTCCGCCTCACGATTGCGGTCGACCAGCACCGCCAAATCACTGGCTTGAACGGGTCTGCGCGCGCCTACAGCGCCGTGAGCATCCAGATGCTCGATAGCGATTTTACCCGCAGACGCCAAGCGCAATATGCGCGCGATCATATCCGCCGTTTGTTCCATGGACCGATCGATATAGGCCTCTACTTTAGAGCCCTCGGCATCGATCGACTGCACAAAAAGCCGCTCCCGCTCCCGCGCATCGGCAAATACAAGTCGCGTTTTCATGGCAGCAGCATCTTGCGCTGCCACTGCTTGAAAAGGAATGGACTCACCGGCATCCACGCCATCGCCTCCCAAGTCACAAGCGTAAAAAAAATCATTACAGGCCGCCACCAGCCGCGGATCCGAGCGATAGTTCGAGCCCAATGTGTAGGCCTGCTGCACCGCAGTTTTAGCGCGAAAATAGCAGCGAATATCGGCTCCGCGAAAAGCGTAGATCGACTGTTTGGGATCGCCAATCATGGCAAAATAAGCAGCCCCGAGATCCGCCGAGCGATGCGCGCCAAAGATGGCCTCAAAGATGGCATATTGCCGTGCATCGGTGTCTTGAAATTCATCGACCAGTCCCGCTTGATAACGCTTTTGCAGGACGGTGAGCAATCCAGAATGCCCCTGCAAGGCGCGTGCCAACTCACCCACCATGTCGTCAAAGCTCAGCAAGCCCTGCTCCAGCTTATACTGTTTGAGCGCCGCAATGTAATGGTGATCAAAACAATGAAAGAATTGCTCACTATAGCATTCATGGGCTTGCACAAATTGAGTACACAGCGAAAAGAAGGGATGCTCTGGGCGCTTGCCCTGCGACTTGTAGGCTTTATTGAAAGCCTCCGTTAGCTGCTGTGCGCCTAGTTTTTTATAGAGTTGTAGGCCCACAGTCTCCGGAGCGCTCAGACAGCGTTGCAGCAGCGCGGGAAATTCCGCGAAAAATTGAGTCGAATAACGGCGAGCATTGAGCTGCCCCTCAAAAGATAAAAACTCCTGCAAGATTTCCGTCTGTTCAGCCGCATAGGAGCGAAATTGCTGCAAATAGGCGATCAGGGGCGCCTGCAAGGATTCAATACTATGCACTTGCGTCAAAGCCGTCTGCGTAAAACAGCTCAGTTGATCGGCGCGTAATAGCAGTTGCGGCCGCTCGCCCCCCTTAGGAAAAGGCAGTTGAAAAACATGATTGGCGCGCCGCAGAAAATCCCCCACTAAGCGCTCGCTGATGGGACCGAGATCGGTGACCAGTTCCCGCTCAAAATCTGATTGCGCGAGAAAGGCATGCTCTTGCAAGCTACGCTGACAAAAGGCGTGAATCGTTTGGATCGGAGCTTCGTCAATCTGCTGAATTGCTTGAGCCAGCTTGTGCATTAAATCGGGAGCGCTCTGCTGAGCGCGCGCGCGCCTCAGAACGCTGTGCAATGGCTCGGCCAGCGGACGATCCAGCTGCAATGCTTGATACACTTGCCACAAAAATTGCTGAATGCGGGCACGCAGCTCCTGGGTGGCTGACTCGGTAAAAGTGAGCACCAGAATCTCCTGTAATTCCAATCCTTTCAAAATCAGATCTAGCACGCAGTATTGAATGGTGAAGGTCTTACCCGTGCCAGCACTGGCCTCGATCAAAGTGGTGCCCGGCTGCAAGCTAAACTGGCGCAGATCCAAAAGCTGAGCGCTGCTCATCGACTCAGACATGCTCCCCTCCTTCCAAGCACTTTAAGTGCTTCAACCACTCAGGAAAAGGCCCCAACAACTGCTGGGCATTGTGCATAAAAAGCTCAGCACTGGCACTGCCCGGCTTGGCGGGGGAATCTCCGGCGAAACACAGTCGCTGGGCCGCAGACTGATCCCCGCTAGCGCCCCCAAAGGCCTTATCCTCCCAACAACGTTCGTAAGCGATTCGCAAGTGCGCCTGCGCATCCGTCGCGGGTGATTCGGTCCGCAGTTGCCACCAAGCTTCCGCAATTTTATAACTGAAGCTGAATGGGCTATGCTGTCCGTCTTGATACGCCTGTAGTAAGTGCTGCAGCCAGACCTCGCTCTGCGGCAATGGAACGTCGAGCTGGTAAGCCTTGCAGCTTTTCAAACACAACACAATGCTGACTCCGCCAAAGATGGTATGGCGCGCAAACAACTCTAGCGCGGCTTTGGCCTCCCAACGCTTTTGCTGCCGCAGTGCCGCATTCAAGACGACCAACTGCTTACCCGCAGCATCCTGCAGACTGCTGGTATGCAATTCCAGATGAGTGTGCTGCCAAGACGTTCGCCGCTGCTGCCATGAGCACCGTCCTAAAAACTGCTGCAAAAAGTCGATCAAGGGGCTAAGCGTCTGTTGCCAGACCTGAGCTCCCAACTGCCCAACTGGCAACGCACCCTGAACCGTTAGATGCTTTCGATACCGCTCACGATCAAAGACTGAAGCCTTTGACTGCGCCAAGTAATCCGTGTAGACCCGCTGACGTAGAGACCATAAGTCTAGACCATTTAAGGCCTGCAAGGGCTCCTCATCCTGGCTCAGCGCCAGCCACTCCACATCTTTGAAATCGATGGCATACTGCTTGTGCAAATAATCGGCAGCGGGATCTCTAAAAAATCGCAAAATAGCCTGCAATGAATGACTCGCAGGCGCGAGCGCAGTCGACTGTGAACGCTGCATCGGGGGCTGGCTAAATGGCACAGCAGCCTGCGCCATTTCAGGATCCACCGCTAAGGCTGGATCAAAATGGATCGGCACCAGCGGGTCAGTCGCGCCGGGCTGAGGCTGCTGAAAATTGAGTGCACCCCACGCCTGCAGAGCATGCTGAACATGCAGTGCCGTCACATCCGATGGCAGCGCAGCTTGTAAAAATTGCTGCAACTCCGTCACCACAATGGAGGGTGCTTGAACACTATGCGGAACCGCCACTTGCCCGACGGAGCTAATGTAAAGACGATCACGTGCGCTCATCAAACAATCTAAAAAGAGTTGCCGATCCTCATCCCGTTGCGAGCGATCACCCAAAAAATGAATTTCCTGCAAGCGGTCTCGGCCTTCCAATTGAGCCGCCAGCTGTCGCTGAGTCTGGGTCAAATCAAAATCGAGCGCCTTTTGGACTCGAGGAAACTGTCCCTCATTCATGCCCAGCAAACAAATGACGCGCGCAGGGATATGGCGCGCCGCCTCCAAGGTGGCAAAATGAATCCCGCGTCGAAAAAAAGGCCCCGCCCCGATCAGCACTCCACTCTGCTTTAAAAGAATCTCAAAAAACAGCTCCGCTGCGATGGGCTGAGAACTGGACTGATCGCAGGCTGTTTGCACCGCGTTTAAAACTGGCCGAATCCACTCTTGAGCCTCCTCGGACTTGCCCAGTAAATCCTGCAAAACCGCTCGCAAGCCCTCTGCCCAGATAGCAAAGGGCTGTTCTTGATGCCGCAATCGAATCAAAGTTGCCAAGCTGCGCACCGCCTGGGCACAGATTCCGATCAATTCAGGCATGCGACTGCCCGCGCCCAGCATGGATTGACTGCTGATATAGTTGGATCCATTCATCAACAGATCCATTAGCGCATTTAAGCCCGCATCCCAGGTGAAGGCATCCGTATCCGGCTGTCCCTGCTGCTGCCGAGTTGCGGCATCAAGCCCCCAACGAACCCCAGCCGCTTGCAAACAAGTGCCCAGCGCCTCCACCTCGTTATCCGTTAAGCCCAAATGTCGACGCACTGGCTCAAAATCTAATACCGCTTGAAAATCACTAAAATTTTGTCGCCCGCGAACAAATTGCATCAGCGCTGCCAGAAAACGACCCGGCACACTCGCATCCAATGGCGTCGACGCCACGATCGAATACGGCAGGCGCACAGCAGGCTGCTGCCCCACAGCCAGCGAGCGGGCAAAGACTAGTTCTATTAACGCACGATAGTCTTCCAGCTTAGGCATAAGCACTAAAATATCCTCTAATTGTAGGGTAGGATCCGCCTGCAAAAAGACCAGCACTTGCTGCTGTAATACCTCTAATTCACGCAATGGACTGGGGCAGGTGTGGAAACTCAAACTTCCATCAGCCTGAAAAGCTGACATGGCCTCATTATTGCGAATCGATACCTGGACCTGCTGTAAGAGAGACAGGCTATCCCCGTCCTTTTCGGGCACTGATGGCGTCTCTCCAATCGGAAACTCCAGTGCTAGTAGCAAGGACTGCAAGCGCGCTGCCTGCTGACCAGATTGGATCAAGAGCGCATTGGAGCCGTCAGAAGCCGGTTCTTGTGGCTCGCAGTGCTCATTCAGTCTCATTTTTTTGGGCAAATCGCCCAAATAGGCCTGACTCGCAAGCAAATGATAGGCGAACACTTGGCGCCCTTGCGCTATTTTTTTAAAGAAAGCTAAAAACTGCGGTGCCAAAGCGCTCAGTCCATACAAATGAATGGGTGTCTCCGAGCCATTTAATTGCACTCCGAACGCGTCGGCTTGCTGATAGCGGTACAGCGCCAATCCTAGCAGTTGGGACTCGATTTCCAGCTTTGAGCGCCTCAAATCATCCGCCAGGGCACGAAAAAGCTGGATCTGCCAGTCTGCGTGCTGCAGCGAGCCCAACATGGGGCGATCAGTTTCCTGTAACCAATCGCATAAGCACTCCGGACGATACATGGCATAGTGATCGTATACATGAGCCAGCTGCCCGGCCAACTGCCAAGCGCGCAGCTGAAAGCGCGGATGCGATGGCTCCAAAAAGCGTTGCAAGACTTGTGATCGCAGCCCCCAACTGGCAAAATCTCGCCCGCGCAAGCGCTCAAACAATCGCCACTGCAAGCGCGCAGGGCTCAAGTCCTGAGCGGTATCTAGGAAGCACCCGCGCTGCAATTCGGCCTGCACAAAGGGGCGCAGCAGCTGAAAATTCACACCGGCACACATCCCGATTTGCTGCGCGTAGCTTAGCTCCAAATAACGTGCGATACCGGTGGATGGTACCAGCACTGTCGACTGATAAAAAGGGCCCTGTCCAGGGCGCTCTGAGCCAATTCGCTGAAACAGAGCTGCAGCAAGCTGCTCCTGCTTATCTGCTTCAACGATCTCTAAACCCATCGCGCCATGCTGAACGGAGTCGGACAGAGATTCAACCCGAATTCTAAGGTAGCTGTGAATCCTCTACATCCAGAACACTTAAGGGCACCTCTGAAAACCTCCCATGTGCCCCTAAGAACTAAAAGCGTTTATGGAGCCAAAAAACATCCAATGGACTTTCCAGAAAGGCAGCTTCCAATGCCTCATTCGCAGCACGCGCCATTTGAGATCGATCCTTTATCTCCGAACCCTCGGGTAGTTTTACCGGATTAAAGCTCAACTCCCATTGTTGAGGCCCCACCAGCTTGAAACTCAAAACCAACATGGGGGCTCCCGTACGACGATGCATTAAACCCGGTAATGGATTCGTCGGCACCTCCACCCCAAAAAAGGCAGCCGGTGTGCCCTCACGCATTTTTTGATCGGCCAGTACCGCTAAAATCCCACCGGCACGCAAAAACGCCATAGGCTTATGGAATCCATCCTCACGACTAAATAATTGCATACTAAATTGCTCTCGTAACTTACGTACATATAGATCCACTGCAGCATTATTCAGGGGTCGATACATAGAGGCCAATGGTGCAGTGATGCCCGCCTCTTGGAAATACAGCGGCAACTGACTGAGCACCTCCCAAGGCCCCATGTGTCCCAATAGCAAAATTGCACCTCTTTTCGCCTGCAGTGCTTGAATCAAACATTCCAGACCTTGCACCTTGACGTGCGATTTTGTTTTTTGAAAACAAGCTTGGTTGAGCCGAAAGCCTAAGAGCAAGTGCATAAAGGATCGCTTGAAAACTTCGGGGCTCAATTGCTCCACTGGCGCCGCCAGAGCTGCAGAGGCATCGGTTGCCAAAGGCTGATGAGGGCCAAAAGTACCTTCCTTGCCTGAGGACTTTAGCGCGGCCTTCACAATTTCTAGATTACGGCGAACGATCTTGCGACGAGCGGCCAAAAGATAATGTAAGCTCCCCCCAAGGCAACGCCCGAAAGCACACACACATTTGAGCGGCCAACAGCGTAGAAAAACGACAAAGCAGCGCAAAAGAAACAACTGGAGACAGTCTCCTATGACGACTTTATTATTTTTTTGCATATGTATCAGATCCCGATATCGAAGGCATTCGGTACGCCTGCGGCCAATGCATTCACACAAATGGATGCATTGCGTACGCACTAGGATGCTGCATAGCGAAAGGGACTTGTCGACAAGTTAAAAGTTGATACAAACAAAGCGCATGGAGTTTTCAACCGAAACCAATGCACTGATCCTGAGCTGCCTTTGCTTCACCATCGGTTTGCTGGGAAGTTTTTTGCCTATAATTCCAGGCAACCTCATTGTTTGGGTCGGAATTTTGAGTCACCGTCTTTGGCTAGGCGACGCCTCTGTTAGCTGGTGGATGGTTTGCATGACGGGCTTCATGACACTCGCAGCACTTTTAGCCGATGTGCTATTGGGACTGTGGGGCGCAAAACGATTTGGCGCCAGTAAAAATGGACTCATCGGAGCGGTCATCGGAGCCATCATTGGCCTCTTCCTCCCCCCACCCCTGTTGTGGCTGATCCTAGGTCCACTACTGGGAGCCATTGTCGGCGAGTTGACGGCAGGAAAAAACATTGCAGCTGGCAGCAAAGCTGGACTGGGAGCACTGTTGGGCAGTCTAGTGGCTTTTATTTTGAAATTTGCTGTTAGCTTGAGCTGTATTGCCCTGTTCTTCCTGGCACTTAAATTAAGCTAACGAACCATCAACGAAGTTTTAGGCCCAGCATAGCCATCCACTTGCGCTTCGACAACGACATTAGAGCGAATACCACCCCGGCCCTTCCAAATGGTTTCCAGACGCGCCCATTTAGGCTGAACAGCCGCATAAAAATCCTCGAATATTTTATTGGTCGCAGCCTCGAAAAAGATGCCCTTATTGCGATAAGCGTGTAGATATAGCTTCATGGCCTTCAGCTCGATACAGCAGTCTGCTGGCGCATAGCTGAAAACCACCTGCGCATAATCGGGATGCCCGGTCATAGGACAAGTGGAAGTGAACTCCTCTTGAATATGCTGGATCGTATAATCCCGCTCAAGATTTGGATTTGGGAAAGTTTCAATAACCATACACTGGATGCTGCGACAGAAATCAAAAAAATCAACTCTCAGCACAGATTCTAGCAAGAAAATCAATTTCAACGACACTGCAAGGATGCGTTACTTGATCATGATAATTTGGCGTGTGCCCCTTTTTATGGGCACCTCTGGAAACCTCCCATGTGCCGAGATTGCCGATTTGCTGTGATGCAGGCAAGGCTCTCTCGCCAACGGTTGGGCTGGAAGCCCTGCCTTGGCGAGAGCAAGGCCGCCAGCGCACAGCAAGCGGCAAGTCTTTCAAACCGAAACACTTTTGGTTCTGAGCTGCGTTGATCTGCGCACGAAGGGCTTCCAGCCCTCCTGTGCGCAGAATCGCCTTGCTCAAAATCAAAATTGTATTCGTCTCGGTCTTGGTAGGTTTTCAGAGGTGCCATTAAGAGACTTCGAATTGTATTTGACCGAATACAGCGCAGGATTATTATGAACCATGCTGCTTAACTAAAACGGTCCCTGTAGATGGTTGACCCACTTTCAAATGTTTGAAGGCTACAAATTAAACTCATGAGCCACACATCCCCCCAACTCGGCCCTTTCGAACAACTCCTTGAGCCGATACTGCTGCTCGACAGTCATTATAAAATCCTGGACCTCAACCAAACTGCATGTAATTTATTACAAACAAGTAAAGAAGCTTTTGTGGGCGAAACCTTTCCATTTGACCTACGTCTAAACCAAGGTCTTGAGGTCGAACTTCCAGACGCCAGCGATGAACTGATCTCGTACAGTGTACAAGCTCAAGCCTTCGTGCTGGGTGAGCAACACGGTATATTAGTGCGATTCTTCAAGTCTACATTGGTTAAAACGAATTCAAAATCAGAGCAAGTAGACCCGGCTTTAATATGCACGAATATACTCGATACTCTAAACATTTCAGCTTTCATAACCGATCAAAATGGGTGCATCGCCCACAACACACAAGCAGCACAAGCATTACTTTTAGCGGACAAAGAAAGCTTAATTGGGCAAAGCGCTAGTCAAATACTGGATCACAATCCATCGCTCAATATTGCTGGAGAGCCCCCTCTTAGTGAAAGATTAATCGATTTGCTAAGTAAGGAAAATGTCCCGCCATCACAAATAAAGCTAGAACTGTCATTAGAAGATGCAGGCAGCTTCGAACTTACAAGTATAGCCCTCGATGATCATGTATCGGCCTCTTTAGCGAACAAATTCATCATCATTAACGAACTGAACTCCCTAAAGCAATCATTTCAGCAGCAGGCACTTGCCACCAAGCAATTACAATTAATGGCAGCGGGCATTGCACACGACTTCAAAAACTTACTGTCGGCCATTATCAGTCAGTTATCCATTGCTCGCTTAAAAATTGAGAATATTGAGGTCACTGAGAAACTCGACGCGGCAGAAGAAGCGGCTTGGCAAGCCAAAACATTAAGCCAGCGCTTAATGCATCTGAGCGATTCCAGAAAATCCACCATCAGTTCTCATGCTGCCTATTGCCTGGCGAGACTTATACGTGCTTGCGTTGAACTGCACCTTAAGAGCTCTAAAATAAGCTATCAGCTCATACTCGATGAACCACTTGGGGACTGCACAGTTGAATACACCCAGATGTCTCAGGTTATTAACAACTTGCTCATAAATGCTAAGCAGTCTATGCCTGACGGTGGCCATATTGAGATCAAAGCCAACAACTTAGCTAAACCTAGTGCCGAGAACAATGCTCAAACTGGCCAGCAACAAGATTTCATATGCATTCGCATTCGCGACACTGGCCCTGGCATCAGCCGCAGCCATCAATCAAAAATATTTGAGCCCTACTTTACAACGAAAGCGAAAGGCAATGGCATCGGTCTTGCAAACTGCAAGAACATCATAGATGCGCACCAGGGTCAATTAAGTGTCGAATCAACAATTGGACAAGGAAGCACCTTTATAATTGAGATTCCGAGGGCATCCAGACCAGCTGCCGCTCCAGAAGTCCCTCGAACACCGCCCAAGCCTGCGACCCCAGCTAAGTTATCCCCATCAGAAAAAAGTTCTCAGTCAAAAGGACGCATTTTAGTGATGGACGATCTGGAGGCGATGCGTGATGTAGCTGGAGACATCCTTAAGCTCTTGGGCTATGAGTGCGCTCTCACCGAAGATGGCCAGGCAGCTGTTGATCTCTATATGCAAGAAAAAGAACAGGATCGACCATTTGATGCGGTTTTATTCGATTTAACCGTACCTGGAGGGATGGGAGGTGAGGAAGCGGCGACCAAAATTAAAGAAATCGAACCACAGCTAAAAGCCATTGCTTGCAGCGGCTACGCCGAGTCCGATTTGATGCAAAATTATGCGCACTCACCCTTTACGACTGTTGTCCCGAAGCCTTACCGCATCCAAGAGATGCGTGATGCCCTTAGAACAGTGCTGGGAGACAACTAGCCAATCGTATTTATTTTGACTGTGCAATCAGCTCTTCGAGGTGCTCAACGTAAGCCTCAGCACCGCCAGCTTGATAACCTGTCTGCTGAACAAAATCACCCTTTGGAGACAAAATAATAATCGTTGGATAACCTCGAATACCGTACTTTGAGGCCAAGGCCTGATTTTGCTCTTTCAATTCTTTCGATTGCGCTTTTTTGCGAGGAAAGTCGACCTGAACCAACACCAATTTTTCTTTAGCGTATGCTAGAAAGCTCTTTTTGCTGAAGACCTCGTCCTTTAAACGAATACACCAGCCGCACCAATCCGATCCAGTGAAATCCAATAACATATACTTTCCGGATTCCGACGCCAGCTTTTGGGCATGCTCAAAATCAGTTTCCCAATGGCTAGCAGCATGGGTAGAAGTGGTTACAGCGAGTAAAACTACGCCCATCAAAAGAAGCATCTGAGTGATTTTTTTCATAATTAAGAGAGTATTGTGGTCGCAGCGGAGTACCTAATACTGTGTCAACATTGACAATAGAAAGTTCCCTTGAATATTAGATGCCAGCACAATACCAAGAATGGCTAGCTGAGGGCGTCCAAGAATCGACGATGAACGAAGCCGTCCTGGATGCACTAGGGAGAACTTGGAAGCGCCAAGTCCACATCGACATCTTCATCGTAGTCAACCCCCGGCACATTAAAACCAAACAGTTGTAGGAAATTCGCTTGATAAGCTGAAAAATCGGCCAAATCGTTGAGCGATTCGCTGCTGATTTTAGGCCAAATATCCGCAACCGCTGCTTGCACTTGCGGATCCATTTCCCAATCGTCCACTCGGATACGCCCGACTGAATCTAACGCCAATGAGTCTCCGTACAATCGATCACGAAACAAGCGCACCATTTGCTGTATACAATCTTCATGGGTACCAGCTGCTTTCATGACTTTGAATAAAATCGAAATATATAGAGGGACGACTGGAATTGCAGAACTCGCCTGCGTCACCACAGCTTTATTCACAGCCACCAGCGCTTGGCAATCGTAGCTTTGAGAGATCGTTTGAGCCGCCCGCTCAACATCTTTTTTAGCCTGGCCAATAGTTCCATTCTTATAGACGGGCCAAGTAACTTCCGGGCCGATATAGGAGTAGGCGACCGTTTTGGCATTCGGGGCCAGCACCCCAGCCTGATGCAGTGCTTTCATCCACAGTTCCCAGTCTTCACCGCCCATGACTTTGATCGTGTCGGCAATCTCTTGATCCTCCGCAGGATCAATTGTCACTTCTGTGACCAGACCTTTGTCGGTATCCAAGCTGCGATTGGTGAAACGATCCCCAATCGGCTTCAATACTGACTTATAACTGATGCCGTCTTGCGGATCTGTCCGTCGCGGAGAGGCTAAGCTGTAAACAACCAAATCAACTTGCTCTAAGTCTGCCTTAATCGCATCAATCGTTGCCTGCTTTACTTCATCTGAAAAGGCATCGCCATTGATACTTTTGGCATAACGTCCCTGAGCGTGGGCAGCTTGCTCAAATGCAACGGAGTTATACCACCCGGCGCTGGCGGGCTTGCCTTTCAGCGAAGGTCGTTCAAAAAATACACCCAAAGTGTCTGCCCCACAACCAAAACAAGCGGTTATTCGGCTGGATAGACCATAGCCGGTGGAAGCACCGATAACGAGTACTTTTTTGGGGCCAGCTTCCATAGGCGAGGCTTGGGCCACCGCAATTTCTTGCTGCACCTTAGCGGCACAACCTTTGGGATGTGCCGTAATGCAAACAAATCCACGAATACGAGGTTTAACGATCATCTTATACTACTATATGTGTCGACTATGGCGACAATCTCGATGCGAAATTGTCGATTGCTAATGGCTAACTGACTTGTGCTTCCAGCATTTCTTCACGTGCTCTTTCAGCCAAAGGCGTACTCAAATAGCGCTCTCCAAAACTACAGCCTACTGTTACAATCGTTTTACCAGCCATCTCCGGGCGCTTCCCCAACTGCATCGCAGCCCAAACGTTGGCACCCGTAGAAATGCCACCCATAATCCCGTCTTTCTCTGCCAGCGTTTGCGCAGTGGCAAAAGCATCTTCGTTACTGACCTGAATCACTTCGTCGATAATGGCCGTGTTGCAGTTTTTAGGGATAAAACCAGCCCCAATACCTTGAATTTTATGGGGGCCAGGATTTCCGCCAGAAATGACGGGACTTGCTGCCGGCTCGACGGCCACCGTCAACAGTTCTGCACGCTGTTTGATCACTTCCGATACACCCGTAATCGTCCCCCCCGTACCGACGCCGGCCACAAATGCATCAATCTGACCATCTGTAGCAGCCCAAATTTCCTCGGCGGTCGTCTCACGATGCACCTGTGGATTTGCAGGATTTTCAAATTGTTGTGGCATAAAGGCTTTATCACCGTACTCTAAAACCAATTCACCGGCACGCGCAATGGCACCCGGCATGCCCTTAGGGCCTGGCGTCAGTACAATTTCAGCACCCAGCATACGCAGTAAAACACGCCGCTCGATCGACATCGTCTCAGGCATGGTTAAAATTAACTTATAGCCCTTCGCCGCACAAACAAATGCCAAGGCAATTCCAGTGTTTCCAGATGTTGGCTCGATAATGATGCTGCCGGGCCCAATACTGCCCGCTTTTTCTGCCGCTTCAATCATGGCACGACCAATACGATCCTTGACACTCGCCAAGGGATTAAAGAACTCACATTTGAGATAGATGGATGCGGCTACGTCGGCTGCAGTATGATTGACTTTAACCAGCGGGGTCTGCCCGACGGTTTCGATAATGGATGCGAATTTCTGACTCATGATACTGGAAATAGGTGTTATGGAACAAATGAATGGCAAACAATCACCGCAACGAATGCACAGTGTTGACTAGTCTTTGTAGGAAATCATTTCACTTGGCTACAAAAAAATGAGGTGCCCTGGCGGCAAACCAAAGCGCCTAATAACAATAAAAACGAACCCCAATACATGCGATTGATACCTCAGCAAAACTAGCAATCGCATACCAATAAAAAAACCCAAAAGCCATCTGCGACAAAGGCTAATAGCTAAAGGGCACCTCTTGAAACCTCCCATGTGCCGAGATTGCCGATTTGCTGTGATGCAGGCAAGGCTCTCTCGCCAACGGTTGGGCTTCCAGCCCTGCCTAGGCGAGAGCAACGCCGCCAGCGCACAGCAAGCGGCAAGTCTTTCAGACCGAAACACTTTTGGTTCTGAGCTACGTTGATCTGCGCACGAAGGGCTTCCAGCCCTCCTGTGCACAGAATCGCCTTGCTCAAAATCAAAATTGTATTCGTCTCGGTCTTGGTAGGTTTTCAGAGGTGCCCTAAAGAAATTAAAAAGTGGCCAGGCACCCTACGGCACCTGCGGATTAAGCGACCGCTGCTTCCTTCCGGACCTGACGGGGTTAACTCGTCCAACATCGCATAGGACCCAGCCATGGGTAGTCCCACACAGAATTGGTAGAAAACCAAGCTTAAAATAGAGTTTTTTGCTGGAGTCGTCGACAGCAGCTGAACTGCCGACCCTCGCATCTAGCTCGAAGCCTGCTGCACGATAGACTCTACCACACGAGCCGCTAAAAAGAAGCCAAAAGTCCCCGTAAGAAAGGCAGCTGAGCCAAAACCAGCATCACAATTGAGTCGATAATCACTCCCAGGTGCCCGTTCGCACGAGACCGTGCCATCTGGTTGCGGATAACGGGGCAATTCGTCAGAATAGACACAATCAATATGAAACTTTTGGCGTTTATACTTCGGAAATCCATAGTCTTGGCGGAGCCGTTTACGAACCTGCAGCAGTAAAGGATCATTGATTGTTCGACTCAAATCATCCACTCGAATACGACTCGGATCGACACAGCCACCCGCTCCGCCAGAGGTAATCAAGGCCTGCCCTCGCGCTCGTGCCTGCGCAATCAAATGGCACTTATGTTGCGTCGCATCAATCGTGTCGACCACATAGGAATATGCTTGCGAAAAAAAATGCTCCGAGCGCTGGGGCGTGTAAAATGCCAGGTCCAGATGGACGATGCAGTCCGGAGCAATCGCGGCGATTCGCTCTTTGAGCGCCGCCGCCTTACTGTGCCCCACTGTAGTTGTCAGTGCGTGCACCTGTCGATTAATGTTACTAACGCAGACCTCATCCAAGTCAACGAGTGTGAGCTGTCCCACGCCTGAGCGAGCCAAGGCTTCCACAACCCATCCGCCCACACCGCCCAAACCCACAATGCTGACATGGGCTTCCTGCAAGCGCTTAAACCCTGCTTGACCATAGAGACGTGCCATCGCACCAAATCGCTTTTCTACCTCTTGCATATTCAATTCCTCCGCTTTTCAAGTGTGTTGAATTTCGAAAAAAGCAACCCAGCATTTCGCAACAAGCAGATTCAAAATTACAGAGTTCCTTAGAGTAAGCCGACAAAAACAATGCACATAGACTCGCTGGTTCAAAGCTTACCCATCCTTCATGCCAGCGTGAATGCGCTAAAAAGCCCTTTCATTCAAAGCATCCGAAGATTGACAGCAGGAAATCGAACACTACTTGTAGGCCTTTATTTTAATACCACTATGATATCCTGGATTCAAATTCATCTGATGCGCCATGGCCGATGGCTGTTCCTAAGCTTACTCGCGATCATTATCGTCGCCTTTGTTTTTACCATTGGAAATACACCGGGCTGTAGCTCGAATCAATCCAATTACCAAGCGCAGTATTTCTACGGAATCGATCTAAACTCGCAGCGTGCACGCCAGCCGCTCATCGATACAACTTCTCTGAGCGCCTTTCTAAACTCCCGTCAGTTGAGAAATAATCAACAATTTCAATCTGAAGTGATGAGTCGAATTGCGCTCTTAGAGCTGGCTGACCAACTGTTACTCCCGGCGCCCACTCAAGCTGAACTGGCGGAGTACGTACAGACAAAGGCGGCTTTTTTAGACGATCAGCAGTCGTTTGACACTGCCGCTTACACGGAATTTCTGGATAGCTTGGAAGCAAATCCCAACATGAGCCAAGCCTTACTCGCGCAAGCATTGCGAGAAGACTTCCGAATTGATCAAGTAGCGGAACGACTTTCAGGTCCAGGATTGCAGTTGGAAGCAGAGGCCATACAGCAAGCAAGAATGAGCCAAATGCAGCTGGCCTTGTCGACCGCCGTCCTATCTTACAATGACTTCTTGCCAGATCTCAGCGCTAGCGATGATGAATTGGCAGCGTTCTTCAAAGAGAACGAGCAACGCTACCAAATTCCAGAACGACTCCAAGCAGCCTCGGTAAAATTCACGGCAGCAAATTACCCGGTTGAGTATACCGAAGCATCTCTAGCTGCTCACTTCGAAGCAACTCGGGCACAATTTTCGCCACCTGAGCACAGTACAGATGCCAATGAAGATACCAGTGCAATGCCCGAAATAACACTAGAGTCGGTGCGCGATCAAGTCATTGAAAATTACACCAATCAGCAACAAATGCAACTGGCTCATGAAGCCGCGCAAGCATTTGCCTACACACTTTATGACGAGTCCATCGAGCGAGACTCCACGACTTTTAATGCCCGACTAAAAGCTGCGCAACTCGAACTTCGCCCGCTGAGCCCTTTCACTCAAGCTGAAGTGGGTAAAAACGAAATTCCAAGCGAACTAGCAAAATCTGTTTTTGAACTCAATGATCGTCGCTACTTTTCGGATGCCTATGCTGTGGAAGATGGCTATGCAATTTTAATTTATCAGAAGCGCTTGCCTCCAGAAATTCCAGCTTTCGAATCCGTCAAAGAATCCGTACAACTAGATTACAGTGTCGAACTCAAACGAAAATTATTCAATGAACGCGGCCAACAACTTAAATTAGAGTTAGCAGCGGGAATTGCAGCTGGAAAGAGTTTTGCCGAGACCGCCGAACCTCTGGGACTCGAAGTTCGCAAATTTGATAGTTTTAAGGTCAACGAAGCTCCGAGCGACCTCAACCGCTCGGCACTGGGTTTCGCACAAAAAACCGAGGTTCAAACAGTTTCTGACATGCTCAACCTGAACGGCTTAGGCACCTTTATCTATGTGACTGAAAAAACGCTTCCAGAAATTGCTTCTGATGATGAAAGTCTATTGAGCACACAAGCCTATCTGAACTATATGGGTGCACAAATCAGCTCCAGCAGCTTCGTCAACGAACTCGTCGCCATAGGAATGGAACCCATTGCCCAGTAGTGACTTTGCAAGCATTGCTTAAATTTTCTGAAACTTCTCCTTGATCATTCTAAGTTTACTGGTTTATGATCATCGTTTCATTCGCACCCGTAGCTCAATTGGATAGAGCGCTTGACTACGAATCAAGAGGTTGGGGGTTCAAGTCCCTCCGGGTGTGCCATTACCATCTTTTAACTGCTGACTGTTATTAGGAAGCAGTTTTTTTGTATCGGCTTATGCGCTCTCAATATTTCCAAGAATGGTTCTCGAATCCCCGTAGCGATTTGATTGCAGGCCTCGTGGTGGCCTTAGCTCTAATACCCGAAGCCATCGCCTTTTCAATCTTAGCAGGTGTTGACCCTAAAATAGGACTGTACGCCTCCTTTTGTATCGCAGTGGTGATCGCCTTTGTAGGCGGACGCCCAGGGATGATTTCAGCCGCGACAGGAGCCATGGCGGTACTCATGATCTCCTTGGTAAAAAATCATGGCTTGGAATACCTCCTACCTGTCACACTGCTAACGGGCGTTTTTCAGATACTGGCGGGCTGCTTCAAGCTAGGCAATCTGATGCGTTTTGTTTCCAAATCGGTGGTTACAGGCTTTGTGAATGCACTCGCCATTATTATCTTCATGGCGCAACTGCCAGAATTTCACCAGCAAGGCGCACTTATGTATGGAATGGTGGCGTTCGGACTGTTGATTATTTACGGTCTGCCCCGCCTCACAACTGCCGTGCCTTCGCCTTTAGTGTGCATCATTGTATTGACCAGTATTGCTTATATTTTTGATCTCAATACTTTACGCACAGTTGGCGACATGGGAGCACTCCCCGATACTTTACCTGTCTTTCTATTACCCGAAGTCCCGATGACGTGGGAGACCTTATGGATTTTACTCCCCTATGCCATTTCACTCACAGTAGTCGGCCTGCTCGAATCTCTAATGACAGCGACGATTGTCGATGAATTTACCGACACCAAGAGCAACAAAAACCTTGAATGCGCCGGACAGGGCATCGCCAATATCGTCTCAGGATTTTTTGGTGGAATGGCCGGTTGCGCGATGATTGGCCAATCCGTCATCAATGTAAAATCAGGCGGTCGCGGCCGCCTTTCTACCTTTTCTGCAGGGGTTATTTTATTAATTCTAATCGTTTTGATGAACGATCTTGTCCGCCAGATTCCAATGGCGGCGCTGGTGGCAGTCATGATCATGGTCTCCATTGGGACCTTTAGCTGGTCCTCGATCACATCATTGAGTACCTACCCAGGCTCCTCCAGCATCGTGATGCTCGCCACAGTTATCGTGACAGTATTCTCACATAACCTAGCACTTGGGGTGGGTACAGGGGTCTTACTCAGCGCCCTCTTTTTTGCCCACAAAGTGGGCAGATTGCTGGACATCCAAAGTGAAGCGGACACAGCCAAGCAGAGCAAGACTTACTCCATACGAGGCCAACTCTTTTTTGGATCGGCTGACCGATTTGCAGCTGCATTTGATTTTCAAGAAGTGCTCAAAGAAGTCACCATCGATGTCAGCCAAGCCCATTTTTGGGACCTGTCTGCTGTGGCCGCACTGGACCGTGTTGTCCTCAAATTCCGCCGCGAAGGCACTGATGTGAAGACAGTTGGTATGAATCAAGCCAGTCAAACCCTAGTTCTCAAACTAGGCACGCATCATAAAAGCGATGCCAGCAGCACTCAAGCCCTCCATTAACCGAATAATTTATGAAAGCTATACTCTCCTGTACCGATGGCTCGCTCTATGCGCACAGTGTTTATCAGTATACCGCATGGCTAGCGAAAGCACTTAAAACAGACGTTCACCTGCTACACATGCTCGACCCCAAGCACCATAAATCAACGAGCCATGATTTTAGTGGTCATCTCGCCTTGGGAGCTAAAAGCGCATTACTTGAAGAATTGGTAGCTCAAGAGTCTGCCAATGCAAAACTGGCTCAAGCCTACGGCCAAGCAATTCTCGAAGCGGGCGCGACTCAATTAAAATCTGCTGGTATTGAAAACGTAAAGACCGAGCAAAAACATGGCAAGCTGAGCGAGGTCGTGGCCGAACTGGAAGATCAGGTTACAGCCGTTGTGCTCGGTAAGCGCGGACACCATGCCGACTTTGAAAAAGGGCACTTAGGCAGCAATTTAGAACGTGTCATTCGAACAACTCAAAAAGCTGTACTAATTGCAGCACGCTCTTTTCAACCCATCCAACAATTTGCGATTGCATTTGATGGCAGTCCCAGCGCTCAAGCGGCGATCCGCTATTTAATAGAGCACCCCTTCCTCACGGAAGCGCATGCCTATCTGATTTATGTGGGGACCGGCAATACGGCGATCGAAGCTGCCATTGGTGAAGCCGCACGCTCCTTAGAAAAAGCAGGCTACTCGATCACCGTCGAGCAACGTGCTGGAATTCCCGAGAAAATTATTTCTGAAATAGCTGCCGAGGGTTCCATCGATCTATTAGTCATGGGTGCTTATGGACATTCGCCAATGCGACATCTCATAGTGGGCAGCACCACAACTGCCATGATCCGTGAGGTTAAAATACCGATACTCCTGTGTCGTTAACAGATAACAAGCTAGCGATACTCGAGAGTTCCTATGGGCAGCTCGTGGACGGGCGCGCCGCCAAGCTATACACGCTGCGTAATGCCAATGGACTTTTGGCAAAGATCACCAACTATGGAGCGATCTTAACTGAACTCCATGTGCCAGACAATACAGGAAAGTTGGATGATATTGTATTAGGCCGCGCAAGCTTGAATGACTATGAGGCGGGACATCCATACTTTGGAGCAATTGTTGGGCGTGTAGCAGGACGCATTTCACGGGCCCAGTTCAAACTGAATCAGCAAATTTATCGCTTACCTGCCAACAATGGATCCAATTGCCTACATGGCGGGCCGCAAGGCTTTGATCGCCAATTATGGGATGCGCGCAGCTTCGAGCTCGACGGGCAACCATACCTTGAGTTGAGCTATATCGACCCCGATGGCAGTAACGGATTCCCGGGAAATTTAAAGTGCAGGGTCTGCTACAGTCTATCAGACACCAACGAACTTCGCATCGCTTATTGGGCGCAGTGCGATCAAGCCTGCCCCCTAAACCTCACGAACCACAGCTATTTTAATTTAAATGGCCACCAAGCAGGCCCGATCACAGATCACCAGATTCAGTTATTCGCGGATCATCGAGCATGCGCTGCAACAGACGGGACCCTGCTCGGCAAAAAGGTTCCCGTTGAGCATAGGTTGAATGACTTTCGGCAAGCAATCCGAATAGGATCACTACAGGCACTCGACACCCGCAATGCCGACACTCACTACTTCCTGCCTGCTGGTCGCACAGCAGAGCCTACCGCAGCTGCTAAGATAACTGCACCCATATCTGGTAGAGTTCTAGAGGCATGGACAACTGAACCCGGACTCCAATTTTATGCTGGCCTGCACTTAAATGAAACCACTGGCGGCAAAAATAAAAATCATGCTGAATATCCTGCGCTCTCTGGATTTTGCCTCGAAACCCAGGATTATCCAGACGCCGTCAACCAACCTGAGCTGGGTCACAACATTCTACTGCCTGGTCAGACATTTGAATCTACGACTTGCTTCCGTTTTTCCACAACGGAAGCGATTGATATCCAGGGCAGCTCGCAAAAGCTACCATGAGCGTGACGGAAACAAAGCTGTCGCGCTCTGATAGACTTGCAATTTACTATGATCTGGCGAGCTTGATCGCGCCCAAGCAGGGTGTCCAGCCCGAGCGTGAGCGCCCGAGCCTGGCTGGCATCTCTGAAAACCTAGAAATATCGTCTGGTGGGAGGTCTCCCAATATCCCCACAAGAACACATATCGGCTAATTGATGCAACTGCTGTCCTATCGCAACTTAAACCTGTCCTTTGGCGGCCCTCAACTACTGGATCGTGCTCATTTATCCATCGCCAAACAAGAGCGAATTTGTCTAGTCGGGCGCAATGGCAGCGGAAAATCTTCCCTACTGCGCCTATTAAATGCTGAGATCACTGCGGATAGCGGGGAGTACGAATGTTTACCAGAATTGCGCATTCAAAAGCTCGATCAAAATATCCCTACAAATTTAGCGGCTACGATATTTGATGTCGTGGCGAGCGGATTGGGACAAGCCCATGAAATTGTCCGCGAGTACAACGACTTGCTGACAAAAATAGGCGAAAGTACGCAAGACAGCCATTTGATGGAAGCCCTGAATCGCGCCGAGTCCAAAATGGATGCGATCGACGGTTGGACTTTAGAAAACAAAATAGAACGCACCCTCAACCTTGTCGAACTGGATGGACAGGCCGCCTTCAGCTCCCTATCTGGAGGGAACAAGCGACGCGCTTTACTTGCTCGTGCGCTCGTTTCCGAACCTCACCTACTCCTATTGGATGAACCGACGAATCACCTGGATATGCCAGCGATTGCTTGGCTTGAAAGCTTCCTCAGCAAATCCACCTGCGCCTTACTCTTTATCTCCCATGATCGCAAATTCATTTCTCAAGTTGCAAATCGAATTCTGGATTTAGATCGTGGGCAACTGACTAGCTGGAATTGCAACTATGAAACTTACCTCACACGCAAAGCGGCATACTTAGCAGCCGAAGCCAAACAGGCCGCTGTATTTGACAAAAAATTAGCCGAAGAAGAGCGCTGGATTCGTAAAGGAATTCAGGCTCGTCGAACTCGTAATGAGGGTCGCGTACGCGCGCTACAAAAAATGCGCCATGAGCGCAGCGAGCGACGTGAGAAGTTGGGCACAAGCCAGCTCCAAATAAACGACTCCCAACTATCTGGCCGCAAAGTCATCCAAGTGGATGATGTCTGCTACCATTGGACTGAGCAGGCAGGCATCCAAACTTTCTCGACTCAAATTTGGCGAGGCGACAAGGTCGGCATTATTGGTCGCAATGGTTCCGGCAAAACCACATTACTCAAATTACTCTTAAAGCAGCTACAGCCGACATCTGGGCAAGTGACTCATGGGACCCAATTAGAGATTGCCTATTTTGATCAGCAGCGCGAGCAACTAGACCCAAACTTGAGCGTTGCGGAAAACTTACTGACCGCTGGAGAAACCGTGCGTATCAATGGACAAGAAAAGCACATCCTAAGCTACCTACAAGATTTTCTATTTTCTCCGCAAACAGCACGCGCCCCCATCAGTCGACTTTCTGGCGGTGAACGCGCTCGCTTACTCCTCGCTCGTTTATTTTTGCAGCCAGCCAATTTATTGGTACTCGACGAGCCAAGCAACGACCTCGATCTGGAAACCTTGGAATTACTGGAAGAACGCCTACTGGACTATAAGGGCACTCTGCTCATCGTCAGTCACGATCGTGCATTCTTGGAGAATGTGATCACCTCAACCCTGCATATCTCAAAAGCTGGACTGGTGGAAGAGCGCATCGGTTTTTGGGAGGCCAAGCAGTCAACACACTTACAAAGCCAACCAGCCACCAAGCTCAAAAATAGTCGCAAAAATCAGGATGCAACTCGAGCCGTGCACGCTTCAAAATCCAGTAGACGAACACGCTCCAACAAAGAACGAGCCGCCCTAGCGGCATTACCTGAATTAATTGAATCGTTAGAAAAACAACACGAAGTCCTCAGCCATAAAATGGCATCCCCAGACTACTACAAGGATTCTGCGCTTCAGGCGAAGCAGGATAGCGAACGGCTCAATCAACTAGATGCAGAAATTTTAACTGCTTACGAACAATGGGAATCACTTGAAAGCGAATAAACCAGCCAGAACATCTCCCTAATCATGAAGCAGTAAACGGATAAAAATAAGCTGATCTCGAGTTTTATTTATTTTAAACGACTAAATTTTTGAAGCGCCTTTCCGTATAATGACTTGCAATGTTATAAAACTTATCTTGTCTGAGTTTACACATGAGCGATGCGTCACCGAATACCAACTGCAAGGAGCTTACCGTCCAAAATAAAATGGGCATCCATGCGCGTCCTGCTGCCATGATCGTTCGTATTGCAAACACTTTTCAAGGCGAAGTTTGGGTGGAGAAAGATGACGAGCGCGTTAACGGTAAAAGCATTATGGGCTTGATGATGCTAGCTGCTGGCAAGGGCTCTAAATTGACTTTTCACCTTGAGGGTGAACAAGACCAAGCCAGCAACCTGATGGCAGAACTGGATGCGCTATTTCAGCGACGCTTTGACGAAGCTTAATTGTTGCCGCCCCTAAATATATCTAGGGCTTCCTCCAAACTACCGCTCGCTTGCGGTTTGGATACAAGCGCCTACAGAGAGGACATTCGCGCCCATCACATCCACGAGCAGTGCAAAACTCACGTCCATAAAATATGATTTGTAGATGTAAATCATTCCATTTTTCGCGAGGAAAACAAGCTTTCAGGTCACGTTCCGTTTGCAAAACACTGCGACCAGAACTTAAACCCCAACGCTGGGCCAAGCGGTGAATATGCGTATCCACCGGAAAGGCAGGCACGCCAAAAGCTTGCGCCATAACGACGGATGCGGTTTTGTGCCCAACCCCTGGCAAGGCCTCCAATGCTGCAAAATCTTGAGGAATTTCACCTTGATGCTGCAGCACTAATTGCCGCGATAGCTCAACAATATTCTTGGATTTTGTGGGCGACAAACCGCAAGGTCGTATAATCTGACGAACTGTTTCAACGGACTGCCGCTGCATCTTTTCCGGGCTATCGGCCAGTTCAAATAGTTCAGGAGTCACCTGATTCACCCGCAAATCGGTACACTGCGCCGATAGTAGCACTGCAATCAATAGGGTATATGCATCCTGATGATCGAGTGGGACGGGCGGATTGGGATACAGACTGGCGAGCTCTTCAGCCACCATCGCTGCCCGTTCAATTCTTCGCGACATAGAGTTTGCAATTCAATCTAATGGAGACACCCGACTGCAATTAATCCAAAACCCAGTCGCGAGCACAACAGTACTTTAGTCACTCCCATGGTCCAGATTATGCGATTGCTGACGCAATAATTTGCGAACTTCCGCCCATTGGTCTTGGCGCACAATATACCCAATACAGTTGTCCGTTCCACAGCGGCATGGATGGTCAAGAAAATGTTCCATATCGTAACCATAATCGTATGTCAGCTCCTCTCCCGCTTCAATGTCCTTGCGAGCAACAATCCAAATTTCACCTTCGTAATTGATCGCCTCACAATTGCCGTCGCAAGAATGATTTATATAACGAGCCGGATTACGGCCTCTTCGTCCATCAAGATCCCATTCGTCATCCAATTCAAAAATATACACCAGCCCCGAACCTCGCTTACGCGCTTTTGCCTCCCACTCAAGCGCGCGACGACTAGATTCTTCCTTAGAAATCTTCTCTCCAATATATTGAATAATATCGGTACCAGCTGCAATCGCACGGCGTGCATACAAGCCTCTTCCGTGAATGGGGGATTGCTGAACCTTACAATAGAGATTGGTAGCCATAAGAATTGGATAAATATTAAAAATTAGACCGCAACTGGAGCGCAGGCATCAAAACGATCCTGTAAAATATCGATCAATTTGGGATGAGAGGCCATCAATTCTGAGCGATAAATAATAGACGACATCTGCATAGCCTCACAAATTTGTGCGACGTCTCCATCCGCGCCTGCATGCCTTCCTGGCAGCAAAAAAAACATAGCCAATACGATGGCATGCGACTTCATCATTTTTGGCTGCTTGGCAAGATTTTCCAATAATGGCTCATTAAAAGCATACGCAGCTCCGGGACGTCGCTCCATCGAACATGCTTGGACTTGACGATCCAATAAGCTGGACAACTGTTGAGCGACCGCATTTCGAACACAATTCACCGCCTCGGCTGGGGTACCATGGTCGACGAGTGCAACCTGGTAATTCTGCAGCTGATGACGCTCCACTTGCATGCGAACAGTATCAGCCAAAATTTCTGCAAGTCGCGGATCGGGATGTTCCGGGTGCAACCCTGCCAGCGGCGGCGCAACCCGCAACTCCACGTCTGAAGATAGCTCGCGCGCCTCGGCAAGTAATTTGGGTAAGTAATCCACAATCGCCAGACTCGGCCCGAGGAATAATGGCACGATTGCTATTTGCCGCTGACCTAAATCAATCAGCTCGCGCAAACGACGTCGCACAATCTTGGCCCCCACGCCATGCAAACTGGCCGGCTCAACTTTATGCGAGTGCAGCAAACTGACAGCCTCAACGGAACAATGAATGCGCGCTTGTAATTGGAGCGCCAACTGCCTCAGCGCTAAAGTCGACTCAGCGCGCAATGATCCATTGTCAACAAGTAAAACTGTAGTCTTATGCGAATTCATTTGAATAAATCGTAAATAAACTTAATTTTACGAGTTGTTCAATTAAAGTTTGCGACATTCTGATCCATCTATACGAACCTAAGCATTATGCACCACTTTTCAACGATTCCCTTACTGACCATCTTAACTATTAGCCTGATTACTGGCTGCACCCGTCCGCAAAGCCCAAGCCCTTCAGATACCGTTAGCCAAGCTATTGGCAATGGCAGCGACAATGATTTAATCCCAAGTGGGATCGCGGGTGATTATGGACTGGAAGGCCGCTCAGCGGACGATGTAATCGCAAATGGCCAATATGGCGATCGCACCATGCTTCCCAACATTTTAGAACCCGTATACTTTGGCTTTGACTCGAGTGCGATTGCACCCCAAGAGCGCATCAAATTACAAGAAGCAGCCGACTACTTAACCAGCAATCCAGATACAGCGCTGCTCATAGAGGGCCACTGCGACTGGTATGGTACTGCAGAATATAACTTAGCGCTGGGCGATCGCCGAGCCAGTAGTGCCAGCCAATATGTGGAAACTTTAGGCATTGACTTAGCGCGTATTGAAACACTCTCCAAAGGCAGCCTGCAGTCGATTTCGGGGCTCGCCAAGGATCAATCCTTCCAAGATCGCCGGGTCGACTTAATCATACTAAAGTAAACTGGCTCAGCAAATTTGCTAGCCTTATCCCTGCTAAAGAATTCCCAGGGATCGCTGAATCGCAGCACACTGAATTCATGAAAATTGTTGTTATCTACTCTGGTGGACTGGACTCGACTGTCTTGCTGCACCACCTGATAAACGAAGGCCATCAGGTTCACGCGCTGTCGATAAACTATGGCCAGCGTCACCGGTGTGAACTAAAAAGTGCCAGTACCATAGCACAAACGCTGGCCGTGCCCCATGAATTAGCCGACCTATCGGGCATCCAACACTTACTGGCAGGCAGCAGCCTAACCAGTCCTGAAATTCCCGTAGCTGAAGGGCACTATACCGAATCTTCCATGAAATCGACCATCGTGCCCAACCGCAATATGCTGTTTCTAGCACTGGCCACCAGCTATGCGCTTTCGATAAATGCTTCAGCAGTCGCGTATGCTGCCCACAATGGCGATCACGCCATCTATCCAGATTGTCGCAGTGAATTTGCCGATGCCATGCAAACGGCCATCCAACTAGCCGATTGGAATACCATTGAATTGATGCGCCCATTTGTCGACTGGAGTAAAGCAGACATTGTCCAAAGAGGCTACCAGCTCAACACGCCCTTAGAAAGAACTTGGTCCTGCTACAATGGCGGCAACGTCCATTGTGGACGTTGCGGCACCTGCATTGAGCGACGCGAAGCCTTTGACCTTTGCGGGATCAAAGACCCCACGCTGTATGCGAACGATGCTCCGAGTCTTGATGAGCTCAGAGCAAACAACTGGCGAATCGCATAGCCCTATGTTTACCTGCACAAAGTCTTACCAGGATATCCCGATGGCACACCGGCAACATCGACATGCGGGGCACTGTGCCTATATTCACGGGCATAATTGGACCATCACATTGACCTTTGTCTGCAAGCAATTGGACTCGAACGGCTTTGTCGTCGATTTTGGGCAGCTCAAATACATCAAAGACTGGATTGATCGCCATCTGGATCATGCCTGCCTCCTCAACGAAGACGACCCTCACCGCTCCGAACTCGAATGTCACAAAGCATCTCTGTTTAAATTTTATATACTGCCCTGCTGTTCTAGTGAAGGCATTGCACAGCATCTATTCCAAGTTTTTAATACCATGGTCCAATCGCACACCCAGCAACGCGTAAGGCTCAGTCATGTGGACATCAAGGAGGACTCAAAAAATTCTGCCAGCTACAGAGAGCCTCGCTGAGAATGCTGCCAATCCACGAACAATTCTACAGCTTTCAAGGCGAAGGCGTTCACCAAGGCCGTGCGGCTTATTTTATTCGCACCTATGGTTGCCCCATCCATTGTCCTTGGTGCGATTCAGCAGGTACCTGGCATCCAGATTACAAAGCTAAAGGGCTGCAGCGGATCCCCATTGAGCAACTCGTCACCAATGCTCAAAAAACAGCTGCCGAATTTGTGGTGATAACGGGAGGAGAGCCCACGATCCATGAACTCAATCCGCTGGTTGATGCACTCCATGAAGTGGGCCTACCGGTGCACTTAGAGACCAGTGGTGCGTTTCCGATTACCGCAGACTTTGATTGGATTACACTCAGCCCCAAACGCTGGAAGCATCCGCTTCAGAATTCGATTCAAAAAGCAAATGAATTAAAAATTATTGTCGATCAAACATCGGCAATCGCTGAATATAGTGAACTCATTGGCGCTGAGTATCATGGCTCAAATATATGGCTACAACCCGAGTGGTCCCAAGTAAAAAATAAACAGATCCTAAATGCGATTACTGAATGGATCAAACGGAATGGAGCCCCATTCCGTGCGGGTTTACAAAATCACAAATACTATTCCGCGGATGAACAAGATCCGCGATCAGAAGCAGCCGTCCCACTCGGGGGCACCCCTAGATGATCGCTTCATTTAAGCCGGATTATGCAACAGCTTGAGCGAGGTGCTCGGCAACTGTAGTTGCCGGAAAAGCCTACAAACATAGGTGAATACTGGCCTGAAAGGCAGCCATGTGCCTTAGTCGCCCAAACTCCGCGCAATTCGACAAGACTGGATGCCCAGCAGATCGGACCACTTTTTAAGCACCCCTTCAGCGGGCACTTACAATCATAATCCTAATGCTCAAAAGATCCGTTTGCATAGTTCGGGTTTAAGCCATAAACGAGCTCGTCAGCTACGATGAAGATCTATTCTCGAATGGCAGCCTCGCGGTACTGAATATAGCCCAGTTTAAAAGCAGAATAGGCATCAATCTGTGCCGCCTTCATTTTCTGGTATCGATCACCAAAACGCGCGATCACTTCCACACCACTGAGTGCAGCTTGTTGCTGCCAGTCCCAGTGGTCAATCGCGCTAAACGGACCTTGAGTCGGATTAATGGCACGATCTCCCATCAATCCACAAAAATCGCGCACAGTGGAGGGCCCCCAAATTGGTAGCACCAAATATGGGCCCCGTGGCAATCCCCAGCGCGCCAGAGCCTGCCCGACGTCTTCTTTACTTAATGCCTCATAGCGACCCAATGTTTCCGCAGGATTCAAAATGCCAAAAAGTCCCACTGTTGTGTTCAACAGGAAACGTTCGCTCTCTAAGCTTGCATCCGCAAAACGCCCCTGCAGAAGATTCCCCGAAAGACGCACTGGATACTTCAGATTGTCAAAAAAGTTCAAGATTCCCGTCCTTACGAGGGCGGGAGTGAATCGCTGATAGAGCTCTGCGACGGGGTCGACAAGGTAAGTGTAGATACGATCGTTGATTTGAAAAATCGCACGATTCAAGGGCTCAATTGGGTCCTTGACGATGACGACCTCTGCTGGATCATCCTCAAACAGATCCTCCTCACTCAAGAATTCCTCAGCTTGCAGCGATCCGCCCCCCATCCACAAAACTGCGCCACTGCACAAAATGCATTGGCGCAAAAATCGACCATTCAGTATCTTAATCATTGAGTAGCGCGTCTAGTTTTTCCATCAGTGAATGGGCATTATTATTTCGGAAGTGATCGTCAATCTGTTGTCGATAGTTCGCCACCATGCTGATGCCCTCAGCCAGAATATCATATATTTGCCAACCTGACTCTAGGCGCCCAAAACGATAGGTAAGCTGATAGATTTGCTCATCAAGTATAATCTTACTCTCAACTTCGATTCGCTTACTCGATAGAAATTCTGGAGCGCCAAAAGTGATCACTGGACGGCTTTTACCCACCATGCCTTCCACAAATGCAAATACCAGTAATTGCTTCACTTGCTCCGATACACGTGCTTGATTCGCCTCATCAATCTGCTGCCAATTTCTGCCAAAGGTACGACGAATCAGTACCCCCAAATCGAATTGCTCTTCGACAGTCGCGCTAACTAAATCAGCCCGCACGTCCTGACTTTTATCCGCATGCTCCGGTAAGAAAATGATATCGAGCGCCGCATTCATGGTTTGTTCCAAACGAGGAACCGGATTTTCTTCCGCAATAAGTAACTGGCATGTAGAGCATAGAACGACAATCAGGGGAGTGAGAAATCGCATAATGAGCTAATAAATTATATAATTTTAGGGCTTAGACTATTTGGATAGCTGATTCCCCATTGCAAAACGACTGATCAATTCCTCGATGTCTAAGGCGGATTCGGTGTCAAGAATAAGATCTCCCGGTTCCAATAAAATACCAGATCCACCGGGCGATAGCTTTATAAAACGATCGCCGATCAAGCCAGCTGTTTTAATCGAGGCAATTGTATCATCGTCCAAGTCAATCGAACGGTCAATTTCCAAGCTGATGATTGCCGAAAAGCGTGCATCCAATTCAATCGATTGTACGCGACCGACCGGTACACCGGCAATTTCCACTCGACTTCCAGGGTTCACCCCACTGGCACTGCTAAAACGCGCTTGCAGCAAATAGTAATCCTGCGAGAAAAGACTGCCGCCACCGATTGAGATCGCCAGATACAAAACTGCGCACAATCCAGTCAGTAAAAAAAGGCCCACTAAAAATTCTGTTTTACGATCAATCATTTCACACGACAATTTGCTAACGTCCAATGCCAGCATTTGTTAATAAATTTTTCAAGACAGTATCTGAATGTTTATAAATCTGTTCCCGGTCACCCACACATTGAATTTTTCCGCGATCAATCCACGCAATGCGATCGCTAATCTGAAAGACTTCCGGGATGTCGTGACTGACCAACACCGCCGCAAATTTAAATTGCCTACGGCACTCAGCAATCATATTAAATACAGTGTACTTACGCTCAGGATCCAAACCGGTAGTTGGCTCATCAAAAAAAACAATTTGAGGCTCCACGATTAAGGCACGCGCCAAGGCAACCCGCTTCTGCATCCCGCCCGATAACTCGGCCGGGTATTTGTCGGCACAGCCCCGCAAATCCATCGTCTCCAGTAAAGCTTGAACTCGGTCGTTGATATCCGCAGTTGATAGCTTGGTGCATTCACGCAAGGGGAGTGCTATATTTTCGGACGCAGTCATCGAATCAAACAATGCATTGTTTTGAAACATATAACTGAAGTTTAGATTAAAAGCTTGGCGCAGGCTGTGTTGGCCGATCGCAGCGACCTGCTCCCCGTAATGCATTGTGCCCGCTTGGGCCGGCCAAATATTGGCTAGGCACTTCAGTAAAACAGATTTTCCAATCCCACTACGCCCAATAATAGTGGTAACGCTGTTCGCAGGAATATCCAAATCTAAGGCATCCAAAACAACTTGTTGCTTAAAGATCTTCGTTAGACCTCGTACCTTTAATATCGGTCCATCCATTAGATTAAGAACGAAGTGATTAAGTAGTCAGCAGCCAACACACAAATACTAGAGCACACAACAGCCCGAGTTGCCGTTTGGCTGACGCCCCGAACGCCCCTCAACTCGCTTTTAAGATGCGTATAGTAGCCGTAGTACAAACAGATGGTCATACATATAAATCCAAAAACAATGGCCTTCAAATAGCCACCCAATACATCTGCCAATTGTACACTAGTATACACGCGATGCCAGTACACGCCGGCGTCTACATTGAGCAACAGTGAGCCAGTGATATAGCCACCAAAAATACCGATCAGGTCGAAAAATGTGGTGAGAATAGGAAAACAAATTAATCCCGCGAGTAAACGAGGACCGATCAAATAACCCAATGGTCGAATTCCCATACTGCTCAAAGCATCAATCTGCTCATCATTGCGCTGAATCCCCAATTCAGATGCTAAGGCAGAACCAGCCTGCCCCACAACCATCAATGCCGTCAAAACAGGACCTAACTCACGAATCAAGGAAAGTGCCACCGCAGTTCCCAGAGCCGATTGAGCCCCAAACTTTACCAGCGTATAATACAACTGCAGCCCCATGACCAGCCCGGTAAAAAGTCCGACGATGGAGACAATAAGTACGCAACGAAGCCCCACTTCACGAATCGCGAACAATAACTGGCTCAAAGGACTGCGCTGCCCGAAAAAATAATACAAAGATTGCCCAGCAAAAATAAAAACCCTCCCGAGCTCTAGGACGAAATAGATGCTAAATTTACCCGTATACGAAATCATTTTCTGAATTCGCTAATACAGCTAATTGTAAACAGATCAACAAGGAAAAATTAAAAACACATCTGAAAATCTAGCATGGCCGAGACGAGAGCAATTTTTTAATTTTTGAACAAGTCAACTCTGCGAAGGCAGAGCATCGCAACTAAAAGACAAAAGTGACTCGTCCATAATGACTTTAGGGGCGCCCACTAATGCAAAAATAACAAAATGACATCGACTATAATGGAGTATGCTGTGGCAAAGACTGCAACAGATGATACAAGAATTGCTGAGAACTTTTAACCTCATCACGAGTTAGTTTAGGGCTCAACTCGAGTACCAATTGATGCTCTGGCCTAAAAAATGTAGCTAAATGATCGAAGTCTACGATTCCCGACCCCAAGGCTTGATGATCTTGACCCGCAGCCGAAACATCGTGGATATGAAAGCCACGTAAGTGAGGTGCGCAAGCTTCAAGGTGCGCTTGAGGATCCAGCAAGCCATAAGCTGCCTTGATCTGAGCATGGCCGACATCGTGCCAATAAGCGATCCGATTCGACTGAGTAAAACCTTCGATAAATTGGCAGTGCTCAGAATCTAAAGGAAACTCCTCTAAGCCTTCTCGATTTTCCAAGCACAGATAAAGGTCGAGCACCTCAGCATCAGCCAGCACCTTTTCATATTGATTAAAAATGCGTTGCTCTATTTTGCGAAAGCCCTTGCGCACCCCTTTGATAGCGCGTTGACATTTTTTGCGAAATCGTGAATCCGCTGAGAGTTCAGTAAATTCAAGTTTCGATTTCTCAATCCATTGTTCTAGTTTGCGCTCAGGAGAGCCCCAGAAGAAACGAGCACTGCCCGAATGTAGCACAATATCCTGAACGCCCCACTTTTTTGCATATTCTAAAGTTCTAAGCGTATAACGCTGCCACAAATCAAGCTCCCAATTACTGGCAGCACTCGGTTGGTATACATTCGGCGCCGCATACTGTATTCCATTGGGTAGTGGACAAAAATTATGCATGGACCCCACTTCGACGACTCCGTCCTGCAGGGCTTTTTGGATTCCATCGACTAAGTTGAGTTTGATCCCATGACTAAGCTCAACACGCCGAAACCCCAAGCCCGCGATCTCTTCTAGCATCGCATATCCATCATGGTGGCGATGTGAGCACCAACAAGTAGATAAAGAGACATTCTGTAACAGTTGCAGGCTCATAAAAAAATCCCGAAATCTGCAAAGCAAACATCGGGATTGTAAAAATTAAATACGAATGAAAACTACATGTTCGAATAACGAACACGTAGCATGTTGTTAAAATCGAGCTCCTTTTTTTTGCGACGCTTCGTTTGAGATGGTTTCTCAAAATAACGATTCGCACGGACGTCGATAATGACAGTCTCGCGATCTAGACGCTTTTTAAGACGACGTAAAGCGCGATCAACCGGTTCACCTTTGCGGACATTGACTTCAATAGACATAATAAAGATATAAAAATTACTTGGTTTCTTCTACCTCGGCAGTTTCAACAACCTCAGTCTCAACATTCTCAACTGCCGCTACTTCCTCAGCAGGGGTGGCGACCTCTGTCGCATGATCGGAGGCACTGTTAGCGACATCAGCAGTCGCTTTAGCGCCCCGCTTGCCTTTAGTGTAACCAGTATCCGCTTTATCAATGAACTCAATTAAGCCCATTTCAGCCGCATCACCAATTCGCTGTCCCAACTTGTAGATACGAGTGTACCCACCAGAACGCTCTGAAAATTCCACTACCAGCTCGTCAAATAAACGAGCCACTGCGGACTTACTCCGAATACGGGACAGAGCCAGACGACGGTAGTGCACCTTACGCCCGCTTTCATTCGATACCGCAGCCTTTTTAGCCAGTGTGACAAGCTTCTCAATAAAAGGGCGCAATGCCTTGGCTTTCGCCAAGGTCGTTTCGATGCGACCATTTTGAATAAGGGCTACCGATAAATTGGCCAAAAGTGCAGCTTGGTGGGGACCCGATACCCCTAGTTTGTGTCTTTTTTTACTGTGACGCATGATTCAATAATGCTTTGAGAGTTAGAGTTCTGTACCTTTTTCAAGAAGACGCTCATCAATTTTCATCCCGAGCGACAGGCCAAGCTGCTCTAATTTGTCTTTAATTTCATTCAGTGACTTCTTACCGAAATTGCGATACTTCAACATTTCCTGCTCGGACTTCATGGCCAATTCACCGACCGATGTGATGTTGGCATTGTTCAAGCAATTCGCCGCACGCACAGAAAGCTCTATTTCATTGACACTCATATTGAGTAGCTTGCGCAAACGATTCTGCTCTTCACTGATTTCCTTGCCTTCGCTTTCGAACTCAACCTCATCCTGAGATACTTCATCAAAGACATCTAAATGATGCTTCATGATTGCAGCGGCATGCTTCATCGCGTCATCAGGCGTGATGCGTCCGTCGGTAGTCACCTCCAGCACCAGCTTATCATAATCCATTTCTTGACCGACCCGCGTGTTTTCAACCGCATACTTGACCAAACGAACCGGACTGAACAAAGAATCGATGGCAATCACTCCAATTGGCTGATCGTCGACTTTATTATCCTCGCCAGTGCAGTAACCACGACCGACACGCACATCTAACTCTGCATAAAAGCGACGTTTTTTGTCGAGCGTACAGATCACTTGATCGGGATTAATGACTTTAAAATTAGCATCCTCTTGAATATCTGCAGCAGTCACTTGACCGTCACGATCAACATCAATGGTCAAGGTTGCGGACTCACGACTGTCAGACACCATGAGAACCTTCTTTAGATTCAAGACAATGTCCGTCACATCCTCGACAATGCCGTCAACACTCTGGAATTCGTGTTGTACCCCGTCGATTTTAATCGCAGTAATGGACGCCCCCTCAATGGAACTCAATAGAACTCGCCGGAGCGAATTCCCGATAGTGTGGCCGTAGCCAGCCTCAAAAGGCTCTGCTTGAAAAGCAGCGAATGTATCAGTTGCCGTATCTTCGACCTTAACGAGTCGATTTGGCAGCTCAAATTTACCTAAACGCTTTGGCATAATGTAAGAAATTAGAACAGTGAATATTTATACGAATACGTGAGCGGGCTAACTATCGGCTGTAGTACTCAACAATTAACTGCACATTGATACTCGACTCCGTCTCTTCAGTGGAAGGTAAGCGCCCCACATTCGCCTTTAAAGAGTCTTCATTGAGCACCAACCACTCAGGGATTGTGCGCCCTTGGCTGCCTTCAATGTTTTGAGTTGCCAACTGGCGGGATGATGTGCGTTCACGAACACCAATTTCATCTCCCTCAGAAATCATAAAGCTCGCAATGTTCGTCTTTTGTCCGTTAACAGTTATATGACCATGGCTTACAAACTGACGCGCAGCAGCACGTGATTTCGCAAACCCTAAGCGGTAGACAACACTATCTAAACGGCATTCGAGCATCTGTAAAAAGATTTCACCGGTAACACCACGCGTTGCCTTAGCCTTTTCGAAAGTAAGACGAAACTGCTTTTCAGTAATTCCATACATGAAGCGTAACTTCTGCTTTTCGTTCAAGCCGATCGCATACTCACTAGCCTTACGACGCAGACGTGGTCCGTGCTGACCGGGTGGGTGTGGTTTGCGCTCAAAAGCTTTGGTCGGATTAAAAATTGCCTGACCAAAACGGCGGTTAATACGTGTTGTGGGACCTGTGTAACGAGCCATAGTGTGTATTTAATATATCTGCTAAGTATATAACCTGTCTAGATGGCAGCAACAAACTAGACACGGCGGCGCTTGGGCGCACGACAACCATTGTGGGGGACCGGTGTAACATCCATAATGTCAGTCACAATCATCCCCAAAGACTGGAGAGCTCGTACAGCTGAATCACGTCCCATACCAGGACCATTCAACTTGACGACGACTTCCTTCATACCGTGAGAAACTGCTACACGCCCAGCATCCTGTGTCACAACTTGCGCGGCATAGGCTGTTGACTTGCGAGAACCTCGAAAATTACACTTACCAGCGCTCGACCAAGAGATTACATTGCCTCGTGGATCACAAAAGGTGACCTTGGTATTGTTAAAAGTCGCCAAGACATTCACAATGCCACTGGTAATATTTTTGCTACCTTTGGCACGACGAATTTTAACTCCGTCCAAATCACTTTTCAGCAAGTCTTCGGCAGTGACCTCCTTCTTGACGGGGGTGGCTTCTGCACTAGTTTCAACCGAGGCCGCATCTTCGGCCAGTTTTGCTTCTTCTTCACTCATATCTTAAAACTCCAACTAATTATTTGCGAACGGGCTTCACGGCACCTTTACGCGTCCTCGCATTCGTTTTTGTGCGCTGGCCTCTCACTGGAAGGCCGCGCATGTGACGCATACCGCGAACACTGCGAATCGCCGACAAGCGCTTCAAATTAGCGGTACGCTCACGGCGCAAATCGCCTTCGACTACAAATTGTCTGTCGGCAACAATCGAGGCCAGTTGATTTAACTCCTCTTCGCTCAAATCGCCAGCACGACGATCCGGATCAAAACCTGATGTGGCAACAATCTGGTCGGCGCGAGTAGGCCCAATCCCATAAATATAGCGTAGCGAATAAGGTAACTTCTTATTGGCAGGAATATCAACTCCGAGTATACGTGGCATAATAAAAATCTAATAATGTGCTAATTGAGCAGAAAAATCGTGCATGCTAACAAATAAAAAGCATTTGGAAAGTTAATTTTTAGGAATTGTTAAAATTTCTGGCTCTCCCTCCGTCACCAGCACTGTATGCTCAAAGTGGGCGGAATTTTGACCATCGACCGTAACCGCAGTCCAGCCATCATCCAAAATTCGCACTTCGTGACTGCCGAGATTCACCATCGGCTCTATTGCGAGTGCCATGCCTGGCTTGAGGAGGGCTCCTTTACCACGACGCCCGTAATTCGGAATTTGCGGAGCCTCGTGCATCGTCAGCCCGACACCATGCCCGACGAAGTCGCGTACAATTCCATAATTATGACGGCGCACAAACCGCTCCACCGCATTTGAAATATCCCCCACACGATTACCAGGTTTGGCAAAGCCAATTGCATAATCGAGCGCTGCCTCGGTTACTGATAAGAGCGCTTGATCTGCTGGCTTTACCGGCGCAATCGCGACAGTTGTCGCATTATCACCAATAAAGCCATTGTAGCGAACGACCACATCTATGGAAACCACGTCACTTGGTTCAACTTTCCGATGGGATTTCCCAATTCCATGCACAACCTCTTCGTTAATCGACAGGCAAGTGTGCGCTGGAAATGTATGTTCCCCTGCTTGATACTGGTGGCAGGCGCTTTCAGCGCCAAGTTTTTCAATCCACTCACGCCCGATCTCGTCAAGCTCCGCTGTCGTCATCCCCACGCATACCGCATCTTTCATCTTTTTGAGCACGGTAGCCGCGACCTGGCAAGCCGATCGGATACCATCGATACTGTCTGAATCACGAATAAATTTGTGCTTGGCCACAGATAAAGAATCAAAAACCTTAGGGTATCAATTGAGTAATTGGGGCAACAAGGACTACCCCAGATTAAAGAACCAAGAGGCGAGACCGAGAACAAAAAGCCCAACCGCGATCACAAGAAGTGGACGCCAAGCTTTCCAAAAGTCATTAATTCCAGCGGTGTCGACAAGCTGCTTATTGCGGGCTGCAGAGCGGCCTCGGATTTTACCTTTTTTCAAAAAGCCGTCGTAGTGACGTTGCAACAAGTAGGTCTCGATCTGACGCATCGTATCCAATAATACACCAACCGTAATCAGCATTCCAGTGCCGCCAAAGAAAATGGCTACATTAAATGGAACATTATACGCAAACAACAGGATATCCGGAAAAAGGGCGATGAGAGTCAGTGAAAGTGCACCAGCCAGTGTGAGGCGCGTCATTATATGGTCTAAAAATTTTGCGGTAGGCTCGCCCGGGCGCACACCCGGAATGTAACCACCATTTTTTTTCAGATCGTCAGAGATCTGAACGGGTTTGAACATCATCGAAACCCAGAAATAACTAAATATCAAAATGAGTAGGCCAAAAACAATATAATAGGCAGGTTGACCATGGGCCACCGAGTCCGCCATTTCATTGAAGAAGCGCATCTCCGTTGCAGATCCGATGTACGTCAAAATTTGCGCGGGAAACATCAAAATCGCACTGGCAAAAATGACAGGCATGACCCCTGCATAGTTGACTTTTAAGGGCAAAAAAGAGCTTTGGCCGCCGTAAACCTTGCGCCCAACAACCCGCTTAGCATACTGTACCGGAATTTTTCGCTGTGCTTGAGTAATAGCAACCAAGCCAGCGGTGACGGCAAACAGTAGCGCCAACATTAGAACACCTTCAGGCACACCAAGTGAAGCACTTTCAGCTCCCACTGGAGTGACAAACATTTGATACGCGGAGGCAACCGCACCAGGCAAACCAGAGATAATCGAAACCGTAATGAGCAATGAAATGCCATTGCCGATACCTTTTTCCGTAATTTGCTCACCGAGCCACACTAAGATCATGGTGCCAGCTGTCAGGAATATAGTCCCCGTTATAAGGAACGCAACTTGACTGGAAAGGACCACACTACCGTACTCCGCTGGATTAAACCCCTGCCCGATCAGACTTCCTGGATTGGTGGACAAAGCGACCAACAACAACAAAGCTTGCACCATGCAAATAACTAAGGTCAGATAACGGGTATACTGATTTATTTTTTGACGTCCTACATCCCCCTCTTGTTGCAAACGCGCAATTGCAGGGAACACCGCCCCCACTAATTGCATAATAATCGATGCGCTAATGTAGGGCATAATGCCCAAAGCAAACAAGGCACCATTGAGTAATGCGCCTCCAGTAAACATGTTGTAGAAACCGACCAGACCACCACCAGCAGAAGATTGATCCGCCAAAAAAGCCTGAATCGGCGCCGTATTGATTCCAGGGAGCGGAATGTTTGCGCCTACACGCGCAATAAATAACAGCGACAAGGTAAAGAAAATCTTTTGCCTGAGCTCAGGAATCTTTAACGAGTTGGTAAATGCGGAAAACATGGTAACAAGAAACTAGTCCGATAAGGCAGCTAGTTAAAGCCACCTAGCAAGACGATCTAGGCTGATTTGATCTGACCGCCAGCTGCCTCAACCTTCGCTTTCGCAGATGCAGAGATCTGGTCAAGTTCGATCGTGAAAGCACGGGAGAGCTCTCCATCACCCAGTAACTTTATCGCCTGACTATTGTCGCGGATAAGCCCAGCGCTGAGCAGAGTGGAGCGGTTGACAATGTCCCCATCAATCTTCTCCAAATGCTTCAAGTTAACCAATTGATAACTGGTTTTAAAATTAAAATTATTAAACCCACGTCGCGGCAGTTTACGGTACAGTGGCATTTGGCCACCTTCAAAACCGATGCGGATCCCACCACCCGAGCGAGATTTCTGACCCTTATGGCCTTTACCGGAGGTTTTACCATGACCACTACCCTCACCACGGCCTAAACGTTTGGTAGGATGCGTAGCCCCCTTAATTGTTGGAATATTATCAAGATTCATAATGACAGCGTCTCCTTATACTGTGGTCACTGCTGGCTCAGAAAAACGAATTTTCTTGATTTCGTCATTTGAGCGCAATTGTTGTAGCGCGTCCATAGTCGCATTAACCATCGCCAGGTGATTGTTCGACCCTAGGGACTTGGATAAAATATTCTTAATCCCGACAGACTCCAGTACGGCACGTACGCCGCCACCTGCAATTACACCGGTACCATCCGATGCTGGGCGTAGCAGAACTTTTCCACCATCTGCCTCACCCAAAACATGGTGCGGGATGGTGTCACCGCGTAATTTAATGCTGACAAGGTTTTTCTTAGCCTGTTCAGAACCCTTACGAATCGCCTCGGGGACCTCCTTAGCTTTTCCGTAACCGACGCCGACCTCACCCTTTTGATTGCCGGTAACCACTAAGGCAGCAAAGCTGAAACGACGACCGCCCTTGACGACCTTGGCACAACGATTAATGTGCACAACCTTCTCAACAAACTCGGGTGCCTCCTCTGCTTCAGTCACAGGAGAAAATGATTTATTCTGTCTACTCATATAATAAGGCTTTAAAACTTTAGACCACCCTGACGAGCAGCTTCTGCAAAGGATTTGACGCAACCATGGTAACGGCGACCAGAACGATCAAATACCACCGTGCTAACACCGGCAGCGACTGCCTTTTCCGCGAGAGACTGACCTAGGACGCTGGCACCGGCATTGTTGGCTTTATTAGCCTCATTCGCCAGTGTGCTGGCAAATACTAGAGTATGTCCCTTCGTATCATCAATACACTGTGCATAGATATTTTTGTTAGAAAAATGGACAGCGAGACGTGGGCGCTCCGCAGTGCCCTTAATCTTTTTGCGGATGCGCCAGCGGCGCTTTTGTAAAAGTGTATCTTTATTTGAGCGTTTCATTTTGATCAATAATTGAAATTATGCAGACTTCTTGCCCTCTTTACGACGTACATACTGCCCAATAATTTGGACCCCCTTGCCCTTGTAAGGCTCTGCAGGGAAGTAAGAATAGATCGTGGCAGCCAACTCACCGACAACCTGCTTGTCAGCACCAGTAATACTGATCTTGGTACCATCGGCAACCGTTACCTGAACACCGGCAGGAACTGTCAAAACAACCGGATGTGAATAACCCAGCGCAAGATCAAGCTGATCCCCCTGCAAGGTAGCCCGAAAACCAACCCCTTTAATAAGCAGCTGCTTAGAGAAACCATTAACGACACCAATCACCATACTGTTGATGATAGAACGAACCGTACCAAACATCGCACGAGAATGACGGCTATCTCCATTAGGCTGAACGACGATCGTATTCTCGACTTGTTCAATCGTCACTGAATTATCGAAGGACTTGTTAAGTTCACCTTTAGGCCCTTTAACAGTCACAGACTGTCCATCAATAGTGACCTCGGCTTTGTCTAAGATCGCAATAGGAAGTTTACCAATTCTACTCATAATATAGTCTCCTACTATTACCAAACTTTACACACTAATTCGCCACCAACGCCCTGCTCGCGAGCATCCCGAGCGCGCATGACACCCTTAGAAGTTGTCAAAATCGCAACCCCTAGTCCACCCAGTACCCGAGGAATATCGCGTGTACCGTAATACAAACGACGCCCTGGTTTACTGTGGCGCTGAATGCCTGTAATCGCAGGAACCTGATTCACAAATTTTAATTGAATGCTGATGACTTTGAAGCCTTTTGCATCTACGGACTCATTGAAGTCGCAGATATAGCCTTCATCTTTAAGAATACTCGCAATTGCCAAACGCATTTTGGAGTATTGAAAGGTGCATGTGTTTTTTCCTGCCGAACTCGCATTACGAATAATGGTCAAGAAATCTCCGATAGTATCATGAACTGCCATAGTGGTAACTAGTGGGTTTTCAGTGGGTGTTTAGTGGATTACCAGGAAGACTTTGTGACACCAGGAATCATTCCTCGGGTCGCAAGCTCTCTGAAGGTAATACGTGAAAGGCCGAATTTACGAATGTAAGCACGGGGACGTCCGGTGACAGAACAACGATTACGCGCACGAATCGGTGAACTATTTTTGGGCAGTTTAGTTAATTTTGCCTGAGCTTTGTAAAAAGCCTCATCATCGGTATTCGGATCGGCGATGATCGCTTTAAGTTCTGCACGCTTACTCGCGTACTTCTCAATGAGGCGAACTCTTTTTAAGTTTCGCTGAATTGCTGATTTTTTGGCCATACTGTAAATTTTAAACGATTAAACTTAAGCTGCAGACTCCTCTTGAGATGCCTCAGAACTATTTTTGCGAAAGGGTACGCCGAAGAGCGCCAATAGTTCGCGACCTTCGTCATCAGTCAGTGCACTGGTCGTCACGCAAATATCTAAACCAATAGTCGCGCTCGTTCCCTCCGCACTCACCTCTGGAAAAATACTGTGATCCGAGACACCGAGAGTGTAATTGCCACGACCATCCAGTTTCGTTGGCACCCCACGGAAGTCACGAATGCAAGGGAGTGCAATTTTGACTAAGCGAGCGAGGAAATCATACATAGCATCGCCACGTAGGGTGACTTTAGCACCAATGGGCTGTCCCTCACGTAATTTAAAATTGGAGATGCTTAATTTTGCGCGCGTCGTCACTGGGCGTTGCCCTGCAATCTTCGCCAATTCCTCGTTCACATAAGTAACGTGGTTTTTATCAGAAGTTGCACCGAACCCACTATTCAAAACAATCTTAGTGATTGCGGGTACTTGGTGCGGATTTTTGTATCCAAACTTTTTCATTAAAGCTGGTACAACCTGTTTGTTATAATGATCTTTGAGTATTGCTGCCATTGTATTTAGTGCGGATTACTGGCCCGCAGATTGGGATGAACAATAAAATTAAATAAATCAGTTAGCCAGCACGCTTTGCATCGTACTTGGCGGCCAACATGACGTTAGAATAATGAATCGGCATTTCACGTTCGACGCTTGTACCTTCTGGGTTTTCCTGAGACTTACGCTCATGCTTCGTGACTAAATTCACACCCTCAACAATAATGCGAGACTGATTTTTCACAGATAGAACTTTACCGCGCTTGCCCTTGTGAGCACCTGCGATGACCACAACTTCTTCCTCTCGTTTAATCGACTGAGCCATACTATAGAACCTCCGGAGCGAGTGATATAATCTTCATATATTGCCCACGCAATTCACGAGCAACTGGACCAAAAATACGGGATCCTTTGGGATTGCCGTCGGCATTAATAATCACCACAGCATTATTATCGAAACGGAGGTAACTACCATCAGCTCGGCGGATAGGAGACTTGGTGCGAACAACGACAGCACGCACAACTTCACCCTTTTTTACAGATGCATCCGTCGCAGCTTCTTTAACATTGCAGACGACAACATCACCAACAGCAGCGGTGCGCTTGTTTTGTCCCAGGCGGCGAATCATCTCCGCCGACTTTGCCCCAGTATTGTCCGCGATCACGACGCGGCTATTCATTTGTATCATAACAAAACCCTTCTAATCTAAAAATACTTACTCAGCAACACCGTCGCCGCCGAGTTTAGGCGCAACTTCCAAGACACGCGTTACACGCCAGCGCTTTAGTTTGCTAATCGGACGTGTCTCCATGATCTCAACTTTGTCTCCAAGACCACATTCATTACTTGCATCATGGGCATGCACCACCGTCTTGCGGCGAATTTCCTTCTTGTAGAGTGGATGAGGAATCTTGTAAAAATAAGTGACTTTGATGGTCTTATCTCCGGAGCGACTGGTTACTGTTCCAGTCAAAGACTTACGGGAATTACGTGTTGTATTCATAGGAATCGGCGTAGAATAATTAAGCACTCACAGTTGCCAGTTTCTTTTCTTTAAGAATCGTTTCGAGACGCGCAATATCTTTGCGAAGCTTACCGAGCTCGTGGCTCTGTTCAACTTGACCAATTTGTTTGCGCACGCGTAAATTTACGTGGGCCTCACGTGTTTCGCGTAATTTCTTTTCAATTTCGGCATTAGATAGCTCACGAATGGCTTGAGTGCTCATAATAAATCTCAGTTATAAAAATTAATCTTCGCGTGTTACAAAACGACAGCGAAAGGGAAGTTTTGTATCGGCAAGACGTAAGGCCTCGCGAGCTGCACTCGCAGAACAGCCAGCAACTTCAAACAACATTGTACCCGGGCGAATGACGGCAACCCATCGTTCCACTGAACCCTTACCCTTACCCATACGAGTTTCGGCAGGTTTCTTCGTCACCGGTTTGTGTGGAAATACGCGGATCCAGACCTTACCTTTACGTTTCAAGCTTCGAGTGAGCGCAACACGAGCAGCTTCAATCTGCTGAGATGTCATTCGACCACGAGAGAGCGACTGGATGCCAAACTCTCCAAAAGCGACGGTGTTACAAGATTGAGCCTCACCGTAAATACGCCCGGTGTGGACTTTTCTATATTTTGTGCGTGATGGTAAATAAGCCATAATTCACTAATCGTTAAAAATAAAATAAGGGGAACTAGATCTCAGATTCGTCCGGTAGGCAAATCCAGCATTTCACACCAATAATCCCATACACTGTGCTAGCTTCACTAAAGCCATAATCAATATTAGCGCGCAAAGTTTGTAAAGGAACCCGCCCCTGACGTTGCTGCTCTGTGCGTGCAATGTCAGCTCCGCCCAAACGGCCGCCACATTGTACCCGAATTCCATCGGCTCCCATAGCCATAGTAGTTTGAACCGCACGTTTCATGGCGCGACGAAAAGCAATCCGACGTTCCAACTGTAACGCAACATTTTCAGCGACCAATTGTGCCGACAAATCAGGACGCTTTACTTCCTGAATATCCAGCATAACATCCTTACCAATAGCCTTATTTAGGTGATCCTTCAGCTTGTCCAGCTCGGCACCCTTGCGGCCAATGACCACACCAGGGCGTGCGGTGAATAACTTAACCCGAATCCGGCCCGAAGCACGTTCAATAAAAATCTTTGGTACCGAGGCATAGCGCAAGCGCCCGGTCAAAAAGGTGCGAATTGTATGATCTTCCTTAATGAACTCAGGAAACTCTTTTTTGGATGCATACCAGCGAGAATTCCAGTCACGGTTTACTGCTAGGCGAAAACCAGTTGGATGTACTTTTTGTCCCATAATCGATATTAGTATAAAATTAGTCTGCCGATTGATCAGCTAAAACAATGCGGATGTGGCTGGTAAACTTTTTGTAAGGGTGAGCTGAACCACGGGCCGCTGGTCGGAAACGCTTAAATGTTGGCCCCTGCTCAACGATCGCGGACTCAATAGTCAATGAATCCGCGGATAGGTTCAAATTATTCTCCGCATTCGCAATCGCAGAATCGAGCGTCTTTTTGACCAAACGCGCTGATTTACGTGGAATAAAGCGTAAGATGTCAACCGCCTCAGCGGCATTACGACCTTGGATGGCACGTGTAATGTCGCGAACTTTGCGTGGCGACATACGTGCGTATTTTGTGTAAGCTTGAACCTGCATATGTATTAACCGTTTTTAATTGTTTGTACTCGGGCTCGATCACCCGATTTAAATGTAGAATGTTGCATCTTCGAAGTGATAAGCGCCGCAGAGCGTGTGCTGGATGACTCGATAATGACGATCTGTCCAATTTGTTGCCTTCCCCGAGAAATTTCACACAGCATGCCGGGTTGCAAACCATCACGCAAGCCACCGTCAAGTAATACGATGTCGGCAGCTAAGAGTGATTCAACCGATAGAATATTAGAACTGTAACTGGGGCCCAGCGGCTGATTGACAAAGGCTGGACGCCCAGCAGAGAGCACTGCAGCCGCAAGCAGCGCACAACCCATAAGTAGGCTACGCAAACAAAACAGCAACTGTAAACGTACTCGCAACATCGGAACTCTACTTTTTACCTGTTGGATGCCCCTTGAACGTACGAGTAGGCGAAAACTCACCTAATTTATGGCCGACCATATTTTCCGTAACATAGACCGGCAAAAAGCTGCGCCCATTATGTACGTTGAAATTAAGTCCGACGAAATCAGGCGTGATCGTCGAGCGACGTGACCAAGTCTGGATAGGCTTACGATCATTGTTAGCCTGTGCAATTTGGACCTTTTTACTCAGATGAGGGTCAACAAAAAAACCTTTTTTTATGGAACGAGACATGATGTTATATAGCGATTACTTTTTCTTTAACTGACGACCGTTGCGACGCACCAAAATTTGTGAATTTGTCGGATTTGATTTCTTACGCGTGGGGAACCCTTTAGATAGCTGTCCCCAAGGTGATTGTGGCTGGCCACCACCAGAGGTACGTCCCTCACCACCTCCCATGGGGTGATCAACGGGATTCATGGCAACACCACGAACCCGCGGACGACGTCCCAGCCAGCGGCTACGACCAGCTTTGCCTAAACTCTGATTCTGGTGTTCATGGTTACCGACTTCACCGATAGTCGCACGACAGCGAGCGCTCAAGTAACGAGTCTCGCCAGAAGGTAGCTTTACCGTTGCCCGGTCTCCATCAATTGAAATCAACTGAGCAGCCTGTCCGGCTGAGCGGGCGATTTGCGCCCCACGGCCTGGATGCAGCTCAATCGCATGCACCTTCGTCGCAGGTGGAATCACTGCAAGTGGCAAACTAAAGCCGACCGTAAACTCAACACGTTCATTGGCACTAACGACCGTATCCCCTACTGCCAAACCACGCGGCGCCAGAATATAGCGCTTTTCACCGTCAGCATAAGCCAACAATGCTAAATTGGCGCTACGATTGGGATCGTACTCGATTGCTTGCACTTTAGCGGGAATCGCAATCTTGTCGCGTCGAAAGTCAATAATACGGTAATTGCGCTTGTGGCCACCACCACGGCGGCGAGAAGTAATGCGTCCGTAGCAATTACGGCCCTTCTTACTGTGCTTTTTAACCGTCAAAAGACGCTCAGGGCGCTTTTTGCTTACCTCCTGCTTGTTACGCGTAAGAAAACGCTGTCCGGGAGTTAAAGGTCTGGAATCTAACAATGGCATAATGGATTCTCCTAATAATTATACGAGTTCAATTTTCTCGCCTTCAGCCAAGGTGACGATAGCTTTTTTATAGCCACTGACAACACCGGGACGCCCACGACGAGAGCGATCAGACTTCACCTTGGACTTTTTGATTAAAATGTTAACGCGCTTGACTTTGACATCGAACAATTTGGAAACAGCTTGAGCTACCTCGGTACGATTGGCACGTGAAGATACTTCGAATGTGTACTGATTTAAATCAGCAGATAGATTCGCCGCTTTTTCAGTTACACGATACTCTTTAATGATTTGGTCGACAGGAATCATGACTCACCTCCGTTTGCGCGAGTGATTAAGGTCTCAATTCCTTTCGCGCTGATTAAAATATTACGAGAGCGCACCAAATCGAGTGCGTTAAGGTTACCAGCTTCGGTCATCGACAAGCCGTCCACATTGCGGGCCGACAAGGCCGTGTTTTGAGCAAACACATCATCGACTACCAGAACTTTGCCGGAACTCGGCATAATGTTTTTAAGAACAGAGTTAAATACTTTAGTTTTTGGCGCATCGAACTCGAAGGACTCAATCACAGAAATGCCACCTGCCTGTGCACGTTCAAACAATGCACGCTGCAATGCTAGCTGCTTCATCTTACGATTAATCTTCTGGCTGTAATCACGAGGCTTGGGTCCGTGAGCCACACCACCATGGCGCTGATGCGGCACGCGGCGAGAACCTTGGCGAGCAGTACCACTCCCCTTCTGGCGGAACAACTTCTTACCAGACCCAGCCACTTCGGCGCGGGTCTTGGTGCTCGCATTTCCCTGACGTGCATTGGCTTGGTGCGCAATCACCACCTGTCGCAAGGCAGCAACACCTTTGTCATCGGCAAAGCTGGGGAAATTGGAAAACTCTAAATCCTTGGATGCAGTACCATCCGGGCTGTAAACTTTAAACTTCATTGGCTATCTTTCTCTACAAAGCTTAGGCTTGCTGCTTCTTTTCTTTAACTGAATTGCGAACCGTCACCAAACTACCTTTGGCACCTGGAAGACTCCCTTTGACCAAAATCAAGTTTTTCTCGGCATTGACTTGCACAACTGTGAGATTTTGGACCGTGCGCTGCACATCTCCCATGTGTCCTGGCATCTTCTTACCTTTAATCACGTGTCCGGGCCACTGGCACATACCGTAAGAACCGCCTCGACGATGAAACATAGAACCATGCGATGCAGGGCCACCCGCAAAGCCATAGCGCTTGACCACCCCTTGGAAGCCACGACCCTTGGTGGTGCCAATGACGTCCACCTTTTCGCCAGCTTTAAAGTGATCTGCGGTCAGGACATCGCCTGCCTTCAAATCATTATCGGCCTGAACACGAAATTCTGCTAGCCGAGAAACCGGATCCACACCTGCTTTATCTAGGTGCCCTGCTTCCGCACGCGACAAGCGCTGCTTCTTCTGTTGGCTGTAGCCGATTTGAACAGCGCTGTAGCCATCCTTTTCATCGGTTTTAACTTGTGTAATGGGACATGGACCCACTTCGATGACCGTAACGGGCACGAGACGATTGGCATCGTCAAATACCTGTGTCATTCCTATTTTTTTTCCTAATAAGGCGAGTTTCATAAGACTAATTGGCAGGTGATGCATGGCATCATTGAAACCTGCTTTAGTGTGATTGTTAAATTTAATTGCAGAGAGCGAGCGCGCGAAAGAAGCGAATCTTCACACACAGGTCAACTCTTGATTTTATTTTTTTTAAACATTAATGGTGATATCGACACCAGCGGGCAAATTCAGCTTCTTTAATTCATCAACTGTAGCGGCTGTTGGCTCGACAATATCAATCAGCCGCTTGTGCGTACGAACTTCAAACTGGTCCATAGACTTCTTATTTACATGAACAGAACGGTTGACCGTAAGCTTCTCAACCTTGGTCGGAAGTGGAACAGGTCCTGTCACTCTGGCGCCAGAGCGTTTGGCAGTTTCAACGATCTCAACTGCTGACTGGTCAACAACGCGATAGTCAAAACCCTTTAGGCGGATGCGGATACGTGGTGTACTCATAATAGTTTTCTATTTAGTTGTGCGCAAAAGCGCGATTTGAAGTTTCTAAGATTGAATGCAGCACCGTACTGGGTACGGGCTCGAAAGAATTGGGCTCCATGCTGTAGGAAGCGCGCCCCTTACTGAGAGAACGCACCGTGGTTGAATAGCCAAACATCTCAGATAGGGGGACCTGTCCAACGATGGAGGTAAAGGCAATTTTTTTATTCACATCGATAATGTTGCCGCGTCGACGATTGAGATCCCCTATAATGTCCCCTTGATGCTCATCCGGAGTCTCTACCTCAACTCGCATGACGGGCTCTAGCAGCACGGGGCTAGCGGACTCCATCGCCTTCTTGAAAGCAAAAATTCCTGCCATTTTAAAGGCCAACTCACTTGAATCCGTCTCATGCAATTCGCCTCCGAGCAGTAGCAATTTGACGGCCACCACCGGATAACCCGCCACCGTACCATTGTGCGCGGCTTCCTGTAGCCCCTCCTGACAAGCTTGTATAAATTCCTTCGGTAAGTCACAATTTGGATCTACATGCACCTCAACTCCTTGGCCGGGCTGCAATGGCTGGAGCTCTAATCGCACCACTGCAAACTGATTCTGTTCTCCCAACTGTCGGATAAAGCGCCCCTCAGCTTGTGCCGATTGGCTAGCCGTTTCGCGATAAGCAATCTGCGGTCTGCCAGCAGCCGCCACAACCTTAAATTCTCGGAATAAGCGATCTTTGATAATCTCCAAATGCAATTCGCCCATCCCGGAAATCAGCGTTTGGCCCGTTTCCTCGTCCTCAGTGACCACAAAGGTGGGGTCCTCTTCGGATAGCCGCTGCAGGCCTATTTCCATTTTATCTTTGTCCGAACTGGAATTTGGCTCAATCGACATCGAAATCACCGGCTCGGGAAACGTTGGTGGTTCTAAACGCACATTCAGCGCACGACTGCAGAGCGTATCTCCCGTCACAATATCGCGTCCGCCTACCAACGCACAAATTGAACCAGCGCTGGCTGACTCAATATCTTCGCGACTGTTAGCTTTCATCAGTAGCAGCCGCGAGATACGCTCGGTCTTTCCAGTACGCGGATTCAGGAGGGCCGCTCCCTTCTTGAGGGTGCCAGAGTAAATGCGCACGAACACCAATTTCCCCACAAACCCATCGCTCATCAGCTTGAAAGCCAAAGCAGAAAATTCTGCGGCTGGATCGGCTGCAATTTCAACACTGGCCTCCTGAGCATCTAAAGCTGAAGCAGCCGGAATATCTAATGGAGAGGGCAAATAGTTGACTACGGACTCCAATAAAAATTGAACGCCCTTGTTCTTAAGGGAGCTGCCCGGCATCACCGCACAGAATTTTGAGGCAATACTTGCCTTGCGAATTGCCAAGTAAAGGTCACTGGCCGTAAGTTCTCCCTGCTCTAAGTAAATATCCGCGACCGTATCATCCACATCAGCCAGCGCTTCAATTAAAGCTTCCCGATACTCAGCCGCCTTTTGTTGATAATCCTCTGGGATGGGCCGCCAATCAAATTGCAGGCCACTGGGATCGTTCGCGTCAAAAATACAGGCACGCATTTCCACTAAGTCCACAAAGCCCGCAAACTGGTCTGCTTGACCGATTGGAATACAGACAGGATGCGCGTTGGCCTTAAGCCGATCATTCATGGAATCGACCGTGGCGTAAAAGTCAGCCCCGACCCGATCCATTTTGTTGACAAAGGCAATACTGGGGACTTGATACTTGGTGAGTTGCCGCCAAACCGTCTCCGACTGCGGCTGCACGCCAGCAACTGCACAAAAGACACCGACGGCTCCATCCAAAACCCGCAAGGAGCGTTCGACCTCCGCCGTAAAGTCGACATGGCCAGGCGTATCGATCAGATTAATTTGGTGTGCACAAGCCTGGTAAGGACCGGCTGCATTGGTCCAATTGCAGGAAACAGCCGCGGAAGTAATGGTGATTCCACGCTCGCGCTCTTGCTCCATCCAGTCAGTGAGTGCATTGCCTTCATGCACCTCACCCATTTTATGCACCACGCCCGCATAGAAAAGAATGCGCTCTGTCGTGGTGGTTTTTCCAGCATCTATGTGTGCAACCACTCCAATGTTCCGCAGAGACTGGAGTCTCTCGGGCGCATCGGTCGCCAAGCAATCAACTGCTTTTGAAGCACACATACAATAAACTGGAAAAGAACAAAAAAATTAGGCTGACGACTACCAGCGCAAGTGAGCAAATGCTCGATTTGCCTGTGCCATCCGGTGCATCTCTTCTTTCTTCTTCACAACTGCACCCGTATTGTTAAAGGCATCCACTAGTTCGTCCGCTAGCGCCTCAGCCATGGGAACGCCCTTACGCTTGCGCGCAATGCCCACCATCCAGCGAAAGGCCAAGCTTTGCTGCCGTTCCGGAGTCACTTCAACCGGCACTTGGTAAGTTGCTCCTCCCACACGACGACTCTTCACTTCCAGTTTAGGACGTGTGTTTTCCAGCGCGCTCATCACAAGATCCACAGGATTGCCCTTTTGCAGCTTATCGCTAAGCCGCTCAAATGCGGTGTACACGATGCGCTCCGCAAGGCTGCGTTTGCCCCGCTCCATGATCATATTCACAAGATTAGTGACCAAGGTGCTATTGTAGCGAGCATCTGGAATTAGAGGACGTTTGACTGCTTGACGACGACGGGACATGATAAAAAAGTTTGAGTATAAAAGCTAATTAAGCGTCTTTCGGACGTTTGACTCCATATTTAGAACGGCTACGGCGACGTTTTTCCACGCCGACACAGTCCAAGGCACCCCGCACAATATGGTAACGCACACCGGGCAAGTCCTTCACACGGCCACCACGCACCAGCACGATGCTGTGCTCTTGTAAGTTGTGACCCTCGTCTGGAATGTAGGCAATCACTTCAATCCCATTGGTCAAACGCACTTTGGCCACCTTACGAATAGCAGAGTTCGGCTTTTTGGGTGTACGCGTCATGACTTGAACACAGACACCGCGGCGAAACGGATTCTTGCTAAGAGCACGCGACTTGGATTTCTCCTTTTGGACGACACGTGGATTGCGGACGAGTTGGTTAATTGTAGGCATTAATATGAGTATGCTGAAATTTGAGAAAAACGCACAAAGTAGCGCTTCATGTAAACTGTGCAAGATTTTTTGTATTTTTTTTCTCAGTGCCCTTATTGGGGGTTTCATTCAACCCTAATTATGCAACAGGCTGAGCACGGTGCTCGGCAACTGAAGGCAAAGGGAGCGTATAAACATACGTGACTGCTGGCCTGATAGGCAGCCATGTGCCGTGGTCACCTAAGTTCCGAGCTATGCGACAAGACCGGATGCGA